>Ga0209988_10003161_pt1 | contig 10913 bp, 7 predicted proteins | sample N075metaG_FD_183115 | JGI IMG/M metagenome (GOLD analysis project Ga0209988, IMG submission 183115) | Deep subsurface microbial communities from Kermadec Trench to uncover new lineages of life (NeLLi) - N075 metaG (SPAdes) (version 2) | ecosystem: Environmental > Aquatic > Marine > Ocean trench... | reverse complement strand
CGTTGCTTAGGATATAAGGTTTTGGAAGCTCAGTTAATAGGGATGTAAGCAAAAAATTACTGTAGCGAGCCTCTTCTTTTCTGTTTCATCTCAACTCCTCAAGTTAGGATGAACAAAAACACTCTCTATAAAGCAGATCTAAATCTGTTCCATAGGTGCTGACGGCATACTACCCATTGGGCAATCACGGTCATGGTATGGGTACCGGTATTAGCTTCTCGGCTGCCGAAGACGGTCAAAACGAAAGTCTGCAAAAACGGCATCGCAAGGGCTCCTATATTGCCATCGAGTTGAACACTCGGACGCTGGTTCCGGATTGGGAAAATGAAGCGGTCTACATCATGTTGGAGGATCCGGCCTACCTGACCGATGAAGGTTGGACATTCTTCCGGCCGAGGCAGGAAAAGTTTTACCTTGTCGAGTGATCCCGGGTATAAATCCAGTCGAAAATGACGAACCCTGTTCAGGTTATTTACTGACCATGTTGTGTTTCATGGCCTCAAGCTGCTGCGCCGTAAAATAGGTGCCGTTGCGCACCAGGGCCACCTGGGCGCGGCTGTTGTTGATATCGGTGAGCGGGTTGGCGCTTAGGATCAGGATATCTGCCACCTTTCCAGGCACTAAAGAGCCATATTTGTCCGTCTGGCCCAGCCATGTAGCGCCGTTAATGGTCGCTGTTTGTATGGCTTGCAGGGGGCTTAAGCCGGCTTCGACCAGAAGGCGCATTTCATGATGCAGCGAATCACCGGGATAAACATAGGAATTAAAGGCCCCCGAATCCGAACCCGCCAAGATCAAGACGCCATTGGCTTGGGCCAGGGGAACAAGCGCTTGAGTCTTGCGGACAAAGCCATGGACCATTTCAATCTCCTCGGGACTGCGCTGGGCGGCATCGTCGACCCGGCCTTGATAGCTCGCGATAAATTCCGGCGGCAAATCTTGCAATTCCGGATCATCCAAATGGTCGTCTTGATCCATAAAATCAAGCACATAATCTATGTAAAGTGTCGGTGTTACGGCCATGCCACGATCGACCATCATACGGAAAGATTCTTTCGCATATGCGGCGTCATAGCCGTCGGCCAATCGGTTTAAGGTCGCCCAAAAATCAATTCTTTCGCCAGCCTGGTTAGCCTGTCTCATTTCCTCTGTAATGGTTTCGTCTTCAGGCGAGACGGCTTTATGCAGAAACATGCCATGTTCAAGACTATCCAATCCAGCATCCATAACCTGCCGAAAGGTAAGGTCCATGGGCAAATGGGCTGCTGTTTTTAAGCCTTTGGCTTCCGCTTGGCGGAGCACGTCTAGATATATTTCCGAGGAAATGCTGCTGTCGTAAATCTTGATGAAATCGGCGCCCGCTCCGGCCATTGCCTTCAGGGCCGGGCCTATGTCGCTGGTGCTGGTAACATCAACAGATCCCGGCCAACTGGGGTCCTTGCCGTCAAGCTTTCGAAGTGCGGTGAATATTGCGGGTCCCAAACGCTGATCCGCTTCAATTTCCCTGCGCCACTGGCTCACTTCATCCGGCGAATCACCCGCCGCATCGCGAACGCCAGTGATCCCATAAGCCAGATAACGGCTTAACATCAGCCGATTAGCCGGGACCATTTCCGGACCGCCGCGAAGGTGAATATGCATATCCCACAAACCCGGCATGGCCCAGTCGCCGCTGTGATCGCGAACATCTGCAGCGCGAAAGCCCGAAAGATCATTACTGGCGCGAATATCAATAATCTCAGCGCCGGAAATGATAATGGCTTGGTCAGTGTGAATGGCTCCAGTTTCCACATCAATGACATTCAAGCCACTCAGGATTAAATCAACCGCCAAGGGCGTGTTATCTCCGGCTTGATCCGATCCGCTATCGCAGGCGGTGGTCATCAAAGCAGCAAGGATGACAATTAGGATTTTTAAAGAATTATGCATCGGAGATCTCTCAAAATAATAGGGGTGGCGTAAGCTTCCCCAAATGAATCAGTGATTCTTATTCTTCTCTTTCTTATCCCAATCAGTAGAAATCTCCGGCCCTTCTTCAACAACGTTCGGGAACCGCACCGGATTATAGAGCGATCGATCATAGAACTTTCCGTTCTTTATAGTTAATTTGATCTCCCGCGCATTGCGAATATTCCGGGATGGATCGGCTTTCAGTATAACCATGTTCGCTTTTTTTCCTACTTCAAGCGTGCCGTGTGTCTTTTCTATACCAATCGCTTTCGCGCCGTTCAGTGTGGCGGTTGTGATCGCTTCCAGCGGCGTAAGTCCACTGTAGTCGACATAGGATTCCATCTCTTCAAACAGATTGGGCAGATAATGATCATTGGGCTCGCCCATGTTGTCTGTTCCTGCGGCAATCAGGACGCCCATTTTATGGGCAAGCGCCACTAAATCGGCACAGTACTTGAACCATCCTTTTCCATATTCCAATCTTTTTTCAGAAATCAGTGTTGCGTCAAGGATCACATTTTTCCGTACCATTTCCTCGAACACTTTTACAATGGCCGGTTCATCCACTCTCATGTTGGGAAAGTCGAACGTTTTATTCGTCTGTTTTTCACGCGCTTCATAATATTCGTATAATTCGAAAAAAAACATTTCAACATGCGATATAACATCGGGACCGGCTGCGACCACATCTGACGGTTTCGCCGGAACGAGGGCCGCGTGCGCCCAGACTTTCATCCCCTGTCTGTGTGCTTCTTCAGTCAGTTTCCTGAACATTTCACGGTCATATTCTGCGTAAACTTTTATGCCGGTCGCACCTGAGCCGCGGGCAAGAGTAATCGCTTCCTTGAGGTCGTCATCCTCATCGAGAGCCATCATATAGCTGGTTTTGCCCAGTGTTGCACCGCGGGAAGAGGGAATGAGTCTCGGGTCTGAATAAAGGAATTCCGGGGCAGCAATGTAAGTGCTGTAATAGATATCCGGTGATTCAATTTCATCGAGCACCGCGTCACGTGCGAGGCTCGTGAGTACGCGCCCGTCGCCGACCATATCCCGGACAGTAGTGATGCCGCCGTAGAGTAAGTGTTTTAAAACCGCGTTTGCAAAGTCCCGATTACTCTGCGATCTCGCATCAAATGCAACGTGTGCATGGGAATCGATAAGCCCGGGGATTACATAGTGTCCGGTAAAATCAAATATTTTCGATTCGATCGGGATATCCCGTTCATCATCCACTATTTTAATAATGGTATCGTCCACAATTAATAAGCTTACGTTAGAACGCGGTTCTCCTCCGTTTCCATCTATCAGAGTGACATTTCTGATGACAACTGGCAGCACTTCCTCTTCAGGTTCTTGCGCCTCTTCCTGTCCGATAACGAGACTTGGGTGCAGCAATAAAATGGCCAACAGTAGACTAATTGTCTTCATTCTATTTTCTCCTTATTTAATATGAAGCTTCGATTTAAATAAGCATGTCTGAGCCCAAATAACTCACTCATGACTATGGGCCTGTATTGGAGTGTAGAGTGCTCGTTCATAAAATTTTCCGTTCTTTATAACTACTTTGATCTCCCGAAGATTGTGAATATTCTTGGATGGGTCGGCTTTTAATATAACCATGTTGGCTTTTTTTCCAACTTCAAGCGTACCGTGTGTCTTTTCTATGCCAATCGATTTTGCGCCAATCAGTGTGGCGGAAGTGATCGCTTCAAGTGGAGTGAATCCGCTGAATTCGACAATGCTTTCGATCTCCTCAAACAGGGTCGGCAGGTAATACTCATTGGGGCTACCCAAATTATCCGTTCCTGTTGAAACCGGGACACCCATTTTATGGGCAAGCCTTAACAAATCGGCATTGTATTGGAACCATCCTTCGCCATGTTCTAAACGCTTTTCAGAAATTAACGTTGCGTCAAGGATCACATTTTTCTCTGCCATTTCTTTGAACACTTTTACAATGGCCGGGTCGTCCACTTTCAGTTTGGAATAATCAATCGATTGTTCCCCTCGCCTTTTATCGACTTCATCAGCAGAATCGAATAATTCGTATATAAACATTTCGATGTGAATCATGGAGTCCGGGCCGGCAGCGACCACATCTGACGGTTTCGCCGGGATAAGGGCTGTGTGTGCCCAGACTTTCATTCCCTGTCTGTGTGCTTCTTCGGTCAACTTCCTCATCATTTCACGGTCATACCCTGCGTAAATCTTTATCCCGGTCGCACCGGAGCCGCGGGCATAAGCGATCGCTTCCTTGAGGTCGTCATTTTCATCAATAGCCAAAAAATGGCTGGTTTTGCCCAGTACCGCACCACGAGATGGCTGAAGGGTTCTCTTGTCTGCCTCAAAAAAATCTGGGTGAGCAATAAAAGAACTGTAGTAGATATCCGGCGATTCGATCTCGTCGAGCAGAGCGTCACGCGCAAAACTCGCGAGCGAGCGCGCATCGCTGGCTAAATCCCTGACAGTAGTGATCCCACCGTACAGAGCATGTTTTAAGCTCGACGCTGAATATATCCGAGGTTCCTCAGACGGATTAGAAGTAACGTGCACATGGGCGTCGATAAGCCCGGGAATAACATAGTGGCCCGAGTAATCATATATTTTTGACTCAATAGGGATGTCACGCTCATTGTCCACTATCCCAATAATGGAGTCTTCTGCCATTAATATACTTACGTTAGAACGCGGTTCTCCTCCGTTTCCATCTATCAGAGTGACATTTCTGATGACAACTGGCAGCACTTCCTCTTCAGGTTCTTGCTGTTCTTCCTGTCCGATAACGAGAGTTGGGTGCAGCAAAAAAATGCCCAATAGGCATGTGCTTAACAACGATCTTATAAGGTATGACATTCTTTCCCCCGACGTAGGGTCAATTACATTTATGATTGTTTTGCGGTCGAAGATCAGCCTATCTTTCTTCTAGCTCATCTTTGTATAGGTCAAGGATAAACATCACAGCCTCATCCCCAAGCCTGTCCGCAACATTAACGAATGTAGCCACAGCGAAGTTTTTATCGGGCATGAAGAACGTCTGCGTCTCCGTTCCAGTCGATGACCCCCCGTGGTGAACACCTCTGTGGCCGTTGTAGTCACCCATAAACCAACCGAGTCCGTACATTTCTGGCCAAGCCTCTGTCCGGTTCTCATCCAGGCCTGCGCCATAACCGATAATCATGTTGGGCGTAATTAGCGTTTTGTGGTTCTCCACGGACAGCAATCGCTTGCCGTTGTACTCGCCCTCTTGAAGATTAAACTTCAACCATATGAGCATGTCATCGATATTGGATGTCAGCGTCCCTGACGGGTGGATTGCCGGCCCCTCGAACAAGAAGTCGATCCTGCTTGCCTTGCCATTTTCGACCGCATGCGGGTAAGCGATATTCCCCGCAAAAGGAGGATTAGGGCCCGATAGGTCACTCCAGATCGTACTGTTCATCCCAAGAGGCTTCGCTATTCTTTGCATGACGACATCTTCGTACTCAGTCTTTGTCGCCGCTGTTACCACTTGCCCCAAGGTCATAAACATGGCGCTGTTATAATGAAACTCCTCTCTTAAGCCTGTGCTCAATGGATAATTCCGTATGCTTTTCACAAGCTTTTCGCGAGGTTCACTTGAATACAGCCCAAGTTCCGGTGTATCCCCTTGCCATTCAGTTAGGGTTAACCCGGTACGATGGCTCGCCAAGTCTCTAAGTTTTACGTGCGAGGACACATACTCATTGTCTTTATAAGCAAACCAAGGGAGATAGGTACGTACAGTGCTATCCCAATTTAGGATGCCGTCTTGATTGAGCATTGCAATGGTGGTGGTTGTAAAAGATTTGGTGGCAGAGCCAATCAGATACACGGTTTGGGAATTTATGGGCTCACCAGTATTCAAGTCACGCGTCCCGAATCCACCCGCGAAGACAACCTTGCCATCTTTGATAATACCCACACCAAGACCCGGTATCTTGGTTTCACGCAAGCGCTTTTCGGCATAAGACTTCAGCGCGGCGTATTTTTTCTCATCCATATTCATGGTATCTGCCGCAGCGCTAATAGACATCAATGTTGCCATTGCGCTAATTGCAAAAACAATAATCATTCGAAAGTTCAATAATTTTGTTTTCACTTTATTCGCTCCCCTTTTGAAACATGAAGATTCGATTTTAGCAGGCATGTCTGAGCCCTTATATTTAGAAATAGACATGCACTGATTGATAGCGAATCAAGTGGGGCGGATGATGTAGCGGGCGAGCCATTGCCGGGCCCTCGGCATCGATGGTATTTTTATAAGCCATGATCTCGTTCCCATGGCTTCCAATCGATATCACGGATATATTTTTGCATCCATTTAATTTCTTCTATAGTCATGATGCGTGATAGTCGCGGCTCAAGGAAATCGTGTCCCTGTCGCGGCAGCTTAATATAACGAACAGGTGCTTTACCAATATCCCTGATAGCAGTGAACAACATTAAGCCCTGCCCAACACTACTCGTCTGGTCTTCACCACCGTGCACAATCAAGGTAGGCGTAGTGATATTTCTTACATGTGTTATTGAGGAGTGATCTCTCCATTCTTCCGGATTAGTCCACGGTTTGCCGCCGATATACCATAAGCCGAGATCAAAACTAAAACCGGGGCCAACTTCCGCGGCCCAGTTGGTGACTCCCGATTCGATTGTGGCTGCTTTGAAGCGCTGGGTTTGTGTAATGGTATAACTGGTGCTAACACCTCCCCAGCTCGAACCACGAACACCCATTTGATCGGGATCAACGTATCCTTCTTCGATGAGTTTATCCACGCCCGTCATTTGGTCGATGTATTCTCCATCGCCCACTTCTCCAATCAATCCGCGAAGTAATTCATCACCGTAACCGCTGCTGCCTCTAACATTAGGCGCCAGGACTGCATATCCAAGTCCCGTGTATAGATGCAGATCCATTGTTGTTGCTGAATAATAGACATCAAGCAAGTTAGAAAATACGCCCTGTGGGCCACCATGAATATAGACGATTAAGGGGAGTTTTGTTCCCTTCTTATAATCCCCCGGCAGATAGAACAATCCTTCAATTTCCATGCCACCTTTGCTCTTCCAGCTTATCACCTCAGCTTTTCCGAGAAGGATTTCCTCTTTTACCCAAGGGTTTGCGTCTGTTAAACGTAGCGGTTTGAATTCTTTAACGGATGAGCTGTATATATCTTTGGGTGTATCAAAATCACTGAATGTATAGACCATTTTTTTTCGGTCTTTTGAGAACGCGTATGTTATTAGGGATCCTGTTATATTTGTTACCGGAGTAACCTTACCGGTACCTATCTCCATTCTAAAAAGATTTTGATTTGTTTTTCGGGATTCATTGTATAGAACACTTTTACCATCTGGCATCCATGTTACGTTGCTTGTCCTTCCATAAAATTCAGTTTCGATTCTTCGTTTCTTCCCGGTATCAGGATTCATTATCCAGAAGTACCCATTCGTTAGATCGTAGAAATCTTCACGCTGAGTTGCCTGGTAAATCAATGTTTTCCCATCGGGAGCCCAGAGGGGATTACTCTCCGGAGAATTGTTATCGGTCAGACGTTTGACTTTTTTTGTCCGTACATCGACTAAATACAATTCAGACCGAAATGGTTCATTGACAAGATTTTCCTTTCGGGCAGTGAAAACAAGTCGGTTACCGTCTGGAGAAATATCAAACCCTTCAGTGAGGAAACCTTCGTTGGTAATGCGTGTTTCTCGTTTGGTTTCAATATTGAATACCCAGAAGTTCTCCCAACGGCCTTCATTTTTCCCATTCGGTCCTTCATCAATGAAGACGGGGTCGGCTCCTAAATCGTGTTCTTTTTGCTCTTCATCGCTTAACTGTTCTTCTGCGGTAAAGAAGATCTGTTTCCCATTCGGCGCCCAGTCATAACTGCCTAAGCCGCCTTTATGATCTGAATATTGAATTGCCTCACCACCCGATGTTGGAATGAGAAATAGCTGTCCATCATTATCCACTGGGCGAATAAACGATAAATATTCTCCATCCGGTGAAAACTGAAATGATTCTCCACCCGCATCCCCAATATATTGGATTGCTTCACCTCCGTTTGCGGGTACCATGTAATATGAGGTTTTCTTCCCGTTCCGCTCCCAATCTAGTCCTGTTTTTGAATAGAATACCCAATCCCCGTCCGGTGATAATAAGATATTTCTAATTTCGACAAATCTTAACCGGTCATCCACTGTCATTGGTCGTTTGTCATCGGCCTGAGCAAAAAGCGAAGACCAGGTTAATACAGTGGCAAATATAAAAGCAGTCATTCTATACATTTGTATTCTCATTTAAGATCAGCCTGCATTTCTTATAGATCATCTTTGTAAAGGTCGATGGCAAACAGCACGATCTCGTTCTGAAGAGGGTGCGGGGCATTCTCGGCATTAATGAAAGTAACCACAGCGAAGTTCTTGTCGGGCATGAATAAAGTCCGAGTGATCGTTCCTGTCGATGTCCCAGAATGATGAACCGACCTTTGCCCGTTGTAGGTGCCCAGAAACCAGCCGAGTCCGTACATTTCTGGCCAGGCCGGTGTCCTGGTGCGACTTAGACTTGCGTTGTAGCCGACAACCATATTGGGCGTAATGAGCGCATCGTGGTTCTCCTCGGACAGTAATCGCTTGCCGTTGTACTCGCCCTTTTGAAGATGAAAGCTCACCCACTTGAGCATATCGTCGATAGTGGATGTCAACGTCCCTGACGGCCTGATTGCCGCTCCCTCGAACAAGAAGTCGATTCTTCTCGCCTCTCCGTTCTTGATCACATGGGGGTAAGCTACATTTTTTGAATAAGGTGGATTCGGGCCCGATAGATCACTCCAAATCGTATTGTCCATCCCGAGAGGCTTCATTATTCTTTGCACGACGACATCTTCATACGGACTTTTTGTCGCCTCGCTTATCACATGGCCCAAGGTCATAAACATCGCACTGTTGTATTGGAATTTCTCTCTTAAGCCTGCGCTCAATGCGTAGTTTCGTATGCTTTTCACAAGTTTTTCGCGAGGTTCAGCTGAGTACAGGCCAAGCTCTGGTGTATCCCCTTGCCATTCAGTCGACACTAATCCGGTTCGGTGACTCGCCAGGTCCCTCAGGGTTACATGCGAGGACACATACTCGTCGTCCTTAAATCCGAACCAGGGGAGATATTTGCGTACAGGATCTTCCCAACTCAAGATGCCGTCTTGATCAAGCATCGCAGTTGTAGCGGTCGTAAAAGCTTTGGTCGCAGAGCCAATCAGATACGCGGTTTGAGAGTTTATGGGGGCCCCTGTATTCAAATCGCGCGTTCCAAATCCACCCGCGAAGATTACTTCACCGTCTTTGATAATACCCAAACCAAAGCCCGGCACTTTGGTTTCACGCAAGCGATTTTCGGCAAAAGACTTAAACGCAGCGTATTTTTTCTGATCCATATTCATGGTATCTGCCGCAGCGTTAAAAGACATCAACGTTACTAATCCGATAATCGCAAATACAGTGATCATTCGAAAGTCTAAAAATGTGGTTTTCACTTTATTCTCTCCCCTTTCGAAATATGTAGGCTCTATTTGGCTTGTGTTGTATCCGTTATCGGCGGCAGCAATTTTTTGCGTGGCAACAACTCATCGCGTGTCGCGGCATGATAAATCAGCGAAGCCATAATCACGGCGTTTTGCATTATCGCCTCCTCATTCACGAGCTCATAGACATCCAGAGTTGTGTGGTGGGTGCGTGGATAATAATCCAGCATATCCTGAAACAAAGTGAAGGCAGGGATATTGAGTTCATCAAAGACAACATGGTCAGTAGTACCCTCATTTAATGCGGAAACATGGTTGGCACCCAGATAGGCAAAAGGGGCAAGATTGTCAGTAAAAAAGCCACGCGCTTTTTCGTTGCCCTGTAAGTGCACCCCGCGAATCTTGCCTCCGCCGTTATCAAGATTAAAATACACCGATACTTTACCCTGCGCGTCTGTAAAATCATTGCTGCCGATAACCGTGCCATAATGTTTCCGAGCGTAACCCAAAGACCCTTCAAAAGCGGACTCTTCGGCTCCCCATAAACCAATACGTACGGTACGGTTCATTTTCAGGTCAAGAGTCTTGAGGATGCGTAAGGCTTCCATCATCACGGCAGAATTGACCCCATTGTCTGTAGCACCGGTGCCCACATGCCAGGAGTCAAAGTGGGCGCCGACCAACACCACCTCATCGCGTTTTTTTGGGTCGCTGCCTTTGATCTCGGCAATCACATTGCGGTTGTATTCAGGCTCATCATAATAGCGGGTGCTTAAGCTCAACTTGACCGTCGGGGTAATGCCTTTAGCCAAACTTCTCACCAGGCGCCCGTGGTGCTCTTTACTCAGAATAAAATAAGGCAGGGAGTTTTCAGGATCCGCCATAAGCAGTGCATCACCGCTAACTCTAATGACACCATAATCTCTCCGGCTGCTCTCCAACAGCGCTGTGACTCCCTCCTTTTTCAGCCAGCTTACGATTTTCCGCGTTTCGGCACGCTTTTTTTCAAATTCTGCAAGATCCTCGCGGAGATACTCAGAGAATCGTTCTTCTGGCTCGTTGCCAGAGGGGTTAATTGCTTGCGTCTTTTCTCTCAATTCTTCAGCACTTAAGCGGTGCTTGCCGGGATCAGAAACGGCACGCGCGTCACTATCCACAGGCAAAATCAGAATCTTGTTTTTAAGTTTGCCCTGATGCTTCTGCAGAGCTTCCAGATCATTGAACTGTACCTGTACCAGCTCGCCGCTGACTTCAGGTGTGCTGCTTGCCCAAGCGGCGGGCACAGCGAGAAGGCGCATATAACGAGGGGAGGTCATTTCCACCGAGTGCGATTCAATACCCCAGCCCAGATAATCAGCAGGAAAAGGCTCCAAACGGGCATCCAGCCCCCAGTCACTCATTTGTTGCCTGGCCCATTCAGCGGCTGCGTTG
>Ga0209988_10003157_pt1 | contig 10921 bp, 8 predicted proteins | sample N075metaG_FD_183115 | JGI IMG/M metagenome (GOLD analysis project Ga0209988, IMG submission 183115) | Deep subsurface microbial communities from Kermadec Trench to uncover new lineages of life (NeLLi) - N075 metaG (SPAdes) (version 2) | ecosystem: Environmental > Aquatic > Marine > Ocean trench... | reverse complement strand
CCTTCGTCGCGGTGGCGCTGTTCTTTTTCGCTTTTACCACCATACTCGCGTATTACTACATCGCGGAGACCAACGTTGCCTACCTGCGGCGATTCTTCCGTTTTCCCGGCGAAATGCTGTTCCTGAAAATCGCCATAATGGCGTCCGTATTTTATGGCGCCATCAGGACCGCCAGCCTTGCCTGGGGCCTTGGTGACATTGGTGTCGGAATCATGGCGTGGCTCAACATCATCGCCATTCTCATATTGTTTTTCATGGGCAATGCCGCGCTCAAGGCATTGAAAGACTATGAAGCACAGCGCAAGGCAGGGGTAGAGACTTACACCTTCGATCCGGAGGCGCTCGGCATCAAAAACGCCGATTTCTGGAGCGGGCCCAGGACGTAAAGAAAATCACAAGAGTAAGGGGGAGTTTCGATGCCTGATCATTTATGCAGCTTGTATCTTTTCATCTTTCTTTGCCTCCCATACGGTGTCGCGTACGCCGATGATGGCAGCGAACAAAAAGCAATCCTCGTAACCGGAGCGAGTACCGGTATTGGCAGAAACCTGGCGGAGACACTAGCCGCCGAGGGTCACTTCGTCTATGCCGGCGCCAGGAAAATGGCGGACCTCGATGCACTGAATGCCATCGACAACATGCAGGCCATTCGGCTCGACGTCACCATTCAGGAACAGATCGACGCCGCCGTCGAAACAGTCAGGAACGGCGGCAGAGGCTTGTATGGACTGGTCAACAATGCCGGAGTCGTTGTGGCCGGACCAATGATCGAGGTCGATGAAGATGACATGCAATTCCAGATGGATGTCAACCTGTTTGGGCCCTACCGGGTGACCAAAGCATTTGCTCCACTGATTATAGAAAGCCAGGGTCGCATAACGACGACCGGATCGATCTCCGGGATCTTGTCCGGTACGTTTATAGGTCCCTACAGCATGAGTAAACACGCTATCGAAGCTTTCACCGATTCGCTTGCTGGCGAAATGGAAAAGTTCGGTGTGCGGGTAAGCGTGGTGGAACCAGGCAACTACAACTCGGCGATCATGGACACCATGCGTAACCGTATGCAACAGCGCGGCCAGACGCCGGAGGGTTCACTCTTCGAGGAAGAGCTTCAGCAACTGATGGACGGACCGTCCGATCGATCTCGACTCAAGGAACCGGATGAAGTTTCGGCGGCTTTCTTACATGCACTTTTCGACGACAATCCGAAGCGTCGTTACATGGTTGTGCCGAATCAGCGTGAGGCAGAGATCACGATCAAGAAAGCGATCGAGGAGCTGGTGCAGCTAAATGAGGGACACGAATACAGTTACGATCGCGAGGCATTGATCGCGATGCTGGATGAAGCGCTGGCAGCCTCCGAGCAATAGGGAAATCGCCCGCTGGGGCGGGCTCCTACAGTAGGAGCCCGCCCCAGCGGGCGATATTCAGTCTTCCGCGGCTGATACCGAGCGGAAATCCACACCCAGCGATCGGAGTTTGCGATACAGGTGTGTGCGCTCCATGCCGACCCGCTGCGCCAGTTTGCCGACCTTGCCATCGCAAAGCACGAGCTGCTGTTGCAGGTAAGCGCGTTCGAATTGCTCGCGCGCTTCTCTTAATGGCAGCGACAGCAGATCCTGTTTGACCAGCGGCCCGTCAGAAATCGCCGCGCCGCTGATTTCTTTTTCAATTTCATCGAGCGAGATTTCTTCTTCCGAACCAGTTAGCAGCAAACGACGCACAAGATTTTTCAACTCCCTGACATTGTCAGGCCAGGGATAGTTTCGAAGCCGGTTTTGTGCCGCAACACTGAAGCGGCGGAATGACAGGCCTTCACTGTCGATCAGTTTGTCGACGTAATAGCTGAGAAGCTCCGGCACGTCTTCCGCATACTCACGCAATGGCGGCACATGCAAACTCAGTATATTCAGATTCGAAATAAGCTCGCGCCGAAGTTTGCCGCTGTCAATCGCGTTCGGATAGTCAGCCTTGACAGTCGCCAGGACCCTGGCCTGCAACTTCACTGGTTCATGCCCGCCGGAGCGCGTGAATTCTCCCTGTTCCAGAACGCTGAGGATGAGTTTTTGTGCCTGGTCACAAAGTTCCGTAAGTTCATCGATGATCAACGTGCCATTTTTTGCGCGCTCGAAATAGCCACTGTATACGTCGCCACCGTGTTCGCTGCCGAGCAACTGCTCTTCAGCGTTGCTGTCTGTCAGCGACGCGGCAAGCAGGTTTACCAGCGGTGCATCGGCACGCGGGCTCAGGGCGTGGATGTAGCGCGCAAATGCGCCCCTGCCCGTGCCTGGTTCGCCGCTCAGAAGCACTGCCGAATCATGCTCGGCGATTTGCTGCACATTCTCTCGCAGACTCTTCATCAGCGGGCTGCGCCCGACCGGGGTCAGCAATGATGGAAACAAACTACGCGCCGGGCCACTCTGTTTCCTGGATGCCTCCAGCGCACGCTCTACTGTCCGCAACAGTTTCGCAAGAGACAGGGGTTTTTCGACAAAATCGAACGCACCGAGGCGAGTCGCCTCGACGGCCGCATCGACAGTGCCGTGACCGGACATCATGACGACCGGACAATCAAGGTCTCCGGGTTCCGACCATTCACGCAACAAACTGATGCCATCAGTATCGGGCATCCAGATATCGAGCAATACCAGGTCGAATTTATCGTGGTCACGGGCGGAGCGCGCCTCGGCAGCGTCAGCCGCGACCGTCACCCGGTACCCCTCGTCCGACAGAATTTCGTCGATCAAAGTACGAATATCGCCTTCATCATCAACTACCAGCACGTGTGATGTGCTCATGCTCTCTCCCTTCGTATATCTGCTCTACCCGGCAGTCTCGTTAACATTTTTTCGCGTGCAGCCTCGTTAATCGGCAACTGGATGCGAATCTCCGCGCCGCCTTGTTCACGGTTTTCCGCTGCAATCGTTCCTAGATGTTCTTCCACGAGTTTCTTGACGATTGCCAGGCCAAGACCGGTGCCTTTGGGTTTTGTCGTTACGTAAGGATCAAAGACCTGGCTCATCGAGCCCATCTGGAATCCAGGACCATTGTCTGCAACGACAATTTCCACGACATCGACTTCATGCACCTCGGTAGCGCTGACCGAAACCTCAATACGTCCGTCGCTTGTGTTCTCGAGCGCTTCGGTTGCGTTGCGGATGAGGTTGTGCAGAATTTGTCTGATTCGCACGACGTCGGCCTCGACTTCCGGCAGGTCGGAATCTGTCTTGAGAATGATCTCAATGCCACTTTCCTGCGCGCGATACAGGTCGACCACTTCGTGCACGAGTTTGTCGATACTGAACAGGTTGAGATCAATATCCGGCGCACGCGCATAGTCGCTGAACGCGTTGACCATTTCCTTCATGGCCTCTACTTGCTGCACAATCGTATGTGTCGCACGATCGAGGACCTGTGCGTCATCTTCTGACAGCGTCTTGAGGTATTTGCGGCGTATTCTTTCCGCGGAAAGTTGAATTGGCGTCAGCGGATTCTTGATCTCGTGCGCCAGCCGCCGTGCGACCTCACCCCAGGCTGCGTCACGCTGTGCCTGCAGCAGCGCGGTGATGTCGTCAAATACGACCACAATCCCCGCAGCGTGATCTTCATCTCCCGGCAATGTCGTGCACGCACAGGTCAGGACACGGCGGCCAACTTCACCACGCAAAACGATTTGCTCGCGCCACTCGGTTTCACCGGCATTCAGGTGCACTTGTGCGACATCCACGAACTGCTCCAGCAGCGGCTGGCCCTTGGCAACATCCGGCAGGAATTCGCCAATGCGATTTTCGAGATCGACATTGAGGATCGCACCGGACGCCTGGTTCGCGGTGCGTATCCTGAGATCGGAATCGAGCGCGACGACGCCGGTCGAAAGGCGAGCCAGTATGACTTCGAGGTTAGCGCGTTCCGCTTCAACCCGCGCCTGACTGAGACTGGCCTCTCGCCTGGCCGCAGACAGCCGCTGCGTCATATCATTGAACGAACTGACCAGGAAACCGATTTCATCGCGTGACGGCGTAGGCAGCCTGGTATCGAAGTCGCCTTTCGCAACCGCTTGAGTTCCTGCGACCAGGTCCTGAATCGGCGCAACGAGCCGTCGTGATAAAATGAACGCACCGTAGATAGATGCGAGCAACGACAGCATCAGCACGACCGTCAACGTGAGTGAGAACGCGCGCTTCAACGGTTCCCTGAGATAGACCAGGCGTTTGTAATCGCTGTAGGCATCGCCGACGTTGTTCGCCATGGTGCCCAGCCGCTCCGGTACCGGAAAGTGCGCCAGGATTACGCCGGCAAGGTCCGGACGACCAACGCTGCCGAAGCGGACAGCAGTTCGTATCTCGTAGCCGCCGCGCGGCGTCGGGTCGAGGCTGACGAAGGGTCGATTCTGGCGGATCTGCAGTAGCACCTCATCAGTCAGTGGCCGCGGCAAACTGCCGGCGGATTGATTAGAACTCGTCGCGATGATGTGGTTATTGCGGCCGAAGATCGAAATTTCATCGGCGCCGTTTTCTCTGCGCAACCTGCTCAACTCGAAAATCAGTTGCCGCGCACTGACCTTCTGCAGCCGGTCAGAAATGCGAGCCGTAATCTCGAGCCGGTCGCGCATCTGCATTTCCAGGGCTGCCCGGCTGAGTTCGAGCGCGTCATCAAAACCCGCCTCGACCTCGACGTTGAACCAGGTGTCGATGCCGCGATTGATGAATTGTATGGAGAAATAAAACACTACAAGCAATGGCAGCACGGCAAGACCGACGAACATTCCCACCATGCGCGCTTTTAGTTTCGAGCCCGGGACATGGTTCCGGTAATCGCGCAACAGTCGGGCGAGATTGCCGACCAGCAACGCAAACAACACGACGACACCGGCAACATTGATCAGCAGAATGATGATATGCAGCCGGTCGAATTCGGCGGAATTCTGCGACGTTTGACCGAGCAGAAAGAGCGCCATGAGCGCCAGCCCAACGCCGATGGCGCCGGCTGCACCGATAGCCGTTCTTTTTATCGTTCGAGAGTCCACTCGTACCAGTCACTCTTTAGTTGCCATTGGCTGCGCCAGAAAAACAGGATGCGCAGTGGCGCCGGATATTGACGTGTGCTCAAAAATGCTCGCAAACGCATGCGATAAGCGCTGCCGGGATTGAGCAGTGCATCATCGATGACAGGCAAGCCCTGGATGCGCCCGAGGTTATTCAGCGCCGAATAAAGCGTCGAGAATGAGTTCTCGTCGCCGCTATTGAGATTGCGGACGATATATCGCTGACTGAGAGGCCGGTATTCGAGCTCGTAGGTAACGGTGAGCTCTGCTTCAACAGCATCCAGCCACAGACCGCGCACCCGGATAACCTCCAGGTTGAGTTCGATTGTCAGTGGGACGCCGCTGTTCAGCGCATCCAGCGCCTCGGCGCTCAGAATGAGTTGCAGTCGCGCCTCGAGTTCATGCACACCTGCGATCATGGTCGTGGCCGCTGAGCGGACATCAAAGAATCCTTCGCGCGGGAGCTCGAGTTGCGCACGCGCGCTCGTGAACACCACTGCCGACAGGCACGCGGCCAGCAGCAGGGACTTCAATGTATGTGTCCGGTTTTCGCTCATGTTGTCGTCAGTATTACTGGCTGTTATCGAAACGTCCTCTCAAGACATGCGAAGTAGAAACCATCAAGGCCCTGACTCCCCGGCAATACCTGGAAACCGTATGTCTTCTCGACTATTAGATCGCGGATGTTGTAATTTGGCAACACTCGGTCTTCCCGGGCATTGCTGTGGCGCGCCAGAAAATCGCCGATAATGGCGTCATTCTCGGCCGCCAGCACCGAACAGGTGACGTACAGAAGCCGCCCGGACGGCTCCAGAAGCGGCCACAGGCCCTCCAGCATCGCTGTTTGCAGGTCGGCCAGCGCCTTGATGTCCGATTCTCTGCGCAGCAACTTGATGTCCGGGTGCCGGCGAATAACGCCGCTGGCCGAACAGGGTGCATCCAGAAGAATCCGGTCGAAGGGCCTGCCGTCCCACCACTCCTTAGGTTTTGATGCGTCAGCCGCCAGTACCGTTGCATGGAGTCCGAGCCGCTCAAGATTCTCGTGCATGCCGGCGAGTCGCTGCGGGTCCAGTTCGATGGCAGTCAGGGTGCTGTCCGCGCTGGCCAGTTCCAGCAAATGCCCTGTTTTTCCGCCAGGGGCCGCGCAGGCATCGAGAATCCGCAGACCGCCGTGCATCAATAGCCAGGGTGCTGCGATCTGCGCCGCCGCATCCTGGACCGAGACATCACCTTCGGCAAAGCCAGGCAGCTCGGCGACGGGTAGCGGCTTTGCCAGGCGAATTGCGTGAATAAATCCGGGCAACAACCGGTGGCCATTATCGGCCTCGCCCAGCCGATCGAGGTAATCCCCTGTCGTTCCGCGTTTCTGGTTTACCCGCAACCACATCGGTGCCCTGTCATTATTGGCTTCAAGAATTTGCTGCCAATCGTCGGGCCAGTCTTCGCGCAACTGATCGATAAACCACGCCGGGTGATTGAATCGGGATTCATCATCGTCGGGCTCCTTGAGCTCGATGTCTTGCCGCAGGAAATTACGCAGTACCGCATTAACCAGTCCTGCGTACTTGGGGTGGCGCAGGAGTCTGGCCGCCTCCACGGTCATTGAGACTGCCGCATGATCCGGTATGCGCGTATCGCTTAACTGAAACAGTCCGACGACAAGCAGTGACTCAATAACGCTGCCGCGCGCCTTAAGCGGCCGGTCCAGCAGTTTCCCGAGGTCTGCGCGCAGACGAAAATGATGGCGCAGCGTTCCGTAACACAACATTTTGAACAACGGCCGGTCAGCAGCGCTCATAGGTTTTTCAAGCTCACGAAGAACGGCATCCAGCGAGCGGCCCTGCGCGACGACAGCATCAACCGCTTTTGCCGCTTCTGCCCGCAGGCGTGCACCCCATTTGGTCTCGTTCACAGGCCCTCAATGCAGGCGCTTGCCGCTAAGCTTGCATTGGCCGGCGAACTCCGCTGCCGTGACGCGTCGGCGGCCCGGGCGCTGAATTTCCGTGAGCCGTAAGGCGCCCCCGGCACAGGCAACAACGACGCCGTCTTTGCCTGCTGACAGTATCGTGCCGGGTCGTCCCTGGTCGCCGTCAACCGGCTCGGCTTTCCAGCACTTGATGATTTCGCCGCCCAGACTGAAGCTGGCCCCGGGTGCCGGGTCATAGGCTCTGATTGTCCTTGCGATTTGCTGCGCACTAAGACTCCAGTCGATTGCTGCATCCTGCGTGCGAATTTTGCCGGCATAGCTGGCAAGCGAATCGTCCTGGGGAATGGCCTCGAGCTTGCCCTCAAGGAGCTCACCGATCTTCTGTACCAGCAGCTCGCCACCGAGAGCCGCCAGGCGATCGTGTAGTGCGCCGGCAGTCTCCTCAGCGCCGATTGCAATGGCGGCACTTGCCAGCACCGGACCACTGTCGAGTCCGGCCTCCATTTGCATCAGGGTGATGCCGGTTTCCTTATCACCTGCAAGAATTGCTGCCTGTAGCGGCGCAGCACCGCGCCAGCGCGGCAGAAGGGACGCGTGCACATTCACGCAACCACGTTCCGGCAGGTCGAGAACCGCCTGGGGAAGCAGCAATCCATAGGCCGCGACGATAATGAGGTCAGGTTTGGCCTGTGAAATCTGCGCAACGATATCGGCATCTTTAAGTGTCTCCGGCTGCCAGACCGGAATGTCGTGCTCAAGGGCGAATTGCTTGACCGGACTTTCCGCCACTTGCCTGCCACGCCCGGCCGGCCGATCCGGCTGTGTCAGTACTGCGGCAGGTATTGAGCCTGCCTTGTACAGCGCTTGTAATGATTCAAGTGCGAAATCCGGTGTGCCGGCAAACAAAAGTTTTGCAGCGCTCATGGGTTTGCTTCGGGTCGGTCGGGCGATCAGAGAATCGCAGCCGACTCCTGATGTTGGCGGCGGTCTTTCGCGAGGCGCTTGCGAATTCGCTGACGTTTGACTTCCGACAGGTAATCGATAAACAGTCTGCCCTGGAGATGATCCACCTCGTGTTGCACGCAAACTGCGAGCAAACCCTCGAATTCACTTTCCTGCTCATTACCGTCGCGATCCAGGTAGCGCACTTTGATGCGCTCGGCACGTTCAATTTCTTCGTAATAGCCGGGCACCGACAGACAACCCTCCTCGGTGACCTCAGAGCCGTCTTGCCCGAGAATCTCCGGGTTAATCAGCACGTGAGGCTCATCTTTCTCCTGGCTCACGTCCGCGATCAGCAGCCGCCGGTGCACATCCACCTGGGTAGCGGCCAGACCGATGCCCGGTGCTTCGTACATCGTCTCGAACATGTCGTCGATCAGCTGCCTGAGCGAGTCGTCCACAGCCTCAACCGGAACGGCCTTTTTGCGGAGCCGCGGGTCGGGAAACTCAAGGATTCTCAGTATTGCCATAATTGCTGGAGCCAAAACTCGTGTGAGTTTCTATAAATTGCACCTAAATTTTTGACTTTATTGAATAAGATAGCGGACAATGCCGCGTGACATGGACACCGCCAAAGCCTGTTTTGAACCGGAATTGTGACGCGTTTGGCAGCCTGAACGGCGTCGACACGACATATTATAGCAACGCTTGCCAGCAGGCAGGCACAGACTACAGTGATGGAGCACCCGTCGATTATGTCTCCTGACAAAAACCGCCTGAATACCAGTCTTGGGCTGGCCGTTATTGCACTGGCCGCCACTATGGCCGGCTGCAGCACCATGAGCAAACTAAACCCGTTCGGCTCGGATGATAGCGATGCGCGGCCGCCGGTAGCGACAAGGTCCGGGACACCGGGTGCATCGTCGTCTGTGGATCCGGGCGGCAGCGTGCAGCCCGCTCAGAATGAGCCGAACATGGTGCTCGTCAGCCAGGCCGTACCGCTGGCCTCCGGTGCTCCCGAGGAGTACACCGTGCAGGTCGGCGACACGCTCTGGGACATTGCTGCCACGTTTCTGCGAGATCCGTGGTACTGGCCAGAGGTCTGGTACGTAAACCCGCAGGTTGAGAACCCGCACCTTATCTACCCGGGCGACGTCCTTGCCCTGGTTACGATTGACGGGCAGCAACGCATCACGAACATCCGCGCATCAACCTATCGGCTTTCGCCGACGGCGCGGGTAACACCGCTTGCCGAGTCGATCACGAGCATTCCCTACGAACGGATCGCGGCCTTTCTATCCAAAGGTCTTGTTCTTGAAAAGAACCAGATCGATCAACTGCCGTACATTCTCTCAACCCGCGGCGATCACCTGATGGCCTCCGCCGGCAACGATATTTACATCCGCGGTGGTCAACCCTCACCAAACGGGACCCGATTCAGCGTCGTGCATATCGGCGATGAACTCAGGGATCCCGACGATAATGCCCTCCTCGGTTACCAGGGCATTTATGTCGGTGTAGGCGCACAGTCCCGGGGTGGCGATCCGGCGACGATAGCGCTGACTGACACCAACCGCGAAGCCCTCGCGGGTGATCGCCTGATACCGGAAACAGTGGATATTCCGCTGAATTTCTTTCCGAAATCACCGGATCTCAACATTGAAGGCAGTATCATCTCGGTCGTCGATGGCGTTGCGCTTATCGGACAGTACCAGGTCGTGGTCCTGAATCGCGGTGCGCGCGACGGCCTCGCACCGGGAGACGTGCTGAGCGTGTTCCAGGCTGGTGAGCAGGTTCGCGATCGCTTTGCGGGCGGCTCTTTCCTGGGCTCGGGTAGCCGCATAATGGGTGGCGAAATGGTGACCCTGCCGGATGAACAGGCGGGCACGATCATGATCTTCAAGGTTTATGACCGGATCGGCTATGCCCTCGTGATGGAGGCGACGAGCGACATCCACATACTGGATGCAGTCCGCAACCCGATCTGACAGAATCGATTCGATAAGGGCCGGCACCTGATCGGGCGCCGGCCCTTTTTTAATGCCTGTCGGCAGATTTAGTCACGCATAAGTTTTCATGAGGTAATAAAATCGTAGGAGCCCGCCCCAGCGGGCGATCAGGCTTTAATCGCTCGCTGGGACGAGCGCCTACAGGCGAGTTCCGAAGAGGCCGCAGCGGTTTCTGGAAAGTGGATACAGACGAAAAAATTTCTGCCTGGCTAGCCGCTCCGAATCACCACCTTATTGATTCGGAGTCAGGTGATATCCCGGAGCTGCTGCGGCAGATTCCTGGCCCACCGACCCTTTTATATGTGGTTGGCAACATCGACGTACTACATCTTCCGGCACTGGCGATCGTCGGCAGCCGAAACCCCACCAGGGGCGGCGTACAGAATGCGTACGAATTCTCAAAACACCTGGCGCGATCCGGTTTTTGCATTGTCAGCGGTCTGGCTCAAGGCATCGACACAGCCGCGCACGAAGGGGCCCTGGATGCCGGCGCGAAAACCGTGGCGTTCCTCGGTCACGGCATCGATAGAGTTTATCCAGCCGAAAATCGCAAACTTGCACATCGCATCGCAGAAGAGGGCGCATTATGTTCGGAATATCCACTCGGTAGCCCACCACGCCGCGAACACTTTCCGCAGCGCAACCGGCTGATCAGTGGTCTCTGTCTCGGTACCCTGGTCGTAGAGGCTGCCAGGCGCAGCGGATCGCTTATCAGTGCACGCCTCGCTGCTGAGCAGGGTCGCGAAATTTTCGCCATTCCCGGCTCGATACATAATCCGCTGTCCCGGGGTTGTCACCAGCTTATCAGGCAAGGCGCAAAACTGGTCGAAAGCGCCGACGACATCGTCAGCGAGCTGGGGCCGCTGGTCGGACATCTTATGCAAAATGCAGAGTTGCCAGCGGTCGAAACGGCAGCGGCTGCACAACACGATAGTGAATACCGGCTGTTGCTTTCCACATTACGTTATGACCCGGCAAGCGCAGATCAGCTCGCCG
>Ga0209988_10003156_pt1 | contig 10923 bp, 10 predicted proteins | sample N075metaG_FD_183115 | JGI IMG/M metagenome (GOLD analysis project Ga0209988, IMG submission 183115) | Deep subsurface microbial communities from Kermadec Trench to uncover new lineages of life (NeLLi) - N075 metaG (SPAdes) (version 2) | ecosystem: Environmental > Aquatic > Marine > Ocean trench... | reverse complement strand
ATGGTTCATTCAACTGCTCTACAATTTTAAATATAAAGGTAAATGTGTTCTTAAGTTAGATATATTTTTGGAGTGTACTTATTAAAATATTCAGACATAAATTATGCAAATAAGGAATGATGCTGTAAGAGGTGATAAAGAAGGAGTTCCAACATTTTTAATGGAATCAATGGCTACAGGGCTTCCGGTTATCAGTACCTATCATTCAGCTTTCCCGGAGTTAATTAACAATGGCTCGAATGGCTTTTTAGTGAGAGAGAGAAACGTTTTCTCATTTACTGAAACTATGCTTAATTTAAAAAATGTTACGAATGAAATTGGTTTAAACGCACACAAAAAAGTTGTGGAAGATTTTAATCTTGACATTGAAACTCAAAAATTATTTGGGATTTATGATAGATTGATCTCTAATGTCATTAGATAATATTTTACCCCAGCACAAACAAGAAGATGCTCCGTCAGGAAAATTTAGTGAACCATAAAATACATACAATAAATGAGAACCAATTTTGAGTGATGGATTACTTGTTGATACTGTACGGGGTTTAAAGTGGTCCACTATATCCAGAATTAGTCAACAAGGGTTGCAGTACATTGCAACAATAGTTCTTGTTGGAGTTCTATCTCCGGATGATTTTGGATTGATGGCAATGGCTATGGTAGTAATCGGTTTTCTGGATATTTTTAAAGATCTGGGAACAAGTTCAGCAATAATAAAAGAAGAAAATCCATCTAACGAGTTGAAATGCAGTCTTTTTTGGGTAAATGTTGGTTTCGGATTATTAATTTTTGTAATCATTTATTTTGCTTCACCATTATTAGCTGTATTATTTAATTCTAGTAAAGTTGAATTAGTATTACAGTTACTTTCATTATCTTTTCTTTTTGCTGGATTCTCAGTTCTACAAAAAGCACTTTTTGAGAAGGAGATGTCATTTCAGATACTTTCTTTAATAGAGTTATTTTCCTCTGCTATTGCTTTCCTAGTTGCTGTCTATCTTGCTCTTAATGGATTTGGTGTTTGGAGCCTTGTTTGGCAGGTAGTATCAAACACATTGCTAAATGCTGTGCTTATATGGATTTTCTCAAATTGGAAGCCTAGATTTATTTTTAAATTTTCAGAATTAAGAAGGATAACAGCATATAGTTCGAATTTGGTTGGTTTTAATATAATAAATTACTTTGCAAGAAACGGAGATTACTTCTTAATCGGAAAATATTTGGGGGGCTTTGCACTCGGGCACTATTATTTAGCTTATCGAATAATGTTATATCCACTGCGAAATATTACCATGGTTATTTCACGAGTTATTTTTCCTGCATTTTCAAAAATACAGCATGATAATAGCAAACTTCGTGATGCGTATATTAAAATTACTAACTCAATCGCAATAATTACTTTTCCTATGATGGCAGGTATAGCATTTGTAAGTTTTAATTTTACGGAAGCTTTTTTTGGAGTAAAATGGGACGCTGTACTTGTAGCTTACATAATTATAATTTTAGCACCAGTTGGGGCACTACAATCTATCATCTCCACGGTTGGGAATATTTATCAAGTAAAAGGGAAAACTGATTGGATGTTTAAGTGGAGTCTTTTTTCATCTACTGTAACATTATTAGGTTTTATTATCGGATTAAATTGGGGAATTATTGGTGTTGCGACCAGTTACTTGGTAACAAATTTATTACTGATTTTACCTGTGTTTATAATTCCTTTTAAACTAGTAGATTTGCCAATTGTAAAGTTTTTGAGGTCTTTTGAGTTGACTGTTTTATCTGTTATAGGAATGTTGGTTGTATTATTTACTGCTTCACATTTACTTGCGGATAATTATAATAATATTATAACATTACTTATATTAATCATTTTGGGAATAGTATCGTATATAGTGATTAGTTATATAATAAATAAGAAAAAACTTAAAGAAATGAAAAGTGTGATTTCCAAATACTATAAGGCAACAAAAAAAAATTAACATGTTAGGAACAATAATTAATGAAAATGGAGATCTGAAACCGGTGCAAATTGTTCTGGTATTTATTTTCCTTTATGTACTGTCCATAACTGTTTTAGTTATTATTAGGCCTACCTTCATTGTTTACTTTGCTATAATAGTCCCCTTACTTCCCGTTTTACTTTTTATTCTTATTAACAAACTAGATTATTCTCTACTTATTTATATAGCATTTACGCCAATAATCCAGCATTATTCGTTTGTTAGTATTCATCTAGGTGATTTTAGAGTAACACCTGATATGGTTATTCATCTTGTATTATTGATCGCATCATTAAATCACTTTCTATATTCCTACGATACTAATAGAAAAAGAAGCCTCTCACTTCAGGACAAAATACTATTAGTATTTGTTATATTATCTGTTTTTTCTTTAATTGCAGCTTCATACTTTCCAATTAATCATTCTAAACGAATTCTGTTATATTATACTGGGGTTTTCCAACCATTTACCTTCTACTTTATAATTTTATACTTTCTGTCGAGGGTACCAAACTTTATAAAAAAACTTATTCTGGCGGTTACATTAACCGCTTCTTCTGCTGCACTTGTTGCATTTATTGAATTAAGAGAGGTTGGAATGAGTTTAATAAATATATTCATTGCAAGAAATGAAATCGGTTTTGGATACCACAATACCAATTTATTTGGAATGCATGCTGCACTAGTATTTCCTTTATATTTTTATGCTCTCAAATCTGATGACTTCAAAAAACAAAAACAACTTCTTTGGTTGAATTTTATACTTCTTTCAGTTTTATCAGTACTTACACTTAATCGAGGGACCTTTGTGGTATTAGCAGTTTATTTGTTTCTTCTCTTCTGGAAAAAGGAGAATCGAAAAATTGTAATAGGTTTCATTTTTACAGGATTAGTGGGCGCAATATATTTTATTGATTTGTTAAATTTATATATTAATCGTTTTTTTGGTGGAGGCGGTGAACAATCTAAATTTCTTATGGACCAAAGCGCTTTATCCAGACTTGAGGTTTGGCGAGTTGCTATAGAGGGAATAATTAACTATCCATTGGGAATGGGTGGTATTGGTTACCAATATGCATGGGATAAATTTGGAATAGAACCCAGCTTAAATTTTGTCACTCCACATCAGATTATACTTTATATTGCAATAGATTATGGAGTCCCTGCACTTCTCGCTTTTATTCTTCTCTTTATTATTGTTTTTGAAAGGATCTCGATATTATCACACGCTGATAATTTAGCTAATTCAAAATTGTTTTATTATATAAAGTTAGCGTTTATTGGCTATTTTATACATGGATTTTTAACAGGTGGAGAGTTTAGTCACCTGTCAGGGAACCTCTTTCCTACCAATGGTTATTCATATATGTTAATGATATTATTAGCTATTGTCTCTTTTCAATATGGTAAGTACACAAATTCAAATATAATTAATTGAAAAAACCGAAATTAAAATATTGAAATCCCATCATATTAGTATTTAAAATTATTACACGATGTAAAAATATTTTTATGAAAAAAAACATATTATTTATTGCTGATAGTAGTCTAAGAAATCCAATTTTGCAATCACAGGGTTTCCCCTTTTTATTTAATTTAAATCATACTAAGTATAAACCATTCGTACTTTCATTTGAAGAAACTAACATAAGTAAAGAGGAAAGTTTAGAGTTTCAATCAATTATTAAAAAATATGATTCTAAAATTAACTTCCTCCCGGTAACTATTAACAAAAAAGGAATACTTCCATCTTGGTTCTATTTTTTTTGGCGAGCTACTTTTGAATTAAAGTCCCTCATTCGTAACAATCGAATTGATTTGCTACACGCTAGAAGTTTTTACCCGGTTTTATTATCAATCTTTATAAAGTTCTTTTTTGATCATCCGATAAAAGTCGTTTATGATAATCGAGGTTTATATATAGATGAAAAAATACTTACAGGACTCATAAAGAAGGCCAGTATTAAAGAAAAATTTTTCAGATGGATTGAAAAATATGTCATGAAAAATTGTGATAGGATGGTAGTTGTATCAAACCAGTTTAAATCTTACATATTAAATAAAAGTAAATATAAAATATTATCAAAAATTGTTGTAATACCGAATAGAACTTTGATAGATATGAATATCAATCTCACTCAGAAACATAGCAATAAAATTTTACTAGTATATTCAGGGTCTTATGCTATCTGGCAAAATTCATCTGAACTTAAGAAGTTATTTATTCAAGCATTAAATATTTTTAATGACGTCATATTCAAGATCATTTCTTATGAGCAAGAAAAATTTCAAAGTTTATTCTCTCAAGAAAGTAAGTTACTACACAAAATAGATATAGTTTCTGTTGAACCTGTAAAAGTTAAAGAAGAGTTAAGTAAATGTAATTGTGGAATTTTATTACGAGAAAATAATTTGATCAATAATGTTTCTTCACCACTTAAATTTGCTGAATATCTTGCTGCCGGATTACCCGTTTTACTAAGTGAAGGCGTTGGTGATACAGAAAGTATAATAAAAAAGTATGATGTTGGTATAATAATTAAAAATAATAATTATATAACGGCCTTGAAAGATTTGAGAGAGTTATTAAATGATAAAGATGTATATCGTCGTTGTCTGAGAGTTGCTGATAAAGAATTTAACATTATTACATCATTTAAACAGTATCAAGAAATCTATGATAAAATTTAATCAGATTGATGCTGTAGCCGGTATTGTTGTTCTATATGAGCCAACAAGGGAAGTCTTGCGAAACATTCAATCATATATCGAGCAAGTTAAGCAGTTATTTATTGTTGATAATTCTGAAAATGCTGATTGTCTGCTAGTTGAAAAGATTAAAAAGATAAACAATGCTGAATACATTGGATTAAATGAAAATATTGGTATAGCTGCTGCTCTAAACATAGGGGCTAAACGAGCTATTGAAGGAGGATATGAATATTTATTAACAATGGATCAGGATAGTTATGCCACTTCTAACTTTGTTAAGAAATTAATTGAAATTCACTGTAATTATAAATCAGTAGGAATAGCTGCACCTTATCCACAGAACCGGATTCATAAAATTTCACCACCTGATAATTCAATTCATCAAATTGATAAAGTTATTACTTCAGGGGCTTTGTTAAATTTGAGAGCCTATATTGAAGTTGGACCATTTATGGAAGAATTGTTCATTGACTATGTTGATTTTGAATATTGCTTTAGATTGCAAAGGAGCAACTATTCAATATATATTAATAATGATGCTATTATCTCTCATAGTGTTGGAAACTTAATTAAATGGAAATTAATTGGATTTAAATTTTATTCGACGAATCATTCCCCCTTGAGACTTTACTATAGAACCAGAAATAGATTCCATCTCAGATCTCTTTACAAAAAATACTACCCGAGCTTTTTCAGTTCTGATATGATAAATTTATTAAAGGAATTATTAAAAGTAATTTTGGTCGAATCAAACAAAATAGAGAAGCTGAAAATGACTGGACTTGGCTATTTACATTATAAACAAAATAAATTTGGTTCACTGAATGACATTAGAAAATATGAAGAAGATTGATGTTTCGGTTGTTATAGTAAATTATAACTCATTTGATCTGTTAAGGAACTGCTTATCAACTGTAATTAAACATACAAGGAATGTTAATTATGAAATTATTGCTGTCGATAATAATTCAACTGCAGGGGAAGTAAAGACAATAACCAATGAGTTTGAAAATATAATACTAATTAAAAATTCGACAAATGAAGGTTTTGCAAAAGCAAATAATAAAGGGTTGAGAATTGCAAATGGCAAATATGTTTTATTTTTAAATAATGATACTATTTTTTTTGAAAATACAATTAAAAAAGTTTTTGATTTTGCAGAAACGTTAAATGAAAATTCAATCATTGGGTGTAAACTATTAAATAAAGATAAATCGTTACAACATTCTGTTTATGATTTCCCCTCATTGTTAAATGTATTCACTTCAAACTTTTTTCTATACTCGTTATTTCCGAAGTCTAAATTATTTAATAAATACCATTTGATGAATAGAAAAATTAATGAAACTACAAAAGTCGATGTGGTTACTGGTGCATTCCTTTTCGGCACAAAAGAAAAATTGAAAGAAATTGGAGGATTCGATGAACGGTTTTTCTTCTATAATGAGGAAACTGATTTGTGCTATAGATTTAAACAAAACGGAGGTAAAATTTTCTATTATCCCCAAACAGCGATTGTACATTTAAAGGGAGGAACAGCAAAGAAAAGTGGTTGGTTCGCATATAAAAACCAATCATTATCTACAATTAAGTTTTTTCAAAAGCATTTTAGCAGATTTAATTTTATAGTTGCTCTGATTCTTCATTATATTGGAATATTTATTCGTATCCCAACATTTTTATTAATTGGATTTCTTATTCTCAATAGAGACTTATTAATTAGGTCTTATTACTATTTGAAATTACTTGTTATTTATCCTAAAAACCTCTTTACGAATACATAGAATTTTGTTTTTAATACTAATACTTATTACTTATGAAAAAAATATTGATGATTCTGCAGTCCGCGTTCCCTCCAGATATAAGGTTAGAAAAAGAAATTAAATCTCTATCGCTGGCTGGTTTTTCAGTTCGTGTTGTATGTAATCAATATAAAAAGGATTTAAACCCAGAGTATGAATATTGTACAATTGATAGAATAAAAGCCCCGTTTAAATCCACTTCCTTAAATAAATTACTCAACTTCCCAATTTTTTTTAATCCACGATTTATTTTCAAGATATGGCAAAATCTTATTAAATATAAACCTCACTACATTCACGCTCATGATTTACCTATGGCTCCATTAGGCATATTTTTTGGAAAGATATTTAAACTTCTTGTTGTTTCGGATATGCATGAAAATTACCCGGCTGCTCTTAAAGCTTTTCAGAAAAAAGGGATTTTAAATTCTATCTCCAAGAATTATAGAGCTGCAGAAATACTCGAGAAGTATTGTGTAAAAAGGGTTGACCGTTTAATTACGGTAATTGAGGAAAATTCTAAAAGATTAATTGAATTAGGAGTTGAACAAAAAAGAATTTACTTGGTTTCAAATACGGTTGATCTCAACACATTTGCCAAGAAAAAGATTGACGATAAAATTGCAAAGAAGTATGAAGGAAATTTCATTTTACTATATACAGGATTTGTCTCCCCTGAAAGAGGGTTGGATACGGTTGTAAAGGGGATGATATACCTAAGGGAAAATTTACCAAATGTAAAATTATTGATAATTGGAGATGGAATTGCTGTTTCAAAATTAAAAAATATAATTCAAGAAAATTATCTAAATGATTTTGTGGATCTTATTAGTTGGCCTGGTCACGAAAATTTAGGGACCTATCTTGAAATTGCTGACATTGGCATAAGTCCACAACCAAAAAATGAACACTGGAACACATCAATTCCTCATAAACTATTTGAATATATGTCTCGATCTATACCTGTAATAGTAACTGACGCAAAACCCCTAAAGCGAATTATTCTTGAGACAAATGCAGGATTATATTATAATAGTAACGATCCGGAAAATTTTGCTGAAATAATCTTAGAGATTGCATTATCAGAAATAAATTTTGGTAGGAATGGAATGAAAGCGGTAAAAGAAAAATACAATTGGGAAAATGATTCTCAGACTTTAATCGAGATGTACAATAAGCTAAGTTAGTACATAAAATAATTTAATTTATAAGAATATTAATAAAAAGCGTATAATCGTAATTGTGTAAAAATTTATGAAAATTGGAATTATTGGACTTGGATACTGGGGACCTAATTTAGTACGTAACTTTTTTTCACATCCCAATGTTCAGAGCATTACTGTATGTGATTTAAGAAAAGATAGACTACAATTTATAAAATCTAGATTTCCAAGTGTTGTACTTAGTAATGAAACCGATAGCTTTATAAAAAGCGATGTTGATATAATTGCTATTGCGACACCTGTACGCACTCATTATGATATTGCTAAGAAAGCACTCGCAAGTGGTAAACATATTTGGGTAGAAAAACCGTTTACATCAACAACAAAACAAGCCTTAGAGCTAATTGAATTAGCAGACAGAAAAAACCTAAAGATATTTGTTGATCATACATTCATATATACAGGGGCTGTTCGAAAAATAAAAGAACTAATTGATGCAAATGAACTCGGTACCATAAAATATTTCGATTCAGTTAGAATTAACTTGGGGTTGTTCCAGCATGATATTAATGTAATTTGGGATCTTGCACCTCACGATTTATCAATACTTGGTTATCTATTATCTGAAAAAAAAGTTGTTGCTGTATCTGCTAATGGAATTGCAAACTATTATGATCACGAAAATATTGCGCAACTATCTTTGTATTTTAATGATGATTGTTTTGGGAATATTCATATTAATTGGACTTCTCCTGTAAAGATTCGAAGAGTCATTATTGGCGGAAGCAGTAAAATGCTTCTTTATGATGACATGGAAAATTTTGAAAAAATTAAAATTTATGATAGTGGAATTGAAATGACATCTTCTGAAAGCATTCATGAAGCATTAGTACAATATAGGATTGGAGATATGTATTCACCCAAAGTGCTTGGTACAGAGGCATTGGCACTTGGTGTGCAGGAATTTTTAAGGGCGATTGATGAAAACCGGGAGCCATTAACGGGTGGAAAAGATGGTTTAAAGGTAGTTAGTATTTTGGAAGCAAGTGAAAAGTCAATCAAGATGAAAGGAAATTTAGTTGAAGTTAAAATGTGAAGTTATTTGTCTTAACTTGATTCTTATAGTTTTGATAATGAATGGTAGTAATTAAGCAATGGATAAAAAAAATATTAATAATGTAAAATTAGGTAAAGATGTAATAATTTTTGATTTCGTTAATCTTTACGGATGTTTTATTGATGATAACTCAAAGATCGGCACTTTTGTTGAAATTCAGAAGAACGCATCTGTAGGTAAAAATTGTAAAATCTCTTCTCATACTTTTATTTGTGAAGGTGTTCATATTGATGATAATGTGTTCGTTGGACACAACGTAACTTTTATTAATGATAAATTTCCAAAGTCTGTAAATATTGATGGTAGTTTGCAAACGGAGGAAGATTGGACATTGATCGAAACTTTTGTGAAAAAGGGTGCTTCAATTGGTTCATCTGCTACTATAATTTGTGGTGTAACAATTGGTGCAAATTCAATTGTTGGTGCTGGTGCAGTTGTAACAAAAAACGTTTCACCTAATTCTGTAGTGGCTGGAGTTCCTGCTAAGATCGTTCGGGAACTTTGAGCTGGTCTTAATATATTTATTATTTAAGATGCAAGAAAAAGAAAAAAAATTTAGCTTTTCAATAGTTATACCATGCTATAATGAAGAAGATCATATTTCGTTTTGTCTGGATTCAATTCTTGACCAAAATTATAATATTGATTTAATCGAAATCATTATCGTTGATGGGCTATCTACGGATAGAACACCACAAATAATAAAGCAATATCAAAAAGATTATCAGAATATTAAGTACTTTTCTAATCCTGATAGAAAAACTCCAAAGGCATTAAATATTGGTATAATGAATTCTAGTTTTAATGTTGTTGTTATATTGGGTGCCCATACTGCTTTAGATAAGAACTTTATTTATTACAACAATAAATTTTTAATTGAAAAAAATGTACAAGTGAGTGGTGGGACACAAATAAACAAAGGTTCAAACTTTGTCCAAAAAGCAATTGGAATCACAATGGAAGTGCCTTTTGCAATGGCAAGCGCATCCTATAGATGGAGTAAAAAAGAGCAATTTGTTGATACCGTAGTTTATGCAGCTTATAAAAGGGATTTGTTCGAAAAAATTGGCTACTTCGAGGAAGATTTTTCAATTTCTGAAGACGCTGAAATTAATTGGAGAATTAGACAAGCTGGTTACAAAATATTTTATTCACCTAGAATAAAAAGTTATTACTATCCTCGAAAATCTGTTTTCAAGTTTATTAAGCAGATGTTTAGATATGGTATTTTGAGAGTTAACGTATTAAAAAAACATTTTGATTCTATAAAAATTGTCCACCTGGTTCCGCCAGTATTCGTTATTTCTATTATTTTTTTAGCATTGTTATTGCTTGGAAATATAATTGTGAGTGAGATTCTTATTTTCTATTTATTGTGTTACTTTTTTGTAAGCTTTTTGTTTTCCGTATTTACTCTTTCTTCCAAAAAAATCATGTTCTTGCCAATTGTACTTTTACTCACATTTCTAATGCATTTTTTTTGGGGATTGGGTTTCCTGATTGGTTTACTTCTCCCACGGTCTGATAAATGGTAGTTAATTGAATAATATTGAAAAGATTAATTGAACAAAAAAACTGAAAAAATACTTGTACTCCTCATAGATTTCCTCACTATCAATCTAGCATGGGCAGTGTTCTTTTATATAAGGGTTGAGACGGGATTGTTTGAGTTTATTATTTTGCCCGAAGCTTACATTCCTATGGTAGTTGTTTATGTGTACTGGCTTCTCATTTTTATTTTTGTTGGAATGTACCGCACATGGTTTGCTGCATCAAGGTTTGATGAATTATCAACTCTTTTTAAAGCATCCTTTGTCGGTATCTTTATCCTCTTTACCGTTATTTTTATTGATGATTACGTGCACAATGTTCAATCGAGCAGCAGAATATTAATTTTTATTTATTGGGGTTTACTCCTCCTGTTTGTTGGTACAGGAAGATTGGCGATTCGCGGATTTCAGCGCAGACTTCTTATTAAAGGAATCGGCAGGAAGTGTGCTGTTATTGTTGGTTATAATCCAAAGGCAAAAGAAGTGTACGATCAAATTGCAGAACATCCTGCTTTGGGAATAGATGTTACAGCTTATGTAGCGGTAAATCCTGAAAATGTTGGAAAATTTTATAAAGGC
>Ga0209988_10003154_pt1 | contig 10925 bp, 6 predicted proteins | sample N075metaG_FD_183115 | JGI IMG/M metagenome (GOLD analysis project Ga0209988, IMG submission 183115) | Deep subsurface microbial communities from Kermadec Trench to uncover new lineages of life (NeLLi) - N075 metaG (SPAdes) (version 2) | ecosystem: Environmental > Aquatic > Marine > Ocean trench... | reverse complement strand
CGATTATCCCCACCGAGCCGTCACCGTCGACGTCGCCGGCGACAAGGAACCGGACATTGTCGACGCGTGTCTCGGAGTCAATGTCTCCATCCGGACCGACATCCTTCCAGAGTTTCAACGTGCACATAGAGCCGGGAAAATTCTCCGGCAGGTACAGGACGCGGTGCGTCCAGTCCAGCGTCTCCTCGCAACGCGAGCTCACGAGCCAGGTCATCGATGTGTTGGTCCCGGCCTGGGTCAACGTCACCTTGAAATCGTCGTCGCAGTTGATCACGTCGTTGTCGGTGATGTCATACTCGAAGCTCAGAATCGTTCGCTGCTGGTCCAGCCAGAAGAACGAATGGGTGCGCTCGATCGTGGAGAAGTCCATCTCCAGGAACCAGCCGTCGCCGGCACCGAGGAAATCCACGGACGCCGTTCCGCCGCCGCCGTGATTGTCCCATCCGGACGGCGCACCCCACTCGAAATCGCCGTTGAACAGCAACTGGTCGTTGGGGAAATCATGCCATTGATCCGGGTCGGCGGTCGTGGTGGCGCCGGGGCTCTCCTGGTCGAAGAAGAAGTAGAGATCGCCGTCGAATGACATCCCGCGGCCATCCCGGACCTCTTGGTCCTGGACCGGACCGCCACGCTCGATGAGGTACTCCCAGATGGGTGGTGGCGATCCTCCGAGCGCGTTCTCGCACCAACCGTGTCGATAGGCCTGGCCAAGGTTGTACTGGTTGAGTCGATCCGAGCACTCGTCGTTGCCGCATCCCAGGCCGCCGAGGTCTGCGCCGCAATAACATACGGGGCACTGCCAGTCAGGAATGGGGACCCAAGCGCCTTCATACACCAGGCTGTAGATCCAGTCGTATCGAATCGGGTCGGGACCGACGGACTCCCAGCCGTCGAAGACGTCGTCCATGTAGCCGAGTCCCAGGAAGTCGCCGCCTTCACCGTCCAGATAGATGACCTGACGCGGATCATGCCCGCTCAGCAGCAGGCGTCGCGTGGCCTCGCTGACGACCACGGCGCCGCGGCTGTGACCGATCAGGTAGGCGACCTTGTCGTGGATGCCGTAATGCCTGAGAAACGCATAGAGCGTATCACCGGCGCCATACGCAAAGCCGTCGTTCTGGTGCGGCGGTGGCAAGTCGATCAGGAACGAGTTCTTGGACCAGTCCCACATCAGGACGTGGTGCCTGGTCGCATCCTGAATCTCGGACGGCAGGCTCGGATTGCCGAACTCGTCGAACATCTCGAACGTGTCATCGCTCATCGAGTGAATCAGCACGTCGTCGGGATCCATGTCGTCGATGTTCCGGGCCAGATCGAGCATCCATTGATCAAAGGGGAGGTCGTCGTCGTTTTCCCAGGCGCCGTGGACGATGATCGTCCATTGCCCGTCCGGCGGTGCCGACGCGGGTATGAACTCGAAGTCGATGTTGAGCGATCCACCGGTCCCGCCGCAGTGATCGGACACCCGGAACAGGTACTGCACACCGGCGACCACAAAGAGCCTTTCGATCCTTGATTCGATCAGGTTCGCGTCGTCGTTACACGCCAGTTCCCTGGGATTGCCGACGTCGCAAGGCCCCTCAAACGCCGTGAGCACCGTGTCATAACTGCTACCGACGGTGCCAATGTTCACGGTCCCATTCGACGCGGGCGTGAACTGGAACCAGACACTATGGGTCTCGCCGCACACACTGCCACATTGCCCGTCGAGTTCCCCGGCCTCGACCGTTGCCAACGTCGTGTCGATGGGGAAGGGGCCGGCCGTGCTCCCGGTGAGCATCATGGCGTTGGCGCAGTCGTCGTTGACCGGCAGGCCGGAGCACCGGTTCCGGTATATGGTGATCGTGTCGTCACCGTAGTTGGCCACGATCATCTCCAGGTCTCCGTCCTGGTCGAGATCGGCCAACGCGACGGCCCGTGGCTGGTCGCCGGCGTCGTAGGAGTGCTGGAGCCCGAAGGTCCCGTCGCCGTTGTTCAGGATGATCGAGGCGTTGTTGCCCAGGCGGTTGGCGGTCGCGAGATCCGGCCAACCGTCGCCGTTGACGTCGCCCACGGCGACCGACCACGGCTCCATACCGGCTGGATACAGCACGGGAGCCGAGAAGGCACCGTTGCCGTCGTTGAGGATCACCCCCACGGCGTCGTCCGAACGCAGCGCCGCGACGATGTCGGTGTCCAGGTCGCCATCGAAGTCACCGACGGCCATGGACCACGGTCCATCGCCCACCGTGTACTGAACGTCCGGCGACAGACCGCCGGTGCCGGTACCGGCGAAGATCGAAATGTCGTCGGTGAGCGCGTTCGTCACCGCGACGTCCAGGTCGCCGTCGCCGTCGAAGTGGTCGATGACCACTGAATAGGGGAAGCCACCGGCTGGATACGACGTGTGGACGCCGAGCGTTCCGTCGCCGTCGTTCAGAAAAATCGAAACACCGCTGGCACCCAGCGCCACGTCACCATCGCCAAGCCGGTTGGCAACCGCGACATCGAGATCGCCGTCGCCGTCGAGATCCGCCATGGCCACGGCACGCGGCTCCGGGCCGCCGGCGTACTCCACCTCCATCGTGAATGTGCCGTCGCCGTTGTTGAGGAGCACCGAGATCGAGTTGATCGCGGAGTTCGCGACAACCAGGTCGGGCCGCAGGTCACCGTTAAGATCGCCCATCGCGAGCGCCAGCGGATGGGTGCCGACACCGTAGGACACCTGCGGATAGAACGTGCCATCGCCACGATTCAGCAGAATGGAGATCGCATTGCCGAACCGTGCCGCGACGGCGATATCCACGAACGTGTCATTGTTCAAATCACCGACGGCGATCGCCACCGGACTGTTGGCGGTGCCGTAGCTCTCGGTCTGGTTCCAGAACAGCGGGTGCGTGCACTGGCCGTACACCGGCGTGCTCGCGACCCCGCAATACACGGCGAGCGCAACGCTCACAGACCCCCACAGTGAATTTCTCAACACTGGCGTAACCTCCCCTCCACACCCACGGCATGTTACGAGTCACGCAGGGCGACGATCGAGTGAATCTCCAAGTCATGTGGACCGGAGTGCGCCCTTGTTTACCCATCTTTCCCATGTTGCGATGACCGGTCGAGATACCGGACGCTTACGGCGCGCAGAGAGAAAACACATGGCGCAGCGCTGCGTGGCAAACCCGCTCGGTTTCATCGGCTGCGTGCGATCCTAGGAATTGCCGAGCACAACCCGCGCCGTTTCCTGCACCATCGCGTCCTCGTCGAGATCCTCGGCGATCGACTCGAGTCGCCGGCGCAGTTCCGGTTCGCTGCCACGCTTCAAGGCGTTGCCGGCCGCGATGATTGCATTGCGTTTCATCATGGACAATTTCGCGCGTTTCATGGCCGAACCGGTAAACGCGGCGCTGCGGGCGTCTGCGTCCCAGCCGAGCACTTCCAACAGGTCGAAGTCGTTGTGCCGCGCGACGTAGGCCGGGTTCGTTTCGGCCGCGCGGCTGCGATCGGTCGGCTGGTTGTGGGGACACACCTCCTGGCAGACGTCGCACCCGAAGATCCAGTCGCCCAGGCCATCGTGCAGCGATTGGTCGATCGCGCTGCGGTGTTCGATTGTCAGGTAGCTGATGCAACGTGTCGCGTCCACTGACCAGGGCGTGATCGCATCGGTCGGGCAGGCGTCGATACAACGCGTGCAGGTACCGCACGGGTCTTCGGCGCACGGCTCCGACGGTGTAAGGACCAGCGTCGTCATCAGTTCGCCCAGCAGCAGCCAGCTCCCCACCGCCGGCTCGATTATCAGTGTGTGCTTGCCGACGGCACCGAGCCCGGCGCGTTGGGCGATCTCGCGTTCCAGTACGGGCGCCGTGTCCACGCACGCCCGAAAGGTTTCGGCCGGGAACTGGGCGGCCAGCTCGTCGGCGAGCCGGTGCAGCCGCTTCTTCATGACCAGGTGGTAGTCGTCCCCACGCGCGTACCGCGCGATCCGCCCGCGCGGACCGTCCCCCACAGTCGGAGCATCGACGGCGTCCGCACCGTCGTGATACCGGTCGGCCACGCAGATAATCGACCGGACACCGGGAACCATTTCGCGAGGGTCAAGACGCTCGGTCGTGTGTCGGGCGAGGTACGCCATCTCACCATGCTTGCCCGCGGCGAGCCAGTCACGCAGCTGGCGTTCGTAACGCGACGGCTCGACAGAAGCGACACCCGCCAGGGCAAAGCCCAGAGCGTTGCAGCGGTCGAGTACGGATCGAGTGGTTGAGACAGGCACGAGCTATCGGCTTCCAGCACAGGTTGTGGCCGCGGAGCGACCTGGCAGTATCTTCGAAAGAAGGCACACCCGGTCATGGAACTGCCACCAGCCGGCCAACCCGGCTGTTCCCTGTATGACCCGTCTGTTCCCTGTACGACCCGGCTGTTCCCTGTACGACCCGGCTGTTCCTTGTACGACCCACGTGTTGGTTGACGCACGTGCGTCACGGCCTTGGCCTGCTTGATACGCGCGTATCACAGTCGCCCATCCCCCTGGATATTGGACAGGCACTCTTCGCCGCCGAACCGCCCTTGCAACGCCGTCAGGGCCGATTCAAAGCGTCCGACCGCGAAGTGTGCCTGTCCAATCCCTCGCCATCGAGCTCGCCAACGAGCTTATTGACACCCCTCCAGCCGTTGGCTATCGTCTTGGTTGATCGTTCAACTAAGGCCAGAGAATCGCCCATGGCAACCTCTCAAGCACCATCCACCGATTCGCTTGGGGGCGATGTGCCCTCGACCCGCGACCGACTCATCGAGGCCGCGCGAGATCTGTTCATCACTCAGGGTTATTCCTCGACCGGCATCGCGCAGATCCTCAAGACGGCCGGCGCTCGGAGCGGCAGTCTCTATCACTTCTTTCCGACGAAAGAAGACCTGCTGCTGGCGGTGCTCGACTGGTATCGCCAGAACATCGGCCCCGCCCTGCTTGATCCAATCTGGCAGCGGATCAGCGATCCGATTGAGCGCGTCTTCGGCCTGTTCGACGGGTATCGACAGATGCTGCTCTTCACCGAGTTCCGGCACGGCTGTCCAATCGGGAATCTCGCGCTGGAGGTCTGCGAGACGCTTCCGAATGCCCGTGCGCTCATCAACCGGAACTTCGATCTCTGGCTCGAAGCCGTCAGTTCGTGCTTTGATGAAGCCGCCGGGCGACTGCCCGATGGCACCGATCCGAAGGAACTCGCCGTCTTCGTTCTGACGACGATGGAAGGCGCGGTCATGCTGGCGCGATCGTATCGCAGCCTCGATCCGTTCGACGTCGCCATCACCCAGTTGCGTGACTACGTCGAACGCCTGCTCGCGGACGGCTCGACGTGGGCATCGCCTCGAACGCGATCCACGGTCGACAGTCCTGGCGACAAGGGGCGCGCTCGGCAGACCCCCGTGAACGGGCGGGGCAGAAAGGGCGAATCTCATGACGATTGAATTCGGCAACCTCAACCACTTCTCTACTGCGTCGGCGTCGCCGCGATGCCCGGCATCTGGCAGTGATGCCGTGCGGAGATTTCCAAGGAATCCCGGTATGAATCGCGGCATCACGACCTGTTGCCTACTGGCCTTCACCGTCAACGCCCACGCGGACACGCTGATTCACGAAATGATCATTGACGCGCCGCTCGCCGATGTGTGGGCGGCCTTCACCGTGGAGGAACACATCACCCAATGGATGGTTCCCATGGCTGAAGTGGACTTCCACATCGGCGGTACGTTGCGCACGAACTACAAACCGGATGGCGTGATCGGTGATGAGAACACCATCGAGCACACGTTCCTCGCGTTCGAACACGAGCGGATGCTCGCCATGCAGGTCACAAAGTGCCCTGCAGACTTCCCGTTTCGCGAAGAAGTCAAGCACATGTGGTCCGTCATGTACTTCGATCCGATCACGCCCGACCGCACATACCTGCGCATCGCCGGAATCGGCTACGGCACGGGGGGCAACTGGGATCGAATGCGTGCTTTCTTCAAGCAGGGCAACGCATGGGAACTGCAGCAGCTGAAGCAATACCTTGCCCGAAAGCCTGATTCGGAGACGCACACATCCGGCGTGCAGCTCGATTCGCACCTCGCGTCACTCCGGCGATTCCTCGGCGGGCAGTGGGAGGTGCACGGCACCTGGTCGAGCGGAGAGCCGCTCCACGCGCGCACGATCTATGAACTCGGCGTCGGCGGCAAATTCATCCAGGCAAGGACCTACGCCTTGCAGGACGATGGGACCGAATACCAGCGTTACGAAACCCTCTACGGCTGGAATGCCGCAGATGAAGCATTGGCCTTCACCAGATACGCCTACGACGGCAACATCGCCCAGGGGACGATCACCTCGACCGATGCCGACACGCTTTCATTCGCAGCGGCGAAGGACTCGCCATCGGCGTCAGGCACGATCGGGCAGACGATCGAGTTCCTCTCAGACGATGAGGCCCGCTGGACCGTCTGGCTCGAGACGTCAGAAGGAAAGCAACAGTTGATCGACGCGACATGGAAGCGAACATCGATTGCTCCGCTCGAGCTGGAAGCAATCATGGAGTCGTTGACCACGGAGTGAGATTCACCTGACCAACCTCCGATCCGGCGCAGCGTGCCCGGCGGCTCAGGCGGCGCGATCAACGAGCTTGGCCAGAGAACTCAGGGGTCGGATCGGTCCGTCCCCCTCCTGGAAATACAGCCTCTGGTTCTCGTCCCGGCCGATCTTGATCGGGCCCTTGACCGCCACGCCGAACTTCAACTCGACGTCGCCAATCTGTATGCACACCCCGGGATGGATCACCTTGCGGACCAGGACATCCACCGCGCCGCCCTCGCCCGCCTCGTGCGTGGTGCTCGACGGCGTCGTGGGATCGAGGATCAAGCTGGTCGATGTTTCGGCGTTCGAGCCCAGGGCAGCCACCCGAATGCTGCCGCCGACCACCAGGTTTCCGGCGATCACCGTTCCTTTATCACAAATGAGATCGCCACCGATGACAAGGTCACAGTTGATCAACTCTCGCTGGATGGTGAGGTTGCCCTTGATGCGACCCGTGACGTTGTTGAGGTAGCCCGCGACGGCGTCGCCTTCGACCACCAGCTGCCCCTGACCCTTCGCGGCCATGCCCTGGCGGCAGGTGAAGTTGCGTCCACACTTGATGGTGGCGGCTTCGATCAGGCCGTCAACGATAATGTCTTCCGTCGCTTTGACCTCGAAACGATCACGCACACCGTCCCGCACGATGACAGCGCCGTCGAAGTCTATGTTGCCGGTGGAGAAGTCTATGGACTCGCGGACCTCCAACACGCGGCTCACTCTGAGCACGCCGTGTTGGTACTCCAGGATCCCGTCAACCTCAGCGATGACCCGTCCATTGTCGTCCAGGCTCAGACTGGGATCGATCTTGACGTCACACGTTCTGCCCGGCCTGGCCTTGATCGTTTTCCCGGTCACGTCACAGCCGTCTTCTCCAGGAGTCGGTTCATGGACGGTCGCCACGTGTGACCCCTTCGCAGCGCGGACATACGCAACCTGGTTGTAGTAATCGACGACATCCGAATCGTCCTGCCCGGCGGGGCCGGCGGTCGGGTCAAGACCCTCCATCCACTCGAGCCTGCCGTCCTTGCCGTCAATTGCAGCGGTCGACCGAGCAATGACGTGTTCAAGCCGGCCGGGTTCGTCGCGGAACGTCTTGGCGACACGCAGCAATTGAGCCTCGACCGCCGAACTCACGACAATCCCGCGCTTCCGGACGAGGTTCGCCAGCAGCGCCGCATCAAGCCGGGTGGGGTCGAAGTCGTCGGGAATGATGACCTTCGCCACTGCGCCGCCGTCTTCGATCGTGACCTGGATGGCAGATTGGTGGGAGCCATCGCTCATACGCGGAGCCCTCCTTCGGACTGTGGTCGCTTACGCACTCACCAATACGAGCCGTCGTTGCAATTGCCGACCAGCGGCGAAATGGCGGTGCTCCTTTCTCAGATCGTCTGAGAACTGCCGCTTCTCGCACGAAAGAGCGGCGGAGGTCCGAAAACCGGGCCGGGTCTTTCACGTGGGCAAGCTAGGCAGGCGACCTCGCCGTCTAGCGCCGCGGCGTGCCTGTCCAATCTCCGAGCATCTCCGATCATGCCTACTCGGATGGCGGACGCAGATCGGCCGACACTGGTAGGTGATCCGAGAGCAATCCTGCGGAGACAACGTGGCTTGTTGCGCTCCAGGACGGCGGGTAGAGCACCCAGTCGATGACGCGTTTTGGCTGCCATGACGGCAGCGTGAAGTCCGTTGGCCCGGGCGAGGAGGAAACCGCATGCGCGAACCGTCCATCGGCGATCAGGACGCCGAGGGCGGTGCGACCAGCCGCGTCGGTGTTGGCCATCGGGAAACCCGGCAGGGTCGAATTGAAGTCGCCCGCGGCGATCAGCGGATCCGGAGTGATCAGCGCGAGCACGCGATCGGCGGACGCTATTCGGGTCGCCTCACGGCGATGCTCGAAGTGCACCGCGACAACGGCGATGCGGCGACCAGGCGCAGGTTCGATCGTGCACCAGGCGGCCTGCTTGCTGCCAGCGACGATGGATTCAAAGACGCTGTGGCGCGGCAGCGGGAGCGACTGAGCGTCCACGATCGGGAACCGGCTCAGGACAGCGTTGCCATACGCGTAGCGAAGGAAGGGCCAGCCGGTGTCGAGGTTGCGCTGCTCAAGGCAATAGCGGTAGCCCGCGCGCCGCGCGATCCATTGCGCCTGGTTCACGCCGCCGCTCCACGTGCAGTTGAAGTCCACCTCGTTGAGAATGACGATGTCGGCGATCTGGGCACGCAACAGATCAGCGATCGCGTCGAGCCGTCTGGCCCGTTCGACGGTCGTGCCGCCCCCCCAATTGGATCTATTGACGCCTCGTCCGTGAGCGATGTTGTACGCGACGATCCGCAAGCCGCTTCCGGACCACGCCGGACTACCAACAACGTCGGTCAGTTCGGCGATGCGGATCTGCCGCCACGGGCTGGTGAGGCGGACGCCGATCCCCCATAACAGCCCCGCGGCCAACAGGGCCAGCGCGCCGATGATGCATCGGGTCGACCATCGTCGCCACCGGATCTTCATTGCGCTCATCGAAGCATCATCGTATCCCCGGGCAGCCGAAGTGACTGTCCGATCTCCGATCCCGTCAATCCCACTCGGTCGTGATCGAGCACGCCTCGTCGTCTGCGATGTCGCTGACCAGGGTCAGGAATACGTCGATCCCGAGTCCGGAACCGCAGTCGCCGTTCTCCGAGTCGTTGCGAAACAGGTTGTCCGGCGTGATCACGTTGCTCGAGTCGAGAAAGGTCAGGCCTTTCGGATAGAACGTGTCGTGCTGCTCGACGTGGGTGTCGTTGTAGCCGATGTGGCCGACCCACTGTTTCGGGCTTCCGTAGAAGTGGAGCGTGACCGACTCGTTGTAGATCTTCGGGTCCTTGTCGTTGCCGCAGATGACACCGCGGTTGCCGAGCGAGGCGAAGTTGGAGTCGAGCGAGTCCCTCCATTGCATGGCCATGCGCTCGCCGCAGAGCGGGTTGTGGGCGTAGGAGGCGTTGCAGATCGGCGAGCCCGTAAACAGGTTCGCCGAGCTGAGGTTCGTGGCGAACGGAACGTAGTCCGGGGCGGCGTTCGGCGGTGGGCTGCCTTCGCGGTCGGCGTCCCAATAGATGTTCTCAGCGGGGCTGTACAGCGACCAGTCGTAGTCGTCCTTCACCACCACAGCGGCGTTGGGCTCGACCGGAGATACCAGGATCTGCGGCGTGAAGTAGTTCATCATGATGCAGGCCGAGTACATCGCAGCACTCGTGTTGGCCTTCAGGTTCTCCGGGCCCGGCGCCGATGCGTCCGTATCGCCGCCACCGCTGATCAGGCTCGGGGTTGGATAGACGCCGTCGAAGTCCCGGCTGAACGTTACCCATGCCGCGAGAGTCTGCTTTATCTGCGTTTGATCCTTGATCAGGAGTGCACGTCCTCGGAAGGGTCTTCGGGTGGTCAGCAGCAGTGCAATGAGGATCACGACGATGAACATCACGATCAGCAACTCGAGCCGCGTGAGCCCTCGCTTGCGATTCATGGTCTGGTCTCCTTGCGCATGGTTCGTGAGGGCGCGCTTCCACCAATGCGCAGCCGTCGCCGAAAAACCACAGAAACTCGGATGTCGACCAGTGCGGCGGGGAATGATGTGCCGGAGGACCCGGCGAATGAGGGCGGTTATGGTCAGCCGGTATGATGTCGCCGCGATCGGTCCGGGCAATGCAACCATCGCCCGTCATACATCACTCCGCCGTCGTGACAGGGCGGGTTCCTCGAATCGCTGATCGGACGAGGAATTCGCCGACCCGGCTGTTCCCTGTATGACCCACATGTTGGTTGACGCACGTGCGTCACCACGCGTCAAGTTCCTCCAACTCCTGCCGCCAAAGGTCAAGCCGCCGGTTTATGAATCGGACGGCGTGGCCGTTCCGCCAGTGCGAGATTGGACAGGCACTCTTCGCCGCCGATCCCCCCTGGCAACGCCACCAAGGCCGATCCACCCAGCACCACGGCCGCGGCGTCGCGTCGCTTCTACCCGACTCGTTCCAACGGCGCGTGTTCGAGGATCAACGTCTTTGTTCCGGCGCTGGGGAACGCGACGCGGGCACTGGCGCCGCGCGCGCGGGGAGTGACTTCTTCCACGCGGCCGAGCCCGTACTGGGCGTGACGCACGATGCAGCCGACCGGGTAGGCGGCTGCGTAGCCGTCGGCGGCCTCCAGGGGCACGGGCCGGTCGGCGAATTCGTCGGGCGCGTAGCCGCCGGACTTGTCGATGAAGTCGACGGTCTCGCCGGGCAGTTCGCCCAGGAAACAGCTGGCCATCGTGGCCGCCCGCATGCCGCGGTGGGTACGGATCGCGGCGCGGGTGAGCAACAGCCGTCGCCTGGCCCGGGT
>Ga0209988_10003153_pt1 | contig 10929 bp, 10 predicted proteins | sample N075metaG_FD_183115 | JGI IMG/M metagenome (GOLD analysis project Ga0209988, IMG submission 183115) | Deep subsurface microbial communities from Kermadec Trench to uncover new lineages of life (NeLLi) - N075 metaG (SPAdes) (version 2) | ecosystem: Environmental > Aquatic > Marine > Ocean trench... | reverse complement strand
ATCAAATTCACCCAGTCTTAGATTTCTTATAATCTTAATTCTCTCAAGAGTATCGATATCAGAGTGAAGATAATTCACTTTTAGTCCGAGATCTTTATAATATTCTGTTAAATCTTCAGCCATTCTCTTTGTTAAAGTAGTAATTAATACTCTGTCTCCAACCTCTATTGTACTATTTATTTCTTCAAGCAGATCATCAACCTGGTTTTCGGCTGGTTTAATCTCTACAACAGGATCAATAAGTCCTGTAGGTCTTATAATTTGCTCAATTATGGCACCTTTTGATTTCGTAATTTCATACTCTGCAGGGGTAGCTGAAACATAGATTGCACGATTAACTTTTCCTTCAAATTCCTCGAAATTAAGTGGCCTGTTGTCAAGCGCTGAAGGAAGCCTAAAACCATATTCGACCAATGTTTTCTTCCTACTCCTGTCTCCTTCATACATCCCGCGTATCTGGGGCATTGTCTGATGACTTTCGTCAATCACAATTAAAAAGTCCTCAGGGAAATAGTCTATTAGTGTCCAAGGGGGCTGCCCTGCAGCTCTTCCTGTTATGTGTCTGGAATAGTTTTCAATCCCGTTGCAAAAACCCATCGTTGTAAGTAGCTCTAAATCATAGTTTGTTCTTTCTTCAATTCTTCTGGCTTCAAGGTATTTATTCTCTTTTTCAAGATCTTTAATTCTTTGTCTTAATTCTTGTTTAATTGCTTCAATTGCAATATTTATTTTCTCCTGAGGAGCCACGTAGTGTGAGCTTGGATAAATGATAGTCTTATCTACTTTTTTTAAAGTTTTTCCTTTTAGAGGGTCAATTTCTTTTATAGATTCAACTACTCCTTCAAAAAACTCAATTCTTATGGCTGTAGATTCCTGATGGGATGGAAATACTTCAACTTGGTCTCCTCTGTATCTGAAAGTTCCTCTGCTAAGCTCAGTATTAGTTCTCCTGTATTGAACGTCTTTAAGCTTGTTTAATAAAATCTTTGGATCCAGATTTTTCCCTGTTTCTACGGCTGTAATCAGGCCGTAATAATCCTGAGGTGAACCTATTCCATATATACAGGAAACGCTTGAAATAATAATTATATCCTTTCTCTCAAAAAGAGCCGATGTTGCAGAGTGACGCAGCCTGTCGATAGTTTCATTTATTGCTACGTCTTTGTCTATATAAGTATCGGTAGTTGGAATGTAGGCTTCTGGCTGGTAATAATCATAATAGCTTACAAAATAGTGTACTGAATTTTGAGGGAAAAGCTCATCTAATTCTCCGTAAAGCTGGGCTGCAAGAGTTTTATTGTGTGCAATTATTAAAGTAGGAATCTCAATATTATTTATAACATTTGCTATGGTAAACGTCTTTCCGCTTCCAGTAACCCCTAGAAGAACTTGATGTTTCTTTTTGGATAGCAGGCCACTGATAAGTTGTTCAATTGCACGGGGCTGATCGCCTTGTGGTTCATATTTGGTGGTTAAATTAAATAACTTTTCCACAAAATCGTATTAAGAATTTAGATATATACTAAAATTTAAAGGTAAAGCTAGTCAACTACTTTTTATGTTTTCTATTAGACCAGATATTATACAGTATCTTTCTCTGCTCGGGGTTAAGTAGTTCTCTAATCTCGAGTTGCATATTACGATGTTTTTTTCTCAATTGCAGTTTTAATAAATCAACTTCCTCTGCCAATTCATTAATGTCGGCTCTGTTAGCCTCTGGATCTTTTAATTTTTGATTTAATTCTTTTTCTTTAATTAATAAACTTCTTTTCTTCTCGTTTAACTTACCCTTATGTAAATTAAATATTTGTTCAATACTCTGAACTTGGCCAGATGTTAGCTGCAGCTTATTTACTATCTCTTTATTTTTCCACCATTTGCCCATTCCTCCTGCAAAAACCGATATTTGAGATAACAGTACAATCATAATAATCAAATACGGTATTTTAGAAATCCTCAAAGCTTTATCCCTCCTTAGGTTCTTCTTCCAGATCATACCAGAGTCCATAAATTTTTAGCGACTCATAGCCTTCTACCGAAATAATATCATTAATTTCTAATAAAAATATATTATCTCTTGCATCTTCATCCGATGTTGGTGAAGTTGTAGATGTCCTATACATATTTACTATGAGCAGGCTGCAAAATAAAGCAACCGCAAGTGACGGCACAACAAAAGCCGTCTTTATCCCTTTGAAAAATCCCAGTACTCCTTTGTTGCTATTTAACTCAGTTTCATCAATTTTATTCCAAAATTTACTTACGTAATTGTTCTGCGGTTCAATTTCCTCCCAGTTATCAAGAAGCTTGGATAACTTATTATTTTCCAAATAATAGTTATTGCAATCATTGCAGCTGCCAATATGCTTATTAACAGCCGACAACTCTTCACTGCCTAAGAGTTCTGTTTTAAAATCATCATAAAGGGCTTTTATATCATCACATTTCATCTATCTCCACCTCTGCCAAATAGGGTTTTAATTTATCAATTAATTTCATCCTGCCCCTGTATACATATGTTTTGACAGCGCCAACAGTACAATCAAGCGTCTGAGCAACTTCATCGTAAGAAAGCTGTTCGTACTTACAAAGCATAATTGCCGACCTTTCCTTTTCAGAAAGTGTATTCATTGCATCAAAAATCATCTTTTTAATTTCACTTCTATATCTCACATGCAACTGATCTACAGACTTTTCATCTTCCAGTGAACCAACGTTTTGTTGGACTTCATCAAGACTGGATGCATATTTTTTTGCTCTAGTAGCAACTTCTGTCAGGCACAGATTCGTAGCAATTTTATATAGCCAAGTAGAAAATTTTGCTTCAGGTCTATAGTTTTTGACCGATCTGTGTACTCTCATAAATATTTCCTGTGTTAAGTCTTCAGATGTTTCACGATTGTTGGTATATCTGTATACATAATTCAAAATCTTATTATAATATCTTTTCAAGATTTCAGAAAATGCACTATCGTCTCCGCTTTTCACTCTCAAAATTAAATCTATATCGCTTTCCATCAGGTAAACATCTTACATAAATTTTATAACTATAGAAATTCTAAATAGTTACGGATAGTTAAAAAAATATTTCCATTATCTAATTCCCGATTTAAAATAGTTTTTTATCTAAATAGTATTATATTTATAAATCAAAGTTTATAATTTATAACTTTATGAGAAATAAAGGAAAAGTATACCTAATTGGAGCAGGTCCAGGAGATCCCGGCCTCATAACTCTAAAAGCACAGCGGTGCTTAAACATAGCCGATATTATAGTTTACGACTACCTTGTAAATACTAAACTATTGGAAAATAAAAAACCAAATGCTGAAATCGTATATGTGGGTAAAAAAAGCGGTCATAAAGAACTATCTCAGGATAAGATAAATAAACTGCTTATTAAACATGCTATAGACGGAAAAATTGTAGCCCGCCTTAAGGGTGGCGATCCTTTTATTTTTGGAAGAGGGGCAGAAGAAGCAATCATACTAAGTGAAAACAATATCTCTTTTGAAGTAATACCCGGAGTAAGCTCATTTTATGCAGTACCAGAATATGCGGGAATTCCCCTGACTCACAGGGATATTTCTTCAACATTAGCGGTAATTACAGGTCATGAAAACCCCCAAAAAAGTAGATCAAACATACCATGGGCTTCACTTTCCAAAATAAGCACTCTAGTTTTTTTGATGGGTATAACAAACCTTGGTGAAATTGTTAAAAAATTAATAAAGAACGGTAAAAAACCACAAACCCCAGCAGCAATAATTACATGGGGAACATATCCGGAGCAAATAACAATTACAGGTACCTTGGATGATATAATCAAAAAATCAGAAGAAAACATGATTAGTCCACCAGGAATTTTGATAATCGGTGAAGTAGTAAAATATAGAGAGCAGATAAAATGGTTTGAAAAAAAGCCTCTTTACGGAAAAAAAATACTTATAACACGGCCTACAGATCAAGCAAAAAGCTTTATAGACAAATTAAATGACCTAGGCGCACAAACTATAGAGTTTCCTACCATTGAAATATGCCCCCCTTCTTCATGGAAAAAGTTAGATAAGTCGCTAAAAGAACTATCAGATACAAGCTGGATAATATTTACAAGCACAAACGGTGTTAAGTTTTTCTTTAAGAGATTTTTTGAAAAAAAATTAAATATTAAATCACTTTTTAATACTAAATTTGCCGTTATTGGTGAAAAAACAAAAGAGAGTTTAAATAAATTTAGGTTATCTGCAGATTTAATTCCTAAAGAATATAGGGCAGAGGGTCTTATAGAACAATTTAATTCTATAGACTTAATCGGCAAAAAAGTGCTTATTCCAAGGGCAAAAGAAGCAAGAGACATACTTGCTCAAAAGCTTGAGAGACTCGGAGCAAATGTAGAAGTAATTACTGTTTATGAAAATAAAAAACCTGATAATCTTAATTCCAAAAAACTAATTAGTGACATAAAAAAATGCAATATAGACGTAATCACATTTACAAGCCCTTCAACTGTCAGTAATTTCTATTCAGTCTTTAAACCAAATGAAAAATCATTTAAAGATTGTATTATTGCTTCCATCGGCCCCATTACTAATCACGCATTAAACGAACATGGGGTACAAGCCGATATTACTCCAACGAAATATACAACGGACAGTCTTATTGAAGAATTATTAAATCACTATAACAAAAACTAAATAATGCTGTATATATGATGAGTTACAGTATATACATTAACACTATATTAATAATTGTTTATATATTTGAATTATATGAAGTTAGATATCAATAAAACAATACAACCTACTAATATTATTAAATAATCTTCTTAACAATTAAGATGCCAAGATTTAAAGTAAAAGAACAACAAATTATCGGCAGAAAGGTAACAATATCGGGTACTGACTACAAGCATATAGTTAAAGTACTTAGAATTAAACCAGATAACAAGATTATCTTATTTGATAGTAAAGGCACAGAATATGACTGCATTGTTAAAGATATCTTTAATAAAGAACTTGTAGCTGAAATCATTAATAAATATGAAATTAATAGGGAATCACATCTAAATATTTCGCTTTTTCAGGGAATTACTAAAGGTGACAAAATGGATTTAATAGTGCAAAAAGCAACAGAGCTTGGTGTAAACTCCATTTATCCTGTAGCTACAGAAAGATCAGAGGTAAGAAATACGAATAAAATATCCCGGTGGCAAAAGATAGCAGATGAATCCATAAAGCAATGCGGAAGAACTAATAGCCCTTCAGTCAATACTGAAATAAAATTTAACGAGCTATTTGATATACAAAAATCAGACTTAAACTTAATCTTTTATGAAAATGAAAAATCTTTAAAAATTAAAAATCTTAAAAATAATAAAAACATCAATTCTGTTTCAATCTTGATCGGCCCAGAAGGTGGTTTTTCAGAAAATGAGGTAAAAATTGCTGAATTAAATAATTTTAAATCCATTGGTGTCGGACCAAGAATTTTAAGGTCAGAAACTGCCAGCATTGCGGCTATTACTTTATTACAGCATCATTTTGGAGATATTTAATTTATAGTTCCTACAAATATTTGTTTTCATTTATTATAAACAGACCGTAGAATAACTATCAACAACGATGGCTATTATAACTTTAACTGAACCAACTGGCCTATTAGGTCATGAAATAGCTGTAAAAGCTGCTCAAAGACTGGACTTTCTATTAATTGACAGCTCACATGTTATTAGCAAATTAACAAAACGGGTTGTAATTGATAATATTAATAAATTAATATCTTCAGAAGACATCCCTCCACAATCTATTAAAAAACTTATTCTAAACCAGGCATTAAAGCGAAATGTAATTGTTCTAAACCTCGGCGCTGAAATACTTTTTAATAATATTCCAGGAACATTACATATAAAGATTACGTCACCTAAAACTATTAAAGGCTTACTTCACAAATCTAAAGATAAAAATACAAATTATAAAAAGTTAGTACAAGCACTATACGGGGTAAAGAGGTTAGAAAGTAAATATTATGATCTGCAGATTAAGCTTGATGATCTTGATACCGATTTTGCATTGGAATTAATATTAAAAACTGTAGAAATGAAAGGTATTTTGGGAAAAGCCGGAATTACCTGGAATGCAATTAACAAACTTAAAAAGAGTATAAACCATAATAAATCAGCAGGCTCCACTACTAATAATTTACATTTTAAGATCCCTGACTTTGCTCACCCCAGCGAACGAGAATTTGCAAAAGTATTGGATTACTACCGTATTAAGTGGGAATATGAACCAAAAAGCTTCATTCTTGAAACATACAAAAATGGCGGAATAAAAGAAGAATTTACACCAGACTTTCACCTTGCCGATCCTGATTTGTATATTGAGCTTACAACCCTTAAACAAAAACTTGTGACTAAAAAAAACCGTAAGATTAGAAAATTAAAAGAGTTATACCCTGATGTTAATATTAAGATATTTTACGGTAAAGACTATCAAAAGCTGCTTCATAAATTTGGTATAAAATAAAAAACGATTCCAAGTGACCTTGATTAGTATTTGAAAACTGTACCCAGGCTCCGCATCCGCTTCGCCGTTCCCTCTTTCAAGGGTTTTGACCATTTACTGGTCTAACCTACTTGGTTATTCAGGCCTTTGTTTTCTATTTAATCTTAGCCTCTCGGAATCGCTTACTTATAGTATAACTCCATTTGACATTTAAAGTCAATACATTTTTTTCTAATAAATAAATTATTTTTCATAGCCATATACAAGCATTTCTTATATAATCTTTTTTGAATTCATACACTTTAAATTAATAGCTAGAAATTATCACTTTACACAAATACATTTTAATAAAAATTTAAATGAGGCAAGTTCAATTATTTGATGATATTGAGAAAATACTGATAAATGAAGCAGAGTTAAAAGAAAAGGTAATTGAGTTAGGTAAGAAAATCTCAGATGACTATAATGGATTAAATCCCGTATTTGTAACTGTTCTCCGCGGAAGTATCATTTTTCTATGTGATTTAATCAGGGAGGTAAAGATTCCCATTTCGCTGGATTTTCTATCTGTTTCCAGCTACTCGGGTCAGTCACATACAGGAGTGGTTAGAATCATTAAAGACCTGGATGAGAATATTGAAAACAAGCATGTCATTTTGATAGAGGATATTATTGATACCGGGCTTACCCTAAATTACATCCTTGGAATGCTTCGGGAAAGAAAACCAGCCAGTATTAAGGTGTGCGCTTTATTAGATAAGAAAGTTCGCAGGATTATAGATATAGCGATTGATTATAAAGGTTTTGAGATACCCGATGAGTTTGTTGTTGGTTACGGGATGGACTATAACCAGCAGTACCGCAACCTTCCCTTCATAGGAATACTTAAAGAAGAAATCTTAAATCAAGATTAATTTAGCGATTCTGTTTATTAATTAACAATCATATATACCGTAAGTATTTACAACTTTATTGATTAATTTCATCTTTGCTATTTACTTTTCCGCACAATGTATATAATTAACCGATTTTTATCATAGACATAATATTCAATTTGCAATTAACAATTATCTTATTTGCATTAATTTAAATAGGTTATGTCACAAAGTTGATAAAGAAATTATATTTTTGGAGGATTTAATGATTAAAGGAACAGCAGCAGCAAACGATTTTATCAAGGAACTAAAGGATATAGATATTGTATCTGCTTCACAGGATAAGCGTAGTTTCTATAAAGAAATATTAGACAATATTTCAGACAGCGAAGAAGAAAAAACGATATTGGTATATCTTTTAAATAATAGCTCCACTCAGGCAACACTTGTTGCTGAACGCAACTTTTTTTCTGACTATCTAAAAGATTTTCTCACAATAGACGCTAACTCTAAGACTATGTGGGCACCCGTTAAGGAAAATAGAATAAAAGTTTTCAGGAACCTGGCTTCTAATGAAAACGTAGGCGAAAAAATAAAGTCCCTACAAAAGTCATCAGCTCTTGGAGTTCCTATCACTTCTGAATCAGGTGATGTAATCGGTTCCATATGGGTTCTGGGTAATAACGATGCAAAGAGTACTCGTGAATATGTAAACCTAAAGGATTTACTATTAGAAGCCGCAAATAAAATTGCATGGAAAGAAGAGCACGATAAGAACAAAGATGGACTTCACTAAGAGGGGTTTAGTTTTACCTACTTCTGAACAATAACAAGGTTCACTTTCTGCTTAATAAAATCTGATAACAAAAAAGGGCCGTGATTTTACTCACAGCCCTTTTAAAATATTTAACTAATATTATGTATCTTGTGAAGCTTTTCTTCTAAGTACAATAACTGCTAAAACTCCAAGAATTATTGTCACAAATATCATTCCCCATCCTGTCATTGTTGGAACAATAACGAGAGGTCCGCCATCTCCAGGATCAGGGGTTGGTGATACGCAGGGGTTTGGCTCGCAAGAGATATCGTCAAAAAATATCCCGTCACAACCGCATAAAACAACATTCGGAGTACAAATTTCATTACTTTCGCCTGTACAACATGCCCCTGTTGGTTTAGGAGTTGGGGTCGGAGCTATACACATAGTTTCCGTCCATACACTACCTCCTTAACTTGCTCATCCTTCTTGAACTTGCTCATCGCAAAAACCTTCATAATCGGATTGATTTTGGCACAATGGGTTTGTACACAAACCAACCCCTGCACTGGATTCTGAAGTCGAGATAAAAAATAAGGAACATAAAAGACCTAATATTAAAAATATCCTGAGCATATACTTAATCCCCCTTAAGACTTTTCTGTATAATTAATTTTAGAAGTTATTTAGTAAATTATACTTAGTATCTTTATTTTTAATTCAAGCAATTTGTTAATGCTTCAGAATAATTATCGAATTTCAGGGATTATCACTCTAAATTTGTTTCAGGGTCTAAGAATAGAGGTGGTGAGACAAGTTCCATTAGACTTAATAAGTAAGAAAAACGAGATTGCCACATAGATTAATGAATCGAACTTTTTCTATTCAAAAAAGCCCGTTGTCAAATTCACAATGACAGAAAAAGCAGTCCCCCCTTAAATCCCATCCCCTTAGTAAGGAGTTGAAAAAAGTAATAGTTCTCGCTGTGCTAGAAATTACAACAAAGTCCTGTCACTCAGAGCTTTAGAACAGCAGTCTCATGATATTGCTTCGTACACTTTGTTCTTCGCAGTAATGACAGGAAGGTGGTTGTCACTCCTGAGTGGTTGTATCAGGAGTCTATATGTTTTATTAAACACTGGATTCCGTGTACACATGTCCTCTAATGTTTTTATCGGGGAAACATCACGGAATGACAGTTTAAAATAATAAATAACGAATCAAACATGTGTTGAAATAGATTCATTATTCAGGAATGACAGCGACATTTTAGTCATACCTGAATGGTTCCATCAGACATCCATGCTTTTATTAAAATTCTGGATTCCTGATTACAGTCTTCGAGAATGACATAATATGAGATTGTTTCGTCATTTCTTTACTCAAATGACAATATAACCTTTCAGAAATGATATTACTACTAAAAATCCAAAACCTTATCTAACCCTTTTTGTATAAGCTCTTCTTCAAGACTCTTTGGTTCAGTCTCCTTTCCATCATCAGCTGATTGAGAGTCAGGGTCATCTTTTTTAGGCATTATTTTATCTATAATTCTCTTTTCCAGTTCTTCTTTACCCCTGTCTATAACGGCGCCCTGAAGTGACTTTACAACAAAACTCAGGTCTGGTTTTGGGCTCACATTTGGAAGGATTCCCGAAAGGTTAAAGGGTATCTGAATTTGATTTTCATTGTTTCTCAAATACTTAACAAAACCAGCATTGGCGATTAAATCATCTGAGAACTGCTCAGATAAGTTCAAAACCCCGTTTACATTCACTCCCTTGTCCAGGCTTACCCAACCGTCCCCTTTTACAAAATAGTCAGTTGACTTCAGAATTAAATCATTAAAGTTAATCTTACCTTCTTTTATTTTCAAAACCGATTTAAGGTCGTAAAATACTGTGTTCTTATTTTTAAATACACTTGGGTATTTGGATTTTAATGAACTGCTAATAAGACCTGAAAGACCGCTTACACCAGTAATGCCGGAAAGCACCCCTTCTGCAATATTAAAGTTTGCAAGCTCCCCTTCTGTCAGACTAATCTTAGACATTCCACTGAGAGTAGGCTTTATTTCTTCCCATGTATTTCCGCTTCCTGATAGATTAATAATAAAATCTGAACTACCTCTAATATGATCATATTGTGAATGAAATATTGATCTTGTTATATTGGTAAGACTCAGCCCTTGAATTTGTGTCTTTAAGTCAAAGGTGGGTTTAGGGCTTGACATATTATACGTTCCGCTTGCATTTATAGTTGCGCTTAGAACATTTAAAGTCATCTCGTCCAGTGATATTATGTCGTCTTTTACTGATATTTTGCCGTTTAGATTGCTGTATTTAAGATTTGATAGTTTCCCGCTCCTTGATTTAATAGTAACTTTATGGATCATAGAGCCAACCTGCTCAAAAACCTTTCCTGTGATTCTAACATCATTTAAATACTCTTCGGTATTATTTTCAGGGATTATATCGGACATAAATATCTTTGGAGAAGCTATTACATATGACACAGACAGGGGTGAAAAGCTTGAAACCTCCGAAAGGATACTAATTTTTGATTTTCCTATTACAAGGTCAGTCTTACCAAGCTTTGCGCTATTGCCCGTAAAAATTATTTCGCTGTTCAAATCATTTATTGGTTTTGCAAGCTGCTCAGGCTTGGCGTTTACTCCTGAAAGTTTTAAAGTTCCCGTTATATTTGGTGTTTTACCATTTCCTGTATAACCAACTATCTTTGCATCTATTTGCACAAAACCTGCAAGCTTATAATCTTTTGCATCGGGAATAAT
>Ga0209988_10003150_pt1 | contig 10933 bp, 10 predicted proteins | sample N075metaG_FD_183115 | JGI IMG/M metagenome (GOLD analysis project Ga0209988, IMG submission 183115) | Deep subsurface microbial communities from Kermadec Trench to uncover new lineages of life (NeLLi) - N075 metaG (SPAdes) (version 2) | ecosystem: Environmental > Aquatic > Marine > Ocean trench... | reverse complement strand
ATCGGAAGCCAACTCTGCAACCCCGGTCTTTATCGGCCACGGCACCGAGGACCCGATGGTGCCGATTGCGCTGGGCGAGGCTATCCGCAGCTCATTGAAGGCGGGGCAATGGCCCGTAGAGTGGCACCAGTACCCGATTCCTCATTCGGTTTCAGAGCCTGAAATTGCCGATATTGGCCTCTGGTTGCAAAGCTGTTTCAGCTAATAGTTACCCCATGGCAAACGCGAATAGCAACGAATCCGTGAGACCGCAACGTGGTGTATTTCCGCCTTCGTTTTGTCGCTGGAGATTGTTATTGGCGGTCATTGCTGTGACGCAAATTTCGGTATTGTTAATGGGCGTTGGCGATTTGGCGGAATCGGGTCTGCTATGGCTGGGTATTACTTCCCTGTACGCGCAAGCGTTGGCGCTGATTACTGTCAGCGGCGTGTGTATAAGCCGGGCCTGGCTGGGCCGGCTTTCTGCCCGTGGCGCCTGGCTGGGCAGCTGGGTTGTAGCCGTGGTTGTGGCATTGGCATTCAGCTACACCGCTGGCATTGTCGGCACCGTGCTGGGACTGGGACCCGGCCGGGATGGGTTTTGGATGTTTGTACTGCAAAGCGTGCTGGCCGTTGCGCTGGTATCGGTGGCACTTTTTCGTTACTTGTTTATTCGTACCCAGTGGCGGGCGCAGCTTTTGGCTGAGTCAGAAGCGCGGGTGCAGGCCTTGCAGGCCAGGATTCGACCGCATTTTTTATTTAACAGCCTCAATACCATTGCCAGCCTGATACCGGATGACCCCACGGGTGCTGAACGAGCCATCGAAGACCTGGCAGACCTGTTCCGCGGTAGCATGCGGCGTGCTGACAGCCTGATCAGCCTGTCGGAGGAGTTGGATCTGGCCGAGAAATATTTGCAGATGGAGAAGCGTCGCCTGGGCGACCGGATACGGATAGACTGGCAGGTAGCCGAGCTGCCAGATGGTGCCTCTGTATTGCCGTTGACTCTCCAGCCCTTACTCGAAAATGCGGTCGCCCATGGCATCCAACCGAGTGTTGACGGCGGTGAAATCCGTGTTTACGGACGCAGCGAAAAAGATAATATTGTTATTACCATCTGTAACACCCTGGCACCGGGTGATCACAAGAGCCCGGGTCATGGAATGGCGCTGGCAAACATTCGCGAACGACTGGAGCTGGCCTTTGGCCCGGCAGCCAGTCTGATTACCCACCAGGATGACGAGCAGTTTTTTGCTGTATTAAGTCTGCCCTATGTTGAAAATACTGATCATTGACGACGAAATGCCGGCACGAAACCGTCTGCGGAGAATGCTGGTGGATATCCCGGCGGTGCAACTTGTAGGCGAGGCTGCAACCGGGCAGGAAGCCCTGCGTGTGATACCCGTATACGAGCCAGATGTATTGTTGCTGGATATCTCGATGCCGGGCCTGGATGGAATGGCCCTGGCGCATATGTTGCAGGAACGGCAATCGGCACCGGCGATTATTTTTTGCACCGCCTGGTCTGAGCAGGCGGTCGAGGCGTTTGAGTGTGACGCGGTGGATTACCTGGTGAAACCCGTACGTAAGGAACGTCTTGAAACGGCGCTCGACAAAGCCAGGCGTTTCATCACCAGGGGCGCTGGTCAAAGTGGCGGCTTCTTGCGTTCAACCCTGGGTAACAAAGTCAGTTTGTTGCCATTATCCGAGGTGATTTGCCTGCAAGCTGAAGACAAATACACCACGGTTATTCATCAACAGGGAACACTGGTGATCAATCAATCCCTGCTCGAGCTGGAAATTGAGCACGCGGATATATTGATTCGTATACACCGTGGCACGCTGGTTGCGAAAAATCGTATCCGGGGAATGGAAAAATCCGCTGGCGGACAGCAATTGCTGTTGCTGGATGGCTGTGATGACCGACCCCGGGTGAGTCGGAGAAACCTGCCGGCAGTGAGAAAACTCATACGGGATCTGACATGATCAGGATCGCGACACGTAAAAGCGTATTGGCTTTGTGGCAGGCGAACCATGTGCGGGCATTACTACGTGAAGCACACGCAGACCTTGAAGTCGAGCTGCTACCCATTGTCACTGAAGGTGACCGCATTATTGACCGGCCGCTGGCGGCGATTGGCGGCAAGGGTCTGTTTCTGAAAGAGCTGGAACGCGCGTTGCTTGATGGAGAAGCAGATTTGGCGGTGCACTCGATGAAGGATGTGCCGGCCGTCATGACCTCCGGTCTGATACTCGATATCGTATTACCCAGGGCCAATCCTTTTGATGCCCTGGTGAGCCGTGAATACCGGCTGCTGAGCGAGCTGCCTGCGGGTAGTCGAATTGGCACGTCGAGCCTGCGTCGGCAATCGCAATTACTGGCGCTGAGACCGGATCTTGTGGTCATCGATTTGCGCGGAAACGTGGATACCCGGCTCAGAAAGCTGGATGAAGGTCAGTATGATGCGATCATTCTGGCCTGCGCTGGTTTACAACGACTGGATCTGGGGGCACGTATTACTGAAACACTGCAGCCGCCCGATTGGTTGCCGGCTGCAACCCAGGGCGTCATTGCTTTGCAATGCCGCCAGGATGACCTGGAAACACGCGCAATCATTGAACCTTTGGCCCATTCCGACACCTTGGTTGTAGCCACTGCCGAGAGAGCCGTGGCCAGGGTACTGGAAGCCAGTTGCCAGGTGCCACTGGCAGCATACGCGGTATTGGAAAATGGTAATGTCAGCATGGTTGCCCGGGTCAGCACCCCGGATGGCCAGGAGAACGTCCAGGTAGACGGCCAGGCGCCAGCAGCAGAGGCTACTGCCTTGGGCGAGCGAATAGCGGCTGATCTGTTGAAATTCGGGGCTGGAAAAATCATTGCGGATCTGTAGAAATGCCCGAGAGTTGTATAAAACTTTGCAGCGTAGGTTCATGTCACAGGTCCTGATTACACGGCCTCTGGAATCCTCTCAACTGTTGGCCGAACAGCTTGATGCCCTGGGTATCAATTCCATCATTATGCCGCTGTATACATTTTCTCCGCGTGATCCGGAACTCGATATGAAATCTGCCTGGTCTGCATCGGCAAGGCGCAGACTGGCGGTATTTACCAGTCCGCGCGCGGTTCAGTACGGGCTTTCACATATCCCGAAAAATCAACTGAATGGTCTGGAATATGCGGTCATCGGATCGGCTACACGTGCAACGCTGGAATCTTCCGGCTGTCCGGTTCACTTACAGGCAGACAACGGCTATCGAAGTGAAGACCTGTTGCAAATTCCGGAACTGGCTTCAGAGCCGGGCGAGGTTGTCATTTTTTGCGCACCGGGTGGCCGCGAGACCTTGTCAATCGGTCTGGCTGAATTGGGTTGGGATGTAGCCAAAGCGAAGGTTTACGAGCGAGTCCCGCTGGCAGCGAAGCCTGAACAAATTGTTGCTTTATCCGCTGCCGAAGATTTGCTGAGTGTATGGACCAGTATTTCGGCCCTGAAAATTGCTGAAGAGCATCTGCCTGGGGCGCTGTGGCTAAAAATACTGAATGCACCCGCATTGGTGATTTCCGTCCGCATTCAGCATCATTTACAGCAGTTGGGTGCAACGCGTGTTGAGCTTTCCGATGGTCCGGGTAACGCAGATTTGTTGCAATCAATTTTAGGTTGGACCGAGCAATGATTTTCCTGCGAAGATGATCCGCTCATCGCTGACCAAGCCGAACCATATAACCTATTGATCTAATAGTGACACTAATTAGTCATTGTCACGCTCCCGCTCTGACGTGACAATAAGGCATTCCTTTTTTCGGTTTTCACATGCCAATAACATCACATATTCATTTGCAACGGCTTGAAGCCGAAAGCATCCGGATAATGCGACAGGTCGCTACCGATTTCGAGCGTCCGGTCATGCTTTATTCTGTGGGTAAAGACTCTTCAGTACTGTTGCACCTGGCGCTGAAGGCGTTCTATCCCTCGAAGCTACCATTTCCACTATTGCACGTGGATACCACGTGGAAATTCAAAGAGATGATCGAGTTCCGGGATGCAACTGCAGAACGTCTTGGCCTGGAATTGATCGTGCATACAAACCCGGAAGGTCTTAAACAGGGCATCAATCCGTTTACCCACGGCAGCTCACGTTATACCGATATCATGAAAACGCAGGCTCTCAAGCAGGCATTGGACGCCGGCAAATATGATGCGGCCATTGGTGGTGCCCGGCGGGATGAGGAAAAATCCCGTGCCAAGGAAAGGGTTTTTTCCCATCGATCAAAGAATCATGTCTGGGATCCGAAAAACCAGCGCCCGGAGCTTTGGTCCTTGTACAACACCCGTATCAACCCCGGTGAAAGCATGCGTGTTTTCCCGCTGTCCAACTGGACCGAAATGGACATATGGACCTATATATACCTCGAAGACATCCCGATTCCCGACTTGTACCTGGCGGCAGAACGGCGGGTGCTGGAGCGCGACGGGGTTTTGTTTATGCTCGATGACGAGCGCTTCCCGCTTGAGGAGGGTGAGCAGGCGGAAGTGCGTTCCATCCGTTTCCGTACCCTGGGTTGTTACCCGCTGACGGCTGCCATCGAATCCACCGCCCGCACGCTGGCCGAAGTGATGCTTGAAATGCGTTCGTCACACGTTTCTGAACGTTCAGGCAGGTTGATTGATAGCGATCAATCAGCCTCGATGGAGAAAAAGAAAAAGGAAGGGTATTTCTGATGTCTTCAGCCAGCAACGCGAACTTTGACCTGCAGCAGTTTATCGAGCAGGAAAGCTCCAAGAGCATGCTCAAATTTATAACCTGTGGCAGTGTCGACGATGGCAAAAGCACTTTGATCGGTCGACTGCTTTATGACTCTCAGCTGCTCTACGATGATCAATTGGAAGAGTTGAAACGTGACAGCAAGGGGCTTTTGTCCGACGAGGATGAGCTCGATTTTTCATTGTTGGTAGATGGTCTGGCGGCGGAAAGGGAGCAGGGTATTACCATCGATGTGGCCTACCGGTTTTTCTCGACAGCGAAACGCAAGTTCATCGTGGCTGACACACCGGGGCACGAACAATACACCCGTAATATGGTCACCGGGGCATCTACCGCCGACGCCGCGGTATTACTGATTGATGCACGGCTGGGTGTTTCTACCCAAACCCGCCGCCATGCCTACATTCTGTCGCTGGTCGGTATCAGGCATATCGTGCTGGCGATCAATAAAATTGATTTGAAAGACTATTCAGAAAGTGTGTTTGACGCGATTCAAACAGAGTTTCTGAGTTTTTCAGACAAGCTTGGTTTCAACAGTATTTACGCCATTCCAATTTCGGCCCTAAAAGGCGACAACATCACAAAAGGCAGCGAGCGTATGCCCTGGTATTCCGGGCTCGCAATATTGCCTTATCTTGAAACACTGGAGCCGGATACCAAGGATTCAGATCAGTTCCGTTTCCCGGTTCAATGGGTGAATCGCCCGAATCTCGACTTTCGTGGTTACAGCGGTACATTGGCAAGTGGGGAAATAAGTGTGGGTGATGAGGTGCTGGTAGCCGCTTCGCTCAAGCGCAGCCGGATCAAGCGCATCGTCACGATGGATGGGGATTTACCATCGGCCTGTGCTGGTGACGCGGTAACACTGACGCTGGAAGATGAAATTGATATCAGCCAGGGTGACATACTGCATACGCCCGGTGAACCACTGGAGCGAAGTGACCAGTTCCAGGCGCATCTGATCTGGATGCACGAAGACCCGATGCTACCTGAGCGCAGTTACCTGATCAGGATCGGCACACAGGTCACATCCGTACAAATCACCGATCTTAAATACGAGATCAATGTCAATACCGCCGAACACCTGCCAGCCACCAAGCTGGAGTTGAATCAAATTGCGGTTTGCAACTTTGCCACTGCGCATGCCATTGCATTTGATCCATATTCTGAAAATATTGAGACCGGGTCATTTATCCTGATCGACCGAATCAGCAATAATACGGTTGCCGCCGGTATGATCGATTTCGGTTTGTGGCGTGGCCAAAACCTGTCCTGGCAAGCGTTTGAAATCAACCGTGAATCACGTGCCAAATTAAATGGCCACAAACCGGCCATCATCTGGTTTACCGGTTTGTCGGCATCGGGCAAATCCACCATTGCCGATATCGTCGAGCAAAAACTTGCGGCACAAAATCACCACACCTATGTGCTCGATGGCGATAACTTTCGTCATGGATTGAACAAGGATCTCGGCTTTACGGACGCCGATCGGGTTGAAAACATCAGGCGAGTGGCCGAGGTCGCCCGCATTTTGGCTGATTCGGGTCTGATCGTCATGACTTCCTTTATTTCCCCGTTCAGGCACGAGCGCAGAATGGCCAGGGAAATCGCAGGCGATATCGAATTTATTGAAGTGTTTGTCGATACACCGCTGGAGGTGTGTGAAACCCGTGACCCCAAGGGCCTGTACGCCAAAGCCCGCAGAGGAGAAATCCCCAACTTCACCGGTATCAGTTCAGATTACGAAGCACCGGAACGGGCTGATATTCACCTCGACGCCGGTCATCGAACAGCCGAGGAATTGGCGGACGAAGTAATAAGGAAGTTGAGTGTTGATCGATAAACGGCTTGAAAGAAAAACTTGTGCAATCGGGTCTTTACAACTATGCTCAAAGCAGGAATCAATGGAACAGTAGTCAATGACCCGCAATAAAACAATGGTTTGCATCTGTATGTGTCTGCCGCCCCCGGGCGTGTGGTCGTGCTGATCTGTACTTAATAGATTGTTTGCAAAACCACCCGCTCAAAAGGCGGGTGGTTTTTTTTGGCAAGAATTTATTGCTTGAATTGATGACTAAGTAACACAACATAAATTGGAAGATAGCGGAAATACCTGATGAAACTTCAACAATTAAGATACCTGATTGCCATCGTGGATAACGGTTTGAACATTACCGTTGCCGCGGAGGCGCTGTTTACTTCTCAACCGGGGGTCAGTAAGCAAATCCGCTTATTGGAAGATGAATTGTCTTTACAATTATTTGTCCGCAAAGGCAAAAGCCTGACCTCTTTGACAGATGCGGGACAACAAGTGGTCACACGAGCCCGACGCATACTTTCCGAGACGGAAAATATCAAATCATTGTCCTCCGAGCTTTCCGGCGAACAGCAGGGTGAACTGGTGATTGCAACCACACCCACTCAATCCCGCTACGTGTTGCCAGACATGCTGGAGTTATTCCAGCGGCAATACCCGGGTGTTTCTCTGCGACTGCACCAGGGTACGTCAGAGCAAATCGCGGAACAGGTGTTGAACCACGAAGCGGATTTCGCCATCGCCTCCGGTGAGAGTGAACTGTTTGAAGACCTGGTGACAATGCCGATTTACAGTTGGGAGCGAATTCTCCTGGTACCACGTGATCATCCACTGGCCAGGCTGAAAACCCCCGCCCTGACTGACATTGTTCGATACCCGATCATTTCCTACACCTATTCATTTAACGAGGAGTCATCCCTGGGACAGGTTTTCAGCAACGCCGGTGTTGAGCCCAATGTGGTGTTCACCGCGCAAGATCCGGATATCATTAAGACCTATGTACGCAAAGGCATGGGTATCGGTATCCTGGCTTGTATGGCCTATGATGTGAAACGCGACGCCGACCTGGTGGCCATCAACACAGAGCATCTATTCCCCAGTCTGGTCACTTGGGTAGGATTCCGCAAAGACCGCTTCCTCAGTGAGTACATGTTTGGTTTCCTTGAGCGGGTGGTGCCGGGTGCCAGCCGCAGCAGTATAGAACAAGCCATTCACGGCAGTCGTAATGAAGACAATGTAATTCCTTTTCCAGCGCTCGAGTCGGTGCACAAGCACCCGGTCTTTGGCGAACAGTTTAAAGACTGCTGTGGAGGATTTGCGCTCTGAATGTTCTTTGTTGGTCAGCCGCGATCAGGGTGAACGAGCGTGACCTGAAGAATTGATCTGGTCCATCACGGTTCCAGGCGCTTGATAAGACTGGATGTATCAAAGCGCTTTCCCCCGAAGTCCTCAACCTCTCCATAGAACTGATCCACAAGCGCTGTCATCTCGAGCCTTGCCCCCGTTCTCGCGGCCTCTTCGAGCGCAATTTTCAAATCCTTCCGCATCCACTCAACCGCAAACCCGAAATCAAACTCGTCATCGTTCATCGTTTGCCAACGATTCTCCATTTGCCAGGATTGAGCCGCGCCTTTGGAGATAGCGCCAATCACAGCGGCAACATCCAAATTCGCCCGTTTTGCAAAATGCAGACCTTCGGCAAGACCCTGCACGACTCCCGCAATGCAAATCTGATTCACCATCTTGGCTTTCTGACCACAGCCAACCTTACCAATAAGCGTGCAGGATTTTGCGTAGCATTCCATGACTGGCAGGACCCGCTCGTAGGTGGACCGATCACCGCCCACCATGATGGTCAGTTGCCCGGATTCCGCACCCGCCTGTCCGCCGGATAGCGGTGCGTCGAGAAACTCAACGCTCTTTTTTTGCGACAGCTCATAAACTTCGTAGGCTACACTCGCTGATGCCGTGGTGTGGTCCACTATTACTGAACCTTTGGAAGTACCGGCCAATATACCGTCAGCGCCAAGAATTACCTGCCGTACATCGTCGTCGTTGCCGACACAGCAAAACACGATCTCCGCAGCAGCGGCCGCTTCGCGCGGTGTTGTGGCCACCATTCCGCCGTATTCTTTTTGCCAGGCAACGGCCTTACTTGTGGTGCGATTGAACACGGTGACATCGTGTCCGGCTTTTGCGAGAAATCCGGCCATCGGATACCCCATAACGCCAAGGCCTGTAAAAGCCACTTTCATTGCATGCTCCTGTCCTGTCGAAATCTGCCGGGATTGGATACCATCTTAACTCAGGCAATCCGCGCCATATTTGTTGCTATACGACTACCGCCGCGGCTGCGAGTAAACGCTTATATTTCGATGCTGGTCGAGCTCAAATAAGTGATCAACCCTTGAGGGCATCTCAACCAGGCAATGTTCTGTTATACGCTGAAAATTTTGAATATATTCAAAAATTTGTTGCTCGCTCATGACCCTGGAGCCGGAAACCCCCGGTTTGGTCCTTTTCAGTTGCACAATCATTTTTTGTTCCTGTTCAAGACGCCACTGAAATACTACCTCGAATGAGGGCGCACGCAACATGACCAATCGATCAACCATTGCAAATAGTTCCTGATAATCGCCGGACAAAGCCTTATTGACATAACGTCGGCAAATGCCATCAGGGTCTGTTTGCTTTTCAAATAAATTAATCGCTGTGTCCAGACTTTCCTCAGATGAAGGTAGTGCGCCAAAGCACCAGCCTTCCAGGATAATCAGTCCAACAGGACCACTCACTTTGTCGCAAACAGAATTATCGCACCTGTCATCCGTGCTTTTGTCAAACCGTGTAATCATCGTTTCATCCTGCCCGGATTTCAGACTATTGATGGTTGAAATTGCCAGATTGATGTCATGTGTTCCCGGCAATCCACGATTGACCAAAAGTGGATGTATCTCCTTTGCCAGCTTGATGCGCTCGGACCTGGTTAAATAGAAATCATCCATGGAGAGGCAAATGGCCACAACATCATGCCGTTCTTCAACCATGCTGCAAAGATAATCTCCCAGGGTTGATTTCCCCGACCCCTGTGAGCCGTTTATACCGATAATTTGTGGTGCCTGGCCGGAGCGATAGTTTGTGTTGAATTCGGTGAGCAGCGGCTCAAACCACTGATGCGCAGTTGCGAGATAGGACCCTGGTAGCTGGTTGCGTTGAAGAAAACCTTGTTCCGCGGGAGTCATTATTGCAAAAGGCCATTAACGATAAATAGCAGGATGAGTATAGGTAACACAAAAAATGGCCTGAATGAAGTACTCCCCCTATAAATGATCAAATTCGCTGATTGAAATTTACATTGGCCATCATGCTTTTACTGTTGCTGGTGGAGCTTGCGCTTTGAATGATCTCCGCTAGTGGCTACTGCGCAGCTGCTTGAAGCGCTCCGGTTCATGCAGACCGCACTCGCGCACCAAGCCATAGAATCGGCTGTCTTCTTCGTGCTCAACGGCGCTTAAAGGCCGGCTGGTGTGACGATCGCCTATTGATAAGTAACCCTGGTCGCGTAATGGATGATAGGGCAGGTCATTGGCTTTGAGGTAGGCATGAATGTCACGGTCGGTCCAGTCTGCCAACGGGTGAACTTTAACAACATCACCATGGGGCTGAACTATTTTGATGTCGCGGCGGCTGCCTGACTGGCTACGGCGTAATCCGCTGAACCATGTGCCCGCTTGCAGGGTTTTAAGAGCACGTGCCATCGGCTCCACCTTATTCAACTGGTTGTAGCGATGGATCCCATCCACACCTTGCTCCCATAAGCGGCCAAAGCGGGATTCCTGCCAGGCCGGTGAGAGCTCCGCACTGAAAATACTGAGTTTGAGTGACAGGCGGGTAGTCAATTCATCGGCAAAGGCGTAGGTTTCCGGAAACAGGTAGCCGGTGTCGATCAGTACCACAGGAATGTCCGGTTTTTGCTGTGTAACCAGGTGCAACATGACGGCTGCCTGGGCGCCGAAACTGGTGGTCAGTATCGGTTGGTCGGGCAGGAAGTCCAGCGCCCATTGCACACGCTCAGCCGCCGAAAAGCGCTCCAGGCATGGCGTAACAGAATCCAATTGTGAGCTTGACCAGTTACGGCCGGGCTCCGGAATGCAGAGTTTCAGAGTCCCCCTAGTCATCCTGTTGTTCCTCTTTTTGCCAAACCGGATGGGTCCGGACGAGGAAATCGCCGAATGTCTCGTTTTGCTGGCGAGAGTCTTTGAAATTTCCGAACAGTTGATCCAGCGTTGCCAGTATTTCCTCCTCGTCGATGTTTTCACTGGCCATGCGGTTCAATCTGGTGCCATTGAAGGCTGCGCCCAGATGCAGGTTGTAACGCCC
>Ga0209988_10003149_pt1 | contig 10933 bp, 7 predicted proteins | sample N075metaG_FD_183115 | JGI IMG/M metagenome (GOLD analysis project Ga0209988, IMG submission 183115) | Deep subsurface microbial communities from Kermadec Trench to uncover new lineages of life (NeLLi) - N075 metaG (SPAdes) (version 2) | ecosystem: Environmental > Aquatic > Marine > Ocean trench... | reverse complement strand
CACGATCTTTGGAACGGATCTTCCAAGCCCAAAAGTAACTTAACCTAATGATACGAAAGGAGTTGAGTCTCTTTTGGCCCTATATATGTAGCCACTAATTATATGCTATAGAAGTTGATATACAAGCGATAATGCTCTAATGTATAGCCACTATGTACGTGGACTCATCCTCCATCACCGTCAACCAAAAAACCTACACCCGGCATTTGCTGCGGACCTCCTATCGTAAAGACGGCAAAGTCAAGCACCGCACCATCGCCAATATCTCTAGCTGCTCAGACGAAGAAATCCAAGCCGTCAAGCTCGGCCTTAAATACAAGGGCAACCTCGTGGAGCTCGCCAGCTTGGACAAAAGCATGAAGCTTCAACAAGGCCTGCGCGTCGGAGCCGTCTGGGTGTTGTTCTGCCTCGCCAAGCAGCTCCACATCGTTGACGCCTTGGGAGCAGGGCGACAAGCCAAGCTCGCACTCTGGCAGATCATGGCCCGCATCATCGAACACAGCTCGCGCCTGTCCGCCGTGCGCTTGGCCCGCTCTCACGCAGTTTGTGACTTGCTTGACTTGGATAGTTTCAATGAAGATGACCTCTACGCCAACCTCGATTGGCTGCATGAAAACCAAAGCAAGATCGAAGACCGATTGTTTCGGGCCACCCACCAAGACGGCTCGCCGACGTTATTCCTCTATGACGTAACGAGCTCCTACCTGGAAGGCACGCACAATGACCTGGGAGCGTTTGGTTACAACCGAGATGGCAAGTCCGGTAAGCAACAAATTGTGCTGGGTTTGCTCTGCGATGATCAAGGAGTGCCGCTGTCCATCGAAGTTTTCCCCGGCAATACCTCAGATACCAAGACATTTGCCAGCCAAGTTCACAAGGTTGCCGAACGCTTCGGAGGTGGTGAAGTGACGTTTGTGGGCGACCGCGGCATGATCAAAGGACCTCAAATTCAACTTCTCAAGGAACACGAAGGTAACTTCCATTACATTTCTGCCCTGACCAAGCCGCAGATTGAGGGTTTGCTGAAAAAGGGCATTTTGCAGATGTCCCTTTTCGACGAAACGATAGCGGAGGTGTTGCCGGAGGAAGGTGGAGAACGTTACGTTGTGCGCCGCAATCCCATTCGGGCAGAGGAGATGAAACGAAACCGGCAAGACCGATTGGATTCGCTCAAGAATCGAGTCGAAAAATATAACGCCTATCTTGAGGAGCATCCCAAGGCCAAAGTTGAGGTGGGCCTACGTAGGATGAAAGACAAAGCAACCCGCCTGAAGATCCACAAGTGGGTCGAGATCGAACCTTGTGGGACAAAGCTATCTCTTCAAGCCAATCCAGAGGAACTGGCAGAGGTTGAAAAACTGGATGGATGTTATGCCCTGCGGACCGACCTTTCCCCCACAGCGGCGTCGAAACAGACCATCCACGATCGTTACAAGGACCTGGCTCTGGTTGAGTGGGCCTTTCGCACATCGAAGACTGGACACCTTGAGATGAGACCCCTTTTTCTCCGACGAGAAGCACGCACCCGTGGGCACGCTTTTGTTGTCGAGTTGGCTTATCGGATGGTCCAAACACTCTCTAAGCAGTGGAGCCAGCTGGACCTTACTGTCGAGCAAGGCGTTGATCTACTCTCGACACTGTGCGCCCAGAAGGTCTCCATTCATGGCAAGGCCTCGTTCCAAACCATTCCGGAACCCTGCGATGAGGTAAAGACGCTTCTCGATGCACTCGATATCACGATGCCCGATGCCATTCCAGACAGAGGTGTAGTTGTGTCCACTAGAAAGAAGCTACCTGGAAATCGTGTAAAGCACTGAAATACAAATGCTTATAAGCGAAACCTTTACTAGTACTTATTGGAACTTCCGGTATAGCGCTCTCGGCCGGTTCGGTTGATGACCCGGTGAGGCGTCGCGGCAAAAAGATCGTTCGTCCATCGCGCGAGCATCTCACCGAGGTTGACGACGAACGTGTCTGGGATGGGCTTGACGTCCATCCATTCTCCATGGGCGTCTTGGATCTGAAGGCCTTCGACTTCGCCTGGGTCGAGGATGGTGAAGCACTCGTAGTCGCAATGCGCGCCAATGCCGAGATAGCGCTCGTCGACGCGCTCCTGGGGCGGATAGTGGAGCAGACGCAACTGCGCGATCGGTCGATCGGTTTTGTCGTGAAAATAGCTGGGCGGAAGCTCGAGGCTTTCCGCGATGCACTCGAACAATCGGCGCCCGAGGCGGATCATCTCGTCGAGGTAGCTTTCGATGGCGGGGCGGAACCCGGGCAGCGTGCAGGGCCACAGATTCTCGCCGTACATCCGGCTGCGACCGCGTCGCTCACGCCTTCCGGCGGGGATCGGGTAAGTAAAGTCGAGAGCTTCCTTCTCGTCGCCCACGGCGTTCGGGTCGGTGCTCTCAGCACGAAGCGGGATGTAGCCGCGCTGTTTTTGCGCTTTCTCGAAATGCAGCTCGAGCTTTTCTTCGAGGGGTCGCGCGAAGAACGAGCGGGCTCGAGCCCGCACGTCGGCGAGAAGCTCCGAAGGCACACCGTGATGGGCGACGTAGAAGAAGCCGTCATCCTCGCAAGCGCGACGCAGCTCGGAGGCGACCGCGTCGCTTCTGAGGTCGAGCACGGGAAGCACGGGCGCCATGATGCGGTCATCGTAGCGCACACCTCGGTTTGGCGATGGCTGGTATAATTCTTAGCTTATTCGACACAGACGTACAGGGGACGTCGTTTCGAGGAGGGTTCATGAAACGTTCGCCGTTTGTAGTAATAATTCTTGCCGCGCTCTTGCTGGTCGCGGTTTCCGCCTCTGCACAGTTCGAGAATGTGGGCTTGGTGGAGTTTCCCAATTCAGGCTCGGCGGAAGCTCAGCAGTATTTCTTACGGGGCGTCGCAATCCTGCACAGCTTCGGCTGGAAACAGGCCATCGAGCAGTTCCAGAAAGCGCAGGAGCTCGATCCGGATTTCGCGATGGCTTATTGGGGCGAGAGCCTCTGCTACAACCATCCGCTGATGGGCGATATGGATATGGACTCGCCGCGAGACGTGTTGAAGCGGCTTGGCTCGACCCGTGAGGAGCGGCTCGCGAAAGCACCGACCGAGCGCGAGAAAGGGTTCTTGACGGCGGTCGAGGTCCTTTTTGGCGAGGGCGAGATTGCCGAGCGGAAGCTTGGCTATATGGACGTGATGAGGGGCCTCTACGAGAAATATCCGGACGATGACGAGGTCGCGACGTTCTACGCGCTTTCCACCATCGCCGCGGTCCGACCCGCGGGAGATACGAGCTTTCGCATGTACGTCAAAGCGGGCACGGTCGCGATGAAAGTGTTTGAGCGTAACCCGAACCATCCAGGCGCCGCGCACTACACGATTCATTCTTTCGACGACCCGGTGCACGCGCCGTTAGCACTTCCCGCTGCCTATCGCTTCGCCGAGATAGCTCCCGCCGTCTCTCATGCGCGGCACATGCCGACGCACATCTTCATCCAACACGGGATGTGGGACCGCGTATCGAAGTCGAACCAATCCGCCTATGACGCCGCTGTTGATTTGTGGGAGCCGGGCGACAGTGTGGGAGACATGGTCCACGCCCTTGACTGGGGCCAGTATGGTGACCTCCAACTCGGCGACTACAAGAAAGCCCGGACGTGGATCGAGAGGCTCGAAAAGCGCGTCGAGCTGAGCGAGGGCGCCACGCGCGCGGCGAGGAGCGTGCCGCTCCTGAAAGCGCGCTACATCATCGAGACGGAGAAGTGGAAGACCGAGCCCGTGACCGAAGAGTCGTCGGCGCACGAGCTTCTCGCGACCGGCATGAGTGCTTACAAGCTCGGCGATGCCGAGCTCGTAGCCGAGGCGGCGGAACAGCTGCGTGCCACGGCCGACAAGCAAGCGAAAGACAAATCGCTCTATAACCGCCAAGCACAGCCGACCCGCGTCATGCAGCACGAGATCCAAGCCCTCGCCGCGCTCGCGAAGGGCGACCAAGACGGTGCGGTGCAACATCTGAACAAAGGCATCGAGGTCGCGGAGGGCATGCGTCCTCCGGCCGGCGCCGCCAATCCGGTGAAGCCTGTCTACGAGCTCGCCGGGGAGGTCATGCTCGAGATCGGAAAGCCCGCGGAAGCCGTGACTTATTTCAAGAAGTCGCTCCTGCGCACGCCGAACCGGCCGCGCTCGCTTATCGGACTCGCCCGCGCTTATGCCGAGCAAGGCGAGCGTGCTCTCGCGACGGCTCAGTACCGAAAGCTCGAGAAAGTGTGGAGCGCTTTCGACGTGCCCGAGCTGAAGGAAGCGATACAGTACTTCAGCTCGACGGACGAGGAAGACCGCTAGATCTTCCCGACGCGCGGAGGTCCGAGGCTGGGCCTCCGCGGCTCTTTTTGTCATGAGCCAAGTCAAGACGGAGTAGAAGCTAAACCACGGAATCAACGCCGGATCTAGTTTTTGCGGAGCACACCCTTACCGCGGCCTTCTCGACGTGGGGACGAGGTGTCTACTCTTGATCGAACATGACCGGTACGTTAGACTGGTCATATGAAAACCCTATCGTCGACGGAGTTTAAGGCCAAGTGTCTCGCGATTCTAGATGAAGTCGCACGCACCGGGGAAACCGTTACAATCCTAAAGCGAGGAAAACCCGTCGCGCAACTCGTGCCCCCGGTTCCACGAGAGAAAGGTTTTCCACAAGAGCAGATCATGGGTACGGTGCGGATCAAGGGCGATATTGTCGAACCACCTCTTCCGACGGATGCATGGGAGACGGTGTCGAAGCCTGAATGAAAGCGCTGCTGGACACCCATATTCTGATCCACTGGATTTCTGCTACCGTCCCACTGTCGGATGAGCATCGCGAAGTGATCCAATCGGCCGGCGCCGACGAGCCTCTCTGGGTGTCGGACATAACTCTCTGGGAAATCGCCACGCTCGAAAGCCTCGGAAGAATTGAGCTCGACCTTCCGCTCCGCGATTGGCTCGAACGGGCGACGGCACCGCCTTTGGTACGGCGCGCCCACATCACGCCTGCGGTCGCCGCCGAGGTTGCGGCATTACCTGATAGCTTCCATCGAGATCCGGGAGACCGAATCATCGTTGCCACCGCCAGAGTTCTTGGAGCGACGCTCCTCACGCAAGACGAACGAATTCGAACATCCAACCTCATTCCTATCATTTGAGCCTCGTTCCAATCGGTTCGAGACTTCGTTTTTACCTCGACCGATCCTGCAGAGCATGCGTGAGTCTCTAGGTCACGTGGGCTTCAGTCCATCGTCATGCCGTCGGTGACGGCGAAGGCTTGCTCGGTAGGGTGCCAAAACTCGACCGGCGCGTGGCGGAGCTGCGTTGGCAGACATTTTCTAAAAGCGAGAGTAGCGCCGGTGCCCCGAGCGGCTAGAATGCGGCCTATGCAGCCCCACCTATGGCAGTTCCTCGCGTTGACCTTCGCAGGGTGGGTCAACCGGTCCCAGCAGGATACGATCGAATACCTGAAGGAAAAGAATCGAGTTCTCCGGGAGCAGCTCGGTGCTCGTCTACGTTTCACGGATGACCAGCGTCGGCGCCTGGCAGCGAAGGCGAGGGCCATGTGCAGGGAGAACCTGAAGGAAACGGCTGACCTCGTAACACCTGACACATTGTGAAAATACGAGTGTCTCAACAAGATCGTTCCGCTCGGAGAGAATCATCTTCGCATGGCCGTTCGCGCTTACGTCGCCCATTACCATCTGGAAAGAAATCACCAGGGTCTCGACAACAGGTTGATCTCCGGAGTGCCCGACAGTCCCTGCACTGAGGGTGACGGGCGCACTCTGTGTCGGGAGCGTCTTGGCGGGATTCTCCGTTATTATTATCGGGAGGCAGCGTAAGCGGAGCGGCCGCGTTTTCACGGCCGAAGATCAATCGCTTCCAGAAACGCGATGGCGGGTCCTGCCCTCGTCTCTGACCTACTAGCGCGCCGCCACGCCTTCAAGAACCGCAACGTTGAGCATGGCAGCCGAGAACGTCCCTCTTCCCCCTCATTCAAGCGGAGCAGGTCTCTAACCTAATGATGATGGCTTTCGCCTTCCATCGGAGTTTTGGAACACTACGGGAGAGGGATCCTTTCCTGTTAGAAGCGCGACGCAGTCAGAACAACGTCGGCGCGGGCGAAGGCCTTTATGTAGCGCTTCTCGAGGAGACGCGCTTCATCCATGCGACCCTGTATGCGAAGCGAGGTCATGAGACCATAGAGGGACCAGCCATTCTCCCGCCACTGGCGCAGATCGTCACGATAAACGCGTTCGGCTTGCTCGGGGCGGCCGGCCTCGAGGAGCACGGCGCCAAGAGAGTGCCGCACGGGATAGTGCCACGGCGGAGGCTCGGCATAGGCAAGACCGTCCTGAAGGTTCACAGATTTCTCCAGATAGCGGATCGCCTCGTCCCAGTTCATTTGTTTCGCGGCGATCTCTCCAGCCATGGCGTTGCCGGCGAGGTTGACCATGTCCGTCGTGTTTCGCTGATAAGGCGAGCCTGGGCGCACCTGCCGGCCCATCATATTCAGCGACGGTCCGCCTAGAATGTCGCCGTTCGCGATCTCGTTGAGGGCTTTGTGCTCTGCCCAAGCCTTCTCGTACGCGCCCTGGTTCGCGAGTGCTACCCCCCGGGCGTAGTGCCACATAGCGGTGAGGTAGCGAAACTCTTTCGGGGGCGCCGGCTGGGCCAGGATGTCGTTCCAGTAGCCGTAGCGCGTCAACGTGTAATAGGTCGACGCCATGTGGTTCTGGAGTTTGTGCGACCGCTGGATGACTTGATGGGGGGTGGTCCCAAAGACTTTGTCGCGGAGTTTCTGCGCTTGTTGGAGCGCTATCAGGCTCCGGCCTTCCATCGAAGCCGCGACCCAGACAAAGTGCACGTTGTGTTGATAGAAGACCAACGGATAGCGCCCTTCTTGGTCCGGCTGGCCGATATAGAGCTCATCCGCCATCGACGCGTCGATATTGGTGTCGGCTGCGTGGTCATAGTCGCCCGTTTGGATCAGGATGTGCGAGCCCATGTGAACGAGATGCGCGAGGTTCGGCGCTGTCGAGGCGAGCCGGCGCGCGGGCTCGCGGGCGCGGAACACATCATCCGAAGCTTCCACGCCGTGGAGGTAGTAATGGATGGCGCCCGAATGTCTCGGCTCGAGCTCGAGAGCGCGCTCGAGCGTTTTAACGAACCAGTCCGTCTTCTCGCTGTTGGCTTTGCCGCTCTCGTCCCAGTAGTTATAGCGGGAGTTGTTCATCTCGGCGGCCGCCGCAAGAGTCAGCACGTTGACGTTTTCGGGATGCTCCTCGGAAAGCGCGCGCATGGCTTTGGCGTAGGCAGCGTCCAGCGCCTCGGCCGGCGCTTTGGGATCTTTCGCAATGCGCGTCGCCATCGCGTCGATGAGCCCCTTTTCGAGCGCGCTCCCTTTGGATTTACGCGCTAGAGCTTCCTGGATCGCTTTATAGGCCGTTTCAAGGTCGCGCTCGGCAGGGGCCGGGTTCTGGAGAACGCGGCCAAAAGCCCAGGCCTTGCCCCAATAAGCCATCGGCGCTTCGGGATCCTGCCGGATGGCCTCTTCGAAAGAGCGGCGCGATTCCGAGGTCCAGAATCCGAACTGTAAACGCAAACCTTGATCGAAATATTTCTGAGCTAGCTCCGAGCTCGTCGTGATGGGGATATGGGCCGAGCCCAAACCCTCACGCAAAGGCACCTTGGCGGGCGTCTCCGCACTGGCGAGCGAGAGGCAGCTCAGCAAACATACGCAAACCGTAAACAGCTTCGTAAACATTTTCAACGTTCTTACCTCCTGAGATGGGCGTCATCATAAGGCTTCTTACGCGTCAAGGCGAACAGAGCTATTCTTTCGCAACGTGGACGCGCGCGGTGCCGAAGCCGCTCCCTCGGCGGCGGGTGTAGCGCGCATCGAGAAGAAACACCGTACAACCCGATGAGGTTTCTTCGACCTCCGCAAACGGAAACCGCGCCCAATTCATAAAGCCGCGGGCACCGGGCGACGCGATCGCCGAGAGCACCTCGTTCGAGTCCGGAAGGAGCGGAATCTTGCTCGGGGCTAGATCGAGCTCGAAAGAGGGGAAAAGGTGCGCCGTACCGTGCATATAGCCTTCGGGTGTTTCGACGACGACGTCCCGCATGAAAGGCGTCACCAGAACAGGGCCGACCATGATCCGTTGCACATCTTCACCACGCTCGGTCAGCGTCTGCCGAATCAAATGACGCGTGTCGCGCGTGGCAGCATGCATCACACCGATATAAGTCATGAGTATGAAGAGAGCTCCGGCCGCGACGCGGCGCGCAGTGGGCTCGTCGTAACCGACCCGCTTTACACGCAGAACGATGAGCCCGAGAATCGCCACGCACCAGATGGCTTTCGCGGGCACGAGCTGAACCACGCCAAACAAGAGGTAAGCGAAAAATGCGGCGAAGAGAGCCCACGCCGCGAGACTCCAAAGGTGGCGGGAGCGAAACAAGAACAGCGCTCCAGCAAGAAGCAGCCAGAACCACGGGTCGACGACGTAGAGCGTATCGCCGTAGAACCAAGTTCCGTCAAACGGCATGAGCCAACGCAAGCCATAGGTGTTCAGCCAGTCGAGCGACGGGTGGGACCACACCGCGAGATAAGAAAGACCCAGCAAGACGCGCGGGCGCGGCGGCGGGCGGCCGAACGCGCGACTCCAGGCGATGAGGCACGCCGTCAAAAGGAGCGGCAAGAGAACGAGCGCGAGGATCCCGTGCGTCCAGCCACGCCGCCAGTAAAGCGCGCTGTCGCCACCGAGAAACATAGCGAAACCGTCGATATCGGGCAAGTTGGCGCCGACGACGAGGGCGGCCGTGGCACAGGCCGATCGGCGCCCGAGCCCTGTTTGTGCCGCCGCGGCGCCGAAGAGCGTATGTGCGATGGGATCCATGCGAGCGCGCATCATCTTCGATGTCGGCAGCGGACGCAATGAGATATTCTACGGTTCGATTTACGGAGGAAAGCATGGGAACGAAGCTTTTTATCATCCTGAGTGTTGTTGCTCTCGGGCTCGCGAGCTGCACGCAGCCGGAGACGAGCGATGGGGGCTTCGACGTTGTCGTGCTCGGCGGCCGCGTCATGGATCCCGAATCCGGCCTCGACGCCGTGCGCAATGTCGGTATCCGCGATGGCCGCATCGAAGCCATCACCGAAGACGCGATCGAAGGTGAACGCGTGATCGATGCGACAGGCCTCGTCATAGCGCCCGGCTTCATCGACCTCCATGTCCACGGCCAGCACGACGAAGGGTTCACGTTCATGATCCGGGACGGCGTGACGAGCGGGCTCGAGCTCGAAGTCGGCACCGGGGACGTCGCGAAGTGGTACGAGCAGCGCGAAGGCGGCCAGCGCGCGCATTACGGCGTGAGCGTCGGACACATCCCGGTGCGTATGATCGTTATGGAGGATCCCGGCGACTTTCTTCCTAGCGGCGCCGCCAATAGCGAGGAGGCTTCGCAGGAGCAAATCGAAGAGATGGCCCGGCGCATTACCGAAGGCCTCGATCAAGGCGCCGTAGCCGTCGGGTTTGGAATGGCCTATACGCCCGCCGCCACGCTCACCGAGCTCGAGACGATGATGAGCGTCGCGGCCGAGCGCAATGCTTCGGCGCACATCCATGTGCGCGGCGGACTCCAGGGTTTGATCGAAGCTATCGAGACGGCGAAGAAAACCGGAGCGCCGCTCCACATCGTACACGCCAACTCGAGTGGCGGCGCCGAAACGCCGGCCTTTCTCGCGAGGATCGAAGAGGCACGTGCGGCCGGACAAGACGTAACGACCGAGTGCTACCCGTACAGCGCAGGGCAGACGCGCATCGAATCCGCCCTCTTCGATGACTGGGAGAGCTGGGACGACGAACGCTTTGGCATCCATCAGTGGGTGGCCACCGGCGAGCGGTTGACGCGCGAGAATTTTGGCCACTACCGCGAGCAAGGTGGTTCGGTGATCATTCACAGCCGTACTGAAGAGATGACGAGGGCGGCCGTCGAAAACCCGCTCACGATGATCGCGAGCGACGGCGGGATCTCGAACGGCCGCGGCCACCCGAGAGGCTCGGGAACCTATTCACGCGTGCTCGGCAAATATGTGCGTGAAGACAAAGCGCTCACGCTCATGGACGCGTTGCGTAAAATGACGATCGAGCCCGCGAGACGGCTCGAGACCTATGTCCCCGCGATGCAGAACAAAGGCCGCCTGTCCGTGGGCGCCGATGCCGACATCACGATCTTCAATCCTGACACCGTCATCGACAAGTCCACCTATACGCACTCGGCCGTGCCCCCAGACGGCATCCCCTACGTTCTCGTAAACGGCGTGCTCGTCGTTGACGAAGGCGAGCTCGTTCCAGACGCTCATCCCGGCCGCGCGATCCGCGCCGCGCAATCCTCGTCCTAGGCGGCCCACTTAAAAAATGACACCAAGCCTCTTGACTTTTGCTCCCATCACCACTAAAACAGAGCGCAAAGGAGATTCCAATGAAAAAGACCGTTATTCTGTCCACACTCACGATGCTGGCGCTTGGCGCCTATTCCCTTTTTGCTCAAGACGCGGATTCCCAAATGAGCTTTTTCCTCACGAGCGCGGGTCCGGGCGAAGGAGCCGCTTTGGGCGGGCTCGACGGCGCCGACGCCCATTGTGCGAAGCTCGCCGAAGCCGTCGGCGTCACAGGCAAAACCTGGCACGCTTATCTGAGCACGACCGGCGACAGCACCGTCCACGCAAAAGACCGCATCGGGAGCGGCCCTTGGCACAACTCGAAGGGCGTCAAGATCGCCGATGACGTCGCCCATCTCCACGGTGAGAACGGCCTCACGAATGAGACGAACATCAACGAAAAAGGCGAGGTCGTGAATGGCCGCGGGGACACCCCCAACCGCCACGATATTATTACAGGCACGAATG
>Ga0209988_10003145_pt1 | contig 10936 bp, 11 predicted proteins | sample N075metaG_FD_183115 | JGI IMG/M metagenome (GOLD analysis project Ga0209988, IMG submission 183115) | Deep subsurface microbial communities from Kermadec Trench to uncover new lineages of life (NeLLi) - N075 metaG (SPAdes) (version 2) | ecosystem: Environmental > Aquatic > Marine > Ocean trench... | reverse complement strand
CCGCTGCCAGGTAAAATGTAGGACCCGTCACGAACGAGTGCTTCAGAAACTCCCAGCTGCCGTGAAATTCTTCACCCATGCGGCCAAGGACATCATGCGCACTCGTTACCACTATGGCGTCACCGAAAAACCCGCCGAACAGCACCGGTTCAATCGTGAACCAGCCAATAATCGCGGCAGGAATAGCCAGCAAGATCAGTGGCCCGGTAATTACCCAGGACGTTTCATGCAGGTGGGACTTCACGTCGTCATCCATGCGTTCCTTGCCGTGAAAAACGAGAAAGAACATGCGGAAGGTATACAGCGCGGTGACAAAGACACCGAGCAGGACGCTCAAATAGGCAATCCAGTAAACCGGTCCCTGGCCAAGCCAGTGAGAGTACCTGACCGCCTCGATCAAAGCGTCCTTGGAAAAGAATCCTGCAGTACCCGGGAAGCCGATCAGGGCCACCGATCCAATCAGTGCCGTCCAGTAAGTAATGGGCAGGTATTTCCTCAATCCACCCATCTTGCGAATGTCCTGCTCGTGATGCAGCGCAATGATGACGGAACCGGCCGCCAGGAATAACAGCGCTTTGAAGAACGCGTGCGTCATCAGATGAAAGATAGCTGCGCTGTAGGCTGAGGCACCGAGTGCCACGGTCATGTAACCGAGTTGCGACAAGGTCGAATAAGCGACGACGCGTTTGATATCGTTTTGCACGATACCGAGCAGTCCCATGAAAAATGCTGTAAATGCACCGATGACAATCACGACGGCCAGGGCCGTTTCCGAGAGTTCAAAGAGTGGCGACATCCGTGCAACCATGAATATGCCCGCTGTCACCATGGTAGCGGCATGGATCAGGGCCGAGATGGGCGTCGGGCCTTCCATGGAATCCGGCAGCCATACATGCAGCGGCGCCTGGGCCGATTTACCCATCGCACCGATAAACAGAAGAATGCAGATGACGCTCATGGCATTCCACGGCGTACCGGAGAAGACCACGATGTTCTGGGAGGCGATCAAATCAGCGCTCGCGAAAACGGTCGCGTAATCGAGCGAGTTGGTAAACATCACGACCCCGGCGATACCGAGGATGAAACCAAAATCGCCGACGCGGTTGACCAGAAAGGCTTTCAGATTGGCAAAAATGGCACTCTCTTTTGTATACCAGAATCCAATCAACAGGTAAGACACGAGACCAACCGCTTCCCAGCCAAAAAAGAGCTGCAGGAAATTGTTGGACATGACCAACATCAGCATGGAGAACGTAAAGAGTGAGATGTAGCTGAAGAAACGCTGGTAGCCGGGATCGTCTTTCATATAGCCGACGGTGTAGATATGCACCATCAGGGAGACGAAGGTCACGACAACCATCATCAAGGCGGTCAGACGATCAATCAGGAAGCCGACTTCCATGCGCAGACCGTCACTGACCGCCCAGACATACAAGCCGTAATTCTCTGCAGCACCGCCGTCCCAGTACAAATGCTTTAACACCATCACCGACAAGACGAAGGAGGCGCCCACACCAAGAATCGTAATCCAGTGTGCACCGGCACGGCCGATCTGCCGGCCAAACAGACCTGCAATAATCGCCGCCGCGAGCGGCGCCAGGACGATTGTTAAATGAATACTGTGCACTGCCCGATCCTTAGCCCTTCATTGAGTCGAGTTCCTGCACATTGATCGAGCGTCGGTTGCGGAATAACACCACCAGGATTGCGAGTCCTATGGCGGCTTCAGCAGCAGCGACCGTCAATATGAAGAACACAAACACCTGCCCGGTCTCATCGCCCAGAGAGCGGGAAAACGCGACGAAATTGAAATTGACGGCCAACAACATCAATTCGATACACATTAACAACAGAATCAGATTGCGGCGGTTGATGAAGATGCCGGCGACCGATAACGAAAACAGAACCGCCGATACGGTCAGATAATGATTCAGGCCGATCATTCCGGTTTCTCCGACTTCATGCTGACGAGCCGCACGCGGTCTGCCTTTTTTACGGCCACCTGCTGCGCAATATTTTGCAGTTTCAGCCCCGGTCGCTTACGCATCGTCAGCGTGATTGCAGCGACAATGGCCAACAGAAGAATGACGGCAGCGATCTCGAATGCGTACACATGCTCGGTGTAAAGCACCGCACCGAGCGCCTTCGTATTGCTGTAACCCTCCGGCAGAGGAACGAATCCTTCTCCCGTCGATTTGAACTGACCACGCACCCAAATGACCTGCACAAGTTCGACCACCATCAGGACTGCAACCAGAAGACCCAAGGGGGCGTAACGTGTAAAACCACCCTTCACCTGCTCGACATCAATATCGAGCATCATGACGACGAACAGGAACAGCACCATCACGGCACCAACGTAAACGAGCACCAGGACCAGCGCTAGAAACTCAACTTCAATCAACAGCCACAAAATGGCACTCTGGAAGAAGGTCAATACCAGGAACATGACCGCATGCACCGGGTTGCGCGACAAAATCACTCCCAGCGCCGCGCCAATCAACAATGCCGCGAAGCAATAAAACAGAATTGTCTGAAACAGAACCTCCATAAGCTCTATCGATACCTGGCGTCCGCCGCTTTATCAGCGGAAATCATTGCCTCATATTTATCGCCAATGGAATGCAACTTGTCTTTTGTCATGATGTTCTCGCCGGGCACCTCCATGTGGTACTCGTGCAAGCGGGTTTCAACAATGGCATCGACCGGGCACGCTTCCTCGCAGAAACCACAGTAAATACATTTGAAAAGGTCGATGTCGTATCGCGTCGTACGGCGCGTACCATCTTCACCGACTTCCGATTCGATCGTAATTGCCAGTGCCGGGCAAACTGCTTCGCATAATTTGCAAGCGATGCAACGTTCTTCGCCATTGGGGTAGCGGCGCAATGCATGCAGGCCACGAAAACGCACCGACTGCGGCGTTTTTTCTTCCGGATACATGATCGTAACAGCCGGTCGAAAAAAGGTACGTAACGTGAGGGCGAGCCCCTGCCACAGTTCCCACATCGCGAACGTCTTAATGTAATTGCGAATAGTTTGCATCATCTTGACCCTTCCTAAACCGCCCACGGACCGATTTTCATCCAGACCATTACGGCCTCGACAGCGATCCATAAAATGGTGATCGGTATAAATATTTTCCAACCCAGGCGCATGATCTGGTCGTATCGGTAACGCGGAAACGTAGCCCGCAACCAGAAAAAGACGAACAGGAAGAACGAGATCTTGGTCGCGAGCCAGAAAAAACCCGGTTCGCGCAAGAAACTGCCTTCCCCCAGAAATGTCCAGCCCTCCATCGGTGACGCGACTCCACCGAGAAAGAAAATCGATGTCAGGGCAGAAATCAGAATTATGTTCGCGTATTCGGCGAGGAAGAACAGGGCGAAAGCGACGCCCGAGTACTCGACATGAAAACCCGCAACGATCTCCGACTCGCCTTCGGTGACGTCGAAAGGCGCACGATTGGTTTCCGCCACACCGGATATGAAAAAGACGAAAAACAACGGCAGCAACGGGATAATGAACCAGTTACTGAAACCACCGGCCTGCGCTTGCATGATATCGCCAAGATTCAGGCTGCCACCGGCCATCAGCACGCCAACCAGCGCAAAGCCCATGGCGATTTCGTAGGCAACGATTTGCGCTCCCGATCGCATGGCACCCAGAAAAGCGTATTTGGAGTTCGTGGCCCAGCCGCCCAGTATGACGCCGTAAACACCGACCGACGTCAGTGCCAGTACATACAGAAGACCCGCATTGATATCCGCGATAACGAACGAGCCTGTGAGTGGAATCACGGCCCAGGTTGCGAGTGCGGGGATCATTGACAACAAGGGAGCAATCAGAAACAGGAATCGATTTGACCGCTGGGGAATCACCACTTCCTTGATGACCAGCTTGATTACGTCCGCAAACGGCTGTCCGAGCCCGAACGGACCGACGCGGTTGGGACCGAGGCGCCCCTGCATGTAGCCGATCACTTTACGTTCGAAATAGGTGGTAAATGCAACCGTCAAGATGAGCACAATAGTCACGCCGAGAATTTGTGACGTGATAATGATCAGGTGCTGGAACAGCTGCGGAATGCTTTCCCAAATATTGACAACAAATTGTGGAATGAGCCAACTCATGCGCTGCTTTTTTCGGCGGCGCGTCGGGCTTCGGGTGTCAACTGCAGCGCCTCAGCACGGCGCACCAGACCGTCGATCTGATACATGGGCACGTCCAGATTGCCGTCGTCACTGTTGGCTGCAACCGCAATCTTCGTGCTGCCCTGATAAGCATTACTGAGTTTGATATCACCCAATGCCGCGAGCAACTCGTCGCGCACGTCTTCACTCGACTGATAGTCAAAACCTTCACCGTCCAGCAAGGTTCCAAGTACGCAAAGAACCTTCCAGCCCGGCCGAGACGCACCGACAGGATTAGCAACACCTGCAAAACTTTGCCAGCGGCCCTCGCAATTCACAAAGGTCCCGGAGGTTTCCGCAAAGGTAACAATCGGCAACATCAGATCGGCGGTGCGTTCCAACGCAGCAGAGCGGTACGCTGTACATGCAGCGACAAAACCATGCCGGGCCGAGGCTTTAATATCCGGCGCATCAACTCCGGGCTCTACCCCAAACAGGAGCAGCACGTCGAGATCACCCGCCAGCATGTCAACGGCGTGCATGCCGCTCTCATCTCTCGCCTTGCCGCCTTGCGTGCGATGCGGCAATACGCCGGCCAGGTGGGCCCCAACCGTATTCGCCCCTTCGGACACAACACCGAATCGTGAGCCGGTTGCATCGGCGATTACTGCGGCCAATGCACGAACCGCCGCACTCGCCGGATGGCGGGTCGCAATATTTCCAAGCAGCACCAGGCTTGATTCGCCTTCTGCGAGAATTCCGGCGACGCGTTTCTGACTGTCTGTCGGTTGCACACCTTGGCACAGGTCGGTGACCACTGCCGGCAGTTTTCTGCCCGTCGCCACCGCGACGCCTGCAAGCTCTGCAACAAGTCCCGCTGCCGATAAATACTCCGCAACATCGAAGAAATACTCATGCACATCGACATTAGCAAAACATACCTGAGCACCCGCAAGCGCTGCTTTGCGTAAACGATGTGCAAGAATCGGTGCTTCCTTACGCAGATTGGATCCCGCGACGAGAACCGCATCGCAAGCCTCTATTGCGGCGATCTTGAGACCAAGCCAGGGTGCCAGCGGATCATTGTCCTGATCCGAGAAGTCCTGCTGCCGCAAGCGGTGATCAACATTCGCTGTGCCCAGATGATCGGCCAGCCTGGAAATCAGGTACGCCTCCTCGGTCGTACTGCTCGGCGAAACAAGCATGCCAATCCTGTCGCCAGCAGACGCTTGCAGTTTCTTGCTGAGTACCTCCAAGGCGGTTTGCCAATCGATATCGCGCCATTCGCCGTTTTCTTTGATGCGTGGCGTCTCCAGGCGATCAGCACTGTAAATACCCTCGTAGCTGAATCGATCGCGATCGGAAATCCAGCATTCGTTAATTTCCTCATTTCCGCGTGGCACCACGCGCTTGATCGTTCCTCTCAAGACATGGGCATACAGGTTCGAGCCGACGCAATCATGCGGAGCAATCGTCTCTCGCTGTACCAATTCCCAGGCACGAGCGCTGTAGCGGTAAGGCTTGTTATTCAAGGCACCGACGGGGCACAGATCGATAATGTTGGCCGACATTTCATGATCAATACTTTTCTCGACAAATGCACTGATCTCCATGTCTTCGCCACGCCCCATGGTGCCGAGTTCCTGCAGGCCATTGATTTCGGAACCGAAACGGACGCAGCGCGTGCAGTGGATGCAACGGGTCATGTCCGTCGATACCAGCGGCCCGATATCCTTGTCCTTAACGACGCGTTTTTTCTCGTGATAGCGAGATACATCGCTGCCGAAGCCCATCGCGAGATCCTGCAATTCACACTCGCCACCCTGGTCACAAATCGGGCAATCCAGCGGATGATTGATCAGCAGGAATTCCATGGTCGCTTTCTGCGCAGCCATTGCGTAAGGCGACCGCGTGAAAATCTTCATGCCCTCACTGATCGGAGTCGCACACGCCGGCAGCGGCTTCGGTGCTTTCTCCACTTCCACCAGGCACATGCGGCAATTCGCGGCAATGCTCAATTTGTCGTGGTAACAAAAACGCGGCACATACGCCCTGACCTGATCCGTGACCTCGATGATCATCTGACCTTTACGTGCTTCGACCGGCTCGCCGTCGATTTCAATATTGACGATGTCGTCGCTCATGCCGCTGCCTCCGATGCGCCGTCCACAATACTGCGCCCGTGGTTTTTCACCATGTAGTCAAATTCGTGATGGAAGTGCTGCAGGAAGCTTTGCACCGGCCATGCTGCTGCATCACCCAGGGCACAGATGGTGTGGCCTTCAATCTTGTTCGCCACATCAACCAGTTTGTCCAGATCACCCAGGTCCCCTCTGCCCTCGGTCATCCTGGTCAACATCCGATAGAGCCAACCGGTACCCTCGCGGCACGGCGTGCATTGCCCGCAGGATTCCGCCATGTAAAAACGCGCAATACGGCGCAGTACGCTCACCATGCAGGTCGTTTCATCCATGACAATCACGGCACCGGTGCCAAATGACGAACCCGCCTGCTGCAGTGAGTTGTAATCCATGGTGCATGCCATGATCGCGTCGGCCGTGAGTACCTTCGTTGAAGATCCTCCCGGGATCACCGCCTTGAGTTTACGGCCACCCAGCATCCCGCCGCAGAGTTCCAGCAAATCCTTGAACGGAATGCCCATTGGCAATTCGAAGTTGCCCGGTTTTTCAACATGGCCGGACACGGAGAATTGCGCGGTACCGCCCGATCCTTCAGGACCCAGACCTGCAAACCAGGCCGCGCCATTGCGCAAAATCGCCGGCACGCTGGCGAGGCTCTGTGTGTTGTTTATGGTCGTCGGCATGCCGTACAAACCAAAATTGGCCGGGAACGGCGGTTTGAATCGCGGCAGACCCGGTTTGCCTTCCAGCGACTCGAGTAGAGCCGTCTCCTCTCCGCAAATATACGCTCCCGCGCCGACAAAGACATGAATATCCAGGTCAATACCCGACCCTTGAATATCCTTGCCAAGAAGTCCTGCTGCATAGGCTTCCACGAGAGCCGCTTCAAACCTGGGCAGTGGTTCATCGATGAACTCACCGCGAATATAATTGTAGGCGACCGTGGCGCCCATCGAATATGCGGCGATCATCATGCCTTCAATGAGTGAGTGCGGATTCTTCCGCAGTACTTCACGATCGTGGCAAGTGCCCGGTTCGCTTTCATCCGAATTGCAAACGAGGTATTTCTGTCCCGGCGCGCTGCGTGGCATGAAACTCCACTTGAGCCCGGTCGGAAAACCGGCGCCGCCGCGCCCGCGCAATCCTGATGCTTTGACTTCGTCGATAACCTGATCCGGCGTCAGTTCCCCCGCAAGGATTTTTCGCCATGCCTGGTAACCGTCATGCTTTTCATAGGTCGACAAGCTCCATGGCTCATCGGAGCCAAAGGTATTGAAGCAAACGAGATTCTCATCATAGGCCATCAGCTCAGCCCATCCAGAATTTCGTCCACTTGCTGCGGGGTCAGGTTTTCATAATATTTGTGGTCAACCATCATCATCGGTGCACCACAACAGGCTGCAAGACACTCTTCTTCTTTTTTCAGGTATATGCGGCCGTCCCTGGTACTTTCGCCCACCTTGATGCCCAGCTTCTGTTCAACGTGTTGCACAATGTCTTCCGCACCACGCAACATGCACGACAGGTTGGTACATATGGCAACGTTGTGCCGGCCGACTTCCTTCGTCTCGAACATCGAATAAAACGTCGCAACTTCGTAAACCTGAATGGTCGGCAGATCGAGGTATGCCGCAACGCTGTTCATCAACTCGGCCGTAAGATAACCATTGTTCTCATGCTGCACGGCGTGCAACGCGGCGATCACCGCCGAGCGTTTCCGATCCTCCGGAAAGCGTGCTGTCCAGCGATCGATCTCTTCGCGAACGTGAGTCGACAACGTTGCCGTGTCGCTCATCGATCGACCTCGCCGAAAACGATGTCCTGCGTGCCAATCACAGCAACGACATCCGCCAGCATATGGCCGACCACCATTTCGGACATTGCCGCGAGGTGAGCAAATCCCGCCGCGCGAATTTTCACCCGGTAGGGCTTGTTCGCACCGTCGGAAATCATGTAGACACCGAATTCGCCTTTGGGATGTTCGATCGCGGCGTACGCTTCGCCGGCCGGTATTGAATAGCCTTCCGTGAACAGTTTGAAGTGATGAATCAATGACTCCATATCATCCTTCATTTCAATGCGTGTGGGCGGCACTATCTTGTGGTCATCCAACATGACCGGACCCGGGTTGTCGCGCAACCAGCGCACACACTGTTTGATGATCCGATTCGACTGCCGCATCTCCTCAATGCGTACCAGGTAACGGTCATAGCAATCGCCGTTGGTGCCAATCGGAATATCAAAATCCATTCGATCATAGACTTCGTAAGGTTGTTTCTTGCGCAGATCCCATTCGACACCGGAACCACGCAACATCGGACCGGTGAAGCCCAGGTTCAAGGCTCGCTCGGGAGACACGACAGCGATATTGACGGTTCTCTGCTTCCAGATACGGTTATCGGTCAGCAAAGTTTCATACTGATCCACGCAGCCCGGAAACTTCTCCGTGAATGCGGCGATGAAATCGAGCAATGAACCGTTACGAGCCTCATTGAGACGATCCACATCTTTTTGCTTGCGCCATTTGGACGCCTGATATTTGGGCATGGAATCCGGAAGGTCACGATAGACGCCGCCTGGCCGATAATAGGTTGCGTGCATGCGGGTTCCCGATACTGCCTCGTAGCAATCCATCAGGTCTTCACGTTCGCGGAAGCAGTACAGGAATATCGTCATGGCGCCGATATCGAGACCGTGCGCACCCAGCCACATCAGGTGATTAAGAAGACGGGTGATTTCGTCAAACATGACGCGGATGTATTGCGCACGAACAGGCGGCACAATGCCAAGCAATTTCTCGATCACCAGAACATAGCTATGTTCATTGCACATCATCGAGGTGTAGTCGAGCCGGTCCATATAGCCGATGCTATGGTTATACGGTTTCGATTCTGCCAGTTTTTCAGTGCCTCGGTGCAGCAGACCGATGTGCGGATCCGCACTCTGAATGACCTCGCCATCCATCTCAAGTATCAGACGCAATACACCGTGCGCAGCCGGATGCTGCGGTCCGAAATTCATGGTGAAATTCTGAATCTCAGCCATCGGTTGATCCGCCCTTCAGCGCGTCTGCATAGCGATTGTCCTCACGGATGACGCGCGGCACGGTAGTTCGCGGTTCGATCGAAACCGGTTGGTACACCACGCGGCCCTTATCCGCGTCATAGGTCACTTCAACATTGCCGATTAGCGGGAAGTCCTTGCGGAACGGGTGGCCGATGAATCCGTAATCCGTAAGAATGCGACGCAGATCCGGATGCCCCTCAAACAGAATACCGAACAGATCAAAAGCCTCGCGTTCGAACCAGTTTGCCGAGTTCCATATATCGACAACCGAGGGGATGACCGGCGGGTTCTCCTGCCCAGGAAAAACGCGCAATCGGACACGGGCATTATTTTTCAAAGACAGCAGATGGTAAACCACCGCAAATCGTCGTGGATCAAAAGTATCGGCTTCATCCAGGATAACGGGCTCGCGTTCGACGCCCCGACTGAAACCACTATCGGTTGCACTGTAAGTGGTCCATTCACCGACCCCGTAAGTCAGGTAATCAACGCCGCAGACATCCATAAGCTGCGCAAAGCCAAAATCCTCGTCGTCACGCAGCGCGGTCGCTACCTCGATGAGGTCGTCCCTGCCAAGTTCGTAGGTGAGTTCACCACAGCTGGATTCGATGCGCGTCAGCTTCGCAGCGAAGCGAGCGTCAATCCGAGCAGCCATTGTCTCGTTGTTGATGGTCATTATTATCGACTTTCTACCTGGCGATCGTGCTCGTGCGACGGATCTTTTTTTGTAACTGAATCAATCCGTAAATGAGCGCCTCAGCCGTGGGCGGACATCCAGGAACATAAACGTCAACCGGCACCACACGGTCACATCCCCTCACCACCGAGTAGGCGTAATGATAGTAGCCGCCACCATTGGCACAGGAACCCATGGAAAGCACCCAGCGAGGTTCCGGCATCTGGTCATAGACTTTGCGCAGCGCCGGTGCCATTTTATTGACCAGCGTACCGGCGACAATCATGACATCCGATTGACGCGGACTCGGGCGAAAAATGATGCCGAATCGGTCAAGATCGTAACGGGCCGCACCCGCATGCATCATTTCAATCGCACAACAGGCCAGGCCAAACGTCATCGGCCACATGGAGCCCGTCCTGGCCCAGTTCATCACCGCATCAACGCTGGTAACGACAAATCCGTGCTTCTGCAGACTCTGCCCTGCCTGTGACGCCGCAGGATCTGCCGGCGCCATCTCACTCGCCGTACTATTCAATCCCATTCCAGCGCTCCCTTCTTCCATTCGTAAATAAACCCAACAACGAGGATGGCCAGGAATATGCCCATGGATATCAGGCCAAAGCCGCCCACAACATCCAGTGACACCGCCCAGGGAAATAGAAATGCAATCTCCAGGTCAAAAATGATAAACAGGATCGCAACCAGGTAATAGCGCACATCAAATTTCATGCGAGTATCTCCAAAAGGCTCGAAACCGCACTCATACGGCGACAGTTTCTCCGCGTCCTTGCTGCCGCTGCCAATCAGCAGCCCAAGCCCAAGCAAAACACTGGCGATTGCTGTGGCCACGCCGAGGAATATCAATATAGGCAGATAATTTGCGAGCATTTATGAATTCCGGATTAAGCGTGCGAACA
>Ga0209988_10003138_pt1 | contig 10948 bp, 7 predicted proteins | sample N075metaG_FD_183115 | JGI IMG/M metagenome (GOLD analysis project Ga0209988, IMG submission 183115) | Deep subsurface microbial communities from Kermadec Trench to uncover new lineages of life (NeLLi) - N075 metaG (SPAdes) (version 2) | ecosystem: Environmental > Aquatic > Marine > Ocean trench... | reverse complement strand
CAGAAACCCCAACATCGGCCAAACCGACCCGGGTAGTGACGCTTGCCACGCCCATGCGGTGTCGAAGACCAGCAACGAAGCAGCGACCACCGATACCGCCAGGGCGGTCAAGTCGCTAACGATGACGGAGGTGAGGAAGCGAGTACGCACTCAGGCGGATGCTAGGTAGCTTGGACTCTGTCTCAACCGGACTCGGCCATATCACGGGCCAACTCGATAAGTGTTCGAACTCCCACACCGGAGGCACCCTTCACCTGCTCACCTGACGTCTCACGAGACCGAGCAGGCCCGGCAATGTCAATGTGGACCCATGGCCCATCCCCCGCGTACTCGGCTAGAAAGACGGCCGCGGTAATCGCTCCACCGTACCGGCTACCCGAGATGTTCTTGATGTCGGCGATATCGGAGTCGATCGACTTCCTGTACTCCCTGAACAGCGGCATCTCCCAAAAGTGCTCTCCTGCCCTCGAAGCTGCTTCGAGGACCTTCTCCGCGGCATCGCTGTCCGACCCGAAGACAGCCGAGATCTTGTCACCGAGTGCCACCCGGGCGGCACCCGTCAGAGTGGCCACGTCGACCGTGAAGTCGGGTTCGTGACGCTTCGCCAGTCCGAGCCCATCGGCAAGAATCAGACGACCCTCGGCGTCGGTGTTGAGCACCTCGATTGTCGGCCCTTCGACCGGTCGCAAGACATCTCCCGGCCGCGTCGCATCGCCTCCAACGGCGTTGTCGGTGATTGGCGTGATGCAGGTGATTCTGATCGGGAGGCTGAGTCTCGCTATGGCGATGGTCGCCGCGGCCACGATCGCCGACCCCGACATGTCATCTTTCATTTCCTCCATGGAGGCCGCTGACTTCAAGGAGAGGCCTCCGGAGTCGAAGGTGATTCCTTTCCCAACCAGGGCAAGGTGACTGGCGGCCCCCTCGGGCGAATAGCTGAGTGTCACCACTCGAGGGTCGCGATCCGAACCGGCCGCAACGCCGAGCAAGGCCCCAAGTTCTTCCTCCTCGATGCGGGTACGATCCCAAACGTCGACCTCGATCCCCGCCTCGACAGCCATCTCCTCAATTCGACTGGCGTAGGCCTCCGGAGCCTTGTCCTTGGCCGGCGTGTTGATCCAGTCCCGAGCAAGGTTGGTGGCTTCGGCCGCCGCTATCACCGCCGCGGTCAGCTCGGCTTCATCGGCTCCAACGACTTCTACGGTCTTGGCACCCAGTCCATCATCATCGGTCTTGTAGGTCCGGAACTGGTAGCCACCGAGAGCCGAGCCCTCAACGACCGCTCTGGTGGCGCCGTCGATTCCGACGTGAGCAAGAAGGGTGACCACACGTTCGGTCTTGGCCTTGCGGATGGCGTTTCCCGAGGCCGCCCGCACGGTCTCGAAGGAGATCTCGTTGCCGAGACCAACCAGTAGAAGGGCTGCTGCACCATCGTGAGGCACCTTGAGTGTCTGACCCTTCTTCCCTTCGAAACCGGCCGAGTCGAGATGTGCAGAGTCGATGGAGGCGAATGCCGACTCAGAACCCGGAGCGGGCTCCAGGTCTTCGAGCACTCCGGCAATGAGTGTGGCGTCGGTCAGATCGGCATCGGCATCGACTGTGATAACTTCCACTTCGTCTCCAATCAGATAGCAAAGGGGCCAAGCCCGGCGACCAGGGCTCGACCAAGGAATGTTGCCCCCAGAGTGGTGAGAACGGCCAGATAGGACAAACCGGTGGCGGCCATCACTCCCGAGTACGCCGGATAGCGCAGAGACCCCAGGACCCCAATCATGATGACGATCGAGGTGGTGATGAGGATCCAGAACGCGACAGTCCCTAACCCACCGGGCAACCCTCCGAGAACCGCGAGTCCCAGAGCATCCGCAGCCAGGCCGATGATCCCGGCACCGGCAAGTATGCGGAGTGTCCACCTCGGAAGGCTCGGATCAATCAGATACCAATGGCCAAGCAACATCTCGCCGGTCACACCGCCAAGACTCAACGAGGCCGTCGCCGCCAACAACCATCCCCCAATGAGAGCAGCCTGGATCAAGTACCCAACTCCGGCCACCAGGAACATGACTCCTGCAAACGGTCTGTTTCTGGCCCATATCAACCCGACAATCAGGAAGACCGCACCGACACGTGCCCACCACGCATCCTCGGCCAGCGTCCCCGCCAGGCCAATGAACCAGGCCACTCCCGCTGCGAGCCAGGTGAATCCGGGGCCGACCACCTGAGCCAGTGAGACGAAGCCGACAACCAGAGTCAGTCCGGACGCCCAGGCGAGCAGGATGAAACGTGGATCGGCGATGGTTGCCAGGTCATCAGGCACGGCGAGGGATGATACGACGCCACCATCACTGGGCCTCTATGGCTCAAAGATATAAAGATCGGCCGAGTCCCTTTCACCGTGGATTTCGATTGCATCACCAGTCGTGAGAGCCACCAATTCATCGAGATCGTTGTCTAGCGGTTGTCCTTTGCCATCCTCGATGAGAACCATGTATTTCGACTCTCCTGAGACACGAGCTAGGGCGTCAGATGGATTGAGATGCAATCTGAACGGGCCGGTAAAGCACTCTGAGTAGTACGTGATCTGTGGAAGGTACGACGTCATCACACCACATGAGTTCACGCTCAATAAAGACACGGTCGCAGCTGCTAACTCAACCGGCTCGGTTGCGAAAGCCCGATTTTCAATCGATCTCCGAACTGAGGCAACCGACAGCGCCAGAGACCCCAGCAACAGGATGATCAGACCGAGACTGGCTGCTGCAACCGTCGTACGTCGCCACCGCGCTCTGAGATGAACGAAACCGGTCACTCCACCGACAACTGTCAGCGCCAGAGGAAAGAAGACAAATCGCGACTCACCATGCGAGAGAATCCCCAGTGCCAGGACCTGGCCCGCAGCCGGGATGACCAAGAAGAGGGCCTTGGTGCGCTGGAACCGCTCCGACCACGAGCGTACCAACCACAGGAACACCAACACCGTAGCCACCGGGCCTACGAACCCAGCCAGGGACCAACCCATGAGCAACGCATAGTCGACCAATCCCTCCCCGTAGAACTCACGTCCCGCGACCCCGCTGGTGAAGGTCAGAATCCCGAGAGGCGACCCCGTCTCCGACGCGGCAAAGACGAAGTGAGGAATCAGGCCAATGAGCCCCAGGAGCACAACGGCGATTAGCGGGCCGGGCCGCTCCCTCACCTTTCCCCACCACAAGACCAAGATGGCCACGCCGATCAAACCGAGGCTGAGCACCGACTGATACCGAATGTAGAAGGCAAGCCAAGCCACCGGTAGGAGCCACAGCAACCTGTACGTAGGGTGTCTCTGATCGCCGAATTGCCACCAAACGATCGTCATGCACACGAGGAGCAACGCAGAAGATGGGATGTCGCTGAGGTATTCGGTTCCCCTCCGAAGCAGCGCCGGACCAGACACCGCTGCTACACCGGCTATGGGACCGACCCATCCTTTTCCCATGGCCGTGGCCAGCGCCCATGTGCCACCGGCGAACCCCATGACGGCAACCAAGCCGAGTACTCGAAGCATCGGCTCTTCACCTCCGAACGAAAGAGCGATGTATCCATATGCCGACATGGCAATCCCTCGATGGAGATTCCATCCAGTCTCCGGAGTTCCATACAGCCAGTGTTTTGCCTTCAAGGCATAGGCCGACTCGTCATGATTCAGACCGCCTCCATCCAGAACGAGCGGTACGAGGTTCAGCAACACAAGTGCCAGCGCACCGATAGCAAGTCCGACGAAAGGAACTCTCCGACCGTCGACACTGTGGATCAACGAGAGGGTTGTGGCGGCGGCCAACCCGCCGGCGACCATCGCAACCTCCAGAGAGCCGAAGCCCGTAACGGCACCCCAGCCGCCGGCAGCCGCTGCCCCCAGCATCGCACCCAATGTTTGCGCCCGGCGATCTGAATCCGGAATGAGCATAAAAGCCACGCCGGCTATAGCAGCGACCGGGAAGAGAAGTATCGAGGTCCCTGTGGTGAGCCCGACAATTAGCGCACCAGCCTGCAGGAGTGCTCCGAGAACGGCTGCAAACGTTCCACCCCGAGCTAACTGCAGAAGGTTTGGCATCCAGGCACTCTATGGGCCGCTACCGGGTCAGCTAGTTCTTCGCGTCACCGGACGTGGCACCATGTTCGGATGACGGAACTTCTCAGAGTATCGGTGATCGTGGCCGCCGCCCAGGCTTCCCAATCACTCCCGACATGCCTTGGCGCAATCCTGGAACAGGACTATGCAGGTGACGTCGAGGTGGTGGTCGCCGCAGCCGACGACGAGTCGCGAGATAGCGCCTCAGCCTTCAACGTGTTGGTCGTTGACAATCCGAAGGGGACTACTCCGGCCGGCCTGAATTCTGCGATTCGAGCAAGCCGCGGGGACATCATCGTGAGAGTCGACTCGAATTCGATCGTGCCACCGGATTACATCACAGCGGTCGTGGGCCTTCTGGCAACAACGTCGGCCCAAGTCGTTGGTGGCATGCAGGTGCCGGTGGGACGAACCTTTTGGGAGAAGGCGATCGCCAAGGCGATGCAATCACCCGTCGGAGCCGGGGGTGCCCGGTATCGGACGGGTGCCGGGACGGCGGGACCCGTAGACACGGTGTATCTCGGGTCATTCGAACGATCCACAATCGAAGAGTTCGGTGGCTTCGACGAGACGTTTCTGAGAAACCAGGACTACGAGTTGAACTTTCGGGTTCGAGCTGCAGGCGGAATCGTGTGGCTCGATCCTGCCCTACGGGTCTCCTATCGGCCCCGCCCTTCATTGGCCGCTTTGGCTAGCCAGTACTTCCAGTACGGGCAATGGAAACGCTTCTTCGCAGCACGCTATCCAAACTCCCTGAGGCCAAGGCAAGTGGCGCCTGTGCTGCTGGTCTTGGGAATGGCGGCGTCGACAATCGTAGGAGCCTTCTGGTCCCCTGCCTTCCTGATCCCCCTTCTGTACGCCGTTCTGCTGCTGATCGCCGGCGCAGTCGCCGTTCCCTCATCGGGCGCGGCATCACTCGGCGTACCGCCGGCATTGCTGACGATCCACCTGGCCTGGGGCGCCGGATTCCTATTTGGGCATACGAATGGTGCCTAGAACAGTTTCTGGTCAGCCGTCGAACCTGGTTCGATGAAGATGCCTCCTCGACGTACAGCCGGCTTTTCCGGGGAAGAGCTCGGACACCCGAGTGGCGCGCATCTCCCCATTGCCACCAATGGCGAGATGTCCGTCTCTTGCGAGCCGCTTGTCTCCCAGTCCGCGCCTAATACGATCTCGTCATGAGGGTCTGTCTGATCTCAATGAAGAGGTTCCACGGCGACCGCCGGTCCTCGGCCCACTATGAGTCGCTGAAGCGGTCTGGCCACGAGGTCTTTGTCGTGTCGATCGACTCGCGTCCTGCCACCGAGCCAGTCACCGAAACGGTCAGTCCACACCTCGGGCCGTCGGGCAAGATCGGCGGAATCCTGCGCAGCCTCATGCCGACCAGGCTTCGAGACAAGGTCGTTCGCCGACGTCTCGCTACGAAAGCGGCTGAGACGGCGTCGGAGATCTTCATCCCCGCGCAGGCTTCGGCTCTCGAGGCGGCTGTCTCGGCCGCTCGAATGTCGGATGGCGTTGTGCATAGGACTCCCGGAATGACAACCGCCGGTGATCTCGACCTGATTGCGTTGGCACCCCGGAACCCGGATCTCGCCAGACCCGCTGGCCAAGAGACGGGCGGTTTCGGGGACTTCCGACCTCGGACCGTTGACCATCCGATTCCCGAACGGTTTTCGGACCGCAGCGTTGTGTTGTGTTATCGAAGGACGGAGACCAGTCCGGGCCGATACCTCCATGCGGCCCTTGAACGAAGTGGTGCAAATCTGCGAGTCGAGGTCGACGCTATCGACTTATCCACTGTCGATCCTGCGACCGATTTCGTCATTTTTGTAGAGAGCCCGTATCCAGCCATCGACGTGACCGGTGTCACCAAGGTTCCCACGTTGTTCTGGGCCCACCACGGCGAGCATCACCTTTCGGCGAACTTGCGCCTGGCCGACCGTTACCGAGCCGATGCTGTTCTTCTGGCGCACTCGTGGCATCTCGCATACAGGTTCCCGACCCCTGTTCATCGCTTTCCCTTTGGCATCGTTCCAGAGCTATTCGATCCATCCATCCCGATCGCCGACCGCCAGACTGACATTGCCTTTGTGGGAGCCCATGCGGAGTCGGCCAGTTGGCAGTATCAGCGGCGGGCCGAGGTGATCAGAAGCCTTCGAAACGAGCTGCCGGAACGCACAATCAGGATCGAAGAGAAGGTGTCACCTGAAGAGATGGCTGAGATCTACGCCAACGCCCGGATCGTGCTCAACGAGGGGGGCGCCCGCCACTATCCCATCACCATGAGGGTTTTCGAGGCAATCGGATCAGGTGCCGTCCTCCTATCGGATGTCTTGCCGGGTACCGAGTTGCTGTTCACGCCGGGGGAGCACTTCGTGGCCATGGGTGATGACCCAACGGTGAGCGCCGAACGGATCCTCGGCGATCTCGAAGCCGCCCAGCGGATGTCGGACGCTGCACTGGCCCACGCTCGGGCATATCACACGTATGACAATCGGGTCGATCAGCTGTTTGAGATCGCACACCACACGGCCAAACGGATGATCCCAGATGACACCGGTCTCAGTGACCTTGCCCGTATGGTCGACTCCGACGTGGAGGTCCAGAACATCGTTCAACGCGGCTTGCCCGATCTTGCCACGGAGCTGGCGACTCGGGCGGTCTGGGCGATGGAGGAGAGAGCCGACGGTCGCCTGCGACCGGGGTCGGTGGACGCAGTAGCCGTGGCGACGGCGGGAGTGGAAGGACTCGAAACACTCTTGTCCGCGGCCAGGCGTTACATATACGCAACAACGCCTGTCACCGGTCTTGGCGAGCTCGTACGGATGCGCCACCCCAACGCCGTTTTCGAACAGCGAGGAGATCTTCTGAGAGTCGATCTGATGACAGCCGCCTACCGGGTTGCGACCCGAACTCCGCAAAACCCATGATCGACGAATTGCGTCCACACAACATTCACGACATCGAACCCCCAGTCGAACCGGCGGAAGATGTGTCGGTCTCGGTGGTCATCCCCGTATACAACAGATCGGAGTTGGTCCAAAACACGATCCAATCACTGGCTGTTCAGGATGGTTTCGACAACTACGAACTGATAGTGGCCGACGACGGCTCCGATGAAGATATCAAGTCAGCCGTCGAAGGCTTAGATGTGACCTACATGAGACAAGAAAAAATGAGATTCGGCGCCGGACGAGCCCGGAACCTGGGTTGTTCGGTGGCGACCGGAGACGTCGTCATCTTCGTCGACTCCGACTGCCTGGTGAAACCGGACTTCGTGGCCCGGCACGCCAGATGGCACGAGCCTGGTACCAGCAGAGTCGTGATCGGTGCACGCACACACGCCGTGATGGGATCCGATGACGACCTTGTCGACTACAGGAAGCGGCTCAATCGCCGAACGTCCAACTTGCGATTCGGAACCGAGATATTCAGATCTCTCATTACCGCAAACGTCTCTATGCCGTTGTGGCTGTTCCATGAGGTCGGAGGGTTCGACGAGAGGTTTCATCGATGGGGCGGAGAGGACACGGAGCTCGGCTGGAGATTGTGGAGCGCCGGCGCGACATTCATCGATGATGAGGACAACTCCGTCACACACCAGCTCGACAAAGACCCGTCGGGAGGAGCGGAAGGTAGAGAGCGATCACGTGCGCTGAATCGCGGTCTGATGGCCAGCCTCATCCCCCATCGCTTCTACCGGCCCGGCCCACCAGCGACGATACCTGTCGTACCCAAAGTCTCGGTCATCGCACACGATGTCCCCGGGGGAACCGCAACGCAAACCTGGGAAGAGCTCCAGGAGCAACCGCGGTCCGACTTCGAGCTGATCGTCGTTGCCGATTTCGACGCTGAAGAACCGATGGCCGGTGCCAGCGCCGGGGAACCACGTCTGTCATTCGCCGACGACCTCGCACGAGCGGTCGAACTGGCCAAAGGCGAGTACGTGTGTTTCCTCAACGGGCACGCCGCCCTCGGGCGGCAATTACTGACTGAGATGATCAAGCGCCTCGATCAGCAACCATTCATGGTGACCGGCACGGTCGGCTACCGGGTCGACGGCGCTGAGGGCGGATCGATACGGAGCGAGGCGGGCGCAGCCGACATCGATGCCGGTTGGGGCGAGACAATGCCCGTCTGCTGGTTTGTGCGTAACAGGGAACTCGTCAAGCTGCGACTCGCGGGAATCCCCACCGATGGGCTGTGGAAACGCTGCCGGGACTATGACCTCAACATCCATTGGCACTCTGCCGCCGTGAGGTTGCCGGGGGCCACCAGACGTGCCCGCCCGTCTGACTTCTCCCATATGGAACCGAGCCGCCGGCAGCTCGTCGAGGAGATCGTGGCCAATCCCAAAGCCGTTGGTCGAGTCGCTCGCACCTACCTTGCGAGGAAGAGGGGACGTCAAGCGCATAGCCCGAGCGAGTCGAGCAATTCGCCGGCCAAGGCAACGGGCGGCAGCCCTCAGGTTTCGGCTCGCTATGTGGGCTGGACGGGCAAGTACAACTTGGGCGACGAAGTAATGCTTGGAGCATTGCGCCAACTGATGCCCTGGGCAGACATCAGGACCGAAGGCGAAGCAGGGAAACTCCTGCTTCTTGGGGGTGGCACGCTCATCAATCGATTCACGTACCTCAAGTGGCTGATGCACCGGGACACACCCAGGGCGGAGCGAGCCGTGATCGGTACCGGCGTCGCCAGCCCGGAGTATTGGGGTCTCAGGGAAGAGCCAAAGCGCTGGATCGACTGGCTGCAGACATGTGTCTACGTGGGGGTGCGTGGCCCCCACTCATACGACGTCCTCCGGGAATGGGGTTTCAAAGGGGAAATGGAGGTCTGTGGTGACAGTGCCCTCCTGATTGAGCGCCCGCCGCATGCCGAGAAGGTACCGGGTCGTATCGTCGTCGCACCGGCCTGGACCAAAGGCGAATTGTGGGGAGGATCCGATGAATCGGTGGTCGGCGCCCTTTCGTCAGCAACCTCCCTCTGGCTCGAGGAAGGCAGAGAAGTCGCCTGGCTGTCTTCCAGCCCCGATGATGACGGGCAGGTGTTGAAGATCATGGAACGGGTCGAACACGGGGTCTTGCCCTTTGTTCAGGGGTACTCTGACCACCAAGCGGCTCTTCACCTGATCGCCTCGGCCGACGTCGTTGTTGGTGAGCGACTTCACGCATGCATTCTCGCCGCGGCAGTGGGAACGCCCTTCGTGCCTATCGAGTATCGACCCAAACTGCGGGACTTCGCCGCATCTGTGGACGCAGAGCATCTCGTTGTCAGAACCGACCAGATAAGCGGTCAGGAGCTCAACGAGCGGATGCACGAAGCCCTCGATACCGATATGGACAAACTCCGGACAAGAGTCGACGGGTACCGACGCGCGTTGAGAGCCGCCGCCGCCCGAATCGAACGCGCGACGATCGGGTGACAGCGCGTAAACGCCGGGTCGCTCTCGTCACCAGCAACGGCTGGGGGCTCGGCCATCTGAGTCGTCAGCTCGCGGTCGCTCTGGCCCTGGTCCCGGGTAGTGAAGTGACGGTCTTCTCCATGTCTCGCGGGCTCTCGCTGATCGGGTCTTTCGGCATCCGCGGCGAGTACTGCCCGGGTGTCGACTCGCCATGGATTGTCGGGGCCGAGTGGGACTCCTATGTGAGAGATCGGTTTATTGCCTATCTGGAAGAGACGTCACCTGATGTGGTGTTGTTTGACGGCGTGGCCCCGTACCTAGGGATTCTCCGTGCTCTTCGCTGGCACCCCGAGGTGAAGGCCGGCTGGCTCAGGCGAGGCATGTGGCAAAGCGGACCAAACGACGGCCAGCTGAGAAAGGAGGCGTGGTTTGACTTCATTATCGAGCCGGGCGACTTGGCAGCTGAGGCCGACAAGGGCCCAACCGCCGGTCTCGATGCCATAAGGATCCCAGCAATCAGTCTGCTCGATGTACTCGAGCCATACTCACGAGCCGATGCGTGCGCCCGCCTCGGGCTCGATCCGGACAAAAGGGCCCTATTGATCACACTCGGCTCAGGACAGCCCGGGGAATCATCCAACGCTGCAGTCTCCGCAGTCGCGACGGCTCTGGAAGCAACCGAATGGCAGGTGGCCGTTGCCCGCTCGCCAATAGCGCCTTCGGATACCGGCAGTCCCAGAGAGGGGACGATCGAGCTTCCCGGGGTCTTTCCCCTGGCCCAATATCTTGCGGCCTTTGACGCGGCAATCGGTGCCGCCGGGTACAACTCCGTCCATGAATGGCTTCGCTCTGGCGTGCCTTCGCTCTTGGTGCCGAAGTCAGCCAGCAAGACCGATGATCAAGTTGCACGCGCCCGGTTTCTCAGCCATCGAGGTCTCGTGCTCGTCGCCGACGATGATTCCCCAAACGATGTCATCTCCCAGACCCGACGACTTCTCACAGACGACGTTCGCAGCGCCCTCTCCTCGGCCCGGATCGAACTGGACATCGACCGTCGGTTCGGGGGCGCCCAGGCCGTTGCTGGGGTCCTCGGCGATCCGCCCATGGGGGTTAGGTCCGAGAGCCCCCAAATGGGGGTCAGGGAGAGACTCAAGGCGATCATCGGACCGAAGGGGGTCGACACAATCAGGCGGCTGAGGGGACGCAAACCGAACAGGGCCAAGAAGACGACCGTGTCAATGGTCACAGACACCCGGCCGGACGTCGTCTCCCTCTTGATGACCACCGACCCACATCAGATTGAATTGACGTCCACTCGACCGGTCGAACACCTACTCGAAGGATCGTCCGAGACCTACCGGGACCTCAGAATGCGAATCGTCGATGACTATTATGAGTTAGTCGACTAGAGGTCCAAAGCCCGTACGAAGAAGGTC
>Ga0209988_10003137_pt1 | contig 10949 bp, 11 predicted proteins | sample N075metaG_FD_183115 | JGI IMG/M metagenome (GOLD analysis project Ga0209988, IMG submission 183115) | Deep subsurface microbial communities from Kermadec Trench to uncover new lineages of life (NeLLi) - N075 metaG (SPAdes) (version 2) | ecosystem: Environmental > Aquatic > Marine > Ocean trench... | reverse complement strand
CAGGGCGAGTCCATCGCCGTTAACGTAGTGACCTGGTGATTTCAGGGTCTCAACCTTCCTTGCAGTGAGCTTGACCATCACTATCTCCCAACAATCGCTACAACATACTGTATGAGATTTGGTGAGGCGTTGCGAGAGGGAATGAGGCAGGGTTTGTAAATAAGTTACTGATATTGTGAGGTTAATGATACGAGTTGAGACAGGATGAAATGGGGGAGTGGCGGAGAGAGTGGGATTCGAACCCACGATAGAGTTGCCCCTATACACGCTTTCCAGGCGTGCGCCTTCGACCGCTCGGCCACCTCTCCACGGCGGCGGACGCTATAGCGGCAGGCCGGGAATGGCAAGGGGTCTGCTCGGCGATCCGTGTTCTTGGCAAGGGCGCCGATTGGAGCTAGCTTCGCGCGAAACAGAGAGAGCCGAGGTGACCATGTTTCGTGCGCTGGCCGTGCTGTTCTTCCTGCTGGGGCTGATCGCCCTGGCGGTGGATCTTTATTCCAGCCTGTCGACAGACGGGATAATCCACCTCGCGGCGCTGGGCGAATGGTGGGTCTGGATCCATCGCGACAGCCTGCTGCTATTGCAGGCGGCCGTGGAGCGGCACATCAGCCCGGCGCTCTGGAGTCCCGGTATCCAGACCGTGCTGGAGTGGCCCGCAGCCGCGGATTCCGCCGGGCTGGGGGCGATCTTCTGGCTGCTGCACCGCTGGAATCGCCGGCGCCGGCAGCGGAAAACCCTGATATTTCGCCGGTAGTCGGCCCGTCAGCCCACCTTAATATACAGGATCTTAACGGTTTTCTCCTAAAGCCTGAACGGTGAGCCCCGCGATGCGGGCGCATCTCCTTGCCCCGTGACCGTGGAGCGGAACCCGGGATAGGAGACAACCATGCGCGCCACCATCGAGCGATGGGGCAGGGGCCTCGTGGCCCTCGCTGCCCTCACCGCACTTGCCGCCTGCACGCTCGGACGCGAACCCGCCTACGACGCCGAGCTTGCCGGTGAAGTCACCGCGCTGACCGCCGGAACACTGCGTCTGTTCCAGGACTTCGCGCCCGGCGCCACCGGCACCCATGCCGATCGCGAACCGCGGTATCGCACCCTCGCCGCCCGCGCCGAAACCGTGCGCCTGATGGCCCAGGCGCGGGGTTCGGCGGTGCCCTTCAGCGGGCTGATTCTGCGCGCCGCAAGGCTCGGCGCCAGCCTCTCGCTGGCCGACGGGATTTCCGCGCAAGGAGCTGAGCGGCTGGCCGAATACCAGGACGCCACCCCCGCCTATATGACGGATTATCTGCGCAACCTCGCGCGGCTCGAGGCCCATGACCGCGCCGTGACCGGCGACCAGAGCGCAAGTTTTGCCGCCTATGACGCCGCCCTGGCATCTCATCAAAGTGCGATGGAGACCTATCTCGAGGCCTTCCGCCTCTGGCAGGCCGGGGCCGGGCCGCAACCGGAGCCGCCCGCCGCGCCGCCGCGGGCCCCGATCCTTGGCCTCGACCCGACCCAGGTCTCGCTCCGGATCGTGGCGCTGGAGGACATCCTGCGCGACGCGCTGATCTACGAGCGCGACATCCTGAACCGCAACCGCTGAGAGGACATCATCATGGCACGGAATTTCGACACCTTGACCGCCGGGATCGGCCTCGCCGTCACCAACATCGTCAGCACCGATCTGGCCCTGCTGCGCGGCTATTCCCAGGCCAAGGCCCGGGCGATCGCCAGCTTCACCCTGCTGTTGGGCGAAGGCTATGCGGCCGGCAGCATTACCGAGGAGCAGATGGCCCAGGAGATGGAAGAGCTGGAGCGCATGGTGGTCCGCTTCGTGCGCAATATCCAGGCGCTGGCGACCACCACCGTCGAGCGGCTGCTGCGCGGCATCGGCGATCTGCTGATGGCGACGCTCAGGCAGGTGACCGGGCTGCCCGTCCTGAGCCTGGCGCCCTCGACCGGGATGGTGTGGGGCGTCGGGCCGGGGTGAAATCTTCCGAGCCTGTTCGATGTTTTATGCGCCTGTTCCGAAGACCGCTGCGCGTCCTTCGGGCGCGCTCCACCTACCCGCCCCTCCTCCCCGCCCAACCGCCGATGGTACCGGGGCATGATCGGTGGTTGGGCGGGGAGGAGGGGCGGGTAGGTGGCGCCGAAAATCCGCGAACGCGGATTTTGTCACGGGCAAAACTCTTGCCGGGCGGCGAGGCGGGACGCGGTTTTTCGGCAACCTCTCAGGCCACCCGGCGCTTCGACCGGGCGGTGGCGCGGGTCGGCGCCTTGGGGTCGGTGTCGAACAGTGCCGCGAGGTGTTCGGTCACCGCGCCGGCCAACTGCTCCGCATCGGTGATGGTGACCGCCCGGCTGTAGTAGCGGGTCACATCGTGGCCGATGCCGATGGCCAGAAGCTCGACCGATCCGCGGCGCTCGATCATCCCGATGACCTCGCGCAGGTGGCGCTCCAGATAGTTCGACGGGTTGACGCTCAGGGTCGAGTCGTCCACCGGCGCCCCGTCCGACACCACCACCAGGATGCGGCGCTGCTCGCTCCGGGCCTGCAACCGGCGATAGGCCCACTCCAGCGCCTCGCCGTCGATGTTCTCCTTCAGCAACCCCTCGCGCATCATCAGCCCGAGGTTTTTCCGCGCCCGGCGCCAGGGCGTGTCGGCGCGCTTGTAGACGATGTGGCGCAGGTCGTTCAGGCGGCCCGGGTTCTGCGGCCGGCCCGAGGCCAGCCACTGCTCGCGGCTCTCGCCGCCCTTCCAGGCGCGGGTGGTGAAGCCGAGGATCTCGACCTTGACCTGGCAGCGCTCCAGGGTGCGGGCCAGCACGTCGGCGGTGACCGCGGCGATCGAGATCGGCCGGCCCCGCATCGAGCCGGAATTGTCGATCAGCAGCGTCACCACGGTGTCGCGGAAGGTGGTTTCCTTCTCGACCTTGAAGCTCAGCGGCGTGGTCGGGTTCGCCACCACCCGGGCCAGCCGCCCGGCGTCGAGCATGCCTTCCTCGAGGTCGAACTCCCAGGCCCGGTTCTGCTGCGCCTGAAGGCGCCGCTGCAACCGGTTGGCCAGCCGCGAAACGGCGCCCTTCAGCGATTCCAGCTGCTTGTCGAGATAGGTCCGGAGCCGCTCCAGTTCCTCCTCGTCGGAAAGCTCCTCGGCCGGGATCACCTCGTCGTATTTCTGGACGAAGACCTTGTAGTTCGGATCGGCGTCCGAGACCGGCGCCTCGCGCGGCTCGGGCGGGGGCATGCCGTCGTCGGCTTCCATCTGGTCCTGGTCGTCGGCGTCGCTGTCGGCGTCCTCCAGCGACACTTCCATCTGCTGGGTATCGTCCTGCTCGCCGCGCATGTCGTCGGGAAGGTATTCCTGCTGCTCGCTGTCGTCCTCGCCGCCCTCGTCGCCCGACTGATCGTTGTCCTGATCCTCCTCGGAGTCGCTTTCCAGCTCGTCCGGGTCCATCTCGTCCGGGTCGTCGCCGAGCTGGTCGCCATAGCCCAGCTCCTCGATGATCCGCCAGGCCTGCTTGGCGAACACGGCCTGGTCCTCGAGGGTGTCGCCCAGCGCCTCCAGATCGGACTCCACATGGCCGTCGAAGAAGTCCTGCCAGATATCGAGCACGTTCTGGGCCGCGGGCGGCAGCGGCCGCCCGGTCAGCGCCTGGCGCAGCAGAAAGCCGGCGGCCTCGTGCATCGGCGCCTCCGCGGTCGATTTCATCGCCGCATAGCCGCGCCGGTCGCACTCGGCGGCGAGGCGCGCGTCGAGATTGTCGGCCACTCCCGCCATGGCCCGGACGCCGATCGCCTCGCAGCGCGCGGTCTCCAGCGCGTCGAAGATCGCCCGCGCGGTTTCGCCCGGAGGGGCGTAGCGGGTATCCGTGGCCGGGTTGTGGAACCGTTCGCGGAGAGCGAAGGCGTCCGCCGTGCCGCGCGCCAGCATCACTTCCGATCGGGTCATCCGGCGCGAGACCTGGGGCAGCCTCAGCCCGGTATTGGTGCGCCCCGGCGGGTCGGCGGAATAGGTGACGTCAAGCTCGGCCTCGCCCGCCAGCGCCCGGGTCGCCTCGCCGAGCGCTTTCTTGAACGGGTCCGCCGGGTTGTCGGTCTTGAACACCATGTTCAGCCGAGGCTGATCGAGGCGGCGCTCTCGGGCAGTTCCTCGCCAAAGCACTTCTGGTAGATCTCCGCCACCAGTTGGCGCTCGAGCTCGTCGCACTTGTTGAGGAAGGTCAGGCGGAAGGCAAAACCGATGTCGTCGCCGAAGATCTCGGCGTTCTGGGCCCAGGTGAGCACCGTGCGCGGGCTCATCACGGTGGAGAGATCGCCGTTCATGAACGCCTGCCGGGTGAGGTCGGCGACCGTCACCATGCGGCTGATCACCTTCTCGCGCTCGCCCCGGTAGGAGGGACATTTAGCCAGCACGATCTCGGCCTCCGAGTCGTGCGCCAGGTAGTTCAGCGTGGACACGATCGACCAGCGGTCCATCTGGCCCTGGTTGATCTGCTGGGTGCCGTGATAGAGCCCGGTGGTGTCGCCCAGGCCCACGGTGTTGGCGGTCGAGAACAGCCGGAACGACGGGTGTGGCGTTATCACCACGTTCTGGTCCAGCAGCGTCAGCTTGCCGTCGACCTCCAGCACCCGCTGGATCACGAACATCACGTCCGGCCGGCCGGCGTCGTATTCATCGAAGCAGATCGCGGTCGGGGTGCGCAGCGCCCAGGGCAGGATGCCTTCCTGGAACTCGGTTATCTGCTTGCCGTCGCGCAGCTTGATGGCGTCCTTGCCGATCAGGTCGATGCGGCTGATATGGCTGTCCAGGTTGACCCGCACCAGTTGCCAGTTCAGCCGCGCCGCTACCTGCTCGATATGGGTCGACTTGCCGGTGCCGTGATAGCCCTGGATCATCACCCGGCGGTTATGGGTGAAGCCGGCCAGGATCGCCAGCGTGGTGTCGCGGTCGAAGCGATAGGTGTTGTCGATCAGCGGAACCCGCTCGGTCGGCTCGGGAAAGCCCTTGACCACCATGTCCGAGTCGATCCCGAAGGTATCGCGCACGGAGATGTCCACCGTCGGAATCTCCGCCGGATTCACGCTGCTGCCATCAGCCATTTTCACCGCTCCTGCCATCTTGCCCGATCCTCTGGACCAAAGGCGCGCGCATTGCAAGGGCAAGCGCGGCATGTCGCCGCCATCGGGCGGCAAACATCCGTGGGGTGATCCCGCTCGCACCAGCCGCTGTGTTTTTGCCCTGACGGCTCCACCCCACCCCTCCTCTCCGCCCAACCACCCCGATCATGCCCCAATGATCCATGGGGTAACATCGGTGGTTGGGCGGGGAGGAGGGGTGGGGTGGAGCCGAAAATCCGTGCAACGGAATTCGTTACGGGCAAAGAACTCGCGCCCGGAAATCGCCCAGGGTCACGTCGCCGCTGGCGAGGTCGAAAGCCATCAGATCCTCGCCGACGAAGACCGGGCCGTCATAGCTCTCGGCGACCTCGGCCAGCAGCGCCGCGCGGTCGAATTCCGGCGGCACGAAATGGGTCAGCGCCAGCGCCCCCGCGCCCATCCGCCGGGCAACCTCGCCAACCTCGCCGGACAGCGTGTGATAGGACGCCGTCGCCGCGACGGTAGCGGCGCTGCGCTGCCCCGGAACCAGCGCCATCTCCTGGTGCAGATAGACTTCGTGCACCAGCAGGTCGGCGCCCTGGCCGGCTGCGATCAGGGCCTCGCAGACGCCGGTATCACCCGAGAGAACGGCAGTCTGGCCGGCCGAGCGCAAGACGAACCCGTAGGCCGGAACCACCGGGCCATGTTCCACCAGCACCGGCTCGATCTCCAGATCGCCGATGGTGATCCGGCGGCCCGGCGCCAAGGTCTCGCATGCCACCTCCAGCCCGGTCGCCGTGGGCCGCTGCTCGAAGGCGATGCGCAACTCGCGCTCGCCAGCCCAAGCGGCCATGGTCGCCTCGATCACCGGCACCACGGTCTCCGGACAATGCACCGCCCAGGGGTCGGCGCGGCCCTGATGCCAGCTCGACACCACAAGCTGGTAGAAATCGACCAGGTGGTCGGAATGCAGATGGCTGACCAGCAGCGCGTCGAGTTCGGCCCCCCGGCAACCCGCCTCGATCAGCCGCTGGGTCACCATCGAGCCGCAGTCGACCAGCACCCGGGCGCCCGCGGTCTCGACCAGCGTCGCGGCGCCGCCCCGGCGCGGGTGGGCGACCGGGCAACCGGTTCCGAGAAGGGTGATCTTCATGGTGAGTCAGCCCGTGGTTCAGTCTGTGGTTCAACTGGTGGTTCAACTGGTGGTTCAACCGGTGAAATTTCGGCTCTTGCGCAGGATCTGCCAGGCCTTCAGCACCCGGGCCAGCCGCTCCGGGTCGGGGTTCTGGCCGCCGTTCATGTCCGGATGCAGGTCCTTGACCAGTTCGCGGTAGCGGGCGCGCACATCGGCCCGGGTCTCGACCTGGTGCGGCAGCCCCAACGCGTCCATCGCCCGCTGTTCCTCGCCGGTCATCCACCGCCGGGGACGGTTCTCGTTGGACGCCCGCCCCGGATTTTGCGTCGCCGCGTCGCCCAGCACCTCGAACGGATCGCGGAAGCCCCAGCGCGCCCAGGCGTTGCCCTCGGCATGAGGGTGGTTGCCCAGCGGCGCCCGCGGCCCCTTGCCCAGCGCCCAGGTCGGCCGTTCCCAAACCCGGTCGGCGCGGAACTGGGCGTCCATCTCAGCCGCGGTCCAGTCGGAGAAGAAGTTCCAGCCGGCGTTGTACTGACGCACATGTTCGAGGCAGAACCAGCGGAAATCGCTCAGCCGCTCCGGCGAATGGGGGGCCCGGTAGGCGCCCGCCACATTGCAACCCGGCCAGTCGCAATGCTTCCGCGAAGTCTCGAACGCCCCGCTCAACCCACGCGTCCGCTGGCGGCGCAGCTTGTCGGCGGCGACCGATACGTCGTAGTCAAGGGGCGAACGCGGTGTCATTGCCGTCCTTATGTGGTTGTCCGAGTCGGACGAGAATAGCGCAAGGCCGGTTTGATCCGATAGCTTGACAAGGAGGATTTAGGGGTGGGTCTGACCGAAAACATCATCGAAAAGCTGAAAAAAGCCTTCGAACCGGAGAAATTCGAGCTGATCGACGACAGCGAGAAGCATCGCGGCCATGGCGGCTGGCGCGAGGGCGGTGAGAGTCATTTCAGTCTGCGCATGACCTCGGCGCGCTTTTCCGGGCAGGGCCGGGTGCAGCGCCAGCGGGCGGTCAACAAGGTGCTGGCCGAGGAACTGGCCGGCCCGATCCACGCGCTGGCAATGGAATTGCGGGCGCCCGGGGAATAGACACCGAAGCGATTTCAAGCAAAGTGAATTCACTTTGCGACTCGGAAATCGCGGCAAACCAAAAGATAGAGCGTTTTCGGTGAATCGGGGATCACCGATAACGCTCAGCCCTCCGGTTTGGGGTTCTCCGGCCCGCGAACGCGGTCGGCTATCCGCAAATCCGGGTCGTCGCTGACCTGCGGTTCCGGCGCCAGCGGCCGAACCGGCGCCGGGGTAACCGACGGGGCCCGGTGCAGCGTCGCCTCGCTCTCGACCGGCGCCACCCGGTCCAGCGGGCGGCGGAACACCATCACCGCGCGATGCACCTCGTGGCTCCGCCCGAACCAGCCCGCGCGCTCGGTCACCGGCAGCAGATCGGTGCGCTGGTACTCCCAGCCGTCGACCGCCTCGGCCTGAAGGATCTCCTCGAAGGCCAAGGCGACCCGGTCCGACTGGCTGCGCAGGCCGCGCTTTCGCTTGGCCTTCTCCGGCGCGCCGATGGCCTTGTATTCGAATGTCATGGGCGGCCCTCCCTTTCCGGCCACGCGGCGCCCCGGCCGCTCGACGCTAATTTGCCCCGAGGACAGGGCGGCGCGCAAGGGGCGGCCGGCAATCCGGGCGCGGTCATTCGATCCCCAGCTTCGCCCGCACCAGCTTCTGCACCGCCTGCGGGTTGGCCTTGCCCTGGGTCGCCTTCATCACCTGGCCGACGAACCAGCCCGCCATCGAGGGCTTGGCCTTCGCTTGTTCGACTTTCGCCGGGTTTGCCGCCAGCACCTCGTCGACCGCCGCCTCGATGGCGCCGGTGTCGGTGACCTGCTTCATGCCGCGCGCCTCAACGATCGCGACCGGCGCGCCGCCTTCCGTATAGACGATCTCGAACAGGTCCTTGGCGATCTTGCCCGAGATGTCGCCGTTGGCGATCAGGTCGATGATGCCGCCGAGCTGGTCGGCCGAGACCGGGCTGTCGGCGATGGCGTGGTTTTCCTTGTTGAGCCGGCCAAAGAGCTCGTTGATCACCCAGTTCGCCGCCTGCTTGCCGTCGCGGCCCTTGGCCACGGCCTCGTAGAAGTCGGCACTGGCCAGATCGGCGGTCAGCACCGAGGCATCGTATTCGGTCACGCGATAGTCGGTGACGAAGCGCGCCTTCTTGGCGTCGGGCAGCTCCGGCAGGCTGGCCGCCACCCGGTCGACCAGCGCCTGATCGATCTCCAGCGGCAGCAGGTCCGGGTCGGGGAAATAGCGGTAGTCATGCGCCTCTTCCTTCGAGCGCATCGAGCGGGTCTCGCCCTTCGCCGGATCGTAGAGCCGGGTCTCCTGATCGATCGTCCCGCCATCCTCCAGAATGGCGATCTGGCGCCGCGCCTCGTAGTCGATGGCCTGCATCATGAACCGCATCGAGTTCATGTTCTTGATCTCGCAGCGGGTGCCCAGATGGCTGAAATCGCCACTGGCGCGATAGGCCTCCCAGGCGCCCGGCTTGCAGACCGACACGTTCACGTCCGCCCGCAAGCTCCCCTCCTGCATGTTGCCGTCGCAGGTGCCCAGGTAGCGCATGATCTGGCGCACCTTGCGCACGAACTCCGCCGCTTCCTCCGGCCCCCTTATGTCGGGGCGCGAGACGATTTCCATCAGCGCTACCCCGGTGCGGTTGAGGTCGACGAAACTCAACTCCGGGTCCATGTCGTGGATCGACTTGCCGGCGTCCTGCTCGATGTGGATGCGCTCGATCCGGACCTTGCGCGCGACCCCCGGCGCCATGTCGACCAGCACCTCGCCCTCGCCGACGACGGGGTGCTTGAACTGGCTGATCTGGTAGCCCTGCGGCAGGTCCGGATAGAAATAGTTCTTGCGGTCGAACACCGAGCGCAGGTTGATCTTCGCCTTCAGCCCGAGCCCGGTGCGCACCACCTGCTCGATGCAGAATTCGTTGATCAACGGCAGCATGCCGGGCATCGCCGCATCGACCAGCGCGACATTCGAGTTCGGTTCGGCCCCGAACCGGGTCGAGGCGCCGGAGAACAGCTTGGCCCGGCTCGCGACCTGGGCATGCACCTCCAGGCCGATGACGATTTCCCAGTCGCCCTTGACGCCGGCGATGATCTTCGGCTCGGGTTCACGATAGTCAAGCTCGGACATGGTTTCGGGCATCGGGGGCGCTCCGGCGTTCGGGTCGGTCTGGCGCGTTCTTAAGGCCGCCGGGCAGGGGCGGCAAGGGGGGCGGCGCGCTCGATCCAGCGCTGGCCCGACCTCGAATATGTCGCGATCCGCCCCGGCGGGTACGAGTCGATCTTCATTATCGCCGCCGGCAAGGACGGCCGGCCGGAACAGGGCGCTTTATTCAGCCCGCTGCACGGCGCGCTGCTCGCGCGCCCTGAGCGCGTCCAGCTTCTTCTGGTAGCCGGTCTGGATGATATCGACCACCACCAGCACCGCGATGGCGAAATAGAAGGTTGCCTTCGATATCGGCTCGACCGCGTATCCGAACAGATGCAGATACGGCTCCGCCGCGTGGCCCGCCTCGCCCAGCAGCACCACGCCGACGATCAGCAGGATGAACAGGCCCAGCACCTCGTATTTCCGGTTGCGCTGGATGAAATCCGAGACCCGGTCGGCCAGCAGCAGCATGCCGAGGCCCGAGCCCACGATGGCGATTGCCAGCACCACGAAGACATCGGTGATCGCCAGCGCCGACAGGATCGAGTCGAACGAGAACACCAGGTTCATCAGCACGATCATGGCGACGACGGCGGTGACCGATTTTGGCCCGGCCTTCTCGGCATGTTCCGGGTCCTCCAGTTCCAGCAGGTGTTTGATCTCCTTGACCGCGGTGTACATGATGAAGCCGCCGCCGAGCACGAACACCAGGGTCGAGAAATTGACGCCGCCCTCGATGACGCCGGGCACGTCGAGGATGAAGAACGGTTCCTGAAGCACGGCGATCAACTGGATCATCGCGAACAGCAGCACGACTCTGAGCGCGATGGCGATCAGGATGCCGTTGCGCCGGACCCTGGCCTGCATCTCCTTCGGGGCGCGCTGGCTCTCGATCGAGATGTAGAGCAGGTTGTCGAACCCCAGCACCGCCTGCAGGAACAGCAGCACTCCGAGGTTGAGCAGGTTCTCCAGCGTGAACAGGTCGGCCATGTCGGTCTCCGGTGTTGGCGATTGAATTGGCGCATGGTTTAGGCGGGGCCTCCCCGGCCATCAAGGGCGGTTTGCCCCGTTGCGCGACTGCGCCGGGCCTTGTATTCAGGCCGCCACGGCCCCGTAGCTCAGCTGGACAGAGCACCGGCCTTCTAAGCCGATGGTCGCAGGTTCGAATCCTGCCGGGGTCGCCAATAAAATCAATAGCTTAGCACAGTTTTCTTCCCTGCCTCTGTCGCATTCTGTTACGACACGCCCTCGTTCATTTTCAATGACTTACAATAAGGCACGGCAGCTCCGTGCGACATAGGCGCAACATGATTCGCTGTCGGACTAGCGCAGGCCCCACGCCCTACGGGCCTTGGTGGGGACCCGAAACCACATCAACCAGAGCTGCGTCGCTAGCGCGCGCGAATGCAACATGCAACACGGGAACCGGGGTTTTTGCGCTCCACGGCCCGAGGGGGCGGTTCCCCCTAGGGGGCTCTTTCCTCCAGCGACAGATGTGGG
>Ga0209988_10003136_pt1 | contig 10951 bp, 8 predicted proteins | sample N075metaG_FD_183115 | JGI IMG/M metagenome (GOLD analysis project Ga0209988, IMG submission 183115) | Deep subsurface microbial communities from Kermadec Trench to uncover new lineages of life (NeLLi) - N075 metaG (SPAdes) (version 2) | ecosystem: Environmental > Aquatic > Marine > Ocean trench... | reverse complement strand
GTGCAACATTCTGGTACCCTTGGGCCACCATGACACGAAACACATCGCTCGGCCCGGTGTTTGCCGTCGCGGCGGCCATGATTCTGTCCAGCGGGTGCACCGAGGACGCCGCGCCTGGGGCGCGTGGGGTGTCCTACGAGAAACCCGACACCGTCGGTCACGGCCTGTTGTTGTCGATGGCCTTGTTCGGTGAGGCCGAGGACGGCACGCCGATACCACTGCCGGCCCGAATGGGGATCCTCACGCAGCACGATGGCGCGTGGAGCTACGGTTGGCTCGACGATGCTGACAGTAACGTGTTCCACAAGTCGTTTGCGTACCAACCCGCCGAAGGTCCCGCCGGCATCCTGACACTCGGCGGTACCGGTGCGGCCGTGAAACTCTGGGACACGTACGGCAACGCGACGACGCTCTGGGAAGCCGATTTCGGCGGCGCGTTCAGTCGCATGCGTGATGCGGAGGTCGGCGACATCTACGGTGACGGGACGCTGGCGATCGCCGTCGCGACGCACGACCAGGGTGTCGTCGCCGTCCTGCGGCCCGATGGCACCGGCGGGTTTACCGTCGTTGAACTGGATCGCCGGCCGGAAACGATTGTGCACGAGATCGAACTCGGCGACCTTGACGGTGACGGCGTCCTCGAAATCTATGCAACACCCACGGCGCCCAACCGCGCCGACGGATCGGCCCAACCCGGCAAGGTCGTCCGGTACGTGCCGGGGGCGGGGCAGGGACGTGTCGAGGTTGCCGACCTCGGCTTCCGCCACGCCAAGGAGATCCTCGTCACCGACATCGCCGGCGACGGGCGGCAGGAACTCTACGTTGCGGTCGAAGGGGTCGTCGGGTCGAAAGTGCAGATCCGCCGCTACGAGTTCGACACGGACCCTGCTGAGGGTGTCACCGTGGCCGAACTGCCGGGCAAGCTGTGCCGCTTCCTGACCGTGGGCGACGTGGATGGTGACGGTGACCTGGAGATGATTGCGGCGACGTACAAGCGCGGCATCTGGATGCTGCATCCATCGGGCGACGAGTGGGAGCTGGAGCTGATCGACCGCGACTCGTCGAGTTTCGAGCACGCATCGATTCTCCTGGACCTCGACGGTGACGGCCGCGACGAGTTGTACGTCGCCAGCGACAACCAGAAAGAGTTTCGCCGCTACGACTGGACCGCCGACGGCTGGATCAAGTCGGTCGTGATGAAGTACGACGACGACTTCGGAGGCTTCACCTGGAACATCATGCCGGTGCCGATTGAACTGCTGCCGGCCGTCGAGATGTCACCCGTGCAGGCGATCGACGAAGAACCCGAAGAACCACGAGGTCTGCTTGTCAACACGCCGCAGGCGGGGCCGGGGTACGTGCTCTTCGCGCCGCTGCTGTCAGGCACGACCTACCTCGTCGACGGCAATGGCAGTGTCGTCCATACATGGCAGAGCAAGTTCGCACCGGGGGGATCCGTGTACCTGCTGGATAACGGCCACCTTCTGCGCACGGCGCGGCAATGGGACGTTCCGGTCTTCAAGGGCGGCGGCCAGGCCGGCCGGATCCAGGAATTCACATGGGAAGGCGATCTCGTGTGGGATTACCTGCTGGCGACCGAGCAGCGTATGACGCACCACGACATCGCGCGGCTACCCAACGGCAATATTCTCGCGATCGCCTGGGAGGCCAGGACCGCCGACGAGGCCGCCGGTGTCGGGCGGTTGCCGGACCGCGTCCCGGAGAAGGGGCTCTGGCCGGACATCGTGATCGAACTCGAACCACTGCCACCCGACGACGCGCGGGTCGTCTGGGAGTGGCGTATGTGGGATCACCTGGTCCAGAACCAGGACCCGGATGCGCCGAACTATGGTGAACCGTCGCTGTACCCGCACCGCATCGACATCAACGGCGACGAAGCGCCCCGGGACATGGATGACAAGGAACTCGATCGGCTCAAGGCACTGGGCTACATTCCCATCGACGCCACCAAAGAGCAGCTCCGGTCGGACCTGCTGCACACCAACTCCATCGACTACAACGCCCGACTCGACCAGATCGTCCTGAGCCCGCGCCGGTTCAACGAGGTCTGGATCATCGATCACGGTACGACGACCCAGGAGGCCGCCGGCAGCATCGGGGGTCGATGGGGCCGCGGCGGCGACCTGCTGTACCGGTGGGGTAACCCGCAGACGTATGGTCGCGGCGACCAGGACGACCAGCAATTGTTCGGTCAGCACGACATCGGCTGGGTTCCGTACGGCATGCCGGGCGGCGGCAACCTCACGATCTTCAACAACAGCATGGGCCAGGAGCAAGACGACTACTCGGCGGTCTTCGAGATCGCGGCCCCGACGGATGACGAGGGTCATTACCAGCTCGCCGGCGACGAGCCGTTCGGCCCGTCGCGGCCGCTGTGGCAATACGAGGCACCCGACAGGGTATCGTTCCGCGGCACCTTCATCTCCGGCGCACACCGGATGCCGAACGGTCATACGTTCGTGACCGAAGGGCCCGCGGGCCGGTTCTTCGAGGTCACGCCGGCCGGCGTGATCGTCTGGGAATACAAGACCATCTTCTCGGGCAACCTCCGCGACTCCGAAGGGTCGCCGCCGCACCCGGTCGGCAAGGCGACCTACGCGATATTCCGCGCGACGAAGCTCGCCCCCGATCACCCGGCGCTGGCCGGCCGCGACCTGACGCCGCTCGATCCCCAGCCGCCGATCGTCCTGCCCACCGACAAGCCCGCAGATTCGCCATGATCTGACGAGATCTGACGAGATCTGACGAGATCTGACGAGATCCGTCGCGACAAATCTCTTGAGCCGCCGGGTCGCGCGTGGTAGCTTGGCGCCCGGTCGCGGAGGGGGTGGAGGAAGAATGATGTTGAAGCACTCGTTCGGCGTCGTCGGCGTGCTGATCCTGGCCGGCTCGGTGAGTGCCCAGACAGTCTGGACCGGGCCCGAGATCACGTTTACCAAGCCCGACGGCGCGAACTGGAAGCTGCCAGAAAACCAGGACCGCATCACCGACAACGTGTGGATCACCCGGAAGAACACGGCCGGCATCTACAACATCGCCGTCGAGCCCGGCTTCGGCTTTTCAAGTCCGGCGGACACGGAGTGGGCCAGCGGGTCTGCGGCCGACTACGAGGACCTGGTTTTCCAGACCTGGCTCAACTGGGTCGTAGCCTGTCCACCCTGCGCGGTCAACGTGGACGCTGTCGTGCACCTGATCTCCGAGGACATCTATATCGACATCCGGTTCACGAGCTGGAGTTGCTGCGGTGCCGGGGGCTTCTCCTACGTTCGGTCCACCCAGGGCGAGTGTTTCACCGTGACCGATGAGAGCATCGTCTGCCACGCCGACGGCTCGACGTTCACCTACACGGTGCAAGGTACGGATCAATGCACCGGCGGGTCGTCCAGCTACGTGTTCACGGCGTCCGGCGGCGCCCCCGGCGGGGAGATGTGTTTCACGGCCCTGGTCTCCGGGGACGGCGGGTTGTGCTGCACGACCCAGCTGTGCATTATCGTCCCCGACTGCGCCGAGCTGATCACGCCGGGCGACGTCGATCAGGATAACGTCGTCGGCATTTCGGACCTGATGGCATTGCTCGCCTCCTGGGGGCCGTGTCCGGAATGCAGCAGTTGCAACGCCGATTTCGACGGTGACTGCGACATCGGCATCGGCGACCTTTTGGTGGTTCTCGCCAACTGGAACTGAGATCCCGGATCAGCCGGATTCATCTGTGACTCTCCCTTCTGACGCCTCCACGATCCGCCGATAGCGGCTTGGAGGACTGTCTGCGTGGTGGACACGCGGACCAGGGGGAGGACTCGGTAATGAATCTATCGACACGGACCTGCATCACAGTCGGGGTGGCATTCGTGCTGTCCGGTGGCGCCGTCGCGCATGCCCAGACGCCCGACGCGGACACCGAGTTGAAGGCTCGGATCGCCGAGCTGGAAAACAAGAGCTCTCGCGACGATGACCGCATCGCCGCGCTGGAGAGCCGGCTGACGTCGCTCGACGCAGACAACTGGCTGACACACCGACGCGCCGAACAGATTCGCACACTCGTCGAGGACGTCCTGGCCGATGCCGATACGCGGTCGAGCATGCTGGGCGGCATCACGGCCGGTTACCGGGACGGGGCCGTGATCTCCAGCAAGAACGGCAACTCGAAGCTGCGCACCAACTTCTTTCTTCAGCCGCGGTTTCTGCTCAACTCACAGACCAACAGCCCGGGCGATCCCAGCATCATGGGCTTCGAAGTGGCCCGCGCGAAATTCATTCTCAGCGGTACCGTCGTCAGCCGGGACTGGTTCTACAGGATGTCGATCGAACTGGGCGGCGTCAACATCAACCTGCCCAACGGAGAGACCCGCACCGGGCTGCTCGAGGCCTTCACCGGCTATGACTTCGACAACGGGTGGACGGCCGCAGTCGGCACGTTCAAGACACCGGTGCTGCGCGAAGAGCTCATCGACGCCCGCTTCCAACTGGCGGTCGAACGCTCGTTGACCAACTACATCTATACCGCCGGGTACACCGACGGCATCATGATCGAGTATCGCGGCGACAAGTTCCACTTCCTCGGCTCGTATAACAATGGAATCAACGATGCCGTCTACGGTGGCTCCCTCAGGACGGGTGGAACGTCGCCGTTCACGAGCGCGATCGCGGACTTCGCCGTCACGGCCCGGGTTGAGTGGCTCTTCGAGGGCGACTGGGAACAGTTCAATGACTTCACGAGCCCGCCGGGATCCGACACGGCCATGATGCTCGGCGGTGCAGTCCACGTGCAGAACGGCAGTGACAACATCGACCTGTTGATGCTCACGGCCGATTTCTCCGCCGAGTTCGATGGTTGGAATGCCTTCGGGGAAGTGATTTTCACGAGGGCCGATGGCGGGGGCGCCAGTGTGTCGCCGATGGCCATCATCGCCCAGGGCGGCTTCTACTTCGCCAAGGACGTCGAGGGCTTCGCCCGGTTCGAATACAGCGACCCCGACACGCTGTTCGCCAACAACCTCCTCATCGTCACCGGCGGCATCGTGAAGTACTTCGAGGGTCACAACGTCAAGTGGACGACCGACATCGGATTCGGGCTGGAACCCGTGCCGGTGACTGTCCCGATCACCGACTGGCGAGCCGATTCCGGCAGCAATACCGGCCAGTTCGTCTTGCGCAGCCAGTTGCAGCTCGCGTTCTGATACGGGTGGCACGGCCGACGGAGCGATAGCGACGTCGCCCGTGGAGCGACGTCCAACCACGGGCGAGCTCGCTTCGCTCGCTCGGCCGTGCCACCCTGCGTACGTGTCGTTGCTCAACCAGCGACGCGGTGGATCTGCCGGGCGTTGATGACGAACACCGCCGCCGTGGGGCGCGGGCCGACGGTGCCGACGACCACGATCTCGTCGAGCGGCTTCAGCGCGTACTTGCCGAGGTCGATCGTCATCGGCTTGCCGTTGTCACCGACCAGTTGCACGGTCGCGCTGTTGGTGGTGATGGACTCCGGAGTCTCGCAGCAATAGTCCCACGGGATCTTGCACTTGCCGATCTCGCAGTGTGGGATCGCCGGGTCGATCATCACGAAGACGGCAACGCCGGCGGTCATCGGTTCGCGTCGACCCCCGATGCGACCCCGGACAACGATCCGGTCGCCTTCGCGAGCCGATTGCTTGGCCTCGGCGACGGGGATCGCGCCCGCCGGCAAGGCGGCGACCAGCCAGTTGGCGGAGGCGGCAGGGGCGGTGGGCGTCGGTGCGTTGCCGCAGCCGCCGAGCGCGATTTCGATGAGAAGGGTCAGGAGCAGCAGGCCGGTACGCATCATGGAGTATTCCTGTTGTTCAGTGCGTCTTGAGGGACTCGGTGATCGGCAGTTGCAGGCAGCGGGCCGCCGGGGGAATAGCGCCGACGAGCCCGACGAGCAGTCCGCCCGCCAGGCCCAGCAGCATAACGGGCGCGTCCAGCGTAATCGCGAATGCGCCCATGGAAAAACGAATCGCCAGGCCATCGAGCAGGGCAAGGCCCACCGCCGCACCGACGATGGTGCCGCATGCGGCCGTGAAGACCGATTCTTCGGTGAGATTCAGAATGATCGCCATCCGCGTGAAGCCGAGCGTCTGCAGCATCCCGATCTCGCGGACACGCGCGGCGAACGCCGCGTACATCGTGTTGAGGCCGCCAAGTAACGCACCGAGGGCGATGAGCACCGCTGTCGCCATGATCATGATCCGGATCGGCCTGTAGAACGCCGCGATCGATCGGTAGTACTCCCGCTCGCTCATCGCGATGATCTCCAGGTCCAGCCGGCTCTTGGCGAAGATGTCCACGTCGATCTCGGTTGCAGTGTCCAATGCGACCACGACGCACGACAGCGAGCTCTCTCGCTTGGTTGCGATCTGCAGGTCGGTGAGCGGCACCCAGATCTCGGCGTCCATCACCGTGTTGGGGGCGCGGAACCGCCCGACGATCGTCCAGTCGCGGTTGTCGAAGTAGAGCGTCTTGCCCACCGCCAGTGATTCGTCGGGAAGTCCCAGGCGTGTCGCCGCGAGGGCGCCGACCATCAACTCGTCGAACCCGGACCGTGGCGGGCGGCCGACCAGGATCTCCACCTCGGAATGAACCAGCAGCGCTACGGGGCGCACGCCGCGCAGTATGGCGTGGTGCACGGCGTCGTCGTCCGCCGACTCCCGCACGGGCAGGGCGGTGTGGATCTCGGGTGAGACGAATGTTACGCCCGCCTCGGTGCGGAGCCCGGCGATGGAGGCGGCCGCGATGCCCTCGACGCTGGCCTGGATCTGGGATCGCTCGATGGATTCCTCGCTGCCGGCGCCGAGAATAATCACGTTCTCGTGCAGTGTGTCCTGCTGCGTGAGCGTCAACTGCATGCCACGCACGAACCCCGCCGCCGCGAGCACCAGCAGCACGACCAGCGCCGACCCCAGCAACGATGCGATCAGACGCGCCCGGCTGCGGCCGAGGTTGCGGTAGGCGTATTCAAACGGCAATTGTCTCACCAGTCACTCCTTCAAACGGCTCGGAAGCACTCGGCGATCTGGCGTCGCGACGCACGCACCGCCGGTACCAGCCCCGCAACCACGCCGAGCGCGGCGCACACGAGCATGCCGCTGGCCAGCAAACCGGCGCCGGCGGTGATCGGGATGGATTGCCCTTCGACCGACAACGCGAAGCTGCCCACCCGCGCGACCGTGACCGCGGCCGCGGCGCCGAGCCCGCCGCCGATCAATGCCACCAACACGCCCTCGGCTACGATCAAGGCGGCGATCAGCCGCGACGGGTAGCCCAGCGTCTGCAGCACGGCGTGTTCGGCGATCCGCCCCTGGACGCTGAGGATGATGGCATTGGCGATCAACGCCAGCATCGCGGCGAGACAGCCCAGGCCAAGCCACCGCGCGAACGACACGAGCTCGACCACGTCTTCTGCGATCCGCCCGACGAACGCCTTCTCGGTAAACGTCGCCGTGGGTTCCTGGGCGGTGCTGAACAGGTCGTCGATCTGCTCGGCGATCGATTCAAGGTCGGCCGGATCGGCCACCCGAATGTTGAACTGGGTGACCACGCCGAGACCGCTTCGGGCGGCCTGTTGCACGAACTCCAGCTCGGCGTAGGCGACGTTCTGATCCTGCGGATTGTCGCTGCGGATCACGCCGGCGATATAGGTGGTGATACCCGAGGCGTCGAACATCATGCCGGCCTCGAGGCCGCGGCGCTTGGCCAGCGTCTCGCCGATCAACGCGGCATCGCTGCGGCGACGCCAGTCCTCGAGCGAACCCGAAATGACCTCGATCGTGTCGCTGCGATCGGCGATGAACTCGTCCTTGGGGACGCCGCGGAATGTCACGACGTCGAGGCTCGTCCGGCAGTTGGAGACGACGACCTTCATCGGCATGACCGACACGACCCCCGGGATCCGGTCGATACGCGACTGGTAGTCCTGCGGCAGCAGGCTCGTCAGCGGGCAGAAGCGATCCTTGCGGTAGGCCACCAGCGTCGTGTCCGCGGCAGTCTCCTGGGTGGCCGCCGTGACGCCGCGTTGCATCGCCTGGATCGTCGTGAACAGGAACATCGCGATCGCGATGCCCGAGACCGTCAGCCCGGTGCGTATGCGATGACGTACGACCTGCTTGACCACCAGCGGGATGTATCGAATGACATTCATGCCGTGACACCCGCGGTCGGCTCCGGCCGCCCGTCGGACACGAAACGACCCTTGTCGAGACGGATCGTGCGGTCCGCGTACGCCGCGGTCTGCGGGTCGTGTGTGACGAGGATGACGGTCTTGTCCATCTCGACGTTGAGGTTCTTGAGCTGTGTCATCACCTCCCGGGCTGCATCCCGGTCGAGGTCGCCGGTCGGTTCGTCGGCGACGAGGATCGTCGGGTCCGTTACGATCGCCCGCGCGATCGCGACACGCTGTTCCTGGCCGCCCGAGAGCTGCCGTGGGAAGTGGTCATGCCGGTCCGCGATGCCGATGGCCTGCAGGGCGTCCCAGGTCCGCTTGCGTCGCTCGCGTCGAGAAAGGCTCTGCAGCAGCAACGGCAACTCGACGTTCTCGAATGCGGTGAGGACCGGGACGAGGTTGTACAGCTGGAAGACGTAGCCGATGTGTACCGACCGCCAGGCCGCAAGGCGATTGCGGCTCAGCCGGGTGATCTGGACGCCGTCAACCGTGATCGCGCCCGCCGTGGGCGCGTCGATCCCGGCGATCAGGTTCAGCAGCGTCGTCTTGCCACTGCCGCTGGGCCCCATCAGCGCCAGGAATTCGCCGCGGTCGACGTCGAGATCAACCTCGTCCAGCGGACGGATCACCGTGTCGCCCTTGTGGTACTCGCGTGTCAGCCCGCGGCACTCGATGAGGCTCACGAGGCACCTCGCTCGGTGACGAGTTCCCTGATACGGACCGCCTGGCCGGGCTTGAGCGTGTCGCCCGCGACCACCAGCAGGTCGCCCGGCGACAGGTGCCCCTGCACCGTGAGCCACTCGCCGTTGTCTTGGCTGATGACGACCGGCACCGGCATGCTCCGGCCGCGTCGGCCGCGGCGGTCGCGGACGACCCAGACATGCGTCTCGCCGGTCCCGGCAACGCGACGGACACACTCGGCAGGCACCAGCAGCGTCGGGCCCGCCGCGTCGCGCTGCGGGGCACCGCCCTCGGCGAGGAATCGCACACGCGTGAGCATCTGGGGCTTGAGCATGGGGTCCGGGTCGATGACACGCACCTTGACCTGAAGCGTGTTCTTCTGGAGGTCGGCCTGGTGGGTGATCCGCGTGACGTTGCCGGCGAAGACGACGTCGGGCAGGATGTCCACCACGATCTCGCAGCGTTGTCCGACAAAGACCCCCGCGACATCGGCGAGCGGCACGTCAACGCGGACCTGCAGGTGCTCGGGGTCGTAGAGGTGCAGCAGGTGGGCCGACAGGGGATCGTCCATGCCCAGCATGATCTTGTCACCGGGCACCTTGAGCCGCCGCTGGACAAGGCCGGTGATCGGAGCGCGGATAACCATGCGCTCGAGCCGCAGCTTGTCCTGGTCGCGCCGGGCCGTGGCGCGGGCGACGATCGCCCGGGCACGCAGCGCCGTCGCCTCGGCGGCGTCGAGTTCCCGCCGCTCGTCAACACGCAACTCGAAGTTCCGCATGGCGGCGGCGACCTCGGCCTTCCGGCGGTCGCGTCGCGCGTTGAGAATGCCTTCTCCCCGCCGGATCGCCTCGACCGTTGCTGCCTGGGCGGCGGTCTGCTTGTCGAGGATGATGACCTCGATTTGGGTTGCGCCGCCGCGCTCCATCGCGGTGCGGGCACGGGAGAGTTCCTCGCGGTGCCGCTGGAGCCTGGCCTGCTCCACCTCGACGAGCGCCGGGAGTTGAGCAAGTTCAGCCTCGGTCTCGGCCAGTGCCGCCTTCCAGACACCCACCGCGCGAACTCGCTCGACCGGGTTTTCCCAGTTGGTGCGGGCGGCCCGCACATCCGCCTCGACGACGGCGAGCTGGGCTTCGGCGGTAGCGAGGTCACCGGCGCTGGCGGCAAGCGCCAACTCGGCGTCTTGGGCGACCAGCCGGGCCACGACCTGCCCGGCCTCGACACGCTGGCCCTCGAGGACGAGCATCTGCTCGATCACACCGTCGGTCAGCGCCGTACACGCGATATAGAAAGGATCGGCCTCGATCCATCCCGGCGCCAGCACCGTCGCGCCGCGTCGGGTGGCCGGCTGATCCAGTTGCGTGAGTGCCGACGTGCCGGTGAAGACGACGGGTCGGACATCGATCGGTGTCGCCGGTTGCAACACCTGCCGGGCCGAAACAAGGACGACCGCCCCGATCGCCATGGCGACGACGGCGGGGACCAGGATGTGGGCGGGCCATCGGCGACGGGTTTCGCCGACCGGCACTGCATTGACTGTCATGATTCGATTCTCCTGAAGCGCGAACACACCGGCACCGGCGCGGCAGGCCGCGCATGGTGCCACGTTGAGTTGCACTTCAGGACCGCGGTGGGCGGAGCAACGCGCCGACGGCGTCCTGCGGGGACAACGTCGAGCGGCCGATCGCGAGCGAAACCGGTCGTGGCGCGATCGTCACCTGGATCGGTGTACCGCGGAGCAGGGCCGTGACAACCGCGGCGCCACAGCAGATGCAGTCGCAGCCGCCGGTCGAGCAGCAGTCGTCGTCCTCGTCCTGGGCACAGGGATCCACCGGCCCGTCGGCATCGCAGCACGACTCAACCGCCTGTCGTACGTGCAGCGAGCAGGAATCACCCCAGCACGAGTGACCGGCGGCGACCGGCATCGTCGGCACGGCGAGTCCGACGAAGATCAGCAGCGTCAGGATGCGGCAGCGTGTGGCGTTCATGGTCCTCTACGGTTTCGCGGTGATTCTAGACCCCTGGTCGGGTTGAGCGACACCGGGGCGAAATATGCTACTCAGCACGTACTACACTAGCATA
>Ga0209988_10003135_pt1 | contig 10952 bp, 5 predicted proteins | sample N075metaG_FD_183115 | JGI IMG/M metagenome (GOLD analysis project Ga0209988, IMG submission 183115) | Deep subsurface microbial communities from Kermadec Trench to uncover new lineages of life (NeLLi) - N075 metaG (SPAdes) (version 2) | ecosystem: Environmental > Aquatic > Marine > Ocean trench... | reverse complement strand
GCATATACGACCGAAAAGCTTAATACCTGTACCCTTCAGACCTGAATGGTTAGGAAATATTCGTTGGCACGGTTTCCGGATCAGGAAACCGTATTGAGAGCCCCGGATTTTTCGGTGAAAACAAGCACGTCATCACCCAAGCCGACTTCGACCACCCCTCCGGATTTGAACCGACCCTTCAGCATTTCATCGGACAACACGTCCTCCAAATGTTTCTGAATGGCACGTTTCAGCGGCCGGGCTCCAAAATTCTTGTCGTAACCTTTTTCAGCCAGCCATTTCTTGGCTTCCGCAGTCATATCCAGCGTCAACCCCTGCTGGATCAGCTGTTCATTCAAAAGTTGCAACTGAATATCGAGTATCTTGGTGACACTCTCCAAATCCAAAGGATGAAAAACGACCACCTCGCTGATACGATTGAGAAATTCAGGATTGAAGGTTTTTTTCAAATCCTGTTTGAGATCTTTCTCCATTTTGTCGAAACTCATTTCCTTATCATCCTTGTGAAAACCCAAGGAACCCTTATCGATCATTTTAGAGCTGATATTCGACGTCAGAATGATCACTGTATTTTTGAAATCAATGTGTCTTCCGTAACTGTCGGTCAGACGGCCATCGTCCATAATCTGCAACAACAGATGAAACACATCCGGGTTGGCCTTTTCAATCTCATCAAACAGCACCACGGAATAGGGCTTGCGCCGGACTTTTTCGGTCAGCTGACCCCCTTCCTCATACCCGACATAGCCGGGAGGCGCTCCGGTCAGCCGCGACACATTGAATTTTTCCATGTATTCGGACATGTCGAGCCGGATCAGAGCATCCCGGTGGCCAAACATGAATTCCGCCAAGGCGCCCGCCAATTCGGTTTTACCAACCCCCGTGGGCCCTAAAAACAAAAAGGTGCCGATCGGCCGCCGCATGTCCTTCAAGCCGGAACGGGATCGGCGAATGGCTTTACTGATGACCTCAACCGCCTCCGCCTGGCCCACAATTTTTTGACCCAACTCCTGCTCCATGTTGATCAGGCGGGTGGATTCTTTTTCTTCGATGCGGTTGAGCGGAATACCGGTCATGCTGGACACCACCGCGGCGATGTCCTCTTCGGTCACGCTCGGCTCGCTGGCTTCATTCTTGCTGTCCCATTCGGTCTTCGCCTGTTCGAGCTTGGTCCGCAGTTCCTCTTCCTTATCACGCAACTCCACCGCTTTTTCAAACTCCTGATTTTCTATCCGCACTTTCTTCTCGCGCACCAGGGTATCGATTTCCCGCCGAATTTCCTTCATCTCAGGCGATTGCGTGACGCGGCGTAAACGCACTCTGGAGCCCGCTTCGTCGATGACATCAATGGCCTTGTCTGGCAGAAACCGGTCATTGATATAGCGGTCCGCAAAACGCACGGCGAGCACAATGGCTTCATCACTGATCTTGGCTTTATGATGCACTTCGTAAGGAACCTTCAAGCCACGGATGATCTCGATGGTTTCTTCCACCGACGGCGGGTTGACCACAATCGGCTGGAACCGGCGTTCCAGAGCGCCGTTCTTTTCAATGTATTTGCGATACTCTTCGAGGGTGGTGGCGCCGATACATTGGATCTCACCGCGCGACAACGCCGGTTTGAGCATATTGGAAGCATCCACCGATCCCTCCGCCGCACCCGCGCCCACCAGCGTGTGCAACTCGTCAATGAACAGAATGATACCTTTATTCTGAATAATTTCTTTCATGATCCCTTTGAGGCGCGCCTCAAACTGGCCACGGTATTTGGTGCCCGCGATCAAGGAACCCAGATCCAGGGAAACCACGCGTTTGTCAAACAACAGATCGGGGACTTCGCGCTCGATGATCAGTTGCGCCAAACCTTCCACGATGGCGGTTTTGCCCACTCCCGGTTCGCCGATCAACACCGGGTTGTTCTTGGTGCGACGACTCAAAATCTGGATCACCCGCTCAATTTCCTTCGCCCGGCCAATGACCGGATCCAACTTGCCAGCGATCGCCATTTGCGTCAAATCGCGGCTGAATTCGTCCAACGTGGGAGTCTTCCCGGCCTCACCGCCACTGTGCCCGGTCTCAGTCGGCTCCTTGAACATTTCCACCAGCTTTTCACTGACATCTTCAAAATACATCCCAAAACTATTCAGCACACGACAGGCCACGCCTTCCTTTTCCTTCAGCAAACCCAGCAGAAGATGTTCGGTCCCGATGTAATTGTGATTCAGGGCACGCGCTTCTTCGACCGCAAACTCCAGCACTTTTTTTGCCCTGGAAGTGAAGGGAATGTCGCCGATGACCAGCGAATTGGAACTCCGCGGCAGATTTTTTTCCAGCTCGGCCTTGACCTTATTCATATCCACGCCGGATTTCTGGAGCAACGCCACCGCGATCCCGCCGCCATCTTTGATGACCCCTTGCAGAATATGCTCTGTACCCAAATACTCATGCCGGTAAAGCTCGGCTTCTTCCCTGGCGAGGATGATAACTCTGCGGGCTCTTTCCGTAAAACGTTTAAACATGATTGTTGGCCTTAAAAAGTCAGGGAATGGGAACTGCGGTAAAACCTAAACGGCTTTGAACCACAATTTAACATTAAAAACCGATCATTTAAATGATTACGCTGTTTTTATTCTAGCAAACACACCCTAATTTACAAGGATTTATTTCGGCGCCACCCATCCCGGCTATGCCATTGTTTTAACAATAACAAACCGCCTTTTGCCCGACCGCCTATTCGGGCGAACCGTAGGGTTGCGGCCGCCTCCCAGCCGCCCTGATGAGTTCATTATCGGCAGAACCGGCTGTTGGCATGAAGGCTAATTTGCCCCCGGCAGGCCCGTTGGGGAGGCTTAAAAATAGGCCGCGTCGGGATGGAAGCAAACCACGGCGGCCGTGGTGCTGGGGGGATCGAATTCATTGGCCCCGGTCAGCGCCACCCCAATATCTTCGGCCTGCAAAATATTAAAAATAGTTTTATTGTTGGTCAATTCCTCGATCGCCGGGTAACCGGGACTGTATCGTTGTCCCTCCTGCTTCTTTTTGCCCGTGCGTTGCCTCAACAACTGATGAACGTACTCGGCCATATCCTCGGCCACGCGGTCGCCCAAGCCCTGCAGGTAGAGCGACGATTCGGAATCGTTCTCCTCCTTGAATCGGGCTATGGCCGGGGCCAGCCCGCGGCCGGCAGTGGTGATCTGCAAACCCACCACATCCATAATCCCCGAAGATTTCGGGTGAAAGTACTGGGCCGCTGAAAAGAGTTCCTGCTTGCGGTTTTTGGATTTACCGATGCACACCGTGAAGGTGAGCCGTCCCAACTCGCGGTCGGGCTGGTCGGGATCATAAATGATCACGCCATCGCCGTCCGACTGCGCGGGCAACAGCGCGAATCGGGCCTGCGGCACCACCCAACCGTGGGTCTGCGCTTTCTCCACCCACTCCTTTTGCAGGGCCACGAGCTGTTCCCGGGTCACCCCCTTCTTAGCCCAGCTGGAATGTTTGCCAAACTTCCAGTTCAACGAGAATAAACTCTTGGAGTCGATCACCGAGGCCAGTTTCCCCAACTTCAATTCTATTTTACTGACCCCAAAGTTGTCGACCGGCACTTCATATTTTTTGAAACTGACCTGCCTGCGGTCCAGAGTGGCAAACAGCTTGTCACGGGTCTCTTCCAGGCCCTTGGCCCGCCGATAACTGCGCGTCAGGGTTTCCCGGTTGCTGGCCAGCAGACTTTTCAATTTCCCTTCATCCATGAGCGCATTCATGGTGTTGACGCCGTCCATGCCGCTTTCGCAATAGAACACGTTGGACAGAATCTGATCGGTCTGGTCCTGACCGCACATGGCGACGTACCCGGCATGGCGGTCGTTGACCGGCGCCCCGCCGATGAGCACCGGGATATCGTAATTTTGTTCCTTCAACATGCGGGCGACCGTGATCATGTGGTTGGAGGTTTGCACCAGCAGAGCGCTCATGCCAATAGCGTCCGCCTTCTCCCGGCGGGCGGTTTCAATGAACAACTCCAGGGGCACCTGAACACCCAGGTCGATGGCCCGGTATCCATAATTTTCCAGGAGGGTTTTGGCCAGGTCCTTGCCGATACTGTGCACGTCCTGGTACACGGTGCCGAGCACCACCACGCCCTTGTATTCGACGGCGTCACCCGGTTTCACCCCGCTTTTGTGGTTCATGTACGCCTCCAGAAATCCCATGACGTTACGCATGACATCGGCGCTCTTCAACAAATGCGGCAGACTCACTTCACCGCGGCCGAACCCGTCGCCCAGTTCACGCATGGACTTCATCAGATAATCGCTGATAAAATCCAGCGGCGCGTGCCGGTCCACCACCTGCGCCGCCTGTAAAACGATCTTGTCGTGGTAGGTGTACTGCCAGCCGTCCTTTTCCAGAGTGCCCTCGGTTTTTTCCTTGAAGCCGTCCAGGATTTTCAGGCAAATGCTTTCCTCCAGCCCCAGCTCACCATAGTTATGCTTCTTGGTGACGATGCCGGTTTTCTTTTGGATGGCCACTTCTTCCAACTCTTCAAAGGCGTCCATGTCGTGGTCGAGAATCACCTTGCGCGCCAATTCGACATCCTGGGGCGGCAGGCTTTCGACCGGCACATAATGATTGGGATTGAGGATGGCGCAATCCAGGCCCCGCTGGCGGGCCTCTTCCAGAAACACGCTGGTCAGCACCTTGCGCATGTAGGGTTTCTTGCCCAGTCCCGCCGTCAGGTTGCCGACCCCAATGCTGGTCCTTAAATCGGGATGAATGGCTTTGATGCGCGGCAGGCAGTTCAGGGATTCCATGCAGAAGTTCAGCCCCTCTTTCGACTCACTGCCGATCGGGTAGGCGTTGATATCGATCAGAATCTGATCGGGCGTCACGCCGTATTTTTCGCCCGCTTGCCGCACAATTTCGCGGGCCAATTCGTATTTCTCATCGGCGGTGACGCCCGGACCTTTGGGTCCATTGACCAACGCGATATAAAGCGGATGATGCTCACGGCTCATCTTGAGTACCGCGTCCAGCTTGCTTTCCCCCGGCCGGTATTCCTCCAGGCTGAAGGAGTTGACGATGGGGCGTCCGGGATAGGTCTCCAGCCCTTTTTGCAGGGCCTCGACCGAAAACGAATCGATGCTGATGGCCCCCTTGAAGTCGCTGGTGACGCCGTGAATGACTTCGGCCAGCACCTTATCGGTGTCAACGATGTTGCTGTCCATACAAATGTCGATGATTTCGATGCCGAGGTCGTTCACCTGCTCATGCACCACGTCTTCGAGGATGTCCAGCTGGGTGCCGTCATCGCGCTCCACCGCCTCGCGCACTTTTTTACTGCCGCGCACGTTGAGAGTTTCGCCGATGCGCACCAGGCCCTCGGTGCTGTCCACCAGCACCGCTTCCTGCGGACCGGAGACATACACTTTGCGGGGCACGTCGCGGATCAGCGGTTGAAGCCCCCGCACCCGTTCGCTCAGCAGGCGGATATGCTCCGGGTTGGTGCCGCAACAACCGCCCACCACCGACACGCCATGTTCGCGCGCAAAGGGTTCCATGATGTCGGCCATGTCCTGGGGCGACAGTTTGTAACAAGTCTTGCCGTCCTCGGAAATGGGCTGGCCGGCATTGGGCACCACCGAAATGGGATGCCGGCAAAATTGACTCAAGCGCTTGACGGTGGCCAGCAACTCCGCCGGGCCGACATTGCAATTGACGCCAAAAGTCGCCAGGCCCATGCCCGCCACCGCCGTATAAGCGGCATGAATATCGGTGTTGAAAATCTGCATCTTGGAAAACGCGTCGACCGTCACCTGCGCCATGATCGGCAGGCGTTGGCGGGTTTCCTCAAACGCCCGGTTGGCGCCGATGATCGAAGCTTTCAGCTCCAGGATGTCCTGCTGGGTCTCAAACAACAACACGTCGGCGCCGCCCGCCAGCAGGCCCAGCACCTGGCGCTTGTTGTTTTGCACCGCCATGTCGAAAGTGGCCTTCTGCAGATTGGCCCGGGTACTCGACAACACGTAATTGGAAGGGCCGATGGAGCCCACCACAAACAAGGGCCGCCCGTCGTATTCGGTGGAGGTGCGGTATTTTTCAACGGCGCGGCGCGCGACCCGGCACCCCTCCACATTCATGTGGTGGGTGATGGCGTTCAGATCGCCCGCCTTGAGGTCCAATCCCTTGGGCAGGCCAGACATCTCGCGAACGTCGATCTGTTGCCAGTCGAACTCCTTGAGGCGCAGGGGTGACGCGCCAAACGTGTTGGTCTCCAGCAGATGCGCTCCGGCTTGCAGGTATTGCAGGTGGATGTGCTCCAGATCGTCAGGACGCGAGAACGTCAGCAAGTCGGTCAACATGCGGAACAGCGAGCCGCCGAAGGTGGCGTCGGTCACCTCCAGATTCTGCACCATGGTGCCCATGGCGCCGTCCATTACCAAAACGTGTTTTTTTAAAGCATCTTCAAATTTCATTCGGTTCCAAAAATTCAGGGTTTCTCGTGAGGTGGAATGGGCTTCGGTTCCGTCTCTTATCGCGAAGAATTCTACTATATAGGATACCCTTTGCCGGAGCAAGCGGCACCCCGATTAGCCCACACAGATTCTTCATGGAGGAGAGCTTTGCATCACCTCAAAATTTCGCCTAACCTAAAGATTCCTGATTTGTAGTTGGCTCATCATATGAAGCGATTTTTAAAACCGCTCGATGAATCGAGCAACTACGAAACCACCATTTATGCAAAGGTCTCTTCAAGGAGGGAGGACCCTAGTGGCCGATCAGGAATCGCTGTCAAACAACGACTGATAAAGGGTGGGCTTCTTTTTCATACAACGGAAGCCGACATCGATCAATTTTGACTGGGGATTCAGTTTTTCGCGGTAGGACACGCGGGCTTTCATGGCCATCACATGCTGGTAATCTTCTTTTGAGAAGTGCCCGACTCCTAAAAAGGACAAGCCGCGCACCACGACTTTCTTCCCCGCATAATTTTCGGCGGGCCAGGTATTGTCGGGATACGGCTGGTAGTAGTCCCACACCCATTCCCAAACATTGCCGATCATGTCCTCCGCGCCATACACACTGGAACCCGCGGGGTGCTGGCCCACGGGCTTCAGGCCCTGACCTATTTTCTGGCGTGGCGATTGGCTGATATTGGCCTTGGAAAAATCGAACCGGTCGCCCCAGGGATAAATATTTTCGTTGGGACCGCGCGCCGCTTTCTCCCATTCCTGCTCAGTCGGCAGGCGTTTCCCCGCCCATTCGGCATAAGCCGCGGCATCGTAAAAACTCACCGTGGTCACCGGAAAATCACCCTGCCCCTCCGGGTATTTGAGTCCCCGCCAGATCGGCGGCGGGTGGTGGCCGGTGGCCTGGCAGAAAATGTAATAATGGCGATTGATCACCTCGTGCCGGTCGATATAAAAATCGGGCAGGGTGAGACGCCTTAGCGGAGTTTCATCGGCAAACCAGGGCTTGCCCAGTCCCAGCGCCAGAGCCTGCTGAGCATCATCCGCCGCAGAACTGCCCATGCTGAAATAACCGCTGGCAACCAGCACCATGCCCGCCGGCGGCTCGCCCCCGCACCCACTCAGCAATAACAGAATCGCAATTCTCAACAGGTGATTGCGCACCACAAATCCTCTAATGGACATGCGTTCTCATAGTCCCTCCCCTTTTCAAGGGGAGGCTGGAAGGGGTTAAAGATAACCTCCCCTGGTTCCCCTCCTTAAAAAAAGGGAAGTATAAAAACCCAGATCCTTCACTTCGTTCAGGATGACAACCGATCCCGAACGGTCATTCTGAGCTTTAGCGAAGAATCTCGCCGCCAGTCACAGGCTGGTTTGCTTCGGGCCTCGTCCGATCAGCCATCTGCCTCCAGGTGCAACCTGGAATTTTTCCCTAATTTATAACCGGTGAGTTTACTATAAACCTCAAAATCCTTATGAGATAACTTTAGAATTTATGCCAATAGAACTGCTTGCCATTCAATCGATCCCCTTGGAACAAATTGATGAGGACCGGCTCACTGATTTTTCACTGGGGCCGGTGCCGGAGTCTCTGCAACATTCCATCCGGGAAATCGGCGTGACTCATCCGGCCATCCTCCTGTCCCAAGAAGACCATTACCAGATCGTGTGCGGGCATCGCCGTGCGCGTGCCGCCCGCAACCTGCACGAGACCGCCCTGCCGTCGCGTGTGCTGGCAGGCTCCTGGAACACTGCCGCCCGGTTGACGCTCAACCTGCAAGAAAACTTCGCCCATCGCCAATACAGCGATATCGAAAAAAGCCTCATCCTTTTTAAACTGACCCAAGCCGGGGTGGCGGAAGCGGACCTGATTCGGGACACCCTGCCTTACCTGGGCCTGGAACGAAGCAAGAAACTGGCGTTGGATTTGCAACAAGCGGCGACTTTGCCGCCCCGACTGCAACAACTGCTACACGACTTAAACGTTCCCCTGCGTGCGTTGGCCTGTCTGTTGCGGTGGGATGAAACCAGCCGGGAGGCCACCGCCGATCTGCTCGAAACCCTGCGCCCCGGCGTCAACAAAATCCGTGAGATTCTGGAGCTGACCGATGACACGGCCCGGCGCGACCATCTTCAACCGCATGAAATCCTCAACCGGCAGGAAATCCAATCCATCCTGAATGATTCCCAGCGTCCCCCCCACGAAAAATACGATGCCGTCCATCAGCAGTTGCACCAATGGCGTCATCCGCATTTATCCGGTCTGCAATTGCAAGTGCGGAGCGCACTCGAAAAACTCAAGCTGGACAACGCGATCAAGTTCCGCGTCCCGGAAAACTTTGAAAACGAAAAGTTCCACATCGAGTTGCGGTTTTCCAATCGCGAACAGTTGCAAACCCAGGCCGAGCAGTTGTTCCGTATTTCCGACTCCAAAACGCTGGCAGAACTCCTCAGCCTTTTTAAAACCTAACCTGATTCAGGACGCTAAAATAAAATTAACCACAGATGAACACAGATAAACGCAAATAGTTTCATCACAGAGGACGCCGAGGACGCGGAGGACGCGGACCGCTCCGCGCGGGGCGAATAAAAAAACAAATCCACCACACAGAGGACATGGAGGATAAGGAAAAAGCCCCCTAGCCCCCTTCGGAGAAGGGGGGACTTTTTCACCCTGAGCCAGTCGAAGGGTGACCCTTCTGCCTCCAGGTGCAACCTGGCCGAGCCTTGCCCGGCCAACGTACCGCTGGACCCAATGGACTGAGACTTTGTATTGTCGCCAATACTTGGTGAGTACAAGAAGAGTTCGACCCATTCACCTCCGGGCGTTGCCCGGGGAAAAGGCTTGCTAACACATAATTTTGAACGGATAATGGCGAATCCTTTTAGCCCTGCTTTTCAGGAGATTCGGCTTGGATTTACCGGAAGCCCGCGCGTACCTCAACCATCTGCTCACCCTCAACATCCGCGGCGAAGAAGCGTTTGGCCCGATGGCCCTCGCTTTCATCAAAGAGCAGGACCTGGAGAAAATCGGGCTCATGCCGGAGGAACGGTTCGGCCTGATCTATGCCACCGTGCAGGCGCTGGCGGATGAGCCCAAACGCTACAACCTCAAGTTGGAACTCCAGCAAAAAGCCAAGGAGCTCCTGCCGCAGACCCGCTACGCCAACCCCGAAATGGCCCGGCAGTTGGATTACGACATCAAGAAGACGACTTCGGAGCTGGGCATTTACAACGAAGCCATGCGGCCCGCGGCGCGCGCCACCGCCCCCGACAAACAGCAACTGATCGTGCAGAGCGACGTCCCCGAGTATATTTTGGACATCGCGCAAAAACGCGCTTCCACTTATTACCAAAACAAATTCGGCTTGGACAAGACCGCCAAAACCGCCCAGCATTTTTCCGGCGGTCCGCGAAAATTCGAGCCGGACAACCCGACGGTCCACCGGGAGTTCTCCGGCGCCTGCGCGCCGTTCATGAATTCGCGCGTCAACGCTTTTCACATGATGTTCCCGTTCGATTTGAAGATCAGCCGGAAACCGGACGACCCACTGGACGCCGGCTCGCGGATTTTCTATTCCAAGGTGGGTTACTCGTTTCCGCTCCGCTACGAGATGGACAAACTGGTCGGTTACCAGGACGGCAAAGTACTCGACCTCTCGCTCGACGACCCCCACCTGCTGTTCGTATCCGTGTCACGCGTCAAGGAGCGCGAGTTCCAATACCACGGCGACAACCCGACCAACGCGCCGCCCGAGTTCGCCTACCCGGCGACCGTGCTGGAACGGGTGGGCACGCTGGGACCCTACGTCCAGATGGTGTCCAATTTCAAAGTCTGGTTCGATTCTTCGGTGGTCTCGGTGCTGGTGCAGGGCGCGCCGGATTTGTACGAATACGGTCTGCAAGGTGGTTCCGGCCTCATGACCCGCACCCACGCCTCCGACAAAATCCCGGCCTACGCCAAATCCTTCAAGGAACCCTGGCAGGAGGGGTTGAGTTATAATTTCGTCAACATCCACCTGACTCTGACGCCCGGCGTGGACACCGCAGTCGTGCCCTACAACACACCCCTGTTCACCGTCTACCCGGTACTCAACGCGCAAAACTACAAGTTTGTCGACCGCAATAAACTTTCCAAATAAACCAGCGGAACGCCGGAGCTAAAAGGGTCGCTCTCCACTTGCGCTCAATAATTGTTGGGCATGATGTAAAACGGTCAGCCATTCGCCTCCAGCCGCAGGCTGGCCCCCTGGCGGGAGTGGCAAATGAAATGTGCGGAGCATGCCCAAAAAAGGTTGAGCGCGAGAAAAAGTCTGACCCATTGCCTCCAGCCGCAGGCTGGTTTTTGGTTGAAAATCCGGTACGGGACTCGCATTATATTTAGGATGGGGGATGAGAACTGTTTTTCTTTCACCCATCCTTGCAGACCTTGCTATTTCCGATACAGACCTCCATGCAAACCAATCCACCGAGCTGATTTATGAG
>Ga0209988_10003134_pt1 | contig 10954 bp, 10 predicted proteins | sample N075metaG_FD_183115 | JGI IMG/M metagenome (GOLD analysis project Ga0209988, IMG submission 183115) | Deep subsurface microbial communities from Kermadec Trench to uncover new lineages of life (NeLLi) - N075 metaG (SPAdes) (version 2) | ecosystem: Environmental > Aquatic > Marine > Ocean trench... | reverse complement strand
GGCGGCAACCCCGAATGTGGCGACGGAACGTTGGGCTTTGACTCCACGGGCGCCGAGCGGGACGACCTCGGCTTCATACCCTGTCCTTGATCTCCGACCACCAGTCGGGGGCAGAATCAGGTTGAGGGTGTACTCCTCCACCGATTTGAACGGCCCAGAATCATGGGACTTCGGGCTCTCCCAATGTTTTGTTCAGCGTCACGTCTGGGGAGCCAAACCCACCGCTAAACGAAACATTCGCTCTCTGGTTAACAGGTTTAGGATGGAGTTCGCGTCGATTCCAGGAATCGCCTGTCGCCGGCTAAGATCCCGGCGGTCGTCCCTCACCCGTATCGGCTCTCTCGCTCTCTCCGTTACCAGAGAGCCGCCAGGGATGGATCACCGTTGCCATCCGGTGATCGTAGCCAGGTCGAGAACCGATCGACAGCTATCCGCGTGACGGTTGACGGGCTAGAATCGCCCGGATTTAGGTTCGGCTGAGTAATTGGATACTACGCGTTCACCGCTCAGCGGTGACTTCCGCTTTCTCCAACGAAATCGCAAGTGCTTCCGTATAGGTTACAACGACCGATTGGCCGATTCGCAGATGGGGAAGGTTGGCGGAATCCGCGACACGGACAGTCGCGTAGCGACCTAGCGGGCCCTTGAGCGTCACGGTTTCGGTCGGACGGTCCAATCCCTCGATGGTACAAACGGCCCTGATCTGGCTCACGGCTCCTCCGGCGGGTGAATCCTCGGCAGAGGCCTTCCCCACGGCATCGAGAATGAGCAGCGGCTCCTCTCGCTCCTCGGCGGTCGGCTCGCGCAACTCGTAGGCAATGGATACGAAGTAATCGGCCGTCACGGCGTCTCCGACCTTGAACTCCTTCAGGCGTTCGACGCGTGGATCCACGGTAAAGGTAACCCAGTTCCCTAGCGGTCCTTTGAGTGTCGCCACCCGTGTGTCGTAGTCGATCGCTTCGATCGTCGCCGTGACGGAGACGAGCACGGCGTCCTCGCGAGTCGGCTCAGCGGCGGAGGCACTTTCCATCTGCAGACCGGTCACGACCGCCGTCAACGTCGCGAGGACAAGGCAACCCCGGCGGAGCGATTTGGAGCAAAACTTCAACTTGCGCATATTGACTTCCTTACTTTTTGTAACGATTCGCCAGGAGGACCCACCCGGAGTCTACCAGATTGACAAAGTGTGAGCGCGATCTGTCCACGCGACCGGCGACCGTACTGTCCAAGAATTCAGCCGACCTTGGTTTCAAGTCGATGCATGACGCGCAAATCGATCTACGCAGCGGCGCGATGGTAGAAGCGCAGCATCCCGCCGAGCCGCTGGTTGCATTCGACGACGCTCGACGCCGATCCGACGCGGCCACCCGGCTCGATCAGCCGATTATCGATCCCTTGATGATTTCGCTCCCGATGATAGTGAGCGGCGTACTCGCGGGTGGCCTTTCGCAGCGACCGTTCGCTGAAGAAGATCATTCGATTGAGACACTCATCCTTGATCGATCTGACGAATCGCTCCGCGTAGGCGTTCCCATCCGTCAGTGTGGCCGTTTGCGAGCCTTTTTCTTGGTCCTAGCGCGTTGCTTGGGCGGTACTACTTCTTCTGCCTCATTCGCTGCAGGGCGGTTCGCAGGAGTCACCAAGCCAAGTGCGATCTCCGCGGAGTGCAAAGCAAAGCGAGGTACTCGAGACAACCGGCGTTTGCGAATTGCTCCAGCGTCATGGAGGCGGGTCCTGGTCTCGGCCTCAGTAAGGCCTGAGCGGGCCGCCAGGCTTGAAACCAACAAAGCTCTTGCTTTGACTGGTGTCGCCGCCAACCCAAGAAACTGCCTGACCTTTGCGACGTGTTTCTTCGGAACCGAATCATCGGCGGAGTCAAAGTCGAAGCCCACATCCATCAAGCGAAGCAACGCGTCCTCTAGCTCAAGGCCGGCTTCTTCTGCGAGTTGACCTACTGTGATCCTAGCCCGCGTCATGTACCTACTCTCCTTGCCCGACGGCACGTCCAGATTGGATAAGGAACTGTAATTTCATTTCCCCAAAATCTGTGGTCGCTACGCTCCATTATTGCGCGGCCGGTTGCCACCCCGTAATGTCCCGAAACTCGAGCGTCGAATTCCTTACGAGAAGCCGCGTGACTTTGGGACGATCCAGTCAAAGAACACTACGCCATCGTAAGGGTCCGCGTCATGAGTGACTTGGGGTGCACCGTCGTCGTGCTAAATTCGCTGGCGTACTACAGGAGCACCTGAAGCCGTAAAGAGGGAGGTAAACATGGCTAAGTCAAAAGGAACAACGGTTGTCATTTTGGTCGTCAGCCTCTCGGTTATCGCCCCGCCGACGCCCGCTCAAGAGGCGCTGCAATCCGAACGCGAGGCAATGTACTACCGTTACATGGAGTTTGCCTCCTATGTCAAAGGCGGCTCGGTCGAGCCCCACTGGATGGCCGACGGTAGCAGCTTTTGGTACGCGGAGGGGCACCCCGCCAGCACCACCATCTGGAAGGTCGATCCAAGAGCCAACACCAAGACACCTTTGTTTGACACTGAGCGTGTCCGCGAAGCGCTCGCCGCCGTGCTGGGGCATGAGCCACCATACGAAGGCCTGCCGTTTGATGACCTCACGTTTCTCGAGGGCGAGGAAGCCGTCAGGTTCACCGTCGAGGACAAGGAGTTTACTCTCCGGTTCGACACTTACAAGATCAGCCGAGTCCCCAGCCTATCCGACGAGGAGAGAAGACGCCTCGTCCCACAGCGAATTGGGAACTACTCCACGCATACGAGCGGCGTGTCCGACGTTGACATCATGGAGATCCTCTCCCCCGACGGCCGCTGGTTCGCCAGCGTAAGAGACTACAACCTCTGGCTACGTTCCACTGACGACCACGCTGTACCGCTCACGACCGATAGTATCCGAGACCACGGGTGGGGTCGCTACTGGGACGAATGGGCCTGGTGGTCACCGAACAGCCAGAAGTTGCTCGTGAGGAAAGGGGACTACCGCAACGTGCCCAAATACCCCATCGTCGATTATTCAACGGGTGGTGGAGCTCAGACGAGCGGATGGCACCTTGATGGCAACACTCTCGACAGCCAACATCGAAGCCCTCCTGCAGTGGATCCCTCCGGAGGAGTTCGTCGTCAAAGCTGCCGATGGGAAAACCGATCTGTACGGCGTGACTAAACGAAACATTGGCTCTCTGGTTAACAGCCGGGGCGTGAGAATCCCACCAACACGGGTCTTCCCGACGGACCGTCGAGAGCGTCCCTGTCCATATGACCCGCGCCGGGCTCTCTTGCTCTCCGACATTCCGAGAGAGCCCGGAAACTGCCTTTACGATCTTCGGACTAGCGGCGAAAGCGGACCCAGGCGTAGATCGCGAGGACCAGGATGAACGGACTGCCGATGAGCAGCCAGACGGGGTTGTCGAGCCCGGCGATCACAGCGGCCACGGCGAAGATCAACACCACACCGACCATCCACTCCGGGTGCTGAAACAGCGGGCGCTCATCGGGTTCAGGTGTGGCTTGCCGATCGTCCGAATCTTCTGGCTTCGTCATCTCACCAAGATCCTACAATGCGCGGTGGGTCTAACTAAGACTTGCACCCGACGGATCCGGCCTGTCCTATACTTGTCCCAGGTTGGCAGTCTCCGAGGCTAGTCACTGCTAGGGCCACGCCAGCCCGGCCCGCAGGTGGTGGGCAACGTTGTGCCGACGTAGGATGAAAGTAACCAGGATTTTCGAGACCGTTCTGTACGCGAAGGATCTGGACGCGGCAGAGAAATTCTATCGGGATGTTCTGGGCCTCGAGGTCGTGAACCGGGTTTCGGTCGGTCTGGCGTTCCGTTGCGACAATGGTGTCTTCCTCATCTTTGATCCCGAGAAGACCCGAACTCTCGACAGGAAGGTCCCGACGACGGGAGCGGATGGCCCCGGGCACGCTGCATTCGCGGCGCGAACCGAGGATCTGGACGCTTGGCGAAGCCACCTCGGCGAGTGCGGCGTCGAGATCGAGACCGAGGTGGAGTGGGATGAAGGCGGAACCTCGATCTACTTCCGCGATCCCGCGGGGAACAGCGTGGAACTGGCACCTCCGACTCTCTGGGGCGGGGGCTGGGATTCTTTGACGTAGGCAGTACCGGTCTTGCCAGGGTGGGATGTCGACGATGGCTCGGCGGCATAACAACCGGTTGAAGCTGACGATCCTGATGTGCGGCATGTTGTGTGGACAACCGAAACGCTGGTCTCTGAGCCAAGGAACTCGTCTTGATTTCTTTGCGATTTGGCTGGTTATAACTTGGGATTCTGCTTCAGCAGTCCTGCCTTCGATCCACCTTTTAAGGCTTGAGCGGAGCGAGGTTCATCACCACGCGCTCGGAGGTCAACTTTCCCAACTCGTCAAAGCGGTAGAACGCGACGAAGGGGAGTTCAACATCCTTGTCGGTGGGTTCGAATCCGAGAAACTCTTTCGAGTGCTTTCCGCACATCCGCCCCTCGATCACGGTCTCTTCCGCTGTGAAGTGCTCCTTGTCGATGATCGTCTTCAAGCCGCAGAGCGCCCCGGGTGCTGCGCTCATTCCCAAGTAGCGGTGCGCCCAACGAATCTGTTCATCATCTGAAAAAGACTGATGGTTGAATTGCATGACGCCGTCTTTGGCGAACGTAGCCATGATGCGCTCCAAATCGTGGTCGTTCTCCGCTGCATAGTGTTCTTGGATGAGCTGGTGTCGTCGTTCACGTTCCTGTCGGTCGATGGGCATGGTTGCTCCTTAATTAAGCGTCCAGGCGGGAGCGCCTCCCGCTAGATTTAAGAATTAATAGTATGTACGTTCAGTCGGGGCGTCCCTGCAGCACCATCAGGTTGGTGCGCGTCGTCTCGGAGCCCGGGTTCAGCTCGAGGGCACGCCGGTAGGCTTCGCGAGCCTCGTGGCGTGAGCCGGTGCGCCGGAAGGCCACGCCCAGATTGCTCCACCCATCGGCCATGGTGGGATCGAGCCACACGGCAATCTCCAAATGATCCACGGCGGCTCGCGCCTTGTCGCCCAGCAGCAGCTCGACTCCCGCGTTGGAGTAGAAAATGGCGGATGCAGCCGGGTCGCCAAGACGCCTGACCTTGCGCGCGGTGGTCCGTGCCACACCGGCCAAGTCGAAGACTAGGAGGCGGTCGCCTTCGCCGTAGGCCGCGGCCATGTGATCGGCGGCGACGCTGAGGTTTCCCCGCTTCGACACCTGCCGGGCCCGGTCGAAGGTGATGAAGTAGGTCGAGATGCCTATCTCGCGGGCCAGTCCGACGAACAGCATCGAGTAGCCGACGCAGTTGGCCCGGCGGGACCGGAACACCTCACTGGCCGTGCCGGTGTAGTCGGGGTTCTCGGTCAGCTGGAATTCGTTCGTGTCCAGCAGCGCCCGGGAAAGCCGGCGTAGGCGGGACTCGATGGTGCCCTCCACCGGGACGGCGTCGTGGACCCACAGTCTCATCTGCGGCGTGAGGGTCAGGGGCACAGCAACCGTGGCGGCCTCGATTTCGGCGCTGGCGGGTGCACGGTCCGCCTGCACCTGGGGTACCGCCACCAGCAGAACCGGGAGGATCAACAGGAGGAAGGACCGGCGACGAAGAACAGATCGAACGTTCGTGCTATTAACACCGCGTAACCTGACCCCTGGAACCGGCGAAAGCACGACCCGACCCTCAGACCCGGGAGGCGTGAATCAGGTTATCGAAGGACTGTCGGGCCCGGCTCTCGGCCTCGGGGTCCCGGATCAACCGGCTGAAGAAGTGGTAGGCCAGGTTGATCCCGTGGAAGTCCCAGGCGAACTGTTCGGCATCCAGGTCCTTCGAGAAATGACCCTCGCGAACGGCGACGCGGGCCGCCTCGGCCCTCATTCCCAGCCAGTCACGCTGGGCCGCCACCAGGTAGTCCCTGAGGGCCCCCGGCCGGTCCCCCAACTCCGTCGAGGCGGAGGCGAAGATGCAGCCCCCTTCGAGAAAAGGAGCCTTGGTCCACTCGAGCCAGCGCTCAAACATCGCCCGTACGCGAGGTTCCCCGGGGGACTCGGCCAGGGCCGGTGCCACGACCAGGACGATGAACCGGTCGCGGGCGGTCTTCAGGACCTGGAGTTGAAGGTTCTCCTTGGACTCGAAGTGGGCGAAGAGGCCGCTCTTGGACATCTCCAACTGCTGGGCCAGCTGGCCGATGCTGAGACCGCCCAGCCCCACACGGCTCGCGACCGACAGGGCCCGATCCAGGATCGCCAGGCGGGTTTGTTCTCCCTTACTCACGCAGACAATAATAGCACGACCGTTCGTTCTGTCAAGCAGGGTTCAGACCCGTAGTGTACCGAAACTCGAACGTCGGGTATTTGGTGGGATGTCAGCACTTTGAGGCCGCTCCGCCGCACCGTTTTCGATCATCATCCTGGGTAAAATGACACCCATGAAGTCGAAATCGTGGTGCTCTCCGGGGCAGCTGTTGGTGCTGATGCTTGCGGGGTGGATCAACCGACATCAGCAGGCGGTCATCGCGTACTAGTAAGGAAGAGATTAAAGTGCTGCGGGAGATGCTTGGCGGCAAACGTCTGCGATTCACCGATGGACAACGCCGTCGCCTGGCCTTGAAGGCAAGAGCCCTTTCCAGCTTGCACGTTGAAGGACCTGGGGCCTCTCGTCACCCCCGACACTCTGTGCCGTTGGTTCCGAAAGTATGCGGGGGCGAAGTACGACAGCAGTGGACAGCGCTGCCTCGACCGAGTTATCCCGCTGGGTGAGGCGCACCTGCGGAGAACTCATCCGCGAGTACATGTCTCATTACCACATCGAGCGCCCGCATCAGGGCCTTGACGGTGCGTTTATCCAGCCGTCCAACAATCGCGCGGCCGATAGCCCGCTGGTCAGGCGACAGCGACTCGGTGGGTTGCTATTGTATGGCTGTTCATCTGCCCAGTCTGCCAGTCACTGCCTCAAGTTGACAATACCCGCGCGACGGTTGGCTTGGGCCGAGTTCCTTCGGCAGGTTTTCGCGCCGACGTGTTCAGCGCTGAATGCTGCTGATAGTATTGGCGCCCCTGGACCGTCGGGCGTTACATTCACCTCGCGCCATCGAATGGCATGGACATGGGTGGCTCAACGCGAGCTGCCGGCAGTTATGGAAGAGGTGTTGGGTGGCGAGTATGCGAAGAAGCGACCATGAGCCTCACCGTGCCGACAAGTTTCAGATCACCTTTCTTGGAACGTACCCGCCGCATCAATGCGGGATCGGCACGTTTACACGTGACCTGAGCGACGCTGTAATCTCGGCGGACGAGGGCGTTCGGGCGACGGTCCTGGCGATGACCGATGCCGGCCTTACATACGAGCACCCCGAGCGAGTTCAGTTCCAGATTCGTAGAGGGGTCAAAGACGATTATGTGCGAGCGGCAAATTTCGTCAACGGGGGCGACATCCGGATAGTGTCGATCCAGCACGAGTACGGAATCTTCGGTGGGACAGACGGTGCCTACATCCTCGCCTTCCTCGCCGAGTTGCGCCAACCGAGCATCGTCACGCTACACACGGTCCTCGAGCGGCCTTCGACCTCGCAACGAGCGATCGTGCGGGAGATGGCCGAGCGCTGCGAATGTCTAGTCGTCATGAGCCGTCTCGCCGTTGACCTCCTCGAAAATTCATACGCCATCCCGCGCGAGATGATCCGCGTCATTCCACATGGTATCCCGGACATGCGGACCGACGAGCGCGACGTTAGCAAGGCCAAGTTCGGGTTGACGGGCCGACGCGTCTTGCTCACGTTCGGATTGCTCAGCCCTTCCAAGGGGATCGAAGTTGTCATTCGGGCGCTCCCGAACCTCGTCGACGAGTTCCCCAACTTGATCTATCTGGTTGTCGGCGTCACGCACCCCGAGATCAAGCGTCGTGCCGGAGAGGAGTACCGCCGCTCGCTGGAGCGCGAAGCGGAATCGCTGGGCCTTCGTGACCATGTTATCTTCCGAAACCAGTTCGTCGACCCTTCCGAACTACGCAGGTATCTCCAGGCATCGGACATTTACATTACACCGTACCTTCAAGCAGCGCAGATCACGAGCGGTACGCTAGCGTACGCCATGGGGTCAGGGGCGGCTCCTGTTTCCGCGCCTTACTGGTATGCGAAGGAGGTGTTGGCCGAGGGGCGTGGGCACCTGTTTGACTTTGGTGATGTGGAAGGACTCGTCGATGTTCTTCGAACGCTTCTGGGTAACCCGGAGGAGATGGCACGGACCCAGCGCTCTGCGTACGCGTTCTCGCGGCAGATGATCTGGTCTCAGGTGGCGTCCGACTACGTTGAGTTGATGCGACGTGTGGCGCGCAAGGCTGTGGCACTGGAAACCCAGGCCCAACGTCGGCTGAACCTTCCGGAGCTGCGCCTCGAACACCTGATCCGTATGACCGACGACACCGGTTTGCTCCAGCATGCTGCCCACAGCGTACCCGACCGCCGTTTCGGCTACTGCGTGGACGACAACGCAAGGGCGCTGATCGTTACGTTGCTGGCTCAGCGAGCGACCGATTCGGGCGAGACCAAGAGGCTGATCACGATCTACCTGAGCTACCTCCATCACTCCCAGGGCGAAGACGGGCGTTTCCAGAACTTCATGGACTTTCGCCGGAACTTCGATCAGGCGCCGGGCTCCGAGGATTGCGTCGGAAGGGCGTTATGGGCTCTCGGGCTGGCGGTGGAGCTGGCGCCGGAAGAGGGACATCGTCTCCTGGCCAAGAGGATGTTCCTCGGGGCGATGAGCCTGCCGTTGGCGTTCGGCCCGCGTGGATGTGCGCTGGGAATCCTGGGGTTGGACGCCTACTTGCAACACGAGCCCGACAACGATCTGGCATGCACCACACTGAACTCGCTCGGAGCTGCGCTGATCCGGCGCTTCGACGAAAACGCCGACGAGGAGTGGCGCTGGTTCGAGCCCGAGCTGACCTACGAGAATGCACTGCTGCCGCTGGCGCTCTTCAAGCTCTCGATGCGCACGGGTGACGAGAGAGCGCTGCGCGTGGCATGCGATAGTTTGTCGTTCCTCGAGACGATTTGCTTCGTTGATGGGTACCTCCAACTGATCGGGAACGCAGGCTGGCACGTTCGCGGAGGTGAGCGCGTGATCGCCGACGAGCAACCGATCGACGCATCGGCATTTGTGCTCGCGTTCCGCGCTGGCTACGCCGCTACCGGCGATCGCCGGTACCTGGCACGGATGCGGGAGTCCTTCGAATGGTTTCTCGGCGCCAATCGCCTCGGGCTTTCGCTCTACGATTCCTCGACGGCCGGCTGCCAAGATGGGCTCGGCGTGCAGGAAGTGAACAAGAACCAGGGTGCTGAGAGCGTGGTCTCGTTTCTCCTCGCATTGCTCGCGATGCTCGGTAATGATGTCAAAATGGGGGTGACCAGGCCGAGCCGAGCTCTCTCCAAAACACTCATCCGACCCGCCGAGCGTGTCCATAACGCGACCAAATAACATGCCAACAAAAAAAGAGCCCCTGCGCTTGACGAGGACGTCCCAGCAGCTTCTTCCCGACCCGAAGCGGGTCATCGCCAGGCCCTTCCACCCGAGTGGCGGGGCCAACGCCAACGGTCAATCGTCCCGTGTCAAGACCATCCTCAACCGGGTTCTCGCGATTCAGGAGGAGGATGTTCCGGCGATGCTGGAGGGACTTCTGCGGGAGTTCTCCCCTCGGCACCGCGACTTCGAGAGAGTGCTCGACGATCATTGTCGTCTAGTGTCGCACTACCTTGACCGCGAGAAGCCGTGGTCGCGCGAACGACGCCTGCTAATTGGCGCCTACTTTACTCACGAATACTCGATTGAGGGTGCGGCACTGTTCAATCCGTCAATCGTCCAGGCGCTGGATCAGTCCGGCCTGCCGCTGGGGGCGCTCCGCTTCGTCATGAGCGTGCGGGCAGTGGGAGAGGGGCATATCTCGTCCATCGGTTTTCGCTCGGGCGTGATCGGACCCGACGGTGGAATGGTCTTCGACTCGACGAGTCCCTTCTCATTCACGGGAACACGCATGCCCAACCCCTCGTTTCACAAGGATCTCTTCGAGGCGAAGCTGCGGGAGGTCGGCGTCGACAATGACGTCTCCCGATGGGTCCTCTCTCGCGTCTCAGACCGATTCAGCACGGAAGAGCTGAACGTGGCCTGCGCCTCGTCGAGAACCCAGAACATCCCCACGATGATGCGGCGCGAGACCCTCGAAGTGATCCATTGGTTGGCAACATCCAACTACGACGTCACCTTCCAACCCGAGTCATCGATCTCCGAGCGCGTGCTCTTCCCGGACAGCCCAAACGAAAGCCGGGGCATGGAGGATGCGCGCTTCGTCCACTTCGTCGAGGACGACGGCTCGGTGACCTACTACGCAACGTATACAGCCTACGATGGACACGATATTCTTCCCCAGCTGATCGAGACGCCCGATTTTTTGCACTTTCGAGTTCGGACGCTGAACGGCACCTGCGTTCAGAACAAGGGGATGGCGCTGTTCCCTCGACGAATCGGTGGGAGATTCGCCATGCTCTCGCGCCCCGACGGCGAGAACCTCCACTTCATGACCTCGGACAATATCCGGTTCTGGAGCAACACAGAAACGCTTCGCCTCTCGCGCCACCCCTGGGAGTTCATCCAGATCGGCAACTGCGGCTCGCCGATCGAAACGGAAGCGGGTTGGCTCGTACTCACCCATGGGGTCGGCCCGATGCGTTGCTACGCTATCGGAGCCATATTGCTCGACCTGGAGGATCCACAGCGCATCATCGGGCAGCTTGCGGAGCCGCTCCTGGCTCCCGCACCGGACGAGCGCGAAGGCTACGTCCCTAATGTGGTCTACACCTGCGGGGGGATCGTGCACAACGGGCAACTGATCCTGCCCTACGGTTTCTCCGACGTGGGCATTGCCATCGCCACGACGCCCATCGACAATCTCA
>Ga0209988_10003133_pt1 | contig 10957 bp, 8 predicted proteins | sample N075metaG_FD_183115 | JGI IMG/M metagenome (GOLD analysis project Ga0209988, IMG submission 183115) | Deep subsurface microbial communities from Kermadec Trench to uncover new lineages of life (NeLLi) - N075 metaG (SPAdes) (version 2) | ecosystem: Environmental > Aquatic > Marine > Ocean trench... | reverse complement strand
CCAGATGGCCAGCATCTTTGTGCTATTGGCGTTCATGGCCCTTTGTCGACTCAGAAGCGTAGAGCAGCTCCGCTACCATGCGCCAGGTGAGTGGGGGAAGCTCTTGGGTCTGGACCGTGTCATTGCCATCGCTCCGCTTGCGCGGACTCCGATAGCCGGGAAACGACGTTTGGTCCTCGCCCACGTTTACCCCCGCTTCCTTGTACGCTTCGCCGGCGGCGTCCGGCGAATGGTCAAGGTGTTCCGATCCTCCACGACCCACTCGAGCTCCTCGCCCGCCTTCATCGAAAGCGCCTGCGCTAAAGGCGATGGGCAAATCACACAGAACTGCCGGGTGTCGTTCGCTCGCTTGATGACCTGGAGCTTTGTCACGTATCCCATTCTGCAATTGCCAATAACATAGCGCTATCGCTAGTCACATACTAATTTGTCCTCACGTCCTTGGTCTGGACCAAGTTGCACGAGCGCGCGAAGAATCCAAGCCGGTGGCCTCGGTAGTTGATCGGCCAACGGCTTCGCTCTACGGCCTCCCCTACTAACATCGCTGCGGTGTACTCCGTCGAGGAATCACTACGGAGCTCGTTCACGGGAAGAACTTGGCGGACGTTTTGTCAGAAGGCGTGCTTTCGCAAAGTCGTTTTCTCGAGCTCGTTGTCCCGCTCACCGAGGTAGCGGTGGCGCACTCCGAGAACATCGTTCCCCGGGATCTGAAGCCGCATAACGACATGTGACCGGCGATGGACGGGCTCGAGGTGCTCGACTTCGGTATCGCCGAAACCGACGAGTGGCCTCGCTACCGATGGCCAGTATCCCTACTTCACGTGGGTCGAAGATCACGGCGACATGAACGAGCTGCCGCCACGTCTAGATCTAGATCTCGAGAACAATCTCGACGCGGGGTGTACACGAATCGCCCGAGGCCGCCGCATTCGCAGGAACGTAACGTAACGTGATCAATCACGTACAAGAAATTACCCATTTTTTCCTTGACAGTGTTTCTGCCGCCGATTTGCTCATGCATGCAAGTGGGAGCGACGATACGCCTGTAGCGTGCTTGCGGCCGCTGCAAGGACGTCGTCTCCGAAAAAGAACCTCGAACGTCGTCTCGGGTCTCGATCGTTGAATAGGAGCTATTACACGACGTCATAAAAACCCGTGTTATAAAGGGGTATGGCAGAAAAGTTCAAGCTCGATTCGGTTTCAGATGACGATCTGCTTCGACGACTGTCGGAGATATTGAAAGAGTCACGGCGCGTCGAAGTCGATCTCATCGCACACATTGGCGAAGTAGACAGGCGGCGGCTTTATGCAATTGAAGCTTCGGAGTCGATGTTCTGCTACTGCACCGAGCGGCTCCACCTCTCAGAGCATGAGGCGTTTTTGCGTATCGCGGTAGCACGCGCTGCGCGGAAACACCCGGTGCTACTGTCGATGCTCGAGGACGGGCGACTTCACTTGAGCGTTATCGCAAAGCTTGCGCCGGTTCTCACGGAGTCCAATCGTGACGAGCTCTTGACCCAGGCGGAGCACAAAACCAAAAAGAAAATCTTGGAGTTGGTTGCCAAGGTTGCGCCAAAGCCGGACGTCGCTGCGACGATGCGGAAGCTCCCTACACGTCGTGAGCCGCAAAAGCCCGCGACTCCAACCCAACTGCCGCCAGACGAAGTGGCTATGCCGAATGCGACCCTGGACGCGGTCGCAACGTGTGCAGCTCCGGTGAAGCCCGCGGTGGTGGAGCCGCTCTCCCCTTCTCGCTACGGGATCCACTTTACCGCAAGTGCCGAGCTCCACGACAAGCTCGAGCGACTCAGTGACCTCATGCCGGGCGACGACCTGGCTTCGGTCATCGAAGCGGCGGTGACCTTGAAAATCGAGAGGCTCGAAGCCAAACGTTTTGGCAAGGCGAAAAAGCCTAGGAAGAGCCTCGATGAGGCGGACACGTCGCCAGGCTCTCGCTACGTTTCCGCGCCAGTAAAGCGTTTTGTATACGAGCGCGACGGGGGTCAATGTACCTATGTCGGCAAGGACGGACGACGCTGCACCGCGCGAAAAGACCTCGAGTATCACCACCACGATCCCCATGGCCGCGGTGGCGATCGAAGCGCGAACAATATTTCACTCAAGTGCACCACGCATAATCAGCTTCAGGCAGAACGTGACTTCGGCAAGGAGGTGATGGAACCATACCGTCGCTCGGACGATCGTGTGTCCGAACCTTCTCCTGTTTACTTCAATCCCGCCGATGGGTTCTGCCACCTACTCGGTCTGGACCAAGGACGGGCGGAGTTCCCGTCGATTCTAGGTTGCAGAATGGTCGGCGAGCTCTTCGGGGTCTCGACCGGCGAAGGTTCGGGTGCAGATGATAACGGCGACGCTGTTGGAGCCGCTGGTGGAACCGCCGCGGCTCGAGACGACGGCTCCTGCACCGTGGTATGCGGGGCGTTTGCGGATGGACGGCTCGAAGACCGGCTTCGGCTTGATTGCCACCAAGTATTCCTCCGTCCGCCTCCCTCTGTGCCTACCTTCGCAGCCAGAGATGAGCTTATCGACATTCTCCTGAGTGAGGTGGGGCGCTAGAGGGGCGGCTACCGTGAAGCTGATGCGACTCTCGGCAAGAGCAGCCAGCAGCTGAGGGAAGCGGCGCGACACGTTGGCCACTTGGAGGCGTGCAGGCACGGCGCCTTCACTCAAGTTCAGCCATAAGATGCAGTAGTAGTACAGCCCGCTATGTCGCGGAACAAACCTGCGCCTCTTCTGTGACTTGGTCTCATCGCAGAATCCCAGAGATCAGGAGGTCTGAAGTTAATCGAGCCGGCCGCGCAAAGCGTTCACGAGCTCGCTCAGGTTCCCGGCTTTGGGGAGGGCGTCCACCGCGGCTTCGAGATCGCCGGCACGATCGGGGACGAGCTTTGCCATCTTTGCGCGGACGTCAGTTTCGCTCCGAGGGGCCGATGTCTCGGCTACCCGCTCCGTGCCGTCGGCCAAAAGCACACACACACGCGCGCCACGCGGTCCCACTGCTTCCGAGATGTCGACTCGCACGCGGTCGGTAAGCGGCTGGCCTGCGAGCTCTGCGATCGCGTGGGGGATGGAGGCCTTGGCGCCGATAGGCGTGGTGGCGTCGGCGTCCCGACTGAGCTCCGCGGCAAAGGCGTAGGTCTCGACGTGCACGGAAGTAATCGGCACCGTGATCGGTAGAAGTTTCTCGAGGGCCGTCAAAGTGGCGTGCACGGAGCGACAGGCGGACCATGGCTTGAGCTCGACGTGCATGACTTCGTCGAGATCGAGCTCGAATGCAGGCGTCGCCGCGTGTCCCAGGAAAGCTCCGACGCCGTCACGCTTGGACTCGAAGAGCTCGTCCGGACCGTGCACGCCGCTTCGTGATAAGAGCGCGGCCTGGACACCGATATAAGCGGGGTAGCCGCCGTAGAGATCTTTCACGCTGGCGCCTCGGGTGAAGCTCTCGAAAGGCCCGAGCGGCATGAGCGTTCCCGCGAGCGCGAGAGCGCCCGTCATTATGTCTTCGTCGGCGTCGAAAAGACGGGCGGCCGCCGCGGCGGCGCCGAAACATCCGACCATGCTCGGCGCGTGGAGCCGGTGAGTCTCGATGCCGTTCTTGAGCGGGCGGCCGCAAGCGACCGCTGCGCTGTAACCGCTTGCGATAGCTGCGAGGAGCGCTTCGCCTGTGGCGCCGGTTGTCTCGGCGACGGCGAGCGCCGCGGGGATGATGGTGACGCCGCCGTGAAGGCTTGCGCGCGGGTTCCCGTCATCGAGCTCGGCGTGATGCGCGAGCGTGCCGTTCACGAGCGCCGCGTGCGACGGGTCCCGTGTCGTGTCGGCAAACCATAGCGAAGCGTCACCGTCGGAGCCGGGTATGAAGTCCGGGTACGGGTCAGCGCGCCGGCCCTCCGCGGCGCAAGCGAAGACGTCGAGGAGAAGCTCGGCAACGCGCGCGCGGGCGGATCCGCTGAAATCTCGCCACGTCAGTGACGCGAGGGTCGCGGCGATCTTACGGAGAGAGGATTTCACGGTTGAAACGATCCGTCCATGCGCCGCGCTCGCGGCCAATGGTCTCGAAGTCCAAATAGATAATATTGTCGAGGGGTACCAGCGCGCTAGTCTCCGGCGACAGCGTGACGTTCTTGTTGGTGACGACGAGAAGGAGCTCTTCCGCGAGGCGGGTTTGTGTCTCGACGTCGAGCGTGTAATTGACAAAAGCGCGCGCGAGCTCGGGCTCCTTCGCACCCGCGGCGATTTGGAAACCTTGGGGCAGCGCGATGGCGCCTTCTTCGGGAACGTGCCACGCGACCGGCGCGCCTTTAGACGCGAGGTCGAGGGTTTGGCTCGCCAGGCCGAAGGTGAGGCCGGCTTCACCCTGCGCCACCATGAGGTTGTTTGCGGGCCCGCTCGACTGGAATATGACCGCGTGCTCGGACAGCTCTCTGAGCTTCTCGAAGCCAGGCTCGATGTTGGATTCACCGCCGCCGGCGATGCGGGCGGCCATCACGAGAAAGACGGGTCCGATCGTGCTGCCAAAGTCGAAGAGTGCGAGCTCTCCGCGCAAGTGCGGCGCCCAAAGCTCGGCCCACGAGCTTGGCGGCTCCGGGAGACGCTCTTCGTTGTAGAGAAAGCCGAGCGCGGAGGAGAACGTGATCGGCGCGATGCCCGCGGGGCTCCGCGCTTCGTCACGAACTTCGCGAAGATTTGGAAGGTCGCTCTCATCGACTTTCGCCAGTAGGTTTTCTCTTGCAAGAAGCTGCGCTTCGCCGAAGTCGATCCAAAGGACGTCCATCGAGGCGTTGTCTTTCTCGATACGCAGCCGCGCGACTTGGTCCGACGAGCGCATGCCGAGCGTCTCGATGATGGCGCCCGTGGCCTCTTCGAAATCCGGGGCGAGGACGCGCTCGAAATCGGCGATGCGCCCCGGAGGCATCGCGACCCGGAGCACTTTCCGATGGCTCGGCTCGGAGCCGCAAGCAGTGAGGAAGGCGAGTAGCAGAGTCCATTTCTTCATGGAAGCTCCATCTTTCTGGGCGGCGCGGTCAGCCCTACGAGGACGGCCGTACCCACGATCACGAGTGTGCTCGCGGCGGCGACAGTTGGATCCTGAAACTGGTCGATATATTCGAAGATCGCCACGGGAAGCGTCGTTACCGTGCCGCTGGTAAAGAACATCGAGAGGGCAAAGTTGCCAAACGACACGATGAAGGCGAAGGCTGCGGCCGCGGTGACGCCCGGTCGAATCGCGGGAAGAGTGACGAGAAAAAACGCTGCGAGGGGCGTGGCGCCGAGACCCCGGGCCGCATCTTCGAGGTGCGGATCCGCTGTCTCGAGACTTGCGGAAACGGCACGGATGACCCACGGGAGCGTAATGAGCCCGTGGGCGCCTAAAAGCGGCCAAACGGTGCCGACGAGGCCTGGAGCGAGAGTGCTCATTGCCATCAAGAGGCCGAGCGCCAGGACGAGACCGGGAAGTACGAGCGGCGAAAGAAAAAGCGCCGCCAGGGCGTGACGGCCGACGAAACGACCGCGCGTGAGTGCATAGGCAGCGGGGACACCGGCGATGAGCGCGACCGCGGTCGCGAAGGTCGCAACGAACACGCTCACCCCGATGGCTTGGACTAGCCTCTGCCGCTCGAAGAGATTTTCATACCATGTGAGCGTGAACTCCTTTGGGGGAAACTCCAGAACGACCCCAGGGCTGAAGGAGTAATAGACGACGATGAGGGGCGCGGCGAGCAGAAAGCCGTAGAGAGGAGCGACGAGTGCCCGCATCATGATTAGAGCCCTCGAGCTTCGAGCCTCCGGGCGAGCTGGGCCACGACCAGAGCGAGTGCGAGGAGTGTCAACGAGAGCGAGGCCGCGAGCGGCCAATTGAAGACGGCCATCACTTGCGTGTAGATCTCGGTGACGACAACGCGGATCCGGGCGCCGCCGATGAGCGCTGGAGTCGCGTAGCTTCCCATGCTGACCATGAAGACTAGGAGCGCGCCCGAGAGAGCGCCCGGTAGCGAGAGTGGAAGCGTGACGTGCCGGAAGGTCTCGAACTTCGAGGCTCCGAGCCCGCGCGCGGCCTCTTCGAGCTCGGGTGCGAGCCGGTCGAGGATCGCGAGGATCGAGATGGCCATGAATGGAAGCAGCGCTTCGACGAGCGCCAGGACGACGGCCCCTTCGCTGTACAACAGGCGGATCGGAGCATCGATGACGCCGATCGATAGCAGCGCCGAGTTCACCAAACCTCGATTCCCCAGAAGAAGCATCCAGCCATAGGCGCGCACGACGACCGAGACGAAAAGAGGGGAGACGAGGAGTAGAAGCTGCAGCCTACGCCACGTTCCCCGCGACCGTGAAACGGATAGGGCCAGCGGATAGCCGAGAAGGAGACAAAACAACGTCGTGAGCGCTGCGATGCGCAGAGTGCGAACAAAGATCGCCCCGTAATAGGGGTCGGCGAGAGCGGCGTAGCTCGAGAGGCTCAGAGGTCCTTCGAGCGGTGCTCCCGGCCCTTCGGGAAGAAGGCTCGTTCTTAGGAGCAGGGCGATAGGGGCTAACAACAACGCTGTGTAGATAGCACCGCTCGGGAGAAGGAGCATGCTCGTTTTGGTGTCGCGCCGCATGTGCATGAACGTTTTATCAGATTTTGACCCGTGGTAGACTCACGCCGACTTGGAGGTGTTCTGATGAGAAAATTCTTGGTGGCGTTCAGCTTGTGTGCGGCAGCGGGACAACAGGTGCAGGACGCGCAGGCGCAAGTCGGAGACATCACTTTCGAGACTTCGGCGTCGCCTCTAGCGCAGGAGCATTTCCTGAGGGGCGTTGCGATCTTACACAGCTTCGGCTTCGAGGACGCTATCGACCGGTTTCAAAAAGCCCAGGAGCTCGACCCGGACTTCGCTCTCGCCTATTGGGGCGAAGCGATGGCGCTCAACGCGAACCCGCTCTCGTCGCCGACACGTCAGGACCTTCCGGCGGCGCGCCAAGCTCTCGCGAAGCTCGCGCCCACCCGTGCCGCGCGGATTGCCAAAGCCAAGACCGATCGAGAAAAGATGTGGATGGAAGCGGTCGAGATTCTCTACGGCGCTTCTGACAAGAGCACTCGCGATTGGGCCTATGCCGAGGCGATGGGAGAGCTCGTCGACCGCTATCCCGACGAAGAAGCGCGTGCTTTCTACGCGCTCGCGCTTCTTGGAAGCGTGGGCCGCTCGGGGGATGATTTCAACCAGCAGATGAAGGCGGCCGCTGTGGCACAAGAGGTCTTCCGCGACAACCCGAGGCATCCGGGTGCGGCTCACTACATCATTCACGCTTTCGACGATCCCCTGCACGCGCCTCTTGCGCTCTACGCGGCCGACCGTTTCGCGGAGATCGCGCCCGATGTCGAGCATGCGCTCCACATGCCTGCGCATATCTTCGTGCAGCTTGGCCAATGGAAAAAAGTCGAGAAGGCGAATGAGCGCGCCTACCAGGCTTCGGTAGAGTGGGCGGAGCGCCGCGGGCTATCCGATACGCGCCGGGACTTTCATGCCCTCGCATGGATGCAATATGGCCAACTGCAACGAGGTGAGCTCGCGAAAGCGAGAGAGTGCATCGAGGCTATACGGCCGATCGGCGAGCGCGACGAGACGACGTCGCGAATCAAAGCGACACTTTCGAACATGCGAGCGCGTTACGTGATCGAAGCTGAAGCATGGGACGCGTTCACTTTTCCCGTCGAGGAGCTCATGGCTGAACGATCGGCGGGCGATGTCTTTCTGCTGCTCGCGGCTGCGATGCAGTCTCTTGAGAAGGGTGACGTAGACACGGCGAAAAAGATCGAAGGACGCCTCGAGACGCTTCAAGGGGAGGACACGGCGGGCCTCAAGTCCTATTTGCAAGGTCAAGTCACGCTCGAAGATTTGAAGATATCGGCCGCGGTGGCTCATCGCGAGGTGGCCGCGCTCGTGCGATTGGCGGAAGGGAACAACGACGAAGCGGTGCGTTTCATGGAATCGGCGGTCGAAAAAGAGAAAGAAATGCACCCGGCCTATGGCCCGCCCGAACCGATGGTTCCGCCGAGGGAGCTCTACGCCCATGTCCTCATGGAGGCGGGCCGGATCGAAGAGGCCGCGAGAGCCTATGAAGGGATGGTCGCCCGCATGCCGAACCGCACCCAATCACTTCTCGGTGCGGCGCGGGCAGCGGACAAGCTGAACGACCACGACAAAGCGCGAGGCTATTACGCACAACTGGCAGAGATTTGGGTCGACAGCGAATCGACACCGCGCCTCAGAGAAGTGCGTGCCCATTTGGCGGAAACGAGTCAGTGAGCGCTGCGGTCGCGAGGGAAGACCTTCGAGCGTTTCGGGAGAAAGGCGCTGCCTGTCTTCGGCAAGTGGTCGATCTTTCGTGGCTAGACGTATTGGCCGAAGGGCTCGAGAAGAATCTGAACGATCCCAGCCCGTATGGATGTCGTTATACGGCTCCAGGCTCCCCTGGCGATTTCGTCGATGACTATTGCAATTGGCAGCGCTTCTCGGAATATCGGAGCTTCGTCTTCGATTCTGGAATTGGGGACACGGTCGCCGAGCTCTTAGGGTCGAGCACGGTGCGCTTTTTTCACGAGCACGTGCTCGTCAAAGAGCCAGGTACGCGGGAGATCAGTCCCTGGCACCAGGACCAGCCTTATTACTGCGTTGACGGGGAGCAAGTGTGCAGCATTTGGCTTCCTCTCGACCCTGTGCCCCAATTGGTGTGTCCCGAGTTCGTCGCCGGCTCCCACCTCTGGAACCGGATGTTCACACCGCTGAAGTTCGTCGACCATCGCCCGTATGACGGCGCGTTCGAGCGATTCGAAGACCTTCCGGATATCGAGGCCAAGAGAGGCGACTACGAGATCCTGTCCTGGACGCTCGAGCTCGGAGACGCGATCGCCTTCCACATGAAGACGGTGCATGGCGCGCCGGGAACGGCAACGCACGCGACGAGACGCCGAGCCATCGCGACCCGCTGGCTAGGAGATGACGCCGTTTTCGCGGAGCGGCCCTTCACGACGTCGCCGCCTTTTCCAGGGCTCGACCTCGAGCCCGGCGACCCGATGGAGCACGAGCTGTTTCCGGTGGTGGTCTCGAGAAGCTAGCGCGTCTACATGAAGCGCGAGTCGGTCAAGATCGGTTTCTGGACGGCGACCTTCATGGTGATCGCCAACATGGTCGGGACCGGTATCTTTACCAGTCTCGGGTTTCAGGTCGTCGATATCCCTTCGGGCTTTCCGGTTATGATGTTGTGGGTGCTCGGCGGGGTCGCGGCTCTCTGCGGAGCGCTTACCTATGGAGAGCTCGGCACGGCACTCCCGCGCTCGGGCGGCGAGTATCATTTGCTGTCGCGGATCGTGCACCCCGTGCTCGGCTTTCTCTCGGGCTGGGTCTCCGCGACTGTAGGCTTTGCCGCGCCCACCGCGCTCGCGGCCATCGCCTTCGCCACTTACCTTGCGACCGCCTTACCCGCGGTTCCCGTCGTGCACACAGCGGCGGCTCTCGTCTTGTTCTTCACAGTTCTGCACGGCAGCAGTGTGTGGTGGGGGACGCGTTTCACCAACGTTTTGACGATCCTCAAGGTGCTGCTCCTGCTCGTCTTGATTGGCTCCGCTTATTATGTGCGCGTTCCTCAAGACGTGACCCCGTTTCCGGTTCCGGGCGATTGGGGTCTCATCATGACACCGGCTTTCGCCGTCTCGCTCGTCTACGTCTCCTTCGCTTACACCGGGTGGAATGCGGCTATCTACATCGTTGGCGAGATGGAGTCGCCACGGCGGGATCTGACTCGGGCTCTTGTTCTGGGCACCTCTGTTGTGTTCGTTCTCTACATCCTTGTGAACTACGCGTTCATGTACACGGTGCCGTTTCCTGAGCTCGCGGGTCAGATCGAGGTCGGCTATCTCTCGGCGTCGAAGATCTTCGGCGAAGCCGGCGCGAATCTCATGGCGGTGACGATTGCGCTCATTCTTACGTCGACCGTCAGCGTGATGATCTATCTCGGGCCGCGGATCGTGCAGGTCATGGGGGAGGATGTACCGCTTCTGCGCTCGCTTTCATACAAGAGCGCGGGCGGCATCCCGACCTACGCGATGGTGGTGCAGTGCGCCCTCACGTTCGGCTTCATCTACACGGCGACGTTCCAACAGGTGCTTCTCTACGCGGGCTTCACGCTCAACTTGATCACGGCGCTGACCGTCGCGGGTATCTTCGTCTCGAGGCACCGGGAGCCGGAGCTCGAGCGGCCCTATCGTACTTGGGGCTATCCGTGGCCGCCGATCATCTTCCTCGTGCTCAGTGCGTGGAGCTTGAGCTTCATGCTCGTTACGCGGCCGGAAGAATCGCTCGCGGGCCTGGCGACGCTGATGCTCGGTTTGGTGATTTACGGGGTCGATTACCTCGTTCGTCGCGCCTAGAGTCTAGCGCGGAGGTGACCTATGTCGACGGGGTCTAGTCGACAACGGTGACGGAATGGCGCTCTGGCCTCGAGAGGCTTATAATCCCGCGCGAATTGGAGGCATGGATGGATCGTAAGGTTTTGCTCTCACTGTGTATCCTCGCGTTTGCTCTCGGATGCGCCACTCCCGAGCCCGAGGAACCCGCCGACCTCATCGTTCAAAACGGTCGGATCTACACGTTCGGTTGGGCCGAGCCCGCTCCCGACGGCGCTCCCGCCTCCGACGCGCCTCACTCGGATTCGGGATGGAGTCCGGATGCGGAGGCGCTCGCGGTGAAGGATGGCGAAATCCTTTTCGTCGGCACGAATGCAGAGGTCGAGCGCTACAAGGGTAGCTCGACGCGTGTCATGGACGTGGCTGGCGCTACGGTCTTGCCGGGGCTGATCGACTCGCATACGCATGTCGTGGGCCTCGGCCAGCTCGAAGTACAGGTCAATCTCATCGGTGTCGAGACGGAGGAAGAGGCCGTCCAGCGGGTTGTGGACGCGA
>Ga0209988_10003132_pt1 | contig 10964 bp, 12 predicted proteins | sample N075metaG_FD_183115 | JGI IMG/M metagenome (GOLD analysis project Ga0209988, IMG submission 183115) | Deep subsurface microbial communities from Kermadec Trench to uncover new lineages of life (NeLLi) - N075 metaG (SPAdes) (version 2) | ecosystem: Environmental > Aquatic > Marine > Ocean trench... | reverse complement strand
GGTGTTCGTCGCGCCGGAGCGGCTGCTGTCGCCCTCGTTCATGACCATCATCGAGAAGCTCGACGTCCGCGCGTTCGCGATCGACGAGGCGCATTGCATCAGCCAATGGGGCCACGACTTTCGCCCGGAGTATCGCCGGCTCGCGACGCTCAAGGAGCGTTTTCCCCGGGCAAGCGTGCACGCGTACACCGCGACGGCGACCGACCAGGTACGGACCGACATCATCGAGCAGTTGGGGCTTGATGAGCCGAACATCCTGATCGGCCGGTTCGATCGCCCGAACCTCGTGTACCGCGTCCTGCCACGCACCGACACCTACACGCAGGTGCGTGACGTTCTGCGGCGTCACGCCAACGAGGCGGCGATCGTCTACTGCATCACGCGGAACGAGACCGAAACGCTCGCCGCCCGCCTGAGGGCCGACGGCGTCAACGCGGGTGCGTATCACGCCGGGATGGACGCCGGCAAACGCCGGCGCACCCAGGACGATTTCGCCCAGGAACGGATCGACGTCGTGATTGCGACCGTCGCGTTCGGGATGGGGATCGACCGCAGCGACGTCCGCTGCGTCATTCACGCGGCGATGCCGAAGTCGATCGAGCACTACCAGCAGGAAACCGGCCGCGCCGGTCGCGACGGGCTCGAAGCCGAATGCGTGGCGCTCTACTCGGCCGCGGACGTGCTGAAGTGGGAGTGGATGTTCGATCGCAACGCGGTCGAGGACACACCGCCCGAGTTCGTCGCGGCGCAGAAGGATCTGCTTCGCCAGATGCAGCGGTACTGCCGGGGGCAACGGTGCCGTCACCGCGCGTTGAGCGAGTACTTCGGGCAGGCGTACGACGCGCCCGGGTGTGACGCGTGCGACGTCTGCCTCGGCGAGGTCGAGGGGCTCATCGACGCGACCGTCGACGCGCAGAAGATCCTCTCCTGCGTCGCCCGGGTCGGCCAGCGGTTCGGCATCGGCCACGTCGTGGACGTCCTTGTCGGGGCGCAGACCGAACGCGTGAGAAGCCTGGGGCACGACCGGCTCAGCACGACCGGCCTGATGCAGGACGTGCCCCGGAAGCATCTCACGAGCATGGTGTACGAGCTCATCGACCAGGAGCTTCTCGAACGCACGCCGGGCGACCGCCCGGTCATCATGCTCAACGAGGCGTCCATGGAGGTGCTCCGCGGCGCGCGGACGGTCCAGTTGCCGAAGCGAAGCAGTAGGCGCGCCGGCAAGACGACCTTCGACACGAAGTCGTGGGCCGGCGTCGACCGCGAGCTCTTCGAGCGGCTGCGCGAGATGCGCCGCGAGATCGCTCGCGAGCGCGAGGTGCCGGCCTACGTGATCCTCTCCGACGCCACGCTGCGTGACCTCGCCAGGCGACGCCCGGCCTCGGTCATCGAGCTTCGCGACGTCTACGGTATCGGCGAGCGGAAGCAGACCGACTTCGGCCTGCAGCTGGTCGAAGCGATCACGCAGCACGCCCGGGAACATCCCTCATGAGACGTACCGTGCGGGCGAGCACGGGACCGCAGCGCGTCGCCTGAGTTCGTGAAATCCGTCACAGATGAATATCGCCCTGCGCAGCGACAAAACCTTCGCTGAGCGGGTGCCCTGCTGGTACGATGCACGCGAGCAAAGGTATGGCTCTATCCGTCCAGATCGATGCGGCCGGAACAACGCGTGCCGTTCACCCGCGGCAGCAGGGTCTCCCCACGGCACTGCTTGTGTTGCTGCTTGTCGCGGTTCTGGCGACCGGCGGTTCCGTCGCGGCGTTCTTCGTGCCCGGCGCGGTCGTCTCGGCGTTGCTCGTCGCGGCCGTCTACGGGATGATCGTCGTCGTGAGGCTCCGGCAACGACGCGCGTGGGCGCAGGCCGTGATGACCGAGGGCGCCGATCCAAACGCGCGCGAGGGGCTCGACCAGGACGTGGACCCCGAGCACGACCTCCAGGAGATCTCACCCGACATCGCCCGGGAAGTCATCGCCGCCGAACGTGCGGGGTTCCGGATGGGCGTGTTCATCGTGGCGCCGCTGGTCGTGCTGGCCGTCGTGCTTGCGGCGGTCTTCGTCGGCTGGCAGGTGATCGGCCTGGGGGCGCTTGCCTTCTTCGCGTTGATGATCTTCATGGGCGGGCCCGTGTGGCTGGCGGCCATGGAAGAGGAAATCGACGACGAGGGCGAGAAAATCGGCGTCGAGGCGCAGCGGATCCACTGAGCCCCGGGTGCCGGCGAGGTGATCCAGCCGTGGGCCGGCATAGAGGACCTGGAGGGCTATGCGGACGATCCCGCGACCTGCGACCCTGCCAAACCCGCCGGATCCGCATCCGGGAGCTCTCCAGGCGTGTCAGCAGCATCGTGAACCCGGTCCTGCCATGAATCGGCCCGGGAAGGGGCCCGGCTCTCCACAATCTGTACGGGCGCCCTTGCCAGACCGGGGCGAACCGCTACACTTCGTTTTCCGTCCCGCGCTTCGGGGCGGTTTTTCAATCGGGGCATGCCCGATCACGGAGCGCCACCGTAGCTCAGTGGTAGAGCACACCCTTGGTAAGGGTGAGGTCAAGGGTTCGAGTCCCTTCGGTGGCTTGGAACTCACTTGCACTTATGATGATGCGCCGTCGGAATCGGTCCGGCCGCAAAACGACTCTTCTCGTGGAGGCTGACTGAAATGGCCAAGGCTGTTTTCGAACGGAACAAGACGCACGTCAATGTCGGCACGATCGGTCACATCGATCACGGCAAGACGACGCTCACCGCCGCCATCACGATGCGCCAGGCAACCAAGGGCCTCGCCGACATCCGCACGTTCGACCAGATCGACAATGCGCCTGAGGAAAAGGCCCGCGGCATCACGATCGCCACGAGCCACCAGGAGTACCAGTCGGAGAAGCGTCACTACGCGCACGTCGACTGCCCCGGTCACGCCGACTACATCAAGAACATGATCACCGGCGCCGCCCAGATGGACGGGGCGATCCTGGTCGTGGCCGCAACCGACGGCCCTATGCCGCAGACCCGCGAGCACATCCTGCTCGCCCGCCAGGTCGGCGTGCCGGCGATCGTCGTCTTCCTGAACAAGGTCGATGCGGTCGATGACGAGGAGCTGCTGGAGCTCGTCGAACTCGAGGTCCGTGAGCTGCTGAGCAAATACGACTTCCCCGGCGACGAGATCCCGATCATCCAGGGCTCGGCGCTGAAGGCGATGGAGTGCGAGGGCAAGGACGACGAGATCTGCAAGCCGCTCGACGATCTGATGGAGGCGCTGGACTCCTACATCCCGGAACCGGTACGCGAAATCGACAAGCCCTTCCTCATGCCCATCGAAGACGTCTTCTCGATCAAGGGCCGCGGCACGGTCGTCACCGGCCGGATCGATCGCGGCGTGATCAAGGTCGGCGAGAAGGTCGAAATCGTGGGTCTCATGGAAGAGAACAAGAAAACGATCGTGACCGGCGTGGAGATGTTCAACAAGACCCTCGACACCGGCGAGGCGGGCGACAACGCCGGCTGCCTGCTCCGCGGCATCGAGAAGGACGACGTGCAGCGCGGGCAGGTGCTTTGCAAGCCCGGCTCGATTACCCCGCACACGAAGTTCGAGGCCGAGGTCTACGTTCTGACCAAGGAAGAGGGCGGGCGTCACACGCCGTTCTTCAGCGGGTACAAGCCGCAGTTCTACTTCCGCACGACCGACGTCACCGGCAAACTGGACCTGCTCGGCGGGGCCGAGATGTGCATGCCCGGCGACAACGTCACGCTCACGGTGGACCTCGAAGGCAAGCCGATCGCGATGGAGGAAGGCCTCCGCTTCGCCGTCCGCGAGGGCGGCCGCACGGTCGGCTCCGGCGTGGTGATCAAGATCCTCGAGTAAGCAAGGGTCCGAACGAATGGCCGCAAAAGGCAAGAGCAAAGGCAAGAGGTCCGCGGATCGCGAGTACGTGTGGCTCCAGTGCGCCGAAACCGGCGACCTGAACTACCGGACGAGCATCCGCGTCAAGGGCGGGATCGCCGAGAAGCTCAAGAACGGCCTTCGCAAGTACAGCCCACGGCTACGCAAGCACACCCTGCATAAGATCAAACGTAAATGATGGACGAACGCCAGTAGCTCAATTGGCAGAGCAGCGGATTCCAAATCCGCAGGTTGGGTGTTCGAGTCACCCCTGGCGTGTTCGCCGGTGACCATCGAGAAGACCGTTCAATGATTGGAATCTACAAGAAAGGCCAGGGGTACTGGACGCGGATGATGTCGGGCATCGCCGCGGGCTTGCTCATCTTCATGGGCGCGTCGTGGCTCTGGAAGGTAATGAACTTTCGGATCGGGGCCGTCGAGACGGTCTACGTCCAGGCCGGCGCTGCGGTCATCTTCATCGGCGTCCTGTCCGTCCTCGTCTACTACCTGATCGCCGTCCACAAGAAGGTCGTGGACTTCCTCATCGCCACGGAAGGGGAGATGAAGAAAGTCAACTGGTCAACACGCCGCGAGATCATGGGATCGACGTGGGTCGTCATCGGCCTCACGTTCATCGTGGCCGCAATCATCGCCTTCCTGGATATGACCTACTCGATGATCTTCCAGACGCTCAAGGTTCTCGACTCGGCCTGAGAGGAGCCGCCTCGCCATGATGGCCCAAGAGGCATCAAGCAAGGAATCGTCATCGTCACCACAGGACCCCGGTATGTCTCCTGACGCCCCGATCTCACCATCGCCCGCACAGACACCGCACCTGCCGTCGGAATCCGAGGGCGGGGCCGCCGACGTACCGCCGTCGGAGATCCCGACGGTGGAAGTCCCGCCGCCGGCCGCCGAGCCGGCTGAAGCAGCCGCCAAAGCCCCCGGGAAGCCTACTGCCACAGGCCCGAAGAAGGCCGACAAAGATACCGCGGAGCCTGCCGAAGACGAAAAGCCGTTCGATCCCGCGACGGACCTGCCCATGTACCGCGATGGCATGGACTGGTTCGTGCTCCGCGTGGCGTCGAACAAGGAGAGCTACGTCCGCGAGACCCTCATGAAGAAGGTCCAGATCGAGGGCCTTGTCGATCGCGTCGGCCGGATCATGGTCCCGACCGAGAAAACAAAGACGCTCAAGGGCGGCAAGGCGCGGATCACCGAGACAAAGCTCTACCCCGGTTACATCTTCGTGGAGATGCTGCTGGAAACCGACGGACGCATCCCGCAGGACGTCTTTTTCCTGATCAAGGAGACGACCGGCGTCGGCGACTTCGTCGGCACCGCCGGCCGCCCCACGCCGATGGCGCCACACGAGGTCGAGAAGATGCTCTTCGACTCGCGCCGTCCCGACGAGACGCCGACCGTCAAGATGGAGTTCGCCCAGGGCGACTTCGTCACGATCACCGAGGGCCCGTTCGAGTCCTACGAAGGCAGCGTCGACGAGGTGCTGCCGGACAAGGGCCTCGTCCGCGTGCTGGTGTCGATCTTCGGCCGCCAGGCGCCGGTCGAGCTGGAGTACTGGCAGATCGAGAAAGCGGACTAGGGGAAGAAGCGGTCAGCGGTCAGCCAGAAGATAGACAACCGCAACTGACAACTGCTGATAGCTGATAGCCGAAAGCTTCCCGCCTCACCAGATCAACCCCGCGACCCTTTCGCGCCGAACGTTCTCCACGTGACCGTCGACAAAGACGATCGCGTAGCCTTCGACGAACGCCGGACGCGCCGGCAACAGTTCCGGGCCCCCGCCCGGCGGGCTGCCGGGGGCGATCTCGAAGAACAGCACGGTGCGCGACGGCGTGGCGATGCCCTCGATCGGTCGCCCGCCAACATTGCGGTTCATCGCGTAGATCAACTCGCCGTCCGGGGCGACGAGCGTCGTGATGCTGCCCGCGTAGTCCCACAGAACGGCCACCCATTCGTCGCTCGGCGGTAGTGCGCTGCCGTACTCATGAACGTAAGACCTCGTCACGGCGGCAAGTTCGCGCAGGACCATCATCGACTTCGCGTTGTGCGCCGTCTGCCGGGCCGCGGCGAGCGAAGGCACCGCGATCGACGCCGCCAGCAGCGTCAGCAACGGACCCGCGACCGTGCTTACCGCCGAAGTGCTCAGCCCCGCGACAGCGACGCCGTACCCCCCGACGCGGCCCTCGCTGCGCGGGATCCGTATCACGGCCGTCAACCCCATCACGAACCCGATCAGGCCGGTCACGCCCGCCGTGCAGAATCCAAGCAGGCCCAACAGCAGGCTCGTGATCGCAAGACCGGACGGTCGCGTGTCTTCACGGGCGACCATTGCGTTGGGGGCTCCGGGTCGGGCCGCGGGGCGCCTTCAGATTCGGACGACGCGGCGTCATCAACGACCGGGTGCATGGTATCGCGGGCCCTGCACGGCCGCGGCAAGGCCAGATCGCCAGCACAACCCAACGGTCAAGAGGTCCTGGTCGCGGCTCTTGACAAGCCACTGCGGGCCCCTACACTCCGAGCCTTATTGAGAATGCGTCTCATTTGAGGTCGCCATGCCCAGTTGGCTCAAACGATTAACGGCCGTCGGATTCCTCTTCTTCCTCGTCAAAGGCCTGGTCTGGCTGGGAATAGGCCTTTCGGTGCTCCTCTGGAGCCTCTAATGAACATCATGACACTGCTCAAGACGGCGACGGCAGACCTTCACCAGGCCGCCGAGAGCAGCCCGCTACAACGCCAACTCGTCAAGGCGGAACTGCCGCGGGAACTCTACGCGGCCTTCCTCGGCCAGATGTACCTGGTTCACGCGGCCCTGGAACAGGCCATCCGGGACGCGTCGGCATCACATCCCGGCTTTGCAACCGTCATCCGCGAGTACCACGACCGCGAGCCGCAGTTGTGTGAGGACCTGGCGTTCCTCGGCGTCGAGCTCGCGGACATCACCGCGATCGCGGCGACCACCGCGATGCTTGCCGACGTCGCGCGGACCGCGGCCGACCAGCCGGTCGCGCTGCTGGGCATGCTCTACGTCCTGGAAGGCAGCACGAACGGCTCGAAGTACATCGCCCGGGCGATTCGCAAGGCGTACCAGCTCGAGCAGGGGCCGGGCGTGGCCTACCTCGACCCGCACGGCGAACTGCAGCAGGACCGCTGGCAGGCGTTCAAGACCGACATGGACAGCGTCGGCTTCACCGAGGGCGAGACCGAGGCCATCGTCGCCACCGCCAAGGGCATGTTCCGAGCGATCACCGAGATCAGCGACGAGCTGTCGGAGAACTGTTCAGAGGGCTCCGTAGCGGCCACCGGCCGCACACTCGCTCCGTAGGCTGCTCGGTCGATCTACGCGTTGACGCGACGCCGCCGCTTGCAACTCCAGAACCCGGCAACCGCCAGGAACCCAAGCGCACCGGGTGCCGGTGTAATCGACACGTTGTCGAGGTCGAAGGTGATCGTCTGGCCGATCATGTCCGCGGTGACGCTGGCACCGATCTGCACGTTGCCGATGTTCGAGAACACGTCGTTGAAGGGCGACCCCTCCAGGACGATGTTCGGGCTGCCGGCGAAGATCGGGATGATGATCTCGGTCCACGTGTTGGGCGCGACGGGCACGAACGAGATCCCCACGGCGCCGGGGAAGTTCGCCGGGTTCGCGAACCGCCCGAACAGCCCGATCGGCGCGACCGCGTCGTGACGAACCCAGAAGCTGAACTCGCGAACGCCGTCGGCAATCCAGTTGCCAACGAAGCTGTCGTCGGAGCTGTCGTATGCGTCGTGACCCCGGAACAGCACCGCCCCGAACGGCGGGATCGGATCGGGCACCGTGTAGACGGTGCTCACGTAGCTGCTGCCGTCCGGACCACCGGCCGCGAACCAGGTCAGCGTGTCCGCACCGTCAACGTCGCGCCAGTTCGAAACCCCGTTGCCGAATTCTTCTGTGAACGGCACGATCGCCCCATACGCCGACCCGACAAACCCCAGTGCGCAAACGCCGGCAACGATGTCTCTGAACATTTCCTTCTACTCCTGTTGCTACGACCAATTCGCCAGAACCGTCAGGAAGTCGTTGATCCCGACGACACAATCCCCATCAAGATCCGCCGCACAAGCCGGCGGGCACGGCACCTCACAAGGCCCCCAGTCGCTCAGCAGTATGAGAAAGTCGTTGATCCCCACGATCCCGTCGCCGTCGATGTCACCGACGAGCTGGCCCGTCGTGACCGTCATCTGAAGTTGCGCGGCGTCCACGACCCCGAACTCCACCAGCAGGTCTTCCTTGCAGTAGATCCTCGGCGCGGTACCCGCCTGGCCCTGGGCCGCGAAGTAGATCGACGCGATCAACAGGTCGAGCATCCCCTCGTCGAGTGCCCCGGCGAGGTACTGCTGGACGCACGGGTCGGCGACGTCGATCTCGAACGTCAGCACCGTGCCGCTGGGGACCGACTCGCCCTGCGCCAGCGTGTCGCTGGTCGCGACACCGAACGGCACCGGGTCGAACGCGTCGTCCACGTTGTTGGAGACGTCACGCGCAACGCAGTCGCCCCCGGTGAGATCGACCGGGTAGACGCAACGGACCTCGCGGCACGGGTTGGGTGGGAAGCAACTGCAGTTGTCGCAGAACGGTCCGTCCTCCGGGAAGGTGGACGCAGTATGGCCGCAACGAAAACCGGCTCCGAAGATCTCCAGCGGGCGACCCGGGTCCGGGTCCGGCGTGTACGCGGGATCCATGCTCGGCAGCCAGCTCGTATAGGGGTCCACGGACGGGTCGTACTCGAAGGTCAGGTCACTCTTGACGGTCACCCGGACGCTTGCCGCCGAGATCGAGTAGTTCGCGGCACCGAGGCCCGCCGGCACGTCGCCGGTGGTGTCGAACCCGATGAGCATCTGGCCGTCGCGGTTGTCGAAGCTGGGATCGAAGCCGACCTCCTGGTCCGTGATCGCCCCGAAGATCGGCGCATCCACCCGGGAACCCGGGCTGGCATTAAACGGGTAGAACCAGCGATCCAAGGTCGGTTCGGTGAGGTTCACCTCGACCGTGTCCGCTGCGGCGGTCGCAGCGAGCACGGCGGGAATCGCCAGTAAAGCTATGGAGATAAAACAGTTAGATCTCACGTTCAAAGACTCGGCGTCGATTCTGGCCTTCTATTTGAAACTGAGTCGCAATCGCTGGTAGAGTACCGCCCAGAGTTGATGCGTCAAGCGGTGATGGAAGATATGACACGCCAAAAACTCGACACCCCGAAGACCCGCCGCGGCTTCACGCTGCTGGAGTTGCTGATCGTCGTCGCGGTCATCGCGCTGCTTGTGGGCCTCGTGTTCCCGGCGATCCGGATGGTCCGCAAGTCCGCCGGCCTCGCCCGCGAGCTGTCCACCGCGCGCCAGTTGATGGTCGCCTACCGGTCGTACGCATACGACGCCCGTGGCGTCTTGATGCCCGGCTACTACAACCTTAACGGCGTGACGCTGCCTGCAACCGATGAGACGGGGGCGGAACTCTCCGGGCCGGGTGTCCTTGCCGCGAGCTATGTCTGGCGGCTTGCACCGTACCTCGACTACAACCTGAACGGCCTGTACGTTGACGAGTCGCTCCTGACGCACCTGAAGAGCAACCAGCAGTACGACACCTATCTCATCAGCAGCTTTCCCGCCCTGGGTCTCAACGGCGTGTTCGTCGGTGGCGATACGGCGACCGGCGCTTACGACCAGGACTACGAGACGATCCTGGGCAAATTCTACGTGACCCGTCTTTCGGAAGTGAAGCACGCGACCCGACTCATCGTGTTCGGCTCCGCCCGGATCAACGGACCGGCGGCGAGCTTCGCCTACCCTGGCGCCAAGGTGGTCGAGGGGTACTTTCGTCTGAAGCCGCCGGCCTTCACCGAACGGATCTGGGCGGACCAATACGAGGCGGAATGCCTGGCGCCCTGCAACACCGTGGACTTCGGCCACGTGTCGCTACGGCACGGATTCCGCGAGGCGGCAATCGGGTTCTTCGACGGCCATACCGGGACCCTGAACGAGAGCACCATCCAGGACATGCGGCACTGGGCCGACCAGGCAGATCGCCCCGACTGGGTGCTGGAACCGATCATTCCCTGAACCGTGCCGCACGTTCTCGCACAGGCCGAACCGGTTCACTACCTGCCGATTGCCACCACGGCGATGGCGGTGGTGTTCTTCATCGTGCTTGTGCGCCGGTATGTCACGCGGCACTCCGGACCGCACCTGCTGTGGTGGGCCGGCGGGATCTTCGCGTACGGCATCGGCACGGCCCTCGAGGGTTCGATCACGTTGTTCGGCAACAGCATCGTGCTCACGAAGGCGTGGTACATCGCCGGCGCCCTGCTCGGCGGCTACCCGCTCGCCCAAGGCTCGGTCTACCTGCTGCTGCCGCGGCGCACCGCCAATGTGCTGACCGCGATCACCGTGCCGTACATGCTGGTCATGGCGGTCCTGGTCGTCCTGTCGCCGGTCAACGCGGACGTCCTGCAGGCGCACAAGCCCAGCGGCTCGATCCTCGGGTGGCAGTGGGTCCGCTTGATGACCCCGCTGCTCAACGGCTACGCCGCGGTCTTTCTCATCGGCGGGGCCGTCTACAGCGCCGTCCGTTTCGCGCGCCAGACCGGCGCCGGAAACCGCGCACTCGGCAACAGCCTCATCGCGATGGGCGCGATGCTGCCGGGTGTTGGCGGCGGCATGGCCAAGGCCGGTCACGTCGAGGCCCTGTACGTCGGCGAGTTCGTCGGGCTGATCCTGATATGGGCCGGCTATGCCGCGTGCGTGCACGAACCGGACTGATTTGAGCGCTCCGTACGGCCCTTCGGGCCGACACTCGCTTTCGTACGACCCGCCGAATTCATTCGGCGGGTCTGAGCGGACGCACAACAGCCGCCTAACAGGGTCCCCACGCGGCCAGTAGCGCCAGGAAGTCATCGATGCCGACGTTGCCGTCGGGAACGATGTCGTAGACCGGGTCGTCGGTGCCCCAGGCAGCCAGCAGGCCGAGGAAGTCGTTGATCCCGACCTCGCCGTCGCCATCGGTGTCGCCGAAGCACGCCTTGACCGTGGTGATC
>Ga0209988_10003131_pt1 | contig 10965 bp, 9 predicted proteins | sample N075metaG_FD_183115 | JGI IMG/M metagenome (GOLD analysis project Ga0209988, IMG submission 183115) | Deep subsurface microbial communities from Kermadec Trench to uncover new lineages of life (NeLLi) - N075 metaG (SPAdes) (version 2) | ecosystem: Environmental > Aquatic > Marine > Ocean trench... | reverse complement strand
GGCTCCATCATCGCACGACCCATATAGGTATCGACGACGCGCGTACGGTAGTTGTACCGGCCGGTCATGAGCGAGGCGCGCGTCGGGGCGCAGACGGGGCTGACGTAGAACGTCGTCATGGACGCCGCGCGACGCGCCAGTGCATCGATGTTCGGCGTTCGGATAACGGGGTTGCCGGTCACACCGAGATCGCCGTAGCCCTGGTCGTCGGTGAGTATGAGGACGACGTTGGGCGGGCCGTTCGCAACGGCCGGCGGCGTCGCGAAGCCGCCGAGGAACATCATTGCCGGCAGGTACAGGCCGCGTCGCGCGTGAAATGAGTCCTTCATGGTTGATTCGAATCTACTTGCGGCGTCCGGGATCGCCGGGGACGGCGCCATGGGGGTCGTCCTCGCCGAGCTCGTGTTGCAACCGCACCAGTTCCGCCTTGTGTTGCTTGACCAGGTCGGCGTATTGGGGATCGCCGTAGCGGCTGGTCAGTTCGTTGGGATCGGTCTCCAGGTCGAAGAACTCCCACTCGTTGAGCTGGTAGTAGTGGATCAACTTGTAGCGATCGGTGCGGACGCCGCAGTGCCGGGCGACGTGATGCGTCCCCGGGAACTCGTAATAGTGGTAATAGAACGACCGCCGCCAGTCGTCCGGCGTCCGGCCCTCCAACAGCGGGACAAGGCTTCGGCCCTGCATGTCGGCCGGGGTCCGGTCCGCGAGACCCGCCATGTCCAGGAACGTTTGCGCGAAGTCGACGTTGGAAACGAGGTCGTCGTTCACCGATCCGGCCGGCACGACGCCGGGCCAGCTGACGATCAGCGGCATGGTCAGGGATTCTTCGTACATCCAGCGTTTGTCGTACCACCCGTGTTCACCGAGGTACCAGCCTTGATCGGATGAGTAGATGACGATGGTGTTCTCCCCCAGACCGGATTCTTCCAGGTACGCCAGCATCCGGCCGATGTTGTCGTCCAGGGAAGCCACGCAACGCAGATAGTCCTTGATGTAGCGTTGATACTGCCATCGGATGCGATCGACGCCCTCGAGTTCGGCTGCATTGAACGCCTCGTTCTTCGGACCGTAGGCGGCGTTCCAGGTTGCCAGTTGATCGGCGGTCAGGTCTCTTGGGGGATCGAGCTTGAGATCGAACCGGCTGAGGTGTTCGGCGATGGTCATCTGCTGGTTGCGGGCGGGGCTGGCCCGGTTCGCGTAGTCGTCGAACAGCGTTTCGGGTTCGGGGATGGTCACATCGTCGTAGAGATTGAGGTGGTCGGGTCCGGGCTGCCAGTTGCGGTGCGGCGCCTTGTGCTGACACATGAGCATGAACGGTTGACCGGCGTTGTCATGGGCCTTCAGCCAGTCCAGCGCCAGGTCGGTGATGATGTCGGTGGTGTAGCCGGTGTACCTGTTGTCGCCGTCGGCGGTCTTCATCTTCGGGTTGTAGTACGGTCCCTGCCCGTGGAGGATTTCCCAGTGATCGAAGCCGGTGGGATCGCTGGAGAGGTGCCACTTGCCGATCACGGCGGTGCGGTAGCCGCCCTCCTGCAGGATCTTGGCGAAGTTGTTCTGGGTTCCGTCAAACTTGTTGCCGTTGCGGTAGAAGCCGTTGCGGTGACTGTACTTTCCCGTGAGGATGCAGGCGCGACTGGGCCCGCAGATCGCATTGGTGACCAGACAGTGCTCGAACCGCATGCCCTGGGCCGCGAGGCGATCGATGTTCGGCGTGATGTTGATTCTCGACCCGTATGCGCTGACGGCTCGCGGGGAGTGGTCGTCTGAGAAGATGAAGATGATGTTGGGCCGATCGGCGGCGACGAGGCGGGCGCCCGGGACCAGACAGGCCAGGATGACGGCGAGCCCGCGAAGCGTGTCGAGCGAGGTTCGTCGGCGCCGGACGGGGAAGCGCGACATCTCGAATCCTTTCAATCGTGTGGCATTGTCACGGCGCGTGTGGTGAAGGCCAAGTCTCTTCTTGCCGCCCCCCCAATGGGATACTGTACCTCTCAATGATGCCCGGAAACGCATCGGGCGTGGTGGACCTCGGTGACGGCCTGGAGACGGCCGCGGGGATTAATGCCGCTGGAGATCTTCCGGCGGCGCAGTAGGATGGTTGTCAGGGAGGCTCGTCATGCCCGAAACCCGCCGCAATGGCTTCACCATCATCGAGCTGCTGGTGGTCGTCTCGATCATCGCGCTGCTGGTCGGCATGCTGCTGCCGGCGATCGGCAAGGCCCGCGACACCGCAAAGGTCAACGTCTCGAAGAACAACCTCCGCCAGCTCGGCGTCGCGCACAAGACCTATGCCGCCGATTGGTCGGACCGGCAAGTGACCTACGTCCGGGACAACCTCGGCCAGTACGGCGGCGACGTCAGTGAATACAACGCCGCGATCTACGGCGGCGGCGGCGGCTTCGAGATCCACCCGCCGATCCTCGCCGGCTGGGGCTACACCAGCGGCGGGTCCTACGTCGCCTGGGCCTACTGGTCGGATCAGTCCAACAACGTGTACTTTCAGCCGATCAACTTCCCGGGCCCGCCCAACGACAGCGGGCCCGGCAGCGGGCCGGACGCATGCGGCAGCTGCGACGGCTGGGGATGGTTCCGTTTCGGCACGCAGCCCAAGCCGATGAGCGACTACCTCAGCGGCAAGTGGCTCGATCCGTTGTCTTTCGCGCCCAAGGACCGCGTGATCCTGGAACCGATCGAGCCGTGCTTCGAGATCCCCGGCGATGTCGTGGGCGGCGCGGCCTTTGGCGGAGTCGGGCCGGCGGGTTGCAACCCCGGCATTGGAAGCTACTGCCTCTCGCCGGCAGGCCTGTTCAGCCCCGTCGTGTTTTCCGACAACGGCGAAGGCGTCTTCTGGAAGGCCGCATGGGAGTTGCCCACCGGCTACAAGGTGCCGTCGTTCAGCCAGGTCAAGTTCCCGACACTCAAGACGCACATGCTGGAGCACCAGTGGCTGCAGAACGTCAAGATCCCCTGCAATGCGTCCTTCGAGGGCTGTGTGCCCTACTTCTTCAACCATAGCTTCCAGTCGGCGCCGGTGACACTGTTCTACGACGGGTCGGTCCGGCTGATGGGCGTCATGGAGGCCCTGTCATCCGACCGCCGCGCGTCGAGGCAGACTGCCGGTGGCGTGGGACTCTGGACACGCGACACCCCCTTCGGGGACGACGGCTACTTCATTTCTGACGCCTACGACTTCGCCGCAACCAGCTATCACATCCTCACGACCGAGGGCATTCGAGGCCGCGACACCATCGGACGGGAGTAACCGAGACCAATGATCGGTCTGTCGTTCGCCTGCGTGCTCGCGTTGGCGCCGGCGCCGGCGCCGTTGGCGGGCGTCGACTGGGAAGATGTGCTCGGGCCGTCCCAGGCGAAGTTGCCCGATCCCCTGCCGTCCGTGCGGTGGCGCACGAACCTTCGCACCTCGATGCTCGAAGCCGTCAGTACGGGACGGCCGGTCTTCGTGACGTTTCGGTGCCTGCCGTGCAAGCAGTGCGCGGACTTCGACTGCGACTCCGGACTTTGCATCACGGCGACGAATGTTGACGCGGCCGGAATGGACCAGATTCCGACGATGACCAGACCCCGTTTGGACCACGACCACCGTCCGTCGCCGCGATCGGCGTCACCGGATGACATGGTTTCGGGTTGCGTTGGCGAATCGGAATCCGTCACACACGATTCTAGCCGGGAGCCCGAGAATGGCGTCGCGGAACTGTGCGCGCAACGGCAGTGGTAACGCGTTGGCGCGACTCGGTGCGCGTCAGGTGCGCTTCGCCCATGGAGGTGTAAGAGCGGGAGGCGAAGTGCCTGTCCAGGAGGTCCTTTGGTCTGGTCTCACAAGACACGCTTCTCCCGCCTGCGGCGTGCGAAGCATGGCACGACTGGGGTAGTGGTACTGGGATTGGGACTGGGACTGGGACTGGCTCCGGGTGCTCACCGGTGGGTCGTACAGCTCATAGGTGGGTCGCTGCGTGCCGGAACCGGCCGGGCATTGGCGGTAGCAGTGCCTACCTGCATGATCGGGCATTTCGGCTCTAAGAACGGCTATGGAGGTAGATGCGCGCCTGTGCTTGCCATTTTTGTAGTCAATGCTACAATGTGTCGATATCTGCGTGGAGACGCACCCCATGGCTCAGCGGCAATGGATCCATCCCAGGCCTCCCCCGGCCGATCCGGCATTCCGGAAGGTCCGCGCGGATCACGCTACGGAGACCGCACAGGACTACGTGGAGGCGGTTTCCGACATCGTCCATCGCAAGGGGTTATGCAGGGTAAAGCACCTCGTGGAGCACATGGGCGTCTCGCATGTCACGGTCAGCCGGATCATCTCCCGGTTGCGCGACGAGCAGTTGGTGGAGACCGAACGCCACCGGCCCATCCGCTTGACGGCCAAGGGAGAACGTCTGGCGGCGGAGAGCCGGCGGCGGCATGAGGTCGTCCTCCAGTTCCTGCTCGCGCTTGGCGTACCGGCAGCGGAGGCCGATTCCGACGCCGAGGGGATCGAGCACCATGTGGGTTCCGCGACCCTCGAGCGCATGGAGAAGTTTCTGCAACAGCAACCAGCCGACGTGAAGGACTAATCATGACGTTGCACTTTCGAGCACGACCGAGGGGCACCCGGGTGCGGACGACGCTCCTGGCAACGGCTGTCGCACTGGGCCTCGCCGGCTCCGTGCCGGCGCACATCATCCCGCCCGAGAAACTTCATCCCGTGGCCGAGGCGTATCGGCGCGCGACGTTCATCTTGAATCTCAACCCCGTGGTCTGGGAGCAGGTCGAGACCGACGTCACGGCGATCGCCGACCACTGGCGGAACATCGACCCCGACGCGGCCGCGGCATTCGAGGCGGCCGCCGGCGAGATCATGGCCGGGGCGACGGACAATCGCCGCGAGGCCGCCGCGGCGGTATTCACACTCTTGACCAAAGCCGTCAACACCGTCGGCCAGGCCAAGCTCGCGCTGGCCCGGCAGGATCTCGGCAGCCGGGAGCCGGTCCGGCTCGCGATGCGCGAGGCCCAGGGCGTCTTCGGATCGTTCGACGACGTGCTGTTCGCGACCGATGCAACCGCGTTTCGCACCCTGGGCCAACGATGGCTGGAGTTGTCCAGCGCGATCGGGACGGCCGGGCTGCTCGGCCGCGGCGAGGTGCCGTTCGACCGGCGGCGATTCAACCGTGCGGCGGCGGACATTGCCGCTTACGCGGACGCCAACTTCGGGGCGGACTTTGAGCCGCTGCCGGATCGCGCGCTCGCCCCCTGGCCCGCGCGAAGCCCGACCTTCGACGCCTCGGCGGTGCTGCCCGCAAAGCTGCCGCCGGGCAGCAACATCAACAAGCAACTGCCCCGGCCCCGGCAGGTGCTGAACATGGCGGTCCGCGGCGTGGACGAGCGTGACACGATCCTCATCGCCCTCGGGGACATGGCGTTCGACAGCACGTTGATCCTCGGCGACCCGGCCCGAACCGTCGGCATCAGTTGCAACACGTGCCACAACAAGAGCATCACCAACCCGGGCCTCTTCATACCGGGCATCTCCCGCCGGGCCGGGGGCATGGACGTGTCGAACAGCTTCTTCGCGCCGCACGCCAACAACGGCCACTTCGACCCCCTGGACATCCCGGATCTCAGCGGCATTCGGTTCACCCCCCCCTACGGCCGGAACGGTCGATTCCCGTCGCTCCGCGAGTTCGTGCGCAACGTGATCGTCAACGAGTTCAACGGACCCGAACCCGACCCCTTGATTCTGGACGGGCTCGTGGCCTACATGTTCGAGTTCGACTTCCGCCCCAATCCGTTGCTCAACCGCGACGGGACGTTGAACAAAGAAGCATCGGCGGCGGCGCACCGCGGCCAGAAGATCTTCAACCGGCCGTTCGCCCAAATGGACGGCGCGAGCTGCGCCGACTGCCACGTGCCCGGGGCCAACTTCGTGGACCACCGCCGCCATGATCTGGGCACTGTCACAAACGCCGAGCCCTACGCACGGGACGGCGCGCTGGACACGCCGACGCTGCTGGGCATCACGGACACCGCGCCCTACTTTCATGACGGCAGCCAGCCCACCCTTCGCGCCGTCAACGATTGGTTCAACACGTCGTTCGAGTTGGGCTTGAGCCCCTCGGAGCTCGACGACCTCACCGCCTACGTGGAAACAGTGGGGTCGGGCATCGACGCGTTTGAAGACACGATCTTCACGCTCGAGGCCGAGATGGAGGAGTTCAGCTTCTTCCTGTCGGCGTACGAGTTCCTCGCCCGGAGGAACAAGACCGACTTGCTGGCCGTGACGTTCGGGACGATCGCGTTCGAGATCCGCGCTCACAAGTGGGACCTGCAGGACTGGACGCACATGCCTGTCCTGGACCGGCTGGCCCGGCTGATGGACGAAGCCGCCGCCGCCCTCGCTCAAGGCGACGCGCAGCGCGTCCGCGCGCTGGTCGGCGAGTATCGGCAAACCTACCAGAAGCACAGGAAGCTCCTGATCTAGTGCGATGGGATTTCCAATCATGACACCGATGGCACGATGGCCCCTACTTCTGACCTGCCTCACCGCTGCGCTCCTGATGAGCGGTCCCGCAGCGCCCCCACGCGCGGCCGGCGGCGACCACAGCGACCGACCGCCCAAGCCGCCCCGGCTGACCGTGGACGAGTCGAGCTCGCCCCTGAGAATCTCGTTCATCTCATACGCCAACCCGCAGCAGGTGGCCTCCGGCAGCGAGACCATTTGCCGATACCTGGAACCGTACCTGGGCATTCCGGTCAAGGGCCTCATAAGCACCGACTACGGATCGTCGATCGAGGCCATGCGCTATGAGCAGGCCGACCTGGCATTCGTCGATCCCCTGGCGTTCATGATGGCCCACGAGCAGATCGGAGCCGTCCCACTGCTGCTGGAGATCTACGCAACCGGCAAACCCGTCTACTACTCCTGCATCTGGGTCCGCCGGGACAGCGGGATCGAGACGGTCGAGGATCTCCAGGGTAAGACGATCGCCTATGCCGACCAGGTCGACATGTCCGGCCACCTGCTGCCGCGCGACATCTTCGCGCGGGCGGGACTGCTGGAGACAGACCAGTTGACGGGCGAGTTCTTCAAGCAGGTCTACTTCGCCGGCGGCGACGAGCAGGCCGTCCGCGCCGTTCTGAACGGCTTCGTCGACGCGGCCGGCGTCAGTGAGTTCTCGTACCTGCTGCTGCGCCCCGAAGAGCGAGACCAGGTCACCGTGATCGCCCGAAGTGTCGAGAGCCCGTCGCACCTGGTCATGGCACGATCCGGGTTGTCGGCCGAGGTCATGGCGCGGTTCAAGCAGGCGCTGCTCGCCCTGGACCCGAACCAGCCGCAGGACAAGGCGGTCCTGGACAAGCTGTACGGCGTGCAGGGCTACACCGAGGCAAAGTTCTCCGACTTCGCGGAGGTCGCCCGGATCGCGGCAAGTTACGGCTTCGTCAAGAAGCCGGAAGTGTTCGCGGCCGAAACCGAACAGGGCGGCCCATGATCAGGATCGAATGCCTCGAGGTTCAGTACGACCGCAACCCGCCGGTGCTCTCGATCGACGCGCTGACCATCAAGGCGGGCGAGCGCGTGGCGGTGATCGGTCCCAGCGGCGCGGGCAAGAGCACACTGCTCCGCGCGATCAAGGGCTACGTGCGGCCCGTCCAGGGCAAGGTCGAGGTGATGGGCGTCAACTTCATGACCGCGCGGCGGCGGGACCGCCGGCGCGTCAACCGACGGATCGGCCTGATCTATCAGCAGTTTCACCTGGTGCGCCGCTTGACTGTCCTCGAGAACGTGCTTTGCGGGCGACTCGGTGTCACGAGCCGGTGGCGGTCGTGTCTCGGCATGTTCTCGGCCGAAGATCGTCGCATCGCCTGGTCGGCCATCTGTGAGGTCGGCCTGCGCGACCAGGTGCACCAGCGCAGCGACCGGCTCTCCGGCGGCGAACAGCAGCGTGTGGCCGTCGCCCGGACAGTCGCGCAGCAACCGGCCATCATCCTGGCCGATGAGCCGGTGTCCAGCGTCGACCCCGCCTGGGCCGAGGATGTGCTGGAGATCATCACCGAGGTCCAGCGTCATCACCAGGCGACGCTGGTGATGAGCCTGCATCAACCCGATCTCGCGCGCCGCTTCGCCGAACGGATCATCGGCTTGCGCAAGGGGCGCGTGGTTTTCGACGACGAACCCGCCAAGGTCACCGAGGCGAACTTGAAGGAGCTTTACCGTGGCGACGCAAGCCTACCTCTCCACGGTGCCGCCGGCCGTTCCCAACAGCACCAGACGCGTACTGCTTAGGGTCGCCACCGTATCCTTTATACTGGGCCTGCTTGCCTGGTCCTGGGTCGGGACGGAGATGAACCTGCTGCACCTGGTCGACGCCGGTCCGCGGATCGCGGATTTCATGGACCGCATGCTGCCCCCGGACCTCACCTGGCAGGCGAGCGAGCCGCGCCCCTTCCCGCCGCCGCTGCGGCTCGCGGTCGCCGTGGTCGGCGTGACACTCCAGATCGCCCTGCTGGGAACCGCCCTGGGCACGATCGCGGCGCTGGCGCTGGGCCTGCTGGGCGCGGAGAACCTGACACCGCACTGGGTGCACCACCCGATCAAGATCGCGATGGCCCTGCTCCGCTCGATCCCGGTGATTCTCCTGGCCCTGTTGTTCGTGGCGGCACTGGGTCTCGGAGCGTTGCCCGGCGTGCTGGCGATCGCCGTTCACTCGGTCGGCATGCTCGGCAAGCTCTTCGCCGAAGAGTGCGAGACCGCCGACCCCGGCGTGTGGGAGGCCATGGACAGCGCCGGCTCGAACTGGTTCCAGAAGGTTCGCTACGCGGTCTGGCCGCAGGTCGCACCGCAGATCTACTCCCTGACCCTCTTTCGTCTGGACATGAACCTTCGCGAATCCGCGGTCCTTGGGCTGGTCGGGGTGGCGGGGCTTGGCTTGTGGATTGAGAACTATCGCCGCGCCTTCGACTATCAGAGCGTGGCGACGCTGGTGATCATCACCATGCTGGTGGTGCTGGTGGTCGATCAGATCAGCGTCCAGATCCGCCGCAAGCTCAAGTGAGCGGGCAGGGCTTCGGCGGCGTTCAGCCGAGGCGGGGACCCCGAGGCACGCGTATCCGATTTTGACGATATGATTCCGCCCGCCGGCCGCTGGGGTCGGGAGGTCTGCTGGGCGTTGATGTCCGAACCAATCTCTCACTCGTTGCAAGGTCCGGCCCCGCGCGAACGATCGGCGTGGATGCATGGCGTCCAGGCCGCGATATGGCTGTACCTGTTCGTCAGCGCCATCAACGTCATGGGCGGTGCCCTCAAGGCGCTGGGCCACAGCACAGCCTGGCTGACAAACTTCCTGGCCGCGGGCGGACACCCGATCATCGCGCTCATGGGGGGCGTCGCCGTCACCGCGATCGTCCAGAGTTCATCGTTCACGACGGCACTGATCATCATGCTGGTCGGGGCGGGCAATATGGACGTGGAGATGGCGGTGTACGCCGTCATGGGCGCCAACATCGGCACGAGCATCACCAACAACCTGGTTTCGATGGGGACCATGCGTATCAGGCGGCAGTTCCGCCTGGGCTACACCGCCGCCCTCATGCACGGCAACGTCAACCTGTTCACGGTGATGGTCCTGTTTCCGCTGGAGTGGATTTCCGGCGCGATGAGCTCGACCGGACACGGCCTGTTGACGCGATTCTCCATCGCCATGGCCAACTGGATGGGTCTCAGCCCGGTCGCGAAACCCACGAGCCCCGTCAAGTGGCTCACGAAGCCGGTGGTCGACGCGTTCAACTGGTTCGGCGACCTGGTCACGACGACCGACCAGGCGAAGTGGATTGTCGTTGCCGTGCTGGGCCTGGTGCTGCTGTTCCTCGCGCTCGCATTCATGGTGACCAACCTCAAGGGGGCCCTGCTGCGGCGGGTCGAGGGCCTGTTCAGCTCATTCCTGTTTCGCAATGACTTCATGTCCGGTGTCGTCGGGGTCATATCGACGATCTTCGTCCAGTCGAGCTCCGTCACGACGAGCCTGATGGTGCCGCTGGCCAGCGCCGGAGCCGTGACGATACGGCGGGCCTTCCCGTTCATGCTGGGATGCAATCTGGGCACGACGGTGACCGGCGTCATCGCGGCCACCGCCAACCCCGTGGCGGACGCCGTCAGCGTGGCGGTCTGCCACGTGACCTTCAATGTCCTGGCCGCCCTGGTGTGGTATCCGCTGCGCGCCATCCCCATTGGCCTGGCCGCGTGGTATGCGCAGCTCGCCGCCCGGTCAAAGCGGTACTACTTTCTGTTCCTGGGGGTCGTTTACTTCGCGATTCCCCTGGTGGTGTACCTCATCACGACGATTTTCCTGGGATCGCCCTAGAGTTGCAGGGAGCGGTTGATGTTCAAGCAGTTATTCTCAGCGTTGAAATCCGGAGAGGTCCTGGACCAGGCATTCTCGCAGTTCGACGAGATGCTCGATCACGCCCAGTGGATGTTCCTGCGGGCCAACGAGGTGCTGCACCGCAAGGCGTCGGCATCGGACGTCAAGGAGTCGATCTACGCCCGTGACAAGTCGATCAACGACCTGCTGCGCTCCATCCGGCGCAAGCTCGTCAGGCATCTCACGATCAACCCCGGTTCGGATATCGCGGCGAGCCTTGCCCTCATGAGCGTGGCGAAGGACGCCGAGCGGATCGGCGACTACTGCAAGAACGTCTTCGAGGTGGGGCAGTTCTACAAGGAGGGGGACTTCCACGTCGCCCGCTACAACGATCCTCTGGAGAACGTTTGCGGGCGGGTGGAAGGGCTTTTCGACACGGTGCGTCGCGGTTTCCGAGAGTCCGATTCGCAGCAGGCCAAGGCGGCGCTGAAGATCGCCGACGAAATAGGCGACGACTGTGACCGCGTGATCGAGCAGCTGCTCTGCGACGAAGAGAGCATTCAGACCCACGAGGCCGTCGCGTACTCGCTGCTCGCCCGCCACT
>Ga0209988_10003129_pt1 | contig 10966 bp, 8 predicted proteins | sample N075metaG_FD_183115 | JGI IMG/M metagenome (GOLD analysis project Ga0209988, IMG submission 183115) | Deep subsurface microbial communities from Kermadec Trench to uncover new lineages of life (NeLLi) - N075 metaG (SPAdes) (version 2) | ecosystem: Environmental > Aquatic > Marine > Ocean trench... | reverse complement strand
CCGCGAGGGCGACGTACCCGAGCAGCGGTGGCGCGGCGCCGGGGACGGCGCCGATTACCGTGTTGAGGCTGCTGACGCGCTTCATCGGCGTGTAGATGCCGACGTAGACGACGAGCGTCGCGAGCGCGAGGAGCGCCGAGAGCACGTTGAACGACAGCGCTAGGCCGAGGGTGCCGAGCGCACCGCACGCGGCACCGACGAACAGCGCGTCCCGTGGGGCGATGCGCCCGGTGACGAGCGGCCGATCCTTCGTGCGGTTCATGAGGCCGTCGGTCTCGCGCTCGAGGACCTGGTTCAGGATGCTCGCGCAGGCATTGACGAGCGTGATCCACACGGCGGCTTCGAACGCGCGCCCCCAATCCGCGAGGGGGGCCGCGCCGAGCAGCCCGCCGACGAGCGCGACGAGGTAGACCATCGCCGCCATGCGCGGGCGCACCAGCACGAGCCAGTCGAGCACGAGGGAACGCCGGCGAACCAGGACTCGCGTCGAGACGAGGGTCTTCACGCCGCGCCCTCCAGACCGGGCTGCACGGCGAGCGCGCGCTCACGTGCGGTACCGAGCCTGTAGGCCCACAAGGTGGCCAGCACGCAGTGTGCGAGGATCAGCGCTCCGCCGAGCACGTGCAACGTCGCCACCAGCCACTCGACGAACGACACCCGGTCGGGCGCTCGGGCGCCCCAGGCGATGAACCCGAGTGCGAACTGGAACCCCAGCAAGACGAGGATACGGCGCCGGAGCTGATCGAGGACGCCCCCGCCCGCGTCGGCGCTCGCCAGCTTGGAAGCGAGCCAGAGGAGCACGGCGGCCACGAGGAACGCGGTCACGAGGTGCAGGGTCATGCGCGCGGCAAGGTTCTCGCCGAGGCCGTTGCGAAGCCCGTGGCGGTACCACGCGCCCAGCACGATCTGGACGTAGACGAGCACCGACGCCACGAGGCCCGCGCGCCGGATCGCCGCGAGTCGGGGCGCGGCCGCAGCACCGCGCACATCCGCTGCACGCCAACGCCGCGATTGGTGCACCGCGAGCGCGACGAGGAGCGCGAACACCGCCTGGGCGAACGCGCCGTGCAGGAACGCGAACCGTGGGCTGTCCGCGAGCACGCGCGATCCGCCGAGCCAACCCTGAATGCAGACGGCCAGGGTGGCCGCGACGACGAGGAAACGCGACGAGCGCCGCGTGTCGTACCGGAACGTGGCGACTGTCGCCGCGAGCACCGCGAGCCCGACGGCCATGCCGAACAGGCGGTGGGAGTGCTCGACGAAGGTGGCGAGATCCCGGAACCACTCCTCGACCGGGAAGAACGGCATGAAGTGTCCTTCCGCGTTCCACCACCCCTCGACCGCCATTCCGGCCCCGATCGTCGTCACCGTCCCGCCGAACAGGAAGAGCGGCAGGAGCAGCACGACGGCGGCCAGGGCGAACCGACCAGGCCAGGCGCTGTCTTCGATCGCGGCGGAGCTCATGAGCGAGGGGAGGGGTGCGACCTCAGGAGAGCTTCTTCGCCTGGGGCAGGTAGTCCTCTTCCACCTCCGGCGAGGCGTACTCGTAGGGACCGCGGTAGACCTCGATCTGGTGGTCGAAGTTGCCGTGCCCGGGGGGTGACGGCGCCTCCCACTCGAGCGAGCAACCCTGCCAGGGGTTCCGGCCGACGCGCTTGCCCCACCACAGGCTGTGGAAGAAATTGAAGACGAAGATGATCTGCCACGCGAACAAGCAGAAGGCGCTGATCGAGATGAACTGGTTCAGCGGCTGCAGGTGCGCGTAGGTCTCGTAGTCGTACGGCATGGCCGTGCGCCGCATCAGCCCCGCCATCCCGAGCTGGTGCATCATGTAGAAGACACAGTTCGTGAAGATGAAGCTGCCGACGAAGTGAATCTTGCCTAGCGTCTCGTTCATCATCCGCCCGAACATCTTCGGGAACCAGTGGTAGATGGACGCGAAGATGGCGAACACCGAGCCGCCGAACACGATGTAGTGGAAGTGGGCGACGATGATGTAGGTGTCGTGGATGTAGATGTCGACCGGCGTCGCCGCCATCCAGATGCCCGATAGACCGCCGACGATGAACATCGCCACGAATCCGAGGGCGTTCAGCATCGGCGTCGTGAGCCGGATGCGCGCGCCCCAGAGCGTCCCCAGCCAGTTGAACACCTTGATGGCCGACGGCAGCGCGATGATGATCGTCGAGACCATGAAGGTCATGCCGAGCGCGGGGTTCATGCCGGACGTGAACATGTGGTGGCCCCACACGATGAAGCCGAGGCCCGCGATCGATGCCAGGGAGTAGACCATCGGCTTGTAGCCGAAGAGCGGCTTCCGCGCGTGCGTCGCGAGGATGTCCGACGCCATGCCCATCGCCGGCACGACCATGACGTAGACGGCGGGGTGGCTGTAGAACCAGAACAGGTGCTGCCACAGGAGCGGCTGACCGCCCGCGGCCGCGCCGACCATCTCGGGGTTCATCTGGTTGACGACGAGGTTCGTCGGCGTGAAGAAGCCCGTGTGCAGGGTGCGATCGAGGATCTGCATGATGCTCGCCGCCGTCAGCACCGGGAGCGCGAACAGCTGGAGCAGAGCGGCGATGAAGAGCGCCCAGATCACGAGCGGCATCCGCATCATCGTCATACCGGGCGCGCGCATCTTCACGATCGTCGTAACGTAGTTGATGGCGCCCATCATCGAGGACACGCCGATCCACGTGAGCGCGAGCAGCCAGTACGTCTGGGCCGATAAGCTGCCCGGCGCCGCCGTCTCGATCGTCGAGAGTGGAGGGTACGCCGTCCAACCCGCCGCGGGTCCGCCGCCGGGATTCATGAACGACATCACGATGCAGGCGATCGCCGGGATCATGGCCCAGTAGCCGAACATGTTCAGCCGCGGGAAGGCCATGTCCGGCGCGCCGATCATGAGCGGGATCAGGAAGTTCCCGAAGGCGCCGGTGAGCAGCGGGATGATCACGAAGAAGATCATCAGCGTGCCGTGCATGGTGAAGAGCATCGTGTAGAACTCGGGCGTGATCGCCTCGCCCGTGTTCGGGAACAGGATGCCGCCGATCACGGGCATCTTCGTCCACGGCCAGGCGAGCTGCCAGCGAATCGCCATCGCCATCAGCCCGCCGATCAGGAAGAAGAAGAGCCCCGTGAACATGAACTGGATCCCGATGACCTTGTGGTCCGTCGAGAAGATGTACTTGCGGAGGAAGCTGAGCTCGTGATGCTCGTGGTGCTCCCGGACGGTTCCGGGGGCGCCCATGCCGGGCTTGACGTGGGTCGTCGTAGGGGCGCTCACTGGTTCTCCTGTCCGTTCGAGTACTTCTCCGCCGTCTTGTCCACGATCCACTGATCGAATTCCGCCCGCGAGACGACCGTGATGCGGCCGGCCATCTTGTAGTGCCCCCAGCCGCACAACTCGGCGCAGATGAGGTCGAACGTCCCCTCCTCCATCGAGTTGAACCAGACCGGGATGGTCATGCCGGGCACGGCGTCCTGCTTGAGCCGCAGGACCGGGACGAAGAAGCTGTGCAACACGTCGTGCGAGCGAAGATTGAAGACGATGTCCTCGTCCACGGGCACGACGAATTCGTATACGCTCTCGATATCATCGGCGGTGCCGAAGCGGCCGTCGATGCCGGGGTAGCGGAACCGCCAGTCGAATTGGCTGGCGAACACCTCGGCGAACAGCTGCTTGCCCGCCGTCGCGCCCGCAAACTTGATGTCCGCCCAGGTCGTCATCTGCATGAAGGCGATGATGAGCAGGAGGGCCGCGGGGATGCCGGTCCAGATCATCTCGAGCTTGTGGTTGCCGTGCGAGAAGACCGCCTTGCCCTCACGTTTCTTCGAGTACTTGAAGACGAACATTATGAGCGCCCCCATGGTCCCGACGAAGAACACGAGGATGAGCCAACTGATGAAGGTGAACAGGAAGTCGATGTCCCCTCCGAACGTCGAGGTGTACTCGGGCCACCACCACGAGTAGCCGTCGGGCATGGGCCCGAGGAGGAAGGTCTCGGAATCGACGAAGGACCAGATTCCGAACACCAGGAGGGCCGCGAACAGCAGTGTTGCGATCAGGCGCATGGCGTAGGTTGCGGGAGGGGGCGGAAGCGGGCTCGGGCGGGATGGGTGGAAAACAGTGCGCGTGTCCCCGCGCGCGAGCGGGGTCGCGCGCGTCAGTGTTCCTCGTGCTCGGTCTCGGAATCGAAGCGCGCGAGCTTCTTCTCGTACTCGCGCGCGACGTCGTGCTCTTCCGCGATCGACAGGACGAAGTAGACGAGCGACCAGATGTCGTCGTCGGTGAGCTCCGGCGCGGCGGCGGGCATCACCGTGCCGTAGATGCCGTACTTGATGCGGCGATAGAAGTCGAGCGGGCGGCTCCCGCCGCGGAAGATCGACTGCTGGAAGTTCCGCGGATTGCTCCCGAAACCCTTCGCGTCGAGGATGCCGGCCGTCTCGCGGGCGATGCCCCAGTCGTCCAGCTTGTGGCGGGCGACCTTCTCCTCGGTCACCGTGTGGCCGTCCACGAGCACAGGGTTGCCCGCGTCGTCCGTCTTCACGAAGTCCTTGAACATCCAGCCGGCCACGAGGTCATCCTCGGTCAGGACGATCGCGCCGTCCGCGTCGGGGTCGATCTCCTTCAGCTCGAAGAGCGAGACGCCCGCGCCGCGACCGTCGGGGCCGTGGCAACTGAAGCAGTTGGCGACGGTGCCCAGGAAGAGCTCGCGACCGTGCTCGAGCATCTCGGGCGTGACCTCGTGCGCACGCGGGACGTCGCCCTCCACGGCGACATACTTTCCGGGCGCGGCGTCCCATTTTTCCCAGACGAACTCGTAATTCACCAGCACGGAGCTGGCGGGCAGGTCGCCCTCGCCATCGATCGCATCACCCACGAGCAACGTCTCCACCTCGCCCCGGATCGCGAGCAGCCGCACGTAGTCGACGAGCCCCTCGAGCTGGCCGCGTGAGAAACGCATGAACGACGGCATCGCCGAGCCCTTGGCGCCCTGTTCGAGGATATTCAGCAGGTCCTCGCGCCGCGGCTGGTTGCGGTCCACCGCCGTCCACTTGAACTTTCCGAGCCGGTAGTCCCGCGGGCGGGGACTGACGAAATCGGCCGTCGGACCGTTGCCGCCGCCCTCGTTCCCGTGGCAGTGCAGGCAATGCTGGCGGTACATGTCGGAGGACTCGCGCAGCGTCGGGTAGTGCGAGATGAAGAGCGCGATCGCCTCCTCGTGGCGCGTGCCGTAGTCCGGGTCCGACTCGTCGTAGGGCGCGTCCGGATTCTCGAGCAGGCCGGGCAGGTGATCTTCCGTCCACTCCAGCCAGAGGTCCTGCGCATAGAACGGCCGGTAGACCTCCGCGTAGCGCCGGGCCTCGACCAGTTGGAGTTGCATCTTGAAGCGCCGGGCATTGCCCACCTTGATCGCGTCGAATGCGGCGTCGTCCAGTTCCTCGTACCCGCCCGCGCTGCGGTCGATCTCGCCGATCCAGTCGTCGAGCAACATGTAGCCGGGCTCGGCCGCCGAGCCGAACAACATCTCGAGCGCGCCCTGGATCTGAACGGCGACGGCACCTGGGTTGGCGACCTCCCCGTCTTCGTAGGCGCGCCGCAGTCGCGCGTGCGTGGAGTCGCTCAGGCTGTAATGGATCGTGCCGGCCTGGGGCTCGAACCCGCACGCCTGCGAGAGGCAGCCGAGCAGGACGCCCAAGGAGACCGTACGGAGCTTGCTGCGGTTGGAAACCTGGGGCTTCATGGGCTGACGTGGCGGCACGGAAGGCCGTTACGGACGCTCTCCGCCGGGCGGCCGGCAGGGGTCTGGAGCGCGTCTCCGGGGAGTATCCGAGGGGGGGGTCGGGCGATGGACCCGAACAGTTTGGCGATGGACTTCGGGGAGTCAAGGACGTGGAGTGCGTACGCGCCGTACACTTGGCCCCCGACGTGAAATCCTCCCCCCTCCTCCCCCTCCACCGAGCCGCCGGCGCGCGGCTCACGGCCCCGGACCAGGGCTCCCGGCTCCTGACCTACGGCGACGTCCCCGCGGAATACGCGGCGGCGATGGAGGGCTGCGCCCTCTTCGATGCGACCGAGCGCGGGCTCGTCTCCGTGATGGGCGCCGACGCCGACACCTTCCTCCACCGGCTCCTCGCGAGCGACGTCCGCGGCCTCGCCCCGGGCCACGGTTCGCAGAGTCTCCTCCTTACGGGCAAGGGCAAGATCGTCCACGACTTCGAGCTCGCCCCGGTCGAAGGCGGGTTCCACCTGTCGACCCCCCCGGGCGCCGCCCCGGACCTCGTGGCCAAGCTCGACACGTACCTCTTCGCGGAAGCCGTCGAGCTCGCGGACCGCTCGGAGAGCTCCGCGCCGCTCGAGCTCTGCGGGCCTGAGGCGGCGGCGCGGATCGAGGCCGTGCTCGGCGCGGCGCCGCCTGTGGAGTTCCACCAGCCGGCCGGCGTGACCTTCGCCGGCCACCCGTGCACCGTGGTCGCGCTGCCCGTGGCCGGCTCGCCCGGCTGGCGCCTCGACCCCGGTCCAGAGCGCTCCGAGGAGCTCTTCCGTGCCCTCTGCGACGCGGGCGCCACCCCGGCCGGCGTCGTCGTCCGCGAAACCCTACGCATCGAGGCGGGCCGCGCCCTCTGGGGCGCCGACGTCGACGAGAACGTCTACCCGCAGGAGGCGCGACTCACCGACGCCTTCAGCCTCGACAAGGGCTGCTACATCGGCCAGGAGGTCGTGGCGAAGATCGACACGTACGGCGGCCTCAACAAGTGCCTCTTCGCACTCGCGGTAAACCACGACGACCCGGTCTCGGCGGGCACGCGCCTCATGTTCGACGACGAGGGCGAGTGGCGCGACCTCGGCGTCGTCACCTCGTGGGCCTATTCGTTCGTGCTCGACACGGGCCTCGTGCTCGCCTACGTCAAGCGCCGCCACCAGGCCGTGGACACGAAGTTCCGCCTGGGTGATGGCCCCGGCACGGCGACGATCGTGCCCCTCCCCGTGCGCGCGAACGCCGTGCCGATCTAGACCGAAGTACGGTTGCCGTCAGGGCGACTCCGTACTCCGGAGCTCGAGCGACACGACGAGGTCGAGCGGCCCGACCGGCACCGTCCCCTCGATCCGGACCGGGATGCCCGAGGCTTCCTCGACCCAGATCGAGAGCGTGCCGTGGATGCCGAAGAGGCCCTTGAACTGCGCCTTCCCGCCCCGCGGCTCGCCCTCCGCCGCCCGCGGCGAGAGCACGATCGCGCGGCAGGTGAACGTGCCCGCGCTCGTCTCGATCCGTTGGCGACCGGCGCGCTTCACGCCCAGCTCCCAGATCGTGTCCTTGTCGAGCAGGGGGAACGTCAGCTCGTCCCGGCCTTCCGCGACCATGGCGCGACACAGGAACACGGCGCTCAGCATGTCGACCGCGCCGGTCGGGATCGTGCGCGTGCGCGGCGCCTTCCACACGCGGTGGGCGCTGCGCCGGCACCGGCGGCAATGGCCCGCGGGCGAGAAGAGGCTGGCGTCGACGAAGTGCTCCCGGCGCTCGCAGCCCTTGCAATGGGTGTCGCTGCGGTACCAGAGGCTGTTCACCCCGTCCCGGTCGCCGTAGCGCAGCTCGCGCCGCCGGCAGGCGCTCCCCGCGGCGGTGTCGCGGTGGACGAAGCGCGGCCAGGCCTGGGGCAGGACCCGCGTCTCGATCGTGTGGTCCAGGACGAATCCGAGGTAGCGCCCCCGCGCCCGGCCGCGCATCCAGCCCGCCCTCGGCACCGGCGCGAAGCTCGCGACCGGCTCGGAGGCGAGGGCCGCGGTGACGATTCCCGCCGGGGGCAGGCCCGCCTGGAACGGCTCGACGCCGGAGGAGAGCTCGAACGACCCGACCCGGAACTTCCCGAGCTTGCCGAGCAGCCCGAGCTCGACGAATACGTCGAAGTCGAGCACCTCCGCGGCCGGGATCTCGAACGCCAGCGCGTCCGGGCCGCGGGTGACGACCAACGGGCTGCGCGGCGCGGCGGCCGCCCCGTGCGGGCCGTCCGCCGCGGGCCGCGCGACGGCGATCGCGGCGAGACGCGCGAGGGCGGGGCGCGCGAGCGTGAGGCCCGTGCAAGCGAAGCCCGCGCAAGCGAGGATCTGGGCGAAGAGCGGGGTTTGGAACACTGGGGGGGGGCCTGTGGCGCGGGGGGAGCGTCATAGCCCCGTACGCGGGAGTCGTTACGCGGTCAACGGACGGCGCGGACCCGCCAGCGCTCGATTCGCTCTCGCGCGTCGCGCTCGGCGACCCGCACGGGGGGCGCATCCTCGTCCCGGGCACGGGCGAGGATCCGGCCCAGCGCCGCGCCCACGCGCTCCCCGATCGCTCCGACCGGCTCCCGGCGCCCCTCGAGGTGGAAGATCGTGCCGCGGATGAGCGCCCCGGCGCTGACGATGAAGTCCGGCGCGAGCAGCACGCCGCGCTCGTGCAACCGGTCGGCGTGGTGCGAGTGCGCGAGCACGTTGTTCGCGGCCCCGACGATCGCGCGGCAGCGCAGGCGCCCGAGGCTGAGGTCGTGCAGGATGCCGCCGAGCGCGCACGGCGCGAACACGTCGCACGGGACGTCGAGCTCCGCCGCGGGGTCGACCAGCTCGAGCGCCGTCGCGCGCGCGACCCGGCGCGCGCGCGCGGTGTCGATGTCGGACGCGAACACCTTGACGTCGCGCTCGACGAGCAGGGCCGCGAGCCGCGCGCCGACGGCGCCCAGGCCCTGGATCACCACCGTCCGGCGCGGCCAATCCTCGTGCCCGTCGAGGTGCCGCAGCACCTCGGCGATGCCGTGGAACACGCCCGTGGCCGTCGACTCCGCGAGCTCACCGGGGCCGTCCGGGCCCGGGTCGGTCACGTAGCTCGTCTCGGCCGCGATCCAGGCGAGTTGCTCCGGCCCCGTCCCGACGTCCGGACCCGTGTAGAACCGGCCCGCGAGCCGCTCCACCGCCACCCCGATCGCGCGGTAGCAGCCCGCCTGGCTCATCCCCGGGTGGTCGAGGAGCACGAGCTTCGCGCCCCCCGCGGGGAGCTCCAGGGCGACGCACTTCTGGGTCATCGCGCGGGCGAGCCGGAGGCAGTCGCGGAGCGCCTCGTGCTCGTCCCGATAGACCCAGCGCCGGACCCCTCCGAAAGCGGGGCCCCGCTCGGTATCGTGGATCGCAAGAAACGCCCGGAGGCCCGAGCGGCGGTCGTGGAGCGCGACGACCTGCTCGAAGCCGTCGGCGGCCATCGCATCGAGAATCTGTACGGACACGGAAACTCGAGTCTACCCGCACCTTTGCCCCTGCGGGTCGGCGCCGGGACCATTCCTCCCGGACCGGGGGGAAGAAGCTCCGCCCTCGAACGTCAAGAGTCCCCCCATGACCCGCTACCCATCACTTTCATCGAGGGCCCGCGCCGGAATCCGTTCCCAGACCCGCCCGACCACGACCCGCACCCGCGGCGCGGCCGCGCTCTTCTGCCTGATCCCACTCCAGGCCTGCTCGTCCCCGGAAGAGAAGCCCGAGCCGCCCGAGTTCGAGGTCTTTCGGCCCGCGGCCTTCGACAGCCCGCGCAGCCCGATCGGCCCGTTCCTCATGGAGCTCGACAACTCGATCGAGCGCTGGCAGGCCCTCACGCTCGGCGCCGACAACGAGAACGACCGGCGTATGAAGAAGTTGCTCGAGGAGCACATCTCCTACTCGGCCCGGAAGCGCCTCCACGACCTGATCGGAGAGCTCCAGAGCCGGGCACCGTTCAACCGCATGGTCGCCGCGGCGGCGCTCGGCTTCACCGAGGCTGAAGCTGCCCTCGGCCCGCTGCTCGCGAGCCTGGACGACTCCTCGCCCGAGGTCGTCGCCAACGCGCTGCTCGGCCTCGCCCTGCTCGGCAATCGTGACACGCCGCTGGCCGAGATCACGATCCTCCTGGCCGAAGGTGTGAACGAGACGACGCGCGCCAACGCCGCGTACGCGGTGCGCGAGGTGTTGGAGGCCGGAGGCTCGGGCACGGGAGTCCTCACGGCCGCTCGGACGGGCCTGCGCGACGAGAGCTCGCTCGTGCGCACGCACTCGGCCCTGATCCTCGCGCACGAGATGGACACCGGCTCGCTCAGCCTGCTCGAGTACCAGCTCGAGGACGAGACGCCGCTCGCCGCGCTGGCCGCCGCCCGCTCTCTCGCCTACATCGGCCAGCGCGACCGGCACCAGTTGGCCACCGTCGCCATGGCGCTTGCCGGGGCGCTCGACACGTCGGAAGACGTCGTGCGAGCCGGGATTCTGCGCTACCTCCGGCTCCTGTCGGAGGCGAACTACGGCAAGGAGCAGGAGGAGTGGGTCGAGTGGGCGGCCCGCCTGCAGTAGGTGCCGGACGCCCCTTCGCGAGCCTCCCCTGACGGTTCCTGGACGGCCGGCCGTGACCCGCAATTCTCGCGCGGATAGGCTGGTTCCGAGCCGTGTTCCAACTCCTCACCCTCGTCGCGTTGACTCTCTGCCCCCCGGTCGGCCCCGGCGGGCGGAGCCAGGCCGAGGGCGGCCACCCCGCCTGGATCCTGCCCGGTCCGCGCGAGAAGGTCGCGGGCATGGACGCGTTCACGATGCACTCGAAGGTCGTCATGCGCGCCGCCCCCGACGTCACGTGGGAGCTGAACGCGGCCTTCGGCTTCCCGGGCCGCGCGCGCGTCTTCCTCGCCACGTTGGACGAGCACCACACGGGCCGGACGCTCCGCTACCGCTTCGGCGAGCTCGCCCCGTTCGTCGCGCCGCTGCAGACGGGCTCGGTCGTGCTCGCGGGCGAGGAGCGCCGCGACAGCCTGCGCCGGATCGAGCTCCGGCGCGCCGTCGCCATCTGGCCCCACGGCTTCGAGTGGCAGGGTGAGGGCACGACGCGCCGCGCGGACCTGGGCGAGCTCGGGACGCTCATCGCGCGGCTCGACGCCGACGCGCGGCCAGAGACCGTCGAGTGCCGACTCGCGGACGGCGAAGTCC
>Ga0209988_10003125_pt1 | contig 10977 bp, 13 predicted proteins | sample N075metaG_FD_183115 | JGI IMG/M metagenome (GOLD analysis project Ga0209988, IMG submission 183115) | Deep subsurface microbial communities from Kermadec Trench to uncover new lineages of life (NeLLi) - N075 metaG (SPAdes) (version 2) | ecosystem: Environmental > Aquatic > Marine > Ocean trench... | reverse complement strand
CGTTGGAAACGGCCGAGTATCTACGCGATCTGACAGCGAAACTTGGCATCCCGTTTATCTACAAGTCTTCCTTCGACAAGGCGAATCGCTCATCCGCAAAAAGTTTTCGCGGCCCCGGTATAGAGGAAGGGCTGCGAGTGCTTTCCGAGGTAAAACGACAGATCGGTGTGCCGGTGCTGACCGATGTCCATGAAGATACGCCGCTGGATGAGGTGGCAGAGGTTGTAGACGTCTTGCAGACACCGGCATTTCTCTGTAGGCAAACCAATTTTATTGTCAATGTCGCGCGCAAAGGCCTTCCCGTCAACATCAAGAAAGGCCAGTTTTTATCCCCCTGGGAGATGCAGAATGTTGCCGATAAGGCACGATCTGCCGGTAATAATCAGGTCATGGTTTGCGAGCGCGGGGTCTCTTTCGGGTACAACAACCTGGTTTCAGATATGCGCTCGCTGGCTATTATGCGCACCACGGGTTGTCCGGTGGTGTACGACGCCACGCATTCGGTTCAGTTGCCGGGACAAAAAGGCATTGCGTCAGGTGGACAGCGTGAATTTATACCTGTGCTTGCACGGGCTGCCATCGCCGCTGGTGTTGCGGGATTGTTCATGGAAACACATCCCTCACCCGAAAAGGCACTCAGCGATGGCCCCAATGCCTGGCCCATGAAGGATATGGAAGCATTACTCACAACGCTTAAACAACTGGATGAGGTCGTTAAAGCGGCAGGGTTCCCGGAGGATCCTCTGATTCATGGATGATTCAAAGTGGTTTCAGGGATGACGTGCGGTGATCCGTGTACCAAACACACCCGGGAACAATACGTATGAGCAAGATTGTAGAACTGCGTGGCAGAGAGATACTTGATTCACGTGGTAATCCGACGGTAGAAGCTGATGTGCGTCTTGATTCCGGCGCTGTAGGCAGGGCAGCCGTTCCGTCCGGTGCGTCCACTGGCAGCCGTGAAGCGGTAGAGTTACGTGATGAGGGTGACCGTTACCTGGGTAAAGGGGTGTTGAGGGCAGTTTCGAATCTAAACGGAGAGTTACGATCCGCGTTGCTGGGCCTCGGTGATACGCAGCAGGCGGCGCTTGACCAGTGCATGATTGAACTGGATGGCACGGATAACAAAGCCCGACTAGGCGCGAATGCGATTCTTGCGGCGTCACTGGCCTATGCTCAGGCCAATGCTGCCGAGCAGGCAGTTCCATTGTTTAGAACGTTGGGGGATGGTCCCTATCAGATGCCCGTGCCAATGATGAATATCATCAATGGCGGTGCCCATGCGGACAACAGCGTCGACATCCAGGAATTTATGATTTTACCCGTCAATGCGCCCAGTTTTTCGGAAGCGCTGCGGTATGGTGTTGAGGTATTTCATGCACTTAAGTCGGTGTTAAAAAATGCTGGGCTCAGTACAGCGGTTGGCGACGAGGGTGGTTTCGCTCCAGATCTGCCCTCTAATACGGCCGCACTTGAGACAATCATGCAGGCGATCGAGTTGGCAGGTTTCAAGGCTGGCGAGGATATTTACTTAGGGCTGGATGTCGCCAGTTCAGAGTTCTACGAATCTGGCATATACAAGCTGAGCTCGGAAGGTAAACAATTTGACTCGGTCGGATTCGCAGATTTCCTGGGTGAGATCGTGGCAGCGTTTCCAGTGATCTCAATTGAGGATGGTATGGATGAAGGCGACTGGGAGGGATGGGCTGCGCTAACCAACAGGCTGGGAGCCAAGGTGCAGATAGTGGGTGATGATCTGTTTGTAACGAATACTTCAATCCTTGCGGAAGGTATCGACAAACACATCGCCAACTCAATTTTGATCAAGCCCAACCAGATAGGCACTCTAACCGAGACGCTCAGTGCTATTAATATGGCGGTTGAAGCGGAGTATTCGGCGATCGTATCACATCGCTCAGGTGAAACCGAAGATGCGACGATTGCGGATATCGCCGTGGGTACGGCAGCGACACAGATCAAAACCGGGTCACTGTGTCGATCCGATCGCATGGCGAAATATAATCAACTGCTGCGTATAGAAGAGATTCTGGGTTCCGATGCGGCTTATGCAGGTAAGGCTGGTTTCCCGGTCAAGTTCTGAACGAATATGGGAACAAACGGTATGTATTCATGACTAAAGCCTCGCAGCAGTCATCAGTAACACTCGGTACTCGCCTGGTATTAGCAGGGCTGGCGGCGCTTCTCGTTGCTTTGCAATGGCGTCTGTGGTTGTCGGATGAGGGCTGGTCCGAAGTAATTCGACTGCGCAATAGTGTGGCGACACAGAGGTCCGAAAATGAGCTGCTTGCCGAACGGAATGCCCGCTTGCAAGCAGAAGTCACCGATCTTAAGGATGGTTTTGCCGCACTGGAAGAGCGTGCACGGTCCGATCTGGGCATGGTGGGAGAGGATGAGAGTTTCTATCTGTTTGTACCAACCAACACGCAGCCTGATTAATAACCGGCTACTCGTTTGATCCACTTCGATAATGAGCAGGTGCAGTTGCGAAACTGCGCGGATGTTGATTGTTTGCCACGATATCTCGGTGGTGTAGTGGGAGTGGCTGATTATCGTTGTGCACTGGGCGATTTCCGGGTTAGCGAGTACGGTGTAGAGCCTTCAGGTACGGGCGAGCATTTGCTGCTCAGGGTTCGTAAAGCGGGACAAAATACTCGTTGGGTTGCGAAACGGCTCGCTGAAGTGATTGGCGTACCCTACCGGGCGGTGAGTTACGCAGGCCTGAAAGATCGCCATGCGATCACGGAGCAGTGGTTTGGTGTCCATCTGCCAGGTTGTCCGGATCCGGATATGAATGCGTTCAGCATTGAGGGAGTCAAAGTGTTGATGGCAGTGCGTCACGACCGAAAGTTGCGTCCGGGCCAGCTTAGCTACAACTATTTTGAAATCCTGTTGCGAAATTGATGGGACGGAAAAAGTAGCAGCCCGGTTACACGAGATTGCGTCTGTAGGCGTACCAAATTATTTTGGTCCGCAACGGTTTGGTCGGGGGCTTGGAAATTTAGAGCTCCTGCGAGAAGCAAATGATATTTGCCGGTTGAACAGGAAGCAGCGTGCTTTCGCGCTGTCGGCCCTGCGCGGCGCGCTGTTTAATGGGTATCTGGCGAGCCGTGTGAATAATGGGGATTGGAACCAGCTACTGCCAGGTGAAGTGGGCATATCCGATCGACCGCGCGGAGTTGCAGAACACGACTGCAGCGTATTTGAACCCGAACGGTTTACCTACGGGTTTGCTATGGGGTAAGGGTAGCAGTGCAGCCAGAGGTGCAGCAGCGGAACGGGAAAGGGCATGGTACGAGCAATTCCCTCGAGTCAGATCCATGCTGGAAAAAGCGGGAGCGCGCGCCACGCGTCGGGTGCTCAGGTTACGTGTTGCCAAGCTGGTCTGGCAGCAGCAAAATAAGGACTTGAGGCTTTGCTTTGCGTTGGGGCCGGGAGCCTACGCGACCGTAGTGTTGCGCGAATTGTTTAGTCTGACGGACAGGGCACGACAAAGTGACCCTGATGAAACACAGTTAAGGCTGTGAGTATCTTTTACCTATGTTGAAGATAATTGAGCATGACGAGATCATCGAGATTTCGATGAATCGGCCTCCGGTTAACGCAATGACAATCGAGTTCCTCGATGCGCTGTTGCAAGCGCATACCGATTCAGTAACACAGGGGGCTCGCGCCATCATTATTTCAGGCAGGGATGGCATATTTAGCGCAGGACTGGATGTTCCCGCATTGCTTGAGCAGACACGAGCAGAGATAGAAGCTTTCTGGACAATATTTTTCGCCACAATGAATGTCATAGCTAGCAGCCCGGTACCGATAGGTGCGGCAATTACCGGGCATGCGCCGGCGGGTGGGACAGTGTTGACGCTCTATTGTGATTATCGGGTAGCAATCCGCGGCGAATTTTCGCTGGGACTGAACGAAGTCCGTGTTGGCCTGCCTGTCACCCGTAATGTTTTGTATGCGCTGGAACTGATAGTCGGTGCGCGACAAGCCGCGTTGCTCGCGACATCGGGGCAATTGCTGTCTCCCGATGATGCACTGGCTTGTGGGCTGGTCGACGAACTGGCTGATACAGGTCAGGCTACAGAGCGTTGCCTGGTTTGGGCACGAGATTTGCTGGAGTTGCCCTCCATTGCCATGAATAAAACGCGATTGGGTGCCAAGTCCGAACTGATCGAGAAAGTCTCGGAGACAGCCGCTTATACGCGGTTAGCAGCCGATGCCTGGTTCAGCGACGAAACCCAGCGCATGCTGAAGGAACTGGTAGCGAGGCTGAAAGCTTAGTACAGGTCAGTGTTCACGCAACAGGACATAGATAGCCCCAGTGCCACCGTCACTTGGACGGGCGGGGCAGAAAGCCAGAACCGTATCCCACTGACGCAACCAGTGATTAACAGCCGCTTTCAGCACGGGGCCGCTTGGGCCGGACCGTATACCCTTACCGTGTATTACGCGAATGCAACTTAAACCATGCTGTACGCAATCGTTGATGAAAGCCCGTAATGCGGATTCCACCTCCAGGCGAGTACAGCCATGCAGGTCAATTTCTTCCTGCACAGTATATTTTCCACGCTGTAGTTCGCGCATAATTTTGCGGGTGACGCTACCGCGCCGGAACGACATATCATCGATGAGTTCCAGTACGGATAAATCTGACTCAGAGCTTATTGAATCCTGTAGCATCTGCTGTTCGTCCCTATGCTGATGTCGTGCCTGGTCACTGGTTGTGGTTTTCAGCCGATGGCGCTTGCGGACACTGAGAGGCTGGATGCCGTTGACAGCACTTCGGAATAGCGCGTCGCCCTCTGAATGACTATGTTTACCCTTTTTTGTGCCCATTGATCCGTAATGAAAATATTGTTGAGTAACGATGACGGCTACCATGCTGAAGGGCTTGCCGAGCTGGCTCGTGCAGTTAGCGAGTTGGCAGAGACCATTATCGTGGCACCAGACCGTAATCAGAGCGGTGCAAGTCATTCTCTCACACTCGATGCCCCATTACGGGTGAGTCAGACCGATGAGGGCGTGTATTTTGTGAATGGCACGCCAACTGATTGTGTGCATTTGGCCATCACGGGTCTGCTGCCGACCGAGCCGGATATGGTAATGGCCGGCATTAACCACGGATCTAATTTAGGTGACGACGTATTGTATTCAGGTACCGTGGCTGCCGCGATTGAGGGACGTTTTCTCGGCCTCCCGGCCATGGCGGTGTCTTTGGTCAGCGAAGAGCCACGCTATTTTAAGACAGCCTCTCAGGCTGCCTGTGAATTATTGCAGCGGCTGCAGGAAGACCCGCTACCGGCCGATACTATACTTAATATCAATGTGCCGGATATGCCATTTGATGAACTGCGGGGCTACCAGGCCACTCGACTGGGTTTCCGGCATCGTTCGGAGGCAATGGTGAGTATGCAAGACCCCAGAGGTCGACCCGTGTACTGGATCGGAGCTGCAGGGCCAGGGCAGGATGCGGGCCCGGGTACCGATTTTCATGCCGTTAAAGAAGGCTATATTTCGGTAACGACTTTACAGGTTGACCTGACCAAGCTGGATGCGATTGCATCACTCGCATCATGGTTGAATTCATGATGCTTGGTACACGTAATATACAGGGCATAGGGATGACCTCGGCCAGAACCCGTGACCGATTGGTAAAACGCCTGCAAGAAAACGGCATCCATCAGCAGGCAATACTTGAGCGTATACGTAACGTGCCCCGTCACCTGTTTGTGGATGAAGCCCTCTCGAGTCGGGCTTACGAGGACAGTGCGTTGCCAATAGGGCAGGGGCAGACTATATCTCAGCCCTTTATCGTCGCCTTGATGACCCAGGCATTACTGGAGCATGAAGGGGAGTTGCAGCGTTTGACGAAGGTGCTGGAAGTGGGTACCGGTTGCGGTTATCAAACCGCAGTGCTGGCGCCGTTTGTCAAGCAGTTGTTCTCGATCGAACGAGTGGCACCACTGCTGAATGAGACCAAGCAACGCCTGGCTGAGCTTGAAATCACGAACATTCGCTTTCGACACGATGATGGGTTTCGCGGCTGGCCAGGTCAGGCGCCGTTTGACGGCATCATCGTAACGGCGGCACCGGCTGTAATCCCTGAGAAACTGCTGGATCAATTGGCTCCTGGCGGCAGGCTGGTGGTCCCCGTAGGGCCGGTGGGTGGCACACAGCAACTGTATCGCATAACCCGAACTCCGACTGGGATCACACGCGAACAGCTCAGCGCTGTGTCTTTTGTGCCAATGCTGGAAGGAAGAGAAAAGGGCACGGGTTGATGAAAGTTTTTTCCACACTCATGGATCGAGTGCTAACCTGGTCCAAACATCCGAAGGCACCCTGGTTTCTGGGTGCTTTAAGTTTCGCAGAATCGTCTTTCTTTCCGATTCCTCCCGATGTGATGCTGATGCCGATGGTGATGGCACAGCCGAACAAAGCATGGCATTTCGCCACTCTCACTACAGTTGCATCTGTGGCTGGCGGATTGGCCGGTTTTTTTATAGGTGTCTGGTTTATCGATGCCATTATTCCCTGGTTACAGGAGTTTGGTTACCTCAATGCGTATGAACGCGCCCAGGCATGGTTTGCCGAATGGGGTTTCTGGGCTGTATTGGCAGCAGGATTTTCGCCGATTCCATACAAGGTTTTCACCATCGCGGCGGGTGCATTGTCAATGTCATTGGTGCCGTTCGCCCTTGCATCGCTGGTTGGTCGCGCAGCCAGATTTTTTCTGGTTGCGGCGCTGCTCCGTTGGGGTGGGGCACGATTTGAGTCCGCGTTACGGCGCTATGTTGATATCATTGGTTGGGTGGTAGTGGCATTGCTGGTTATTGGCTATTTCTTGCTGCGCAATTGAAAACGGTTCCGGGTTACCTGTTAGCTATTCTCTGTGCGCTGCTGCTAGCGGCCTGCAGCAGTGCGCTTCGCTGGCATCCTGATTACCACACCGTACGATCCGGCGAAACGTTGTACTCCATCGCCATGCAATACAATCTGGATCAGCGGCAATTGGCCGGTTGGAACCGTCTCGGTAGTGGAACCTATATACGCGCAGGACAGAAGTTGCGGTTGACGCCACCCTCTGGCTATACAACCGCGAAGAGCAAAGATGGGAAGGCTAAGCCATCTGCCAGCAGTGTAGTGGATCTGCCAGCTCCGGCCTGGCATTGGCCCACCAGCGGTGCGGTGTTGCTGTACTTCGGAGAGTCCCCCAAAACCCAGTCTGGTATACGCATTGCTGGCACTGAGGGGCAGTCAGTGAAGGCAACTGCGGCTGGAGAAGTTGTCTATGCCGGTACCGGGCTGAGGAGTTATGGCCAATTGCTGATACTCAAGCACAATGAGACATGGCTAAGTGCTTACGGCTTTAATTCGAAACTACTGGTCACTGAAGGTGGTCGGGTGCAGGCAGGTCAGGTTATAGCCGCGATGGGCCGTGATTCGGGCGGTCGAGCGCTGTTGCATTTCGAGATTCGACGCAATGGTCAGCCAGTCGATCCACTGCGTTATTTACCGCCACACTAATCCACTTATTCCACCAGCAATGCGGCAACAACCATTCGTTGTTCTCCGATCAGCACGTTAAATGTCCGGCAAGCTGCGCTCGTTTTCATCACTTCAATTGCGATTCCGGCCTGCATGATTTCAGTCATAAGCGCTATGGAGGGGAAGTGCTGCTTGATGCCGGTACCAAACAGGATGATCTCCGGGTGCAGGTCCAGTGCGGGTTGAAAATCAGCTATGCTCAACTCCTCTATGGTAGGCACGTGCCAATCGGGGAAGATTTGATCGTGGGAAATTATCGCGTTGCTGTGAATTATCCGGCCTCGCAAACGAATTTCGCCGTGTTCGAACGACTCAATCATGTTGCCCTGGCCGCTGTCAGGTGTGAATTTCATGGGGGTAGCATCGCATGGGCGTTACCTTCGGTACAGTGAGCGAAACAACGGAATTTCTTTAGTCTATGAGCAGACAGCGCGAGATATTACGCCGCATAGCCCCGCCGGAGCTGGAGCAAGCACTGCCTGCAGATATGCATCCGATATTGCGGCGTATTTACGCCGCACGTGGTGTGGATATCGTCTCACTTGATCTGTCACTGTCCAGCATGATACCTGTAGGTCAGCTTGATTATGCTGCTGAAGCCGCAGAAAGACTGGCATTGGCGCGGCAGGAACAGCAGCGTGTTCTGGTACTCGGAGATTTCGATGCCGATGGTGCCACAGCAACCGCGCTGATGATGACATGCCTGCGCGCATTCGGTTACCGGCACACCCACTTTCTGGTCCCGGATCGTCAGGTCTACGGGTATGGATTATCCAAAGCCATTGTTGAATTGGCAGCGAAGCATCAGCCTGACCTGATAGTGACAGTGGATAACGGTATCAGCAGTCTCGACGGGGTCGACGAGGCCAACCGACTGGGCATAGATGTATTGGTAACGGACCATCACCTGCCGGGAGAGACACTGCCGGATGCTGCAGTGATCGTTAATCCGAATGCCCCCGGCAATGGTTTCCCCAGTAAAATGCTTGCCGGTGTCGGTGTCGCTTTTTATGTCATGGCAGCCCTGGGGCAGCGGCTCGCGGCCGATAGCCTGATTGATGCGGCAAATGCTCGCCGAGTGTGCACGGATTGTCTTGACCTGGTCGCACTTGGCACTGTCGCTGATCTGGTGCCGCTTGATCACAATAACCGGGTATTGGTAGCGCAGGGCATGGCGCGGATTAGAGCTGGAATCAGTCGCCCTGGTATCAAGGCCCTGTTTGCGGTGGCGGGTCGTAACATAGTTGATGCGGCTACCAGCGACCTCGGATTTGCTATAGCCCCCCGTCTAAATGCAGCAGGACGACTCACCGATATGACCATCGGGGTCAACTGTCTGTTGGCAGATAGTGATGCAACTGCCATGACGCTGGCGCAGGAGTTATCCCAACTGAATCGGCAACGTCAGGAACTGCAAACAGAGATGCAGTTAACAGCCGAATTGCAGCTTGATCGTGTGGAAGAGGAGTTGGGGGAGCAGGTTCGTGAGGCGGTTTGTCTGTTTGATCCTGATTGGCATCAGGGAGTCGTGGGTCTAGTGGCCACACGCATTCGGGAGCGCATAAACCGGCCCGTCATTGCATTTGCACCCGCGACAGATGAGGCAAATCTCAAGGGTTCGGGTCGGTCTGTGCCGGGTGTACATTTGCGCGATGTGCTTGCGGCTGTTGAGGCCAAGCACCCGGACCTGCTCGGGAATTATGGCGGGCATGCGATGGCAGTAGGCCTGAATCTGAGAAAAGCACATCTCGATGCATTTCGGCAGGCGTTCATAGCAGAAGTGGCGTTGCATGCCGATCAGATAGAAGACACAGAACGCTTGTGGAGTGATGGTGAGTTGTCTCCAGCCGATCTTAATCTTCCAATGGCGGAAACTCTGCGTCATGCGGCCCCCTGGGGGCAGGGGTTCTCTGAGCCGGCATTTGATGGACGCTTCGAACTGGTGGACCAGCGAATTGTTGGCGAACGGCATCTCAAGTTGCGAGTACGACCTGTGGGCGGCACTCAAGCTGTCGATGGTATAGCGTTCAATCACCCCGATTTGTTGCCAAACATTAGTGGTCAGCAATTCGTACTGGTCTATCGGCTGGACGTTAATGAATTCAGGGCTACCCGGCGTCATCAGCTGGTTGTTCAGCACATTGAATGCGTCTAGCATTACGTATGTCTGCCCCTATAAATTTTATACGGAATATTAAAGAGCCAATATGGAACTGAATCAGCTACAGAAAGTTATTGAAGACCTACGAGAGCGTTGTCAGGCGCTGAGGGGGTTTCTTTGACTTCGATAACCAGCTCGATCGGCTGAATCAGATAAGGCAGGATTTTGAAGACCCCGGCATCTGGAATGATCAGAAAAAAGCGGAAGCGCTCGGCCGCGAGCGGGCACGGTTGGAAGCTGTGTTGCTGCCACTTGATCAGGCGGATAAGGGGCTTGCAGATGCGGCGGACTTACTGGATCTCGCTGTAGAAGAGGACGATACGTCGACCCAGCAGGAAATCGCCGCGGATTTAGAATCTATACAGGAACAAGTGGAGCGGCTGGAGTTCCAGCGCATGTTCAACGGCCCTGCCGATGAGGCCAATGCGTTTGTGGATATACAATCGGGGGCTGGTGGTACCGAAGCACAAGATTGGGCCGAAATGTTGTTGCGCATGTATCTTCGCTGGTGTGAGGCCAATGGGTTTGCTGCGGAACTGATTGAAGCTTCACCGGGTGAGGTGGCGGGGATCAAGAGTGCAACGATTCACGTAAAAGGTGAATATGCTTACGGCTGGTTACGCACAGAATCTGGTGTGCATCGGCTGGTGCGTAAATCACCCTTTGACTCCGGCAACCGAAGACATACTTCATTTGCAGCCGTGTTCGTTTCGCCCGAGGTGGATGATGACATCGAAATCGAAATAAATCCTGCGGATTTGCGTGTAGATGTGTATCGCGCCAGTGGCGCGGGGGGGCAGCACGTTAACAAGACTGAGTCGGCAGTTCGAATCACGCACAACCCTACGGGAATAGTTGTGCAGTGTCAGAGTGATCGCTCCCAGCACAAGAATCGAGCAACATGTATGAAACAGCTTAAGGCGCGCTTGTACGATCTTGAAGAGCAAAAGCGAAAAAAGGAGGCACAGGCGCAGGAGGAAAGCAAATCGGACGTGGGCTGGGGCAGTCAGATTCGTTCGTACGTGCTGGATAAATCCCGGGTCAAGGATTTGCGCACCGGAGTTGAATCAGGTGATCCGGGCGCGGTGCTGAACGGCGGGTTGAACAAATTTATTGAGGCGAGTCTGAAGCAGGGCGTCTGAGGGACGTGAACAGGAACTATGCATGGTCAGTAAGAAACAAGGAAACAAAGAGAATAAGCTCGTGGCCGAACGTCGTCGCAAGCTCGATGAGTTACGCGCGGG
>Ga0209988_10003124_pt1 | contig 10981 bp, 11 predicted proteins | sample N075metaG_FD_183115 | JGI IMG/M metagenome (GOLD analysis project Ga0209988, IMG submission 183115) | Deep subsurface microbial communities from Kermadec Trench to uncover new lineages of life (NeLLi) - N075 metaG (SPAdes) (version 2) | ecosystem: Environmental > Aquatic > Marine > Ocean trench... | reverse complement strand
ACGCCTTCATTCGTGCAAGCGCTTCACCAAGGACATAGTCAACGGACACAGAGATGGCATCGAGCCCGCCGGCTCGATAGCCGCCGACAGCGTAGGTAAACTTGACCCTGGTGCCACCTTCGGAATCTTCAAATTCCCAAGTCATGTTGCCGCTCACTCCCATCAGGCCCAACGGTCCGAGCCCTCCGGTAAGCCGCAATACAACAGCAGGATTGATCATCGTTACAGTCAGGTGGACAACGCCGGCATTGTCACCGAAATCCTCGCAAAAACAACCCTGCGGTTTGGCACTGATTCGAAGGCGGCTCGAATCCCCGGAAACAGTGTGGTCGGAATTCCACCACGCACCGATCTCATGGATTGCCGCGTGCCAGACTTCCTCGCGCGCGGCATTGATCGTAACCTCATGGACGGTGGTGAACCCCACATGCTCGGCATTCACTACTTCGGCGGCAGCGCCAACAGGCAATAGAATAGTCGTCAGCAAGAATGCGCGAATCGGATTTTTCATATGCGCTCCCGTTGAGATAGCGGAGTACACCGCCAAGCTTGCTAGCTTACCGCAATCAGATTTATTTCCAATTAGACATTGAATAGCCCGGACAAAGTGCATAGATAGGTTTGACACAATGGTAACTGACCACGTCTGAGCCCTTGCTCGAGCCACAGGAACTCAAGTAACTCATTGATTTTATGACTGAAGATCTACGCGTAGTGTTCGAGAGTCGCAACCGGCAAAGCTGTTCGGTGCGCGCGCTTGTGCTCGCAGCAAAGGAAATTCCGCATCAGCTGATCAACGATGACAGTTCCTGCGTGCTGGTTGTGCCAGCCCAACACTCGGCACGTGCGATGCAGGAATTGCTGCTGTACGACGACGAAAATCCTCCCATACGGCCACCGCCAATCAAACGGATTGAACACCAGAATGCGCTCCCGGGCATTATTGCCTATGTCGTGATCGTCTGTATTGTCGCCGGTATGGCCGGGTATTCGTTCTTCGGCAGCAACTGGTTTGCTGCGGGACGTATTGACGGCGAGCTTATACGCAATGGCGAGTTCTGGCGCTTGTTCACTGCCTTGACCTTGCACGCCAGCGCCAAACATCTGCTTGGCAATATTGCGTTTGGAGCTCTGTTTGGGCTGTTCGCCGGCCGACTGCTTGGCTCGGGAATCGCCTGGCTCGCCATTGTCCTCGCCGCGGCTGCCGGCAATGCCGCGAACGTCCTGTTGCTTGAATCCACACACCGATCCATCGGCGCATCAACAGCCGTATTCGCAGCGCTGGGGCTGGTTGCCGGCTATGTCTGGCAGGGCAAATTGATGGCACAGGATCGCTGGTCGTATCGATACGGGCCCATCGTCGGCGGCTTGGCATTGTTGATGTTCACCGGCACTGGTGGACCCAACACCGACATAGGTGCACATCTGCTCGGCTTTGTTATGGGCTTCGCTACCGGCATGTTGCTGATCTATTTCGGACCCGTACCCATAGACCGGCGCTCGCAGATTTTAGCCGGCGGTGCCGCCGCGGCGCTGATACTGCTCAGTTGGCCAATAGCGCTTCTGGTCTGACTAATATGAAGAAGATTCTGCTGTTCCTGGCAGGCATATTTGTTCTCGTTATCATCGTGCTTTGGGTACGGCATGGCGGTGGAGACCCGTACCCGGACCTGTCGACGGTGCCACGCCTGAACAGCGAGGCGATCGAGGTGGTTCTCTCGTATCCAGAGCCCATTGGCAATGTTGCAGTCAACGCGGATGGCAGGATATTTTTCACTGTGCATCCGGAATCAAGACCGCAGGGCAATAAATTATTGGAGTACGTCGACGGCGCGGCTGTACCTTATCCCTCCGGCCGACAGCAAACCGAGCTATTCGATACTGTCCTTGGCATCGCAATCGATCGCTTCGACCGTCTCTGGACTATCGACCACGGCAATCACGGCCTGCGTCCAGCGAGAATCGTCGGGATAGACCTTAAGAGCGGCGAAGTCATTCGTTTGCAACAACTCGATAAGAAAATTGCGCCCTTAGGATCGTTTTTACAAGACTTACAAGTGAGTGCGGACGGGCGCACTATCGTAATTGCCGATGCCAGTTTCTGGCGCAAGTCGCCTGCCATCATTGTCTATGACATCCAGACCGGAGACGCGCGTCGCGTACTCGAAAATCATGAGTCGGTTACTGCCGAGCACTTTATAATCCGAACTCGCGGTCATGATATGGAGTTCGTCGGTGGCATAGTTGTGCTGCGCGGCGGTATCGACGGCATTGCGCTGGGACCGGAGTGGCTTTACTACGGCGCGCTTAGCGGCTCAGGCCTGTATCGTGTAAGACTCAAAGACCTTCGCGATAAGGCACTACCGGAAGCGCAGCTTGCTGAACGTGTCGAGCGTTATAGTGACAAGCCGCTTAGCGATGGTCTCAGCACCGATGTTAATGGCAATATTTTCATTACGGATGTGGAGCACAGCTCAGTTTTTATTGTGGGGCCCGATCAGGAACTTGCGACGCTTGTTCACTCAAAATCAATACGCTGGCCTGACGCCTTATCCTTCGGACCTGATGGCTATCTTTACCTGGCGGACAGTGCGTTGCCAGACCTGATTCTTCAATCAGCCGAGCACATTAAGGCTAGTGGGCCGTATTATATTTTTCGTTTTCAGCCCGGCAGCGAAGGTGTTCCGGGACAATAACAAGGACCCAGTCAATGAACGACACAAACCTATCCGACCTAAGCCTCGAGTGGAGCAAGTTTCTGGAATTGCTGCAGGCGAAAGGCATCGACTTCGGCATCAACCTCGCTATCGCATTGGCGATATATTATATCGGCAAATTTTTCGTCGGACTGCTGGTGCGTGCGACAGGCAAGTTCATGCAAAAACAAGGTGTCGACAAGACGCTGGAAACCTTCATTTGCAATCTTGTTCGAACCTCTTTGATGATCGTCATCATCATCGCTGCTATTGGCGCCGTCGGCATCCAAACCACATCATTTATTGCCATATTCGGTGCCGCGGGTCTGGCCGTCGGCCTCGCGCTGCAAGGCTCATTGTCCAACTTCGCGTCCGGAGTCCTGATTGTCTTGTTTCGGCCGTATCGTGTTGGTGATTATATTGAAGCAGCAGGAATCGCCGGCTCCGTTGAAAAAGTTCAGATTATGACGACTGTACTCAAGACCGGTGACAACAAGCAAATCATCGTACCGAACAGCCAGATCATGAATAGCATCATCACAAACTACTCGGTCAACGACACACGTCGTATCGACATGGTCATCGGCGTGAGTTATGACGATGATCTCGACAAGGTTCGCGCGACATTAGAGGCTTTAATTGCGGACGAAGCAAGAATTCTACAGGACCCCGCTACTCTGATCGCAGTCGCCGAACTTGCTGATAGCAGCGTCAACTTTTTTGTCCGGCCCTGGGTCAAATCCGGAGATTTCTCGAGTGTCAAGTATGATCTTACGGAGGCGATAAAGAAACGTTTCGACAAGGAAGGCATTTCCTTCCCGTTCCCGCAACGGGACGTTCACCTGTACAACGCCAATTCGGACTAACAACCTGTGACCTAATCAGCATTATCGGGCTCCATAAAGCACCACTTGAGTTTCGGCACGCGTGCTTTGAGCTTACGTTCCAGAGCGTTAATGCTGGCGACGGCTTCATCAATAGTCATATCCGAACGCATCTTTATCTTGGCGGCGAGCATTGTATCCGGACCAAACTGCATTGTGATGATGTTGAACACGAACTCGACATCATCTTGTTCGGCGATAATTTCGGCAATAGCGTTCTGAATATCGGGCTCGGCTGAACGCCCGACTAACAAGGAGCCGATGCGCCACGCGATGAATACCGAAATGACTATCAGGATGGCGCCAATGCAGATTGAACCCAGCGCATCGTAGACGGGGTTGCCCGTTATTTCTGCGAGCGTCAAGAAGCCAAGCGCAAATATCAACCCCAATTGAGCTCCGACGTCTTCACCCAGAACGACGACGAGTTCTGAATTTCGTGTGTGTTTGAGCCAATGCCGCAATGAGCGTTTGCCTCGCAACTTGCGAATTTCGCGCAGCGCCCCGAATAGCGACACGCCTTCCAGCACTATTGCCAGCAAGAGAACGACTATCGCTATCCAGACTTGCGACAAGGGTTCAGGATTATTGAGTTTATGAACGCCCTCGTAAATGGAAAACAATCCACCCATGCTGAATAGCAGGATTGCGACAACGAAACTCCAGAAGTAGCTGAGTTTGCCGTAACCCAGTGGGTGCTCTTCATCGGCGGGGAGCAGTGACAGTTTCAGGCCCAGGAATAACAACACCTGGTTAATCGTATCCGCGTAGGAATGAATGGCTTCTGCAAGCATGCTGCCAGAGCCTGTCAGCCATGCCGCCCAGGTCTTGGCGATGGCAATTCCGAAATTCGCCAGGAAAGCATATAAAATCGCCCTCGCTGTCGAATCGTGCGCTGCTGTAGCCATAGGCAAGCCTTAATCCATGTAAACCAAATCCCGGCGAACGCGTTATTTATGATGATGCCACGGTATGTGCATTAAGCGAAACTGTGTCATCTGTTGCATAATCGAATGACAGGCGGACCGAACCATGCGCGAACTTAATTTCTTCATGTTGCTCGTCATCCTCGCGGCCATCGCAGGCTGCGCGGCCCACCCTGACCCCATTGTCGACATGCAAGGGGTTAACCCGGACCGGCTCGCCAAGGACTGGGATGAATGCGAGGGCTATAGTGAAGAAATTCAGATAACCAAAGGTGTAGCCAAGGGCACGGCTGTCGGGGCCGGCGTCGGTGCTGTCGGCGGTGCGATTAACGGTGATGTCAGCCGTTCGGCTGCCACTGGCGCTTTGATAGGCGCGACTCGTTCCGGCCTCGATGCCGATCGTGATAAGCAGATGGTGTTCAAACGCTGTCTTCGCGGCCGAGGCTACCGCGTCCTCAACTAAGGGAATCTCTTGACCGTGCAGCCGACCAGAGTTACTGTGTTTATATACAGTACTGGAGCAAAGCATGGCGGTACAAGCACACAAAGGCCGCGGCGCGGTGTCCGCGCCCGAAGGTCGATTCAGCACACAGCAAATCGATTTCAGTGCGCAAGAAGCCAATGCCAGAGCCCGGAAAAAACCGGACACCGTTCTCAGGGCTATGTCGGTCAGCCGCATTATCAGCAGCAACGAATCACCTGACGTTCCGTTTGATCGCTCGATAAACCCGTACCAGGGTTGCGAGCATGGCTGCATTTACTGCTACGCGAGACCAAGTCACAGCTACCTAGGACTTTCGCCCGGCCTCGACTTCGAGACCCGTATTTTTTACAAACCTGACGCTGCAAAACGCCTGTTAGAAGAGTGGCAAAAACCCAATTACGAATGCAGGCCAATTACGATAGGCGCGAATACGGACCCTTATCAACCAGCGGACAAGTCACTGCAGATCACGCGGCAACTCCTGGAAATGTTTGTCAAATTTCGCCACCCGGTCAACTTGATTACCAAGAGCAACCTCATTTGCAGGGATATCGATCTCTTGAGCGACCTGGCGAGCGATGGATTGTGTTCTGTCGCGATTAGCCTGCCGACCATGGACTCAAAGTTAAAGCGAATTATGGAGCCGCGCGTTCCGGCAGCCGCGCTGCGGCTAAAGGCAATCAGTGAGTTGCACGCTCAAGGCATACCCACTAGCGTGCTGGTCGCTCCGATAATTCCCATGATCAATGATGGCGAAATCGAACAAATCCTTGAGTCAGTCGCACTCGCCGGCGCCAGGCAAGCTCATTACATCTTCCTGCGCCTGCCGAACGAAGTAAAAGGTCTGTTCGACGAGTGGCTTGTCGCACATTTTCCAGACCGCAGAGCACATGTCATGAGCCTGATACGACAAGCAAGCGGTGGCCGGGATTATGATCATCGCTTTGGCATCAGGCAGACAGGTCGCGGCCCTTACGCCGCCATGCTGGCAGCACGGTTCAAGAAAGCCTGCCGTCAATTCGGGCTGGAATCGGAGTCGTATCAAGACACACTGGATTGCAGCCGGTTTCTGCATCCGGGCAGGCAACAATTGCTGCTCGATCTCTGATTGGGCGCACAGCCCAGCTACCGTAGACAAGCATCAGTCGGTATAGTGGCTCTGGCGCCGACAGCCCTGTATTCGCGAACTATTCGGCATGATTCCGGTCACATTTTAACGCCGGGATTGAATGCGAAGATTGTCAGGCACAAGGGTAACCAGCACAGGAATGATCAACATTATCAAATACATTGCGCTGCTCTTGATTCTTTTCATGGCCCAGGTGTGCCTGGCGCAACAGGTCGAAACCGATGACGCTGCTACGCCGCTGGATCAGGTTGTACCAGTCGCGGACGACGACGCCGATTACGTCGACCAGGAAATCAGCACCAACGACCAGGATAAGATCGATGGAGAGGAGCGCCTGCTCACAGAGTTCGCACGCTACCGTCGCCTGCTCAATGAGGGTTCGCTTGACGAAGCCGACATAGCAGCTAAACGCATTGTCGAAATGGCCATCAGTGTATATGGACCGCAATCGCGGGAAACAGCAAGCGCCTTGAACAACCTGGGCATCGTTCAGCACGGCAATGAACAGTACGATGCGGCGATCCAGAACTTTACTTCCTCTATCGAGATTCTTGAAATCATCGAGGACCGCCTGAACGGGTCTTTGATTAACCCTCTGAAGGGCCTTGGCGCCGCGCAGCTGGAAAATGGTCGCCCGGATCAGGCACTAAAAACATTTACTCGCGCGGCGCACATTACGCACGTAAATGAGGGGCCGCATAATCTCGATCAAGTTGAAATTCTGGAATCTCTGGCCGAAACCCAAATACGCATGGGTGAAGTGAAAGAAGCTCGGAAAATACTCGATCGAATTCACGGGCTGAATGTAAGATATTTCGAAGAAGACCCGATGGGCCTTTTGCCGTCGTTACTGAATCGGGCGTCCTGGCAACACCGCGCAGGTTACTTCAGCGATGAACGAGTGTCGTACCGCCGCGCGATTCGAATCGTTGAGGCCAGTTCAGGAAAATACGATCCACTGTTAATTGAGCCGCTGCGACGACTTGGAGAATCCTTCTACTATATCGATAGGTCAGTCGTCACCACTCAACAGCAAAGCCTGGTATCAGGGGGCGAATTATACTTCAAGCGCGCAGTACGAATCGCCGATCGAACCGAGGACCTCGATTGGCATGAAATGGTAAAGACCAAACTCGCCCTGGCAGACTATTTCATGTATATCGATGCACATTCTCGCGCCCGCAAAATCTATCGGGACGTATGGGAACGTCTTTCTACGGGCGAAGAGCAGCTGGCTGCGAGAAGCGCGCTGCTGGAACAAGTAGTGCCGTTGCGCACGAATGACCTGCCATCCTTCGCCGGCACGTATCCAGCCGATAGTGCGGAAAAGGTTGAAATGCATGTCGGCAAAATCATGGTCGACTACTCCGTATCTGACCGCGGCCGTGTTCGGAAATTGCGATCCGAGGCCTTACCTCCTGAATTCACCGACATGCAACGCATAGTACACAGGGAAATTCGACGCCGTATTTATCGACCAAAAATGGTCGAGGCTGTGCCGGTTGACGTAGACGGGATCGTATTTGAGCATAATTTTTCCTATATGCAGGCAGACCTGGACGCATTGCTCGCAAAGAAGGCTGCTACTACCGAGGACAAGGGCAAGAAAGACAGCCGTGATTGAACGCTTCGGACGTTTCCGGTCTCGAGAATTCGATGTCAAAATTTCTCAATCTGTTGTTGCTGATGTTCTGCCTGACCCCTGGTGTCACGTACGCCGGCTGTAAAGACGACTGGATTTGCGTCGACGAAATACACAAGGACGGTGACGTCGAACTGCGCGCACGCAACCTGCGAAACTTTCCCATTACCTACACATTGAACGTTCGGACGCGGAATTTTGCCGTGGCGGGTCCAAAGACAGTTACGCGAACGCTGGGCCCTGGAGAATCGGCGCAGGTCATGTTGCTTGACCATCGTGCTGGCGGTGGCAAGGGTTTCTATCGATACAATTATGAGTGGACGGTCGGCAGAATCGACGCCAGGCACGACGATGAGCAGCTCTATGCACTGCCCTATTCTGCAGGTCGTTCCTACCGAGTCCTGCAGGGTTATCGATCGCGATTCAGCCATAGAGGTCGCGAGGAATTTGCGGTCGACTTTGATATGCCGGAGGGAACTCCGGTGCATGCGGCAAGGTCCGGCACGGTCGCTCGTGTCGTAGAACGTCACTCAAAAGGCTGCTGGAAGACGGGTTGTGGTGAATACGCCAACTACGTCGTCGTTTTACACGATGACGGTACCACCGGCGAGTACTATCATTTGCAGCATAATGGCGTGCTTGTGGACGCCGGAGACAGCGTAGTGCGCGGACAGCAAATCGGTTTGTCAGGCAACACGGGGCACACAACGATGGCGCACCTGCATTTCGCGGTGTATCGCGCAATTGACTGGGGACATACGCAGTCAATTGCAGTGCGCTTTCAAAGCGCTGACGGTATTATTGACCGACCGCGTCGCGGCGCTCGCTACCAGGCTCAGTAGAGAAACTAAACATATGAATCACACAGCCACGCCACAATTAGGCAACCATTTCGTAAACGGCAATCCCGTGCAGGGACCGTTTGAGCAGCACCTTGAACAGGCAGTATTTGCGATGGGTTGCTTTTGGGGCGCCGAACAACTTTTTTGGGAAACCGACGGTGTTTTTTCGACGGCGGCCGGGTATGCGGGAGGCGATGTTGCGGATCCTGACTATCACGCTGTGTGCGGAGGTGAAACCGGTCATGCCGAAGTCGTGCTTGTTATTTACGACCCGGCCGAGGTCAGCTACTCGCACTTGCTCAAACTTTTTTGGGAAAGCCATGACCCTACTCAGGGCATGCGTCAGGGTAACGACATAGGCAGTCAGTATCGCTCGGCGATCTTCGCTGTCGACGATGCCCAGTATGATGCGGCCTTGCACTCAATGGCCGCGTATCAAACCGGCCTGACCGCGGCCGGTCGCGGCGAGATTACGACGCAGGTCGCGACACTGGATGCCTTCTACTACGCCGAGGAATACCACCAGCAATACCTCGCAAAAAATCCCGGTGGCTATTGCGGACTGAGTGGTACAGGCGTGAGTTGCCCTGTCGGCCTCGACCTCGACAAGAAGACTGCGTAGCATTGCTCGCTCGGATCGAGGGAGGCGCCGGTGGCTGCAAAGAAGAAAAAACAACCCAAACCACGTAAACCGAGCCGCCAACAGGCCGAGGACGCGGTTCGCACTTTATTGTTGTGGGCAGGTGAAGATACGCGTCGTGAGGGTCTGGTTGATACACCAAAGAGAGTCGCGCTCGCCTACGAAGACTGGTTCAGCGGCTACAAGGTAAACCCCGTCGAATATCTTCAACGGACCTTTGAAGAGGTCGATGGTTACGACGAGATGATCGTCCTGCGAGATATCGAATTTGAATCACATTGCGAACACCACATGGCACCCATTATTGGCAGAGCGCACGTCGGCTATTTGCCGAACCACAAGGTCGTTGGCATAAGCAAGCTCGCTCGAGTCGTTGAGGCATTTGCCCGTCGCTTTCAGGTCCAGGAGAAAATGACCGCGCAGATCGCGAACTGTGTTCAGGATGTACTGCAACCCAAAGGCGTCGGTATAGTGATTGAAGCAACACATCAATGTATGACGACACGTGGCATTCACAAATCCGCCGTGACCATGGTCACCAGCCAGATGCTCGGAACTTTTCGCAAGGACGCGCGAACTCGCGACGAATTCCTGCGCATGATCGAAGCAAGACGCTAATCAGTCGCAACATGAAAAAAACTTTCGCTGTCGCGGCAATAATCCTCTCGGTCACCGCTGCGTATTTTCTGCTCTGGCCTGTGCCGGTAGATCCTGTCGCATGGCAGGCACCCACCGACCGCGGCTATGTCGATCCGTATGCGATAAACGATCGCCTCAAGATTGCAACCGCTATCAACCTCGGCAATCACGAGGGCCCTGAAGACGCGACTATTGGTATTGACGGGCGCATCTACGCGACGACCGACAACGGAAAAATAATCCGCATTCAGAATCGCGGTATACGCGTGTTTGCCAATCCGGGCGGCAGACCGCTGGGGATAGAAACGGACCACGACGGCTCTCTGGTAATAGCAAATGCAACTATCGGCATACAACGCGTCTCACGCGACGGCGACGTGACAACGTTGCTCGATGCCGTAGACGGCGAACCGCTGGTATTCGCGAATAATCTTGGTATCGGTCCGGACGGCACGATTTATTTTAGTGAGTCCACCAGCAAGTTCGGCGCCGATGAATTCGGTGGGCCGCTAAGTGCTACTTTGCTCGACATCATGGAGCACGGTGGACACGGACGTGTCTTTTCCTTTAACCCGTCAACTGGCGACGTGCAGACATTAATGCGTAATCTCAATTACGCCAACGGGGTCGCGGTCAGTAAGGATGGCAGTTTTCTCGTCGTTGCGGAAATGGGGCACTACCGGATTCTGAAACACTGGCTCACTGGCGAAAAGAAAGGGACGACCGAAGTTCTGCTCGACAACCTTCCTGGATTTCCGGACAACATCAAGAATGGCATCAATGGGCGATTCTGGGTTGGCTTCGCGGCGCCGCGGAATCAGCTGCTGGACAGCCTGGCCGAAAAACCGTTCCTGCGCAGACTCGTGCAACGCCTCCCGGCCAGCCTACGACCCAACGCTGAACCTTTTTCCCATGTCATCGCGTTTAATGGCGACGGTGATGTGTTGATGAATTTGCATGACCCGGACGTACGATTTGCAACGTTAACGGGAGTCCTCGAGACGCGAGACGCCTTATACCTGACCATGCTGTTCGGCAATCAACTCGCCAGAATCGACAAGCGCGACCTCTGACGATTCAAATAACGTACACTTCGCGC
>Ga0209988_10003123_pt1 | contig 10984 bp, 8 predicted proteins | sample N075metaG_FD_183115 | JGI IMG/M metagenome (GOLD analysis project Ga0209988, IMG submission 183115) | Deep subsurface microbial communities from Kermadec Trench to uncover new lineages of life (NeLLi) - N075 metaG (SPAdes) (version 2) | ecosystem: Environmental > Aquatic > Marine > Ocean trench... | reverse complement strand
AAAGAGCATCATTTGCATTATCATCTTTCAGATTCTTTAAAATATCTGCAAGAAGTTTTTGTGCCGCCTCAACATCTCCGTTATAAAATTTAACCCTTGCTAATTTATATTTTGCATCGTTTATTTTATGCTGATTGATTTTTGCAAGCACAACAATTTGTGAATAATTCTTTTCCGCTTCTGTTAGATTACCATTAAGTAAAGCGATCTCACCAAGTTCGATGTATGCATCCGCTGTGCTTGCAGACATAACAGCTTCATTTATAATTCTATTAAAATATTGTTTTGCTTCATCTCGTTTGTTTTGTAAATAAAGTTTTATCATCCCAATTCGAAGTAATGATTCATAAGCAGCTTCGGAATTTTTATAAAGTTCCACAACTTCAGTAAAAACATCAATAACTTCTGTCACCTGGTCAGATTCATAAGGTTCGAAAGCGAAGTACGGTTTCCAAAGAGGTATCTGCTGTGAATAATGTTCCATTAAAATCGCCTCTAACGATTTTGCATACCCAAGCTTTGTTGAAGGAATTAATGGCGAGCCGGGATAAAGCTTGATGATAGATTGATAAACCTTTTTTGAAATTTCATACTCGCCTTCTCTAAAAAGAAAAGCCGCATACCTGTAAAGCTCTACACCTTTTTGAGATTGCTTCTCATCAATATTAACATACATTTCATAAGCTTTATCAAAATCTTTGTTTTCAATGTACAACCTTGCTAACAAAAATGAGAAACTAAGATTGTCTTCATCTGCAGATTGCTCGACAACGGAAATTGTTATTTTTAATGCGCCAGGTTTATTCGCATTTGCTAAAATTCTGGTCTGAACATTTTGCAGTTGTAAAGGATCGTTTAATATGATTACACAATACTCTTCCGCAGCATTTTCATACTGCATTGTTAAAGAATAAAGCCGCGCAAGATCGTATGAAAAAATAATTTTATCCGACGATATTTCTTTTCCTCTTCTAAACAGATCAATCGCTTTATCAAATGCTCGTCTTTCAACAGCATAGGCAGCAATTACCCTGTAATATATGGGGTTCGGTTCAAGAAAGAAAAACGGTTCATCCCATACGTGGTACGCTTTCTCTTCATTTCCCATCAGGTAGTAAGTTGAACCGAGCAAACCATATAAATTTATATCGTTTGATTTTTTAGCAATTACTTGCTCAATTAAGTTTACAGAAGCAGCATAATTTTTTAACTGTACATAAGTACGATTAAGCGATTCAAAGTATAAATTATTTTGCGGTTCGAGCTGATAGAGTTCTTCATAAAGTTTAGATGCTTTTTTCAAATCACCGGAATGCTCATAGCTTTGCGCCAGGGCATATTTATTTAGCAATCCGTTATTCTGCGCAAACAATAATGCCGTAGAAAAAACTATAGTGATGAATATTTTTAATATCATATTTCTAAAATAAGGATTAACATGAAGGTTTCAAGGGGAATAATTAGAGATAAACTTTATTAAAGTTATTAATTTTGTAAGAAGAGTTAAAGAACGAACAAGTATAAACTACCCAGCTTATCAAAATTGATTATTTATGATATTTGGAATCAAAATTACCTCAAAAACAATCTTACTTGATTTCTATTACATTGTATTAGAAATCTTACTTTTTTACCTTTAGAAGCTTTAATTTGAAATTTAAAATGAACAATGTATTTGTATTAGGATCAACCGGCTCGATTGGTGTAAACACACTTAATGTTATCAGAAATTTTCCCAATCGTTTCAATGTTTCCGCATTAACAGTAAACTCAAACACCGAACTTCTTCTTGAACAAATAAAAGAGTTTAAACCGGACCTGGTTGTAGTGAAGGACAAAGATGCTGCAGAAAAAGTTAAACATCAACTTCCCGCTAACTGCATATTATTGGTCGGGGTTGATGGACTTATTAATGCTGCATCCGATGTGGAGTTCGATATATTTGTTGGTGCAATGGTTGGTTATGCAGGACTCGCTCCTACAATTGAGGCAATTAAAAGAGGAAAGAGAATTGCACTTGCAAACAAGGAGACTCTTGTTGTTGCCGGTGAAGTAGTGAACAATTATTGCAAAGAATGCGGCGCTGAAATAATTCCTGTCGATTCGGAACATAGCGCAATTTATCAATGCCTGGTTGGCGAAAATATTAATGAAGTTGAAAAACTGATAATTACCGCATCAGGTGGGCCGTTTTTAAATAAAGACAAATCGTTTTTTGAGAACGCAACTGTTGATGAAGCACTTAATCATCCCAACTGGAAGATGGGAAATAAAGTTACTATCGATTCTGCTACAATGATGAATAAAGGGCTTGAAGTTATCGAAGCACATTGGTTATTTGGTCTTCCAAAAGAAAAAATTGATGTCGTGGTTCATCCCCAATCGATCATACATTCGATGGTACAATTCAGAGACGGATCGATAAAAGCACAGATGGGTTTGCCCGATATGAAATTGCCGATTCAATATGCTCTTACTTACCCGGAAAGATTGCAAAACGATTTTGAGAGAACAAATATACCGGCAATAGGAACTTTAAACTTTTATGAGCCTGATTTCGAAAAATTTGAATGCCTTAAGCTGGCATTCGATGCGTTAGAAGCAGGGGGAACAGCACCTTGTGTGCTTAACGCCGCAAATGAAATTGCAGTTGAAAAATTCTTAAATAGAGAAATTAAATTCTCCCGTATACCTGTATTAATTGAAAAAGCGCTCGAAAAAATAGGAAATCATCAACTGCTAAATCTTGACACGATTTTTGAGTGTGATACGGAAACACGAAATTTTGTTAGAAACTTAAATTAGAAGGAAGCTCTTTATAAATGGACTATATATTTTATTTTGCATTAACAATTGGAATACTGGTTTTTATTCATGAATTCGGACACTTTGCCGCTGCTAAGTTAAGCGGAATGAGAGTGGATGTTTTTGCAATCGGTTTTGGAAAAAGATTATTCGGATGGAATAAGAAAACCAGGTTTAGTTTCGGTCAATTGCCGAAGGATTTTGATGGCGAAGGAAACACCGATTACAGATTATCGATGCTTCCATTAGGCGGTTACGTTAAAATTGCCGGTATGATAGATGAAAGTTTTGATGCAAGTTTTGCTGATAAAGAACCTCAGCCGTATGAGTTCCGTGCAAAACCAATGTGGCAAAAAATATTTGTTATTACAGCCGGTGTAATAATGAATCTGCTGCTTGCGTGGATTATCTTTTGGGGCGGAAATTTCTTTCAGGGTAAGCCGATAACCAAAACTACAACCATCGGATATATTGAGCAAGGCAGTGTTCCCGATTCGCTTGGTTTAAAACATAACGATAAAATCATTTCTATTAATAATGTAGATGTTAATTATTGGGAAGATGTACGCGCCGAACTTTTTATACATACACTCGGCGAAGATATTAATATTACCATAAAACGTGATGGCGTTAACAAAACTATTTTTATCCCGCGTTCGGCTATACCTGATGATGAAACTCAAATTTATTTTCTTCTTCCGCAGGGAACAAGAACGGTTGTGACCGCTGTTATGGAAAATTCTCCCGCACTTCATGCCGGGTTAAATGCGAATGATGTTTTTCTCGAAATTAATAATATTCGGGTTTATTCCCCTCAACAAACTACTAAGATAATTAAAGGAAACCCCGGAACTGAATTACCGATTGTTGTTTTACGAGGTAGTGATACTCTTTCAATAGCCGTTACACCGGGCGAGGATGGAATGATTGGAATTGGAATCGGATCCCGTTTTACCGGGGAATCTTACTATAAAACTTCCGGGTTTTTTGCGTCCTTCTATCTTGGCTGGATGGATATTGTAACGATGACTGACCTGACTTTCAATATGCTTGGTAAAGTATTTACCGGCAAAATAGAATTTGGGAAAGCGTTTGGCGGACCGGTTAAGATTGCACAATATGCAGCAAAATCTGCCGACAGTGGTATATCCAGCTTTTTATATTTTCTTGCTCTGCTAAGTTTAAGTTTGGCAATTTTAAATATAATGCCTTTCCCTGTTTTAGACGGCGGTCATCTTATTATAATTTTAATTGAAGGAATTACCAAAAGAGAGATTCCTGTAAAAATAAAAATTGCAATTCAAAATGTGGGCTTAATAATTCTTCTGCTGCTTATGGCATTTATAGTTTATAACGATATTATTTCTTTATAAGATATTCAAAATCGTAGCGCAGGACAATTGTCCTGCGACTGCGTTGACTATGAAAGAAAACTGAACAAATTATTTCTTCGTACCAAAGTGATAGCGAATGAAGTAACAAATCGTTACGGATAGAATTACTACCTCTTTACTTTTCAACTCTATTTTCCAACATTCAACCCGCACATCATATTATATAACCAACAATAATAAAAATTAATATCTATCGAGGCAGCAGCCTATTTTCCAACCACAAAAATGGAAAAGTCCGGCAAATACCCGGAATATTTTATCTCATCAAATAGTTTTGTTTTATCTTAGCTACAATTATATTTAATGCAAGCAATTAAGAACTTAAATTATCTATCTGTACCACCGGGCTTAAAGAAAATGCCTTTGAATAAGTTAAATATCAGCCGTAAAAATCTTTACTGGATATGCCAAATATCGGGCTGGAGCACTTTTCTTCTGCTTAACCTTCTAATCATATCATCGTTCGAAGAGTTACGGTGGGAAAGGATGATTATAGGAATTTACTTTGTATTTGCAGGAATCAGTTTTACTCACATTTTTAGGGGAATTATAAAAAAACAAAACTGGCTCGAACTTCCTTTAAAAAAAATAATTCCAAGGGTTCTTCTCTCAGGTTTCATACTTGGGTTAGCTATATACGGAGTGGTATATATTGTTAGCCTCTTTTCCGGTACGATGCATAAGGAAGACTACACAGCAATAAAACCAATAATCGGGATAATTAACACTTCTGGAATAGCACTGCTTTGGGCTCTTATCTATTTTTCAATTCATTACCTTGAAAACTATAAAAAAACTGAGATTGAATCTTTGATATGGGAAGCTGCAGTAAAAGATTACGAATTAAAAACTCTTAAGTCACAATTAAATCCGCATTTTATGTTCAATGCGATGAACAGCATTCGTTCCTTAATAGAAGAAGACCCCGAAAGTGCGAAAGTTGCATTAACAAAACTCTCTAATATTTTACGGTATTCACTTAAAATGGAAAGAGCCGGGAGTGTGCTGTTAAGTGAGGAGATTGAAGCTGTAAAAGATTATCTCGATCTTGAAAAAATGAGATTTGAAGAACGACTTAAGTACAGTATAAACTTCAGCAGCGAAGCTGGGCGTGTAGAAATTCCCCCAATGATGATACAAACTTTGGTAGAAAACGGAATTAAGCATGGCATCTCAAAAAAAACTGAGGGCGGAGAAGTTATGATAGAATCGAAAGTTGAGAATTCATATTTGTTGATTGAAATAAGAAATAATGGTTATCTTGAAGATGATGCTTTGAAAAACTCTAAAGGTTTTGGTATTGCCAACACGAAACACAGGTTAAGCTTACTTTTTGGTGAAAGAGCATCCTTTTCTCTTACGAACGAAAATGAAGATAAAGTTTTAGCAAAATTAAAAATTCCAATAGGAGGATCAGATTAATGAAAGCTTTAATAGTTGACGATGAAAGATTAGCAAGAACAGAACTAAAAAGATTATTATCACCATTTAAAGAAATTAATGTGGTTGGCGAAGCAGTGAATGCAGATGATGCACTTGAGAAGATACAGGAACTAAAACCTGATCTACTTTTCCTGGATATACAAATGCCCGGCAAAACCGGATTCGACATGCTTGAAGAACTTGACAGTGTACCTACAGTAATTTTTGTTACTGCCTATGATGAGTATGCGCTTAAGGCATTCGAATACAACGCACTTGATTATCTTCTAAAACCCATCGAACCAAAACGGCTTGAAGAAACCGTAAACAAGCTGATAGAAAAGAAAAGAAAAAAAATCATAAGTGAACTTGATAAGAGTTTCTTATCAGAGGGCGACCAGGTGTTTGTAAAAGATGGGGAAAAATGCTGGTTCGTTAAGCTGGAAACTGTACGGCTTTTTGAATCTGAAGGAAATTATGTGCGAATTTATTTTGGCGAAAATAAACCCCTTATTCTTCGCACATTAAATTATCTTGATGAACGACTTGATGATAAAACGTTCTTCAGGGCTAACAGGAAACATATTGTAAACTTAAAATGGATTGCATCAATAGAGCCATGGCTTAACGGCGGATTGCTGGTAAAACTTAAAGACGGACAGAAGGTTGAGGTCTCACGCAGACAGGCAATTAAATTTAAAGATATGTTAAGTCTGTAAATTATTAATTCGTCACAAATATCTGCTCTCCCCTTTACAGGGGGAGATGTCACGAAGTGACAGAGGGGTTAATTAAACAACTCCCACGAAAGCCCAAATCTTATGTTTCTTTCCAGCATCGGGTAATACGGTGTGATAAAGTATTGGCTGCTGAACAAGTTTTCCCATCCAAAGTAAACTATTGCCACTCCCTTTATTTCACCGGCTACTGTTATATCAATCTTGTTTGATGGATCAACAACTATTATTTCTTTCCACACATTACTGTAAACATTATTTGTTCCCGTGTAATAGAACTGCACTCCTGCTTTTAGAAATAAATTATCATCAAAGAAAAAACCGTTTAAAAATACACCACCAACAAATTGCAGTTCCGGCACTCTAATTAAATGATCGTCATCCGCATTAAAATAATACGAGGTGTTTGTTTCAATCAGAATTTTCCAGTAGTTAAAATTCAATCTCAATCCTATCCCGGAAAGATTGCCGTAAACAATTGGAGGATACTGATAGTTATAATACGGAATAGCTGCTGAGCCGCTCCGTTTAAAATATTTAATATCGGCAAATAAGTTGCTGCCAGAGTATTTTCCACCGAATTCAAATGTTTTTGTATCCTCACTGTTTTCCCTCAATAAAAATTCTGCATGTTGAAATATTGAGGCGCCAGCATAAAAACTAATCCCATTTGTAATAATAAATTTTAGGTCTGTTCCTATTCCCGATAACCCTTCGGTTTTATCAGTTAGCAATGTGGGGATATCATCATCTACCTGTTTAAAATACCTGCTTTGATTAACATATTTATAAAACACTGATGGAACAAGTTTATCATTCAAAAGATGGAAAGATAAATCGAAACCTCCGGAGATTTTAGTAAACTCCCAATCTGATATAGAAGTATTGAGAGATGGGGTTAGAAAATTCTCGTAATCTCCCTCACTCCTTTCAAAAAGACCAAATAACCTAAATGATAAAATACTTATCCTTTGATAGTGTTTAAGATTAACTCCAAATGTTTTGTTATCATTCTTTAAACTTAAACTCAATGTGTCGTTATTGTCTTTAATTTCATTACGGGCAATTTTATAATAAAATGTCATATCGGTGTTAGATTCATCAAACGGTTCTGCCTGAAACCTTAAACCAAAGTTATGATTTATAACACTTTCGCCCCTGTTCGGGTAAACAACAGGTGCAACCTGCCTGTCATATATAATTGAATTAACATCATTTGTTATTTTAGCAATGCTGTCAATATCAACTCCACCGTTCAGTCCCACATCGGCATCAACAAAACTGTAAATAGCCGAAAAGTTTATTGAGTTTGATAAATAATACTTTAGTTTTGTATTAACCTGCCAGATGCTGAATTCGTTATTTGCAAAGCTGCTGTCTGTACTCCGGTTAGTTAATTGAAAAGACAAATTCCACTTTTTAGCAATCTGTGCATTAAACTTACCGTCGAACATCGCTTCACCATCCGGGCCCTCATAATATTTTATTCTTGAATACGGTTCAGGTGAAATGAAATCCCTCATAATAAAATTAATAGTTACGGGATTGTTATAAGGTCCGTACAAAAATCCACGCGGCGAAGGAACAATTTCTATTGAATCAATATCTTCACTTTGAATGTGATTTAAATCGAGAGCATTTGTAAACCTGTTATTCCACAGCACGCCATCTTCCATAAAACTAATTCCACCCGCACCTACGCCATAAACGAAGGTTTCATTAGGCTGACCCATAAAACCAAGGTCTGCAATAAAATTAAGCGGGAAGGAACGAAGGAAATCTCCAGTGTATTGGTAATTATAAAATAGGAAAGTTCTTTTACTAATAATCAGCGAAGCATCTGTTAGCGGTATTCCTTGTATTGGAATTAACGAATCTGGTTTAACAATTTCATCAGTTACTTTAGTCGAATCGATAACAAAAAGAGAATCGTTATTTGTAATAACAAACAACGTATCTACTGTTAAGCTATCCGATACATTAATTAATGTATCCGTTGTCTGTGACAGTACGCTTGAATAAAAAAGTAAAAATATTATAAAACTATATTTTATCATCAGTTACAAGAATGAGAATATTCAATACTAAAATATAGAAAATAGTTGTTAATAGATTAAGACACAAAAGTACGGCTGATACTTTCTCAATTTTGGGCAGACTTATGGAATCCCCTGCCAATAAGGGTTTCAGGGCAATTATATTTTGAATTTTTTTACTAAAATTATTTTTTTTAATCATAATAATATTTATCTTCACAATCGAATTCAATAATATTATATAAGGAGAAAAATATGGCAACCGGATCAATGAAAAAGGGTGATATAGTTGATCACCTGGCAAACAAAGTTGGAACAACTAAAAAAGTTGCAAACCAATTTATAGATGAATTAGTAAACCTTTCATACAGAGAAGCTAAGAAAGATTTTACAATTCCAGGTCTGGGTAAATTAACTGTTGTTAGCAGAAAGAAAAGAGTTGGCAGAAACCCTGCTACAGGCGAATCAATGGTTATACCTGCAAAGAAAGTTTTGAAATTCAAAGTTTCAAAGCATGCACAAAATGCAGTTTATCCACCAAAGTAATAATGTTCACTACAGGTGAATCGTATTTAAAGCCGGGCAAATGCCTGGCTTTTTTTATAACTAACCAGGCACATAAATTTTTATTGATAAAACTTTTAAACTGTCCCGTAAACTTTAGCGCAGCAACAAACTCTTATTTACTGTGCGCATATAACAAATTTGAAAATTGCTCAAATTTACTATATGAGAAATGTAAATGATTTATCAAACGAAAAATCGCACAAAATAATCGATAGTAAATTCAGTGCTAAAGTTCCAGCGATTGGTAGGAGTATGTTTTTTCTCAATTGAAAAGTAACAATTAAATATTAAGAATTTTAAAGTAACTATGCGAATCTTTTTATTAATATCAATAATATTAATTTTGTTTTCCTGCAGTGATAAAAAGCATAAATCAATAAATGAATTAGAATTCAAAATGAATGAAATAGCTGAACAATATGTAAAGCTTGTATTAGAAATCGGTTTGTACAAACCCGATTATGTTGATGCTTACTATGGACCAGCAGAATGGAAACCGGACGAATCTTCTAAACAAAAAATTGATACAACATTAACTAAAACATTAAATGCAAAAGCCGATGATTTACTTAATGAATTAGAGGCACTTAAAGTTTTTCAGGCAACTGAGCTGGAAACCTTACGATACCGTTTTCTCTCAAAACAGCTTCTTTCAGTTAAGGGGATGATATTCATTATTTCCGGCGGGACATTTCCATTCAACCGGGAAGCACAAATACTTTATGACGCAGAACCACCGCATTATGATAAAGAACATTTTCAAAAATTAATTAATGAACTAGATAATATGGTTCCTGGAAGCGGCAGTTTATCTAAAAGATTAAATGAATTTAAAGATCAATTTATCATTCCTGAGGATAAACTGGACACGGTTTTTACCGCAGCAATAAACGAGTGCAGAAGAAAAACATTAAAGCATATCTCTCTTTCCAAAGAAGAAAATTTTGAGGTAAAGTATGTAAAAGATAAAGCGTGGGGAGCTTATAATTGGTACAAAGGAAACAGCTTCAGCATTATTGAAGTTAATACGGATCTTCCGGTACAAATAGAAAAAGCAGTTGATCTTGCAGCGCATGAGGGATATCCCGGACATCATGTTTTTAATGCTTTATTGGAAAAGAATTTTGTTGATGAAAATGGTTGGATGGAATTCTCCGTCTATCCGTTATACAGTCCCGTTTCACTTATAGCAGAAGGAACTGCTAATTATGGAATTAAAGTCGTCTTTCCTGGTGATGAAAGGATTAAGTTTGAGAGAGAAGTATTGTTTCCGCTTGCAGGATTGAATCCGGATGATGTTGATCTTTACTATCACATTCTTGAGCTTATGGAAGACTTGACTTACGCCGGAAACGAAGCTGCAAGAAATTATCTAGATGGAAATTGGACACGGGAAAAGTCAATATCGTATTTAGAAACATTCGAATTATTTTCAAAGCAGAAAGCAGCTAAGAGAATGGACTTTATTGATCAATACCGGAGCTATGTTATTAACTATAATCTCGGTGAAGATATAGTTAAAAGCTATATCGAAAAAAATGGCGGAACTGCTGATAATCCCGAACGAAGATGGGAAGTGTTTGAACAACTTTTATTAACACCGCAAACACCTTCGGGATTGAAATGATTATTATGATCAATCTGCATGAATGCATGGCTGCATTAAGGTATGAAGTTTATACTGAGGGGTTGAAACTAATACAGAGTGTAGACATGTTAATTTCGGTGATGAGGGTGTTTACTTAAGATCGCTTTTCAATTTTTGTTTTAAAGTTTCAAAATCATTACTTCTTATTGCGACTTCGTTAAAGATACTTTTTAACAATTCTTTATTAATTTTATTAAAATCCTTTTCAACCGGTATGATGCAAACTCCTCCAAGATCTATTGCTGCAGGACTGAGCATTATCCTGTTTTCTCCTTCCAAATAATAATGCGATGGTCTATGTTTACTTCTTAAAAATATAATTACACGCCATCCATATTCTTCATCAAAATTGCAGATAAGGTTCATCATCGGTTC
>Ga0209988_10003117_pt1 | contig 10993 bp, 10 predicted proteins | sample N075metaG_FD_183115 | JGI IMG/M metagenome (GOLD analysis project Ga0209988, IMG submission 183115) | Deep subsurface microbial communities from Kermadec Trench to uncover new lineages of life (NeLLi) - N075 metaG (SPAdes) (version 2) | ecosystem: Environmental > Aquatic > Marine > Ocean trench... | reverse complement strand
AGCCGTGGGTTTTCCGATTGCCGATGATCTTGTCCAGACACCAAAATCATACGGTATTTCAACTGCTTAATCCACGCTCACCATCCCTTTCATGCCGTCCTGTGAATAATCCGGGCTAGGTCTCGGGCTTCCCAGGGTTCTCGCTCTGGTTCCAGATCATGTCCGGTGAACTGGCCCCCTTTTCGACCGGACACTTGGGCATGACCATGGAGGCTTAGGAATATCCCTAAGCACGTGCTTATGTCTGAAATTGAAATCATCACTGATGGCGGCCGTCGCCGCCGCTGGCCATCGGCCGAGAAGCTTCGGATCGTCGAGGAAACTCTGGACGACGGGGCGAGCATCTCGGTGGTCGCGCGGCGCAATGGCGTGGCTCCCAACCTGTTGTATCGTTGGCGCCGGCTGATGCTGGATGGAGGGGCTGTTGCGGTGACCGGCGATGACGATGTGACCAGCAACAGGATGGTCCGGCAGATGGAGGATCGCATCCGTGAGTTGGAGCGCCAGCTCGGGCGCAAGACGCTCGAGGTCGAGATCCTGAAGGAAGCACTGGACAAGTCCCGCTCAAAAAAACTGACGTGGCTTGCGCAGTCGCTGCGGAAGGACGGTTCCCGATGAAGGCGGTCGCAGAAACCCTCGGCATCTCGCGCTCCAACCTGCATGAGCGGGTGAGCGGGAGGACGGAGCCGCCCAGAATCCAACGGCGGCGCTATCATAAGGCGCAAGACGCGGCGGTGGTGCCACTGATCACCGCGCTGGTGGCGGCACGGCCAACCTACGGATACCGGCGGATCACGGCGGTACTGAACAGGGCGCTGCGAACGGAGGGGCTTGCACCCGTCAACCACAAGCGCGTCTACCGCATCATGCAGGCCAACAGCCTGCTGCTGGCGCGGAAATACACCGAGCGCCCGGATCACCTCCATGATGGCAAGATCATCGTCATGCGCTCGAACCTGCGCTGGTGCTCGGACGGCTTCGAGTTCGCCTGCTGGGACGGGGCTGTCGTCCGCGGCGCCTTCATCATCGATGCCCATGACCGCGAGATCATCGCCTGGCGCGCCGTGGCGAATGCCGGGATCAGCGGCTCGGAGGTGCGCGACATGATGCTGGAGGCCGTCGAGAAGCGCTTCGGCGGCTACCGTGCGCCGCACCCGGTCGAGATGCTGACCGACAACGGTGCGCCCTACACCGCTCGCGATACCCGCATCTTCGCCAGCCAGCTTGGCCTCAAGCCCTGCTTCACGCCGGTGAAGAGCCCGCAGAGCAACGGTATCTCGGAGGCGTTCGTGAACACGCTGAAGCGGGACTACGTCCACGTCACGCCGCTGCCAAATGCAGAAATCGTCCTCGGGTTGATTGCCGGGTGGTTCGAGGACTACAACAACAACCACCCGCATTCCGGGCTGAAGATGCGCTCGCCTCGCGAGTTCAGATCAGCTCAAACCGCAACCGCCTGAGTGTCCGGTGAAACGGGGGCAAGATCATCCGGGTTCTGGTTATGGCCGTGAAACGCGCCCTGATGACGACAATAGGGACATCGAATATTCTCGACCGTTGGCACTCTTTGGTTGACGTTCGAACGTGCAAAATAACTCATCGGATCCCTGCGTGGTGGTCGGTTCAAAACTTGATACGAGCTTATTCAGTTAACATAGCCCCATATCTCCGAGGCTACAATCTTGGATCGATTGGGTGCGAAATTTCGAGAGCGTTGCACAAGTCCTTTGCGACGAACCTATTCCCCTCGCCGCCAAAACCCGCTAAACCCCGCCCCTCTGCCAACCCCCGATCAAGGACCACCTGAGATGGGTTACAAAGTCGTCGTCGCCGGCGCCACCGGCAATGTGGGCCGCGAGATGCTGAACATTCTGGCCGAGCGCCAGTTTCCCGCCACGGAAGTGGTGGCGCTGGCCTCGCGCAAATCGATGGGCACCGAATGCAGCTATGGCGACAAGACTCTGAAGACCCGCGACCTCGATACCTACGATTTTGCCGGCACCGACATGGCGCTGTTCGCCATCGGCGCCGGCCCGACCAAGCAGTATGCGCCGAGGGCCACCAAGGCGGGCTGCGTGGTGATCGACAACTCGTCGCTCTACCGCTACCAGCCCGACATCCCCCTGATCGTTCCGGAAGTGAACCCCGACGCGATCGAGGGCTATGCAAAGCGCAACATCATCGCCAACCCGAACTGCTCGACGGTGCAGATGGTGGTGGCGCTGAAGCCCTTGCACGACCGGGCGCGGATCAAGCGCGTGGTGGTGGCCACCTACCAGTCGGTCTCCGGCGCCGGCAAGCAAGCGATGGACGAGCTGTGGAACCAGACCAAGGCCCTCTTCATCCACGGCCGCGAGGTCACGCCGGCGAAGTTCACCAAGCGGATCGCCTTCAACGTCATTCCCCATATCGACGTCTTCCTGGATGACGGCAGCACCCGCGAGGAATGGAAGATGGTGGCCGAGACCAAGAAGATCATCGACCCCAGGATCAAGGTCCACGCCACCTGCGTCCGGGTGCCGGTTTTCGTCGGCCATGCCGAGGCGATCAACATCGAGTTCGAGGATCCGCTCCCGGCCGACGAGGCGCGCGAGATCCTGCGCGAGGCGCCGGGCGTCCTGGTCGTCGACAAGCGTGAGGACGGGGGCTACGCCACCCCGCTCGACTGCGTCGGCGACTACGCCACCTTCGTCAGCCGAATCCGCGACGACATCACCGTCGAGAACGCCATCAGCCTGTGGTGCGTCTCCGACAACCTGCGCAAGGGCGCGGCGCTGAACGCGGTGCAGATCGCCGAGTTGCTGGTCCGGCGCTGTCTGCGGAAGGCGTGAGGGGATTGCGCGAACTCAAGCGAAGTGAATTCGCTTCGCGACTCGGCAATCGCGGCAAACTAGCGCGGGATGGCTTGAAGCGGAATCGCCGCCGCATCGTCATCCCGTAGGCGCTGCAGCACGAAGTGATGCTGCGCTCATGCGGGATCTCTCGGCGGCAGCCCAGGGTCGGGAGATCCCGGATCTGCACCGCATCACTCCGTGCTGCGGTGCGCACGGGATGACGGTGGAGATGGTGGTTCGACCTCAACTCATCCGGCTCTAACAAGTCAGAGCGGTTTGCGACCGATCTGATTCAGGTTTGCCTAACCATAAAACGTCTTTTTCCGATTTCCTTTATCTTTCAATGTGTTAGGTAGGTGTCCAGATTTGGACACCTACACGCCGCTGGTCACATACCCGGTGAGGCGCTCTAGCCGGGGCGCGGCTCAGATCGCCACGAACCCGGCCTCGCCCTGATACACCAGCAGCGTCCCGGTGCCGATGTCGATGAAGGCGCCGTGCAGGGTCAGCAGCCCCGCCGCCACCGCCTCGGCGACGAAGGGGAAGGTCTCCAGATTGCGCAGCGAGGTCAGCACCGCTTCGCGCTCCAGCGCCGCCCTGCGCGCCTCCGGCTCCGCGACCCGGGCGGCGACGCGCTCGTAGCCGGGGCGCAGGATGTCCATCCAGCGGCCGACGAAGCTGCTGGCCTGCTCCAGCTCCGGCGCCAGCCCGGCGCACATGTCGTGGCAGGCCTGCACCCCGCCGCAGTTCGAATGCCCGACCACGACGATATGCGCCACCTTCAGCGAGTTGACCGCGTATTCCACTGCCGCCGAGGTGCCGTGATGCTCGTGGTCCGGGTTGTAGGGCGGGATCAGGCTGGCGATGTTGCGCACGACGAACAGATCCCCCGGCTCGGCGCCGAAAATCTCGACCGCGTTGACCCGGCTGTCGCAGCAGCCGACCATCATCGCCCGTGGCCGCTGGCCCGCGTCGGCCAGCCGCGCGTACCAGGCGCGGTTGTCGGCGAAGTGCCGCGCATGCCAGGACCGGTAGCGGTCGATCAGGTAGCCCGGCAGCGGGCTGGTCGCGGGAAGCTCGGTCATCGGCGGCCTCTCTTCGTGTGCAGGTGGCCTCCATCTAGGCCGGACCGCGCCCGTTACGCAATCTTTCCGCAGCCTTGTCCCATCCCGGGCCGGGCGGCGATTGCGCCCTGTCCGCGCGGCGATTAAACCGGACCCTGGCCCGAATTCAAAAACAGGAGCGCCCGCGATGACCGAGATGACCGTGATCGAGATAAGCGAGAGCGGCGGCCCGGAGGTTCTGGTCCCGGCGAAACGCCCGGTGCCGCAGCCCGGCCCCGGCCAGGTGCTGATCCGGGTCGCCGCGGCCGGTGTCAACGGCCCCGACATCATGCAGCGCCAGGGCCGCTACGCGCCGCCGCCGGGGGCCTCGGACCTGCCCGGGCTGGAGGTCGCGGGCGAGGTCGAGGCATTGGGAGACGGCGTCACCCGCTGGGCCGTCGGCGACAAGGTCTGCGCCCTGACCAAGGGCGGCGGATACGCGGAATATGTGGCGGTCGAGGCGGACCATGTCCTGGCGGTCCCCGAAGGGGTCGGCCTGATCGACGCAGGCGGGCTCTGCGAGACCTATTTCACCGTCTGGAGCAACCTCTTCCACGGCCATGATGTGCCGGAGGGGTCGGTCTTCCTGGTCCATGGCGGCAGCGGCGGCATCGGCTCGACCGCGGTGCAGCTTGGCGCGGCGCTGGGGCTCCGGGTCTTCACCACCGCCGGATCGGCCGAGTCTTGCGCCTTCTGCGAGAGCCTCGGCGCGGAGCGGGCGATCAATTACCGAGAGGACGATTTCGTGCCCGTCGTGCGCGAGGCGGGCGGCGCCGACCTGATCCTCGACTTCATGGGCGGCGACTATGTGGTACGCAATTTCAAGGCGGCGGCGATGGACTGCCGGATCGTCCAGCTTGCCTTCCGCAAGGGGTCGGAGGTCACGGTCAACCTGATGCCGGTGATGATCAAGCGTCTGACCCTGACCGGCTCGACCCTGCGCCCGCGCCCGGACGCCTTCAAGGCGGCGGTGGCGGCCGATCTGGCGGCGCGGGTCTGGCCGCTGTTCGGTGAAGGACGGCTCCGCACCGTAACCCATGCGGTGCTGCCACTCGAAGAGGCGGCGCGGGCGCACGAGATGATGGAAGCGGGAGGGCTGATGGGCAAGATCCTGCTGACGCCGTGAGCGGGTGCGCGGCAAAGTTTCGATCAACGCCTCACAAGAAAGTTTTTGCTTTATTCGCGCAACATTATTGCGTAATTTAATTGCGTGGGCAGGCGCAGGGTTCGCCATATGCCCGACGATTCGGTCGGGGCCGCAGGCACAGGGTTCGCGGCGCCGCCAAATCCGCCCGTTACATTGCATGAGGGATGGAGAATGAAGGTTTGCATCTTCGGTGCCGGGGCGATCGGCGGCACTCTCGCGGTCGGGCTGGCGCGGGTGCCCGGGGTCGAGGTCTCGGTCATCGCGCGGGGCGCCCATCTGGCAGCGATCCGCGAGCGCGGCCTGACCCTGATCCGGGACGGCGAGGAGACCACGGCCCGGATCCAGGCCAGCGACGACCCGGCCGCGATCGGGCCGGTCGACGTGGTGTTCAACTGCCTGAAGGCGCATCAGGCTTGGCAATCGGCCGAAGCCATGACCCCGCTGCTCGGCCCCGATACCGCTGTTGTGTGCTGCCAGAACGGCGTGCCGTGGTGGTATTTCCACAAGCTGACCGGCCGCTTCGAGGGCCGCCGTCTCGACGCTGTCGACCGCGGCGACCGCCAGTGGCGCGCCATCGGCCCGGACCGGGCCATCGGCTGCTCGGTCTATCCGGCGGCCGAAATCGCCAGGCCCGGCGTCATCCGCCATGTCTATGGCGACAAGTTTGCGCTGGGCGAGCCCGACGGCTCCGCCTCGCCGCGCGTCCGGCGCATCGCGCAGGTGATGGAGCAGGCCGGTTTCCGCGCCCCGGTGCTCGACGATATCCGCTCCGAGCTGTGGCTGAAGCTGTGGGGCAATCTCTGCTTCAACCCGATCTCGGCCCTGACCCGGGGCACCCTCGATGTCGTCGCCAGCGACCCGACCAGCCGGGCCACGGCCAAGGCAATGATGCTGGAGGCACAGGTGATCGCCGAAGCGCTGGGCGCCAGCTTCCGGGTCGATGTCGAGCGCCGCATCAACGGCGCCGCCAGGGTCGGCAAACACCGCACCTCAATGTTGCAGGACCTCGAGGCCGGCAAGGCGATGGAGATCGACGCCCTGGTCACCGCGGTGGTCGAGATGGGCCGGATCACCGGCCATGCGACCCCGACCCTCGATCTGGTGCTGGGACTGGTGCAGCAACTGGCGATGAACCACGGACTCTACCCGACCTATCCTGCCGGGACGGCCGGAGCAGCCGAGAACGCCGCCGCCTGATTCCAGAGCGATTTCAAGCAAAGTGAATTCACTTTGCGGCCCTGAAATCGCGGCAAACCAATAAGTTAGAACCTTATCCGGTAACCGGGGCGGCGCGTAATCGAACACACAACTGAAAAGGCCCGCACCGTCCACCGGTGCGGGCCTCTGTCTTGCCGCTTGGCGCCCGGTCACGCGGCCGGTTTGCGCTTCAGCCGGTCCCAGCCGAGCTTGATCGCGGGCAGGAAGATCAGGATCAGCGCGATCACCGTGATCGGCCCGGCGATCGGCCGGTCCAGGAAGGTCATCGGGTCGCCGTCGGAAAACAGCAACGACCGGCGCAAGTTCGGCTCGGCGATCGGGCCCAGCACGATGGCCAGCACCGCCGGCGCCATCGGATAGTCGAGCAGGCGGAGCAGGAAGGCCCCGAGCCCGAAGATCAGCATCAGCCAGACATCGAACATGTTCTGGGTCGCCGCGTAGCCGCCAACCACTGACACGACGAAGATGATCGGCGCCAGGATGGTGAAAGGCATCCGCAGCATCCACAGGAACAGCGGGATGAAGCTGAGATTCACGATCAGCGCCATGAAGTTGGAGACGAAAAACGACCCCACCAGCGGCCAGACGAAGTCGGGTTGGTCGGTGAACAGCCGCGGCCCCGGTTGCAGGCCCCAGATCACCATGCCGCCGAGCAGCACCGCGGTGGTCGGCGAGCCGGGAATGCCCAGCGTCAGCATCGGCAGCATGGAGCCGGTCGAGGCGGCGTTGTTGGCGGATTCGGGCGCCGAGACGCCGTTGAGCGCGCCCTTGCCGAATTCCTCCGGATGCCTGGCGGTCATCTTGGCCACGCCATAGGCCATCAGCGAGCCCGGGGTCGCGCCGGCCGCCGGCAGGATGCCGACGAAGAACCCCAGCGACGAGCCGATCGCCATGCCGCGCCAGGCGCCCAGCGTGTTTTTCGCCGCGGCGATGACCCGGCTCACCGTGATCTCGGCTCTGGTCATGGAGACCTCGTCGCGGTTCACGTTGATCGTCCACAGCATCTCGCCGATGCCGTAGACACCGATCGCCAGAACCAGGAAATTGATCGGGCGCATGAAACCGGTGAGTTCGAAGAAAACCAGCCGCGGCTCGCCCGAAATCACGTCGAAGCCCACCGCCGACAGCACCAGCCCGAGACAGATCGACAGGATCGTCTTCGGGATGTCGTCGCCGCCGAGGCCGATAAAGGTGGCGAACGCCAGCAGCATCAGCGCGAAGATCTCCTGCGAGCCGAAGCTCAGCGCCACGCTGGCCAGCGGCGGCGCGAAACCGGTGAGCAGCAGGGTCGCCACCAAGCCGCCGGCAAACGACGCCAGCGCCGCCGTCACGAGGGCCTGATCGGCCTTGCCTTGCAGCGCCAGCGGGCGGCCGTCGAAGGTGGTCGCGACCGCCGTCGAGGCCCCCGGTATGCCCAGCGTGATCGAGGAGATCGCACCGCCATACATCGCCCCGTAATAGATCGCGGACAGGAAGATCATGGCCGAGGTCGGCGGCACCAGGAAGGTCGCCGGCAGCAGGATCGCGACCCCGTTCACCGAGCCCAGCCCCGGCATCGCGCCGATGAACAGGCCGACCGTCACCCCGATGAAGATCAGCATCAGGTTCAGCGGCTCGAAGCAGGCAGCGATGCCGTTCATCAGGAGGGGTAGTATTTCCATCTTTCTCTCCCTGGCTGGCGCCCGGTGGATAGAGTCCGGACGTCAACCTCAAACCCGAGGCCGTGACCTCAGAGGAAAATGTCGTAGAGCGGGATGAACAGCGGCTCCAGATAGCCCGTCGGCATGATCTTCTTCATCGCGATGTCGAAGAAGAAGAACATCACCACCGGCACGCCGATGGCGATCGCCAACGTGGTCCTCAGACTGTGCCTTCCCAGGAAGTAGATGTAGTAGAACAGGAACACCATCATCGCGCCGTACATCCCGATGATGTGGATCAGGCCGATGAACCCGGTGACCCCGCCGCCCACCTTGAGCAGCATCAGCATTCCGTATGTGTCGAGGTATTTCTCCTCGGAGCGCGAGGGCGGCGAGGTGCGCCGCACCCAGTTCACGACGATCCAGACACAGCACAGCAGCATGACGCCGGAAAGCCAGAACGGCCAGAAACCACTGCCCGGACCTTCGCCCTCCTTGAACCAGATGTTCTGGAACCAGGCATCGCCCTCCCAGGCCGGCTGGCCGCTTTTCCACATCATGTAGATCGAGAGGACGGCCAGGACGATGGCTGTCACCAGTTCGGCTCGTCTCATATCCGCACCCCCCTCTCGATCTGTCTTGTTGGCCAGTCTTGCCAGTCTACTTGATAGCGCCCGAAGCTTTCAGGATCGCCTCGTGGCGGTCACGCTGTACCACCCAGTAGGCCTTCAGGTCGGAGCCATCGAGCTTGGCGCCCATCAGCGACTTCTTCGCCATGTAGCCCTGCCACTTCTCCGAGTCGTAGATCTTCTGGAACAGGCCGCTGTAGAAGGCCAGCGCCCCGTCCGACATGCCCGGCGCGCCAACCACGGCCCGCTGCATGAAGTAGGAGAAATCGGCGCCCTTCTCCTTCAGCGTCGGCACATCCGGGAACAGCGGCAGCCGCTCGTCGGTGAAGGCCACCAGCGCGACCACGTCACCCGCCTCGTAGAAGCCCAGGGCCTCGGACGGGTTGTTGACCGAGCTGGTGATCTGCTGACCGGCAAGGTCCTTGGCGACCGCTCCACCACCCTTGTAGGGGATGTATTTCATCGACAAGCCGTAGTTCGAATTCAGGAAGTCGGTGATGATGTTGTCTTCCGAATTCTTGCCGGTGCCGCCCATGACCCAGCCGGCGCCGCGTTTCTTGGCTTCGGCAAGGAACTCCTCGAAGGTGTTGATGCCCATGTCCTTGTGGACCCAGAGCAGGAAAGTGTCCTCGGCCATGCGGCCGACCGGCGCGAAGGTCATGATATCGACACCCAGACCCGGCTGACGCAGGGGCGTGGTGAAGAACGAGTTCAGCGTCACCATGATGTTGTAGTCGGGATCGTTGGTGGTGTTCAGTGCCACCAGCGCCTCGGCGCCCGAACCGCCCGGCTTGTTGACCGGGATCAGCGGCATCGGCGACAGGTCGTTTTCCTCGGCGATCGCCTGCATCAGGCGGGCCATCTTGTCCGCACCACCGCCCTTGCCGGCCATGATCACGAAGTTGATGGGTTTGTTCGGCTCCCAGGCCTGGGCCGTTCCGGCCAGACCGGCAAAGCCGATTGCCGCGGCGCTGGCGGCCATAATCAGTCGACGTGTAAGTGCCATATCATCCTCCCTTGGTTGATGGCAAATGTGCCCGCGATGCGGGCGGGGGCGGGGCGGTCTGCGCCGCCTTGTCTCGCCCCTGGATATTCAGCGGCAGCCTCGCGCTGCCCAGTCTGCTCCTTCTTGCTCGTTCCGACCACCGTCCGAACACTGCCTCTGTGGTGTGTCCGTGGTATACCAGATATCTGATCCTATGACAGGGTGGCGAAAAATCAACACGATTCCCCACCCGATCACAGGAATTTATGCGTTTCAGTGCACCATGATGACTGGCATCGTGGTCTGGTCCACAACATGTTGCGTCGCGCCGCCGAACACCGACTCGTGCTCGCGGCTGTGGCTGTAGGCGCCCATCACCAGAAGATCGGCGCCGGCAGCGGCGGCGGCGGCGAGAATCGCCCGGCCCGGATTGTCGTCGCCCGAAATCGGCTCGCGCCGCGCCTCGACGCCGCGAATCTCCAGGTACCGCAACAGCTCGTCGCCGCTGGCGCCATGATCGTCGGCCCCGCCATCGAGGACGATGATCTCGCTCGCCGCCTGAATCAGCGGCAGCGACAGCGCCACCGCGCGGGCGGCCTCGGTCGAGCCGTTCCAGGCGATGGCGATGCGCTCGCCCAGAACCCGCGGCACGGTATCCGCGGGCGGGCAGACCAGCACCGGCCGGCCGGTGCTGAACAGCGCCGCCTTGAGCGTGTTGACGCCCAGGTTGCGGTCGCGGTCGGGTTGCGCCACCGCCACCAGATCGGCGAGGCGGCCGTGGCGCTTGATCACGTCCATCTGTTTGCCCTGCTCTTCGCACCATCCGGCGCTGGGCCGGTCGCGCGCCCAGTCGCGGGGTGGCGTTCCGGTTTCGATCAGTTCGAGGCCAAGCCGCCCCATCAGGTCGCGGAACAGGGCCTCGAGCGAGGCTTCCTCGGCATTCGCCAGTTCGACCACCTGTGCCTCAAGTCGCTTGCGCAGGGCCGCTGGCACGGCCACCCCGTAGGGGATCATATCCTGCGGCCGGGCCCGGCAATGCATCACCTCGATATGGGCATTGTGCCGCCGGGCGACCGCGGCGGCGTGGGCGAGAACGTTCTCGCCCTTGCCGTCGCCGCGAACCGGCACCAGGATCTTCGCGATCGACATGCCTTCCCCCCTCAGAACAGGCCCTCGATCTCGCCTTGCTCGTTAAGGCAAATCGACTCAGCAGCCGGGACCCTCGGCAGGCCGGGCATGGTCATGATCTCGCCGCAGATCGCCACGATGAAGCCGGCCCCGGCCGAGAGCCGCACCTCGCGGACCGGCAAGCCATGGCCGGTGGGCGCGCCGCGCCGGGTCGGGTCGGTGGTGAAGGAATACTGGGTCTTGGCCATGCACACCGGCAGGTTGCCGAAACCGTCGTCTTCCCACTGTTTGAGCTGGTCGCGGATCTTC
>Ga0209988_10003116_pt1 | contig 10995 bp, 8 predicted proteins | sample N075metaG_FD_183115 | JGI IMG/M metagenome (GOLD analysis project Ga0209988, IMG submission 183115) | Deep subsurface microbial communities from Kermadec Trench to uncover new lineages of life (NeLLi) - N075 metaG (SPAdes) (version 2) | ecosystem: Environmental > Aquatic > Marine > Ocean trench... | reverse complement strand
CCGGTCAGGAGCGCCGCCGCGAAGGCGCCCGCCTGACCGTCGAGCCCGGCGGCGATCCGTTCGGTGACGGCGTGGCGCAGGCGGCCGACCGCGGCCGCGAAGCCACCACCGCTTTCGCCGGTCGGCGGTGCGATGGCGCGCGGCGGCCCGAAACCGTAGCCGACCGCGCCGAGCCGTTCGAAGTAGGCCTTGCGCTGGAAGTCGAAGGCGCCGGGCTGGGCGGGCGCCGCCGGCGGCATCAAACCACCGCGCAGCTCGACCCAGTCGCCGGGAACGAGCGTCGCGTCGAAAGCACGGAGATTGATCCGGACGCGCGCCGGCGGGACCTCGACCGACGGGCGAAGGAATCGCACGTCCTCCAGGAGAATGCGGCCGCCGTCTTTATGCGCGGCGTTCTGCACGACGCGACCGACGATCGTCGCCGAGCGGATCGGCTTTTCGAGGACGGGCGCGGCGACGAAATAGCTGCGCAGCTGGGCCGCCGCAAAGCCGCCGGCGACCAGCGTCGCGGCGATCACGGCGGCCAACAAGACCGTCCTGCCGCGCACCGCCAGCGCCGCGAGAACGCCCAGCAGCAAGGCGCCCGGCCCGGCCCATGGCGGTGGCTCGAAGGGCAACGAGAAGTAAATCGCGATACCGACGGCGAGACCGACGGGGCACCACAGCGGCCATCTCTGCGCGTCGTCGAGCACGGCGGACGACAGCCCTTCGAGCAGGCCTGGCGCATCGTCGCGTCGCCACGACGCAAGCGTTCGCCGCCCGCCCGCTCGGTGCATCAATTTGTCAGTCATCTCCCTCGGCGCTTCAAGGTCACGACGCCGCCCGCGACTTTAGCGCACGATTCAATCGATTGGAATCGGTCGGAATCTTCCAGCCCGCGACTGCGGGCCGCCAACCGTTCGGCGGAAGCATGCGCGGCGATTGAGCGCAGGTCAGCTTTACGCAGTAAAGATGACCGCACAACGCGCTAACGCGGGCAAAGCGGGTTCGCGGCGCGCGCCGATCTGTGCTACATCAGCCGCCCGACGAACCAGCGCCGAGACATCGCCGAAATGACCGACGTCGTCACACGATTCGCCCCCTCACCGACGGGCTTCCTTCACATCGGCGGCGCCCGCACGGCGCTGTTCAACTGGCTCTATGCGCGCCATCACGGCGGCCGCTTCCGCCTGCGCATCGAAGACACCGACCGGGCACGCTCGACCGAGCAAGCGATCGACGCCATCCTCGACGGCCTGACATGGCTCGGCCTCGATTGGGACGACGACGTGGTCTACCACGACGCCATCTTCGACGGCCTGACATGGCTCGGCCTCGATTGGGACGACGACGTGGTCTACCAGTCCCAGCGTGTTCAGCGTCACGTCGCGATCGCCCAGCAATTGCTCGCCGAGGGCAAGGCGTACCATTGTTATTGCACGCCCGATGAGCTCGCCGTGATGCGCGAGGAACGCATGGCGGCCGGTGAAAAGACGCGCTACGACCGGCGCTGGCGCGATCCCGCGCCGGATATGACGATACCGGCCGATGTCCCGCCGGTCGTCCGCTTCAAGGCGCCGATGGACGGTGCGACGGTGCTGGACGACCGGATCCAGGGCTCGGTCAGGTTCGAGAACGACCAGTTCGACGACATCGTCATCCTGCGGGGCGACGGCACGCCGACATATACGCTCGCGGTCGTCGTCGACGACCACGACATGGGCGTGACCCACGTGATTCGCGGCGCCGATCACCTGACCAACGCGTTCCAGCACCGCTTCATCTTCGAGGCGCTCGGCTGGGACGTCCCGGTGTTCGGCCATGTGCCGTTGATCCACGGGGCCGACGGCGCCAAGCTGTCGAAGCGACACGGCGCGCTCGGCGTCGCGGCTTATCGCGACATGGGCTACCTCGCCGAGGCCATGCGGAACTATCTGCTCCGCCTGGGCTGGAGTCATGGCGACGACGAAATGGTCTCGACCGCCCAAGCGATCGAATGGTTCGACCTCGACACCATCGGCCGCTCCGCCGCCCGCTTCGATTTGGACAAGCTGAACAACGTCAACGGTCACTATCTGCGTCAGGCCGACGATGCCCGCTTGGTCGATCTCGTCGCCGAGCATCGTGGGCAGACGCTGGACGACGACGTCAAGGCACGTCTTCAGCGCGGCATGCCCGGTTTGAAAAATCGCGCGAAGACGCTCGTCGAACTAGCTGATAATGCATCGTTTTATCTCTCAGAGAGACCGATAGAGATGACGCCGAAAGCAGCCGCGCTGCTGAACCGAGACGCCGCGTCCATCCTGTCGCGTGTCGCGGCCCATCTCGCCGACAACGGCGACTGGTCGACCGAGGCGCTCGAAACGGCGGTGCGTGATTTCGCCGAGCGCGAAGGCATCAAATTGGGCGCGATCGCTCAGCCCTTGCGCGCCGCGCTGACGGGTGCCACGGTATCGCCCCCGGTCTTCGAGGTGATGGCGGCTCTTGGTCGCGCCGAAACGCTCGCCCGCATCGAGGACGCCGCCGACTGAATTGTGTGCTATTTTCCGCTCGGCCTTATTTTGTCAGTGGACATAAGCGCCTGACGAGGCGCGTAGAAAGTCATCCGGAGGAACTGCCGTGGCAAAAGCGATCAAGCCAAAGAAGAAACTCGCGCCGGTCGCGAGCGTGACGATCACCGGTGACAGAGTGAACTCGGGCGAGCCGGTTGAATTCAGCATCCTCGACGGCACGATGGGCCCCGATGTCATCGACGTCAGCAAGCTCTACTCCAAGACCGGCTATTTCACCTACGATCCCGGTTTCATGGCGACCGCGAGTTGCCAATCGAAGATCACCTTCATCGACGGCGAAAAGGGCGTGCTGCTGTACCGCGGCTATCCGATCGAGGCGCTCGCCGAGCAGAGCACCTTTATCGAGGTCTGTTACCTGCTGCTGTTCGGCGAACTGCCGTCGAAGAAACAGCATCGCAAGTTCGAGAACGACGTGACCATGCACACTATGGTGCACGAACAGTTAATCTTCCTGTTCCGTGGTTTCAGGCGCGACGCGCACCCCATGGCGATCATGGTCGGCGTCGTCGGCGCGCTGTCGGCCTTCTATCACGACGCGCTCGATATCGACGATCCGCAACACCGCCTGATCGCATCCCACCGTCTGATCGCCAAGGTGCCGACGATCGCCGCGATGGCCTACAAATTCTCGATCGGCCAACCATTCATCTATCCGCGCAACGACCTGAACTACGTCGAGAACTTCCTGCACATGATGTTCGCGGTGCCGACCGAGGAGTACCGGGTCAATCCGGTGTTCGCGCGAGCGCTCGATCGCATCTTCATCCTGCACGCCGATCACGAGCAGAATGCGTCGACGTCGACCGTGCGTCTGGCAGGCTCCTCGGGCGCCAACCCCTATGCTTGCATCGCCGCCGGTATTGCCTGTCTGTGGGGCCCGGCCCACGGCGGCGCGAACGAGGCGGTGATCACCATGCTCACCGAGATCGGCACGGGGTGATCACCATGCCCACCGAGATCGGCACGGTCGATCGCATCCCGGAATTCATCAGCCGGGCCAAGGACAAGAGCGACCCCTTCCGGCTGATGGGTTTCGGCCACCGGATTTACAAGAACTACGACCCGCGCGCCCAGGTTCTGCGCGAGACCTGCCGCGAGGTTCTCGCCGAGATCGGCCAGACCGACGAGCCATTGCTCGAAATCGCCGTCGAGCTCGAACGCATCGCGCTCGAGGACGAATATTTCGTCAAGCGCAAGCTGTATCCGAACGTCGACTTCTATTCGGGCATTATCCTGCGCGCCATGGGCATCCCGCCGCATCTGTTCACGGTCATCTTCGCGGTCGCGCGCACGGTCGGCTGGGTCGCTCAGTGGAACGAGATGATCGACGACCCATCGCAGAAAATCGGCCGGCCGCGGCAGCTCTACACCGGCTACGGGCCGCGCGATTACGTGCCGCTGGCGAAGCGCCGCTAACGGCGTTACGCCGATGCCGCGCGCTTGTCCGCGATGACCTCGAGAATAATTTCAGCCGCCCGGACACTCGGTGCCGGCCCGCCGAGGCCGATCAATTCGGCGGCGCGGCGCGCCTGGGTTCGCTGTTCTCGGCTGGCCTTTTCATCGCTCAGCAGGCGCACCATCGCGTCGGCCAGCGTGTCGGCGCGGCAGGCCTGTTGAATGAACTCGGGTACCACCGGCCGATATGAACTCGGGTACCACCGGCCGATCGAGGATCAAGTTGACCAGGCAGATATAGGACAGGCTGGACATTCGCTTGGCGAGCCAGATGCTCAGCGGATTGCCACGATAGGCGATCGCCATCGGAACGCCGGCGATGGCGAGTTCGAGCGCGACGGTCCCCGAAACCGCAAGCGCCGCGTTCGAGGCGGCAAAGGCGTCATACTTCTCGTCCCGGCCGTTGACGACCGTGGTCGGCGCCCGCCAATCCGCCGTGGCGGTGGCCACCTCGGCCTCGACGGCGGCGAAGGCCGGCACGACGACGTGCAATCCGGGCACACGCCTGGCCAACAAGGCGATGGTCTCGCCGAACACCGAAACATGGCGCGTGACCTCACCGAGGCGGCTGCCCGGCAGGACACAGACCACGGGTGCTTCCGTGGGAATGCCGTGGCGCGAGCGGAAGGCTGGGCCATCACCCTGGTCGGCGCCCTCCTCGACGACGCCATGCCCGACGAAGCTGCAGGGCAATCCGACCGCCTCGAAGTAGGGCGGCTCGAACGGCAGGAGGGCCAGCACGTGATCGAGATAACCGGCGATGCGGGCCGCGCGCGCCGGCCGGTGCGCCCAAACCTGCGGCGCGACATAATGGATCTGTGCGATCCCGGCGTCGGCGAGCCGCCGTTGCACGCGCAGCGAAAATTCCGGCGAATCGATGGTCACCAAGGCGGCCGGCCGCAAGCGGCGCGCCGCCTCGGATGCGGTTCGAATATGACCCAGGATACGGGGTAGCTTTGGCACCACCTCGAGGTAGCCCATCACGCTCAGCTCGCGCATCGGCAGCAGGCTGTCGAGCCCCTCGCCGATCATCCGTTCACCGCCGATGCCGGCGAACCGGACGGCGCCTTGGGTCCGTTCCTTCAGCGCGGCCATCAAGCGGGCGCCCAGCGCGTCACCCGAGGGTTCGCCCGCGACGATGAATATCAGGGGGCCGCCTCCGCTCACGCGGCGCCCGGCTCGATGCCGACGACGAAGAGCCCGGCGGCGTCGGCGGCCCGGCCGACATCGACGCGGTCGACCACGATCGAACCACCCGCTTCGACAACGATGCCGACGAGGCCCGCTTTTTGTGCGGCTTCGATCGTGCGCAGGCCGACGGTGGGGAGATCCGCGCGCCGTTCCTGGCCCGGCTTCTTGAGCTTCACCATGACACCGCCCCGGCCTTCGTAGCGCAGCGTGGCGCACCGCGCCAAAAGGGCGTCGGTGCCCTCGGCGGCCTCGACGCCCAGCACGACGCCCTGTTGCACGACCACGGCCTGACCAACGTCGAGAGCGCCGAGCGCCCGGGCCACCGCGACACCCGCATCGATGTCTGCCTGCGCCTCGTCATCGGGGACGAGCGTGCCGATCGGGCCGGCTGGCGCCAAGATATCGGAAAGAATGTCATCGATACCGACGACGCGGAAGTTTTCACCTTCGAGTTCGGCGACGATCAGCGACAACAGCTTGTTGTCGCCCAAGGCGCTCATGCCGTGGCGCATCAGCACCTTCAGGCCGCGGCGGTCGATAGCCAGACTGCTTAACGAAATCCGGTCGACCGGGCCGGCCATGACGACATCGCCGCAGCCCGCCTCGTGCATCAGCGTGATCGTCTTGTCGATGGCGCCGAGGCCCACCCAGGCGTGCGGTGCATCGCCGATCGCCTCGGCGTCGGTAATGCCGTTGAAGGCGACGACGAAGACATCGCGCCCGCCTTCGCGACAAGTGCTGATGATGCGGCCCGGTAGGTCGCCCGAGCCAGCGAAAATCCCGAGCTTAGGTTGCCTCACGGCCAGCCTTCGGTTGGCAGACGGCGCGCGCGCTATCGGCACGAATGAAATCGATGATGTCCCTCACCGCCTCGTTGTCTGGAAACAGCTGGGCGACATTCGAAATGCGTTCGACCAACGTGCCCTCGGGCGCGAAGAGCAGCCGATACGCCCGGCGCAGCGAATGGATGGCATCACGGTCGAAGCCGCGGCGCTTGATGCCGACAATATTGAGGCCGCTCAGATACGCGCGGTCGCCCGAAACCGAGCCATATGGGATGACATCGTTCTCGACACCCGACATGCCGCCAATCATGGCATGGCGACCGATGCGCACGAATTGATGCACCCCGCAGAGGCCGCCAAGAACGACGTAGTCCTCGACCACGACATGGCCGCCGAGTGTCGCATTGTTGGCCATGATGACGTTGTCACCGATGACGCAGTCGTGCGCGATATGAACACCGATCATGAACAGGCCGTTGTCGCCGACCGATGTCACCATGCCGCCGCCACGGGTGCCCGGGTTCATGGTGACGTATTCGCGGATCGTGTTGTTCGCCCCGATCACCAGCTCGGACGGCTCGCCATCGTATTTGAGGTCTTGCGGCGGCAGGCCGATCGAGGCGAACGGGAATATCCTGCAGTTGGCGCCGATCTTCGTTCGGCCGTCGATGACGACATGCGGATCGACGACCACGCCGGCGCCCAGCTCGACATCGCCACCGATGATGCTGTAGGGCCCAATCCTGACGTTGTCGCCGAGGCGGGCGCGCGGATCGACGATAGCCGTGGCGTGAATGTCGGACATCTAGTCGTCGAGGATCATTGCGGCGAAGGTCGCGTCGGCGACGACGCGCCCGTCGACTTTCGCCTGACCGTCGAACTTCCAAACATTACCACGCTGTCGACGCTTGTAGACATGGACGTGGAGTGTGTCGCCCGGCACCACCGGTTTGCGAAAGCGCGCATTGTCGACCGACATGAAGTAGACCAGCCTGCCTTCCGCGCCCAACCCCAATGTCGATACGACGAGAACGGCCGCCGTCTGCGCCATCGACTCGATGATCATGACGCCGGGCATCACCGGTCGTGTTGGAAAATGACCCTGAAAGTAAGGTTCGTTGATCGTGACGTTCTTGATCCCCGTTGCGCTGACGTCGCGCACGAGGTCGACAACCCGATCGATCATAAGAAACGGATATCGATGCGGGATAAGCTCCTGCACCCGCGCGATATCCAGGTCTTCGCCCTTTTCGTAACTTGCGGCTTCGGCCATCTATCTCTTGTCCCTTACCTTGCCCAACCGGGCGATCGCCGCCATCTGCCGACGCCACTGCTGGATCGGAATTGCTGGCGCGCCGCCGTAGGTCTGGCCCCCCTCGTGGTTGCGTATGACACCCGATCGCGCCGCAAACTGCGCGCCGTCGCCGATCGTCAAATGGCCGGCAACAGCGGTCTGCCCACCGAAGGCGACAAAATCGCCGAGCTTCGTGCTACCCGCGATGCCGACTTGAGCAACGATCACGCAACCCCGTCCCAACTGCACGTTATGCGCAATCTGCACCAAATTATCAATCATACATCCGGCACCAATTACCGTATCGCCGGCGCTGCCACGATCGATCGTGGTGTTGGCGCCGACTTCGACGTCGTCATGAATGATGACGCGGCCGACCTGCGGAATGCGCAAATGGCCTGTGGGCGACGACGCGAAACCGAAGCCGTCCTGACCGATACGCGCCCCGGGATAGATGGCGACCCGGTCGCCGATGAGGCTGAAGTTGACCGTTGCGCCGGCGCCAATCACGCAGTCCTCGCCAATGACGACGGCGTCGCCGATAGTAGCGTTGGGGCAGATATGCGTACGGGCGCCGATCTCGCAACCGGCGCCGATGACGGCGCCGGCGTCGATGCGGCAGCCCTCGGCAATCGTCGCGGTTTGGTCGATCGTCGCCGCGGGCGAAATTTCCGGCTCGACGACCGGCGCGGGATAGAAGCTGCGTGCGACACGCGCTAACGCCAGATACGGTGTTTCGCTGAGCAGCAGAGATGCGGTGGCGGGCGCCCTATCGGCCAGTGCAGGCGCCACGATGCAGGCGCCGGCCCGGCTACGCTCGAAAGCCCGCAGGTAGCGTTTGTTGTCGATGAAACTGATATCGTGTTCGCCGGCCTCGTCCAGTGGCGCGACATCGGCGATTGCCTTGTCGCCGTCGGCCGTCGCCGACAGCGTCGCACCGGCAATCTTCGCCAGTTCGGTCACAGTGAACGGCCCGCTCACCGTGAAGAAGCGTGGATCGGCCATGGCAAAGTATTAGTTCTGAACGAGGGGCACCTTAACGGTCGGCAGCTGGGCATTGAGGCGGCGCAGCGTCTCGTCGGTTATGTTCAGCGAGCTGTCGGAGAAGACGATCTGTCCATGGGGTAGGACCAGATTGAAATCGCGCTCCTTGGCGAGCGCCGCGATGATCATGGTCAAGGTACGTTGGACCTCTTTCATGCCATAGGCAAACGCTTGGTCCAGCTCGCGTTTGCGTGCCTGCATGCCGGTCTGTACTTCCGCGATCCGGCCCTCGAACTCTCGACGTTTCTGCGCCAACGCATCGGGAGCCAGGATCGTCGCTTGCCGCGCGAGCTCCCGTTCGGCCTCGCGAAGCATGCGTGCCTGCATGCCGGTCTGTACTTCCGCGATCCGGCCCTCGAACTCTCGACGTTTCTGCGCCAACGCATCGGGAGCCAGGATCGTCGCTTGCCGCGCGAGCTCCCGTTCGGCCTCGCGAAGCATCTTCTCCTGCTTGGTGATATCGTTTTGATAGACGAGGCGCCGTTGATCGATCTGAACCTTGATGTCGATCGCGGCAGCCGATTCAAGCATGATACGCTGGAATTCGAGGATGACGATTTTTGCCGGTGGTGTCGCCTGGCCATATGCATTGGCCGGCGTGCCAACCGCGAACATCGCGACCAGGGCGCCGGCCATTGCAAGGCGAATTTTGGATGATTTCATCCGCTAGAACCTCGTTCCAAACGAAAAGCGAAACAGCTCGGTCTTGTCGAAATCCTCATCGAGGACCGACGTGGCCAGATCAACCTCGATGGGCCCAAAGGGCGAAACGTAGGTTAGACCAAACCCAACCGTCGCGCGCAAGGATGCTTCGTCTAGAATCTTCGGAGGTTCCTGGTCATCGATCCCCGTGATGGTGCCGAAATCACTGAAAAACCGGCCCCGTATATTGAACTCGGAAGGCAAGCCTAGAGGAAACGATACCTCGGCGGTTCCGATGGCAAAGCTGTTGCCCCCCAACGAATCGGTCGTGATGCTATCGCGCGGCCCGACACCGGCGGCTTCAAACCCTCTGAAGGTCGCGCCGCCGACAAAGAATCGGTCTTGAATGCGGACGTCGTCGTCGAGACCAAAAATATGCCCAATGGATCCCGACAGGTTACCAATCCATTGCTCCGTGATCGGGAAATAGTAGCGTGCCTCGCCCGAGTGCCGCAGATACTGCACATCGCCGCCCAGGCCCGCCAAATCCTGGGTCACACGCAGAAGATAGCCCTCGGTCGGAAAGAATCGATCGTCACGATTGTCATAAGTCAGGGTATGGCCAACGGCTGATGTCGTCGACGAACCTTCCTGGCGCTTGATGAACTCCGAGGCATTGAAGGCGACGTTCTCGATTTCGTCGCTCCGCAGCGTATATCTGATCGAATGGCGCAGCCGCTCGGAGAGCGGATATGACATCCGCAACGAGAACCCGAGCGAAGACTGATCGTATGTGTCCTCGTCCGTCACGTCGGTCACGCGCTTGAAAATGTCAAAGCCGGCGCTCAGGTCCCGATCGAGAAAATAAGGCTCGGTAAAACTCAGATCGAGTTGTTGCCGCCGTCCGGATACGGTGAACGCGAGGCGAAGATCCTGGCCTCTTCCCAGCAGGTTGCGTTCACGGATCGCGACATTGGCGATCGGGCCCTCGAACGAGGAGAAGCCGCCGCCGAAACTGAGTTCGCCAGTCGAGGTCTCGGACACTTCGACATCGATGACCGCCTTGTCCGGCGTCGAACCCTGGCTGCTGCTGACCTCGACGGACTCGAAGAATCCCAGAGCGCGAATTCGCTGTTGCGAGCGGCGGAGCTTGGCGGAACTGAACGCATCACCCTCGACGAGACGGAACTCGCGCCGAATGACTTTGTCGAGCGTGCGTATATTGCCCGAAATATTGATCCGTTCGACGAAGACGCGGGCGCCTTCCTCGACGATATAGATCAAGTCTATGGTGCGCTCTTCGCGGTTCCGTTTGACGCTCGGTTCGATGTCGACAAACGCAAATCCAAGGTTGCCAACCTGTGTCGTCAACTCCTGCACGGTGTCCTCGACCAGATCGGCGTTGTACCAGTCGCCCGGCTCTGTCTCTACGAATTCGAACAATTGCCCGGCATCGAGATCGCGCAATGTGGTTTCAACTTCGACACCGCCGAATTTGTAGCGGTCGCCTTCCTCGATGGCAAACGTGATGAAAAAAGCGGTTCGGTCGCGAACGACCCGAAAGTCGGCATAGCCATGCGACAAATAGAAGCGCCGCAGCAGCTCGCGATCGAAGGTCAACCTGTCGGGATCGTAGGTATCGCTACTGGTTAGAAAACGGTACCAGACCGATTCCTGAGTCTGAATCGCTTCGCGCAAGCGGCTGTCGCTGAACTGCTTGTTGCCGATGAAGCTGATCTTTTGAATCCGGGTCAGCGGTCCCTCGTCAATTTCGAACACGAGATCGACGCGATTTTGCTCCAGTTGGATCACCTTCGGCTCGACGGTCGCGCCGAACCTGCCGCTGCGCCGGTAGATCTCGCTGATACGCGCGACATCGCTCTGCACCTTGGTGCGTGTGTAGACGACACGCGGGCGCAGCTGGACCTCGGCGGCCAAGGTTTCGTCACCGATTCGCTGGTTCCCCTCGAAGGCCAGTCGGTTGATGATCGGGTTCTCGACCACCCGAACGACCAGGGCGCTCCCCTCACGC
>Ga0209988_10003115_pt1 | contig 10996 bp, 7 predicted proteins | sample N075metaG_FD_183115 | JGI IMG/M metagenome (GOLD analysis project Ga0209988, IMG submission 183115) | Deep subsurface microbial communities from Kermadec Trench to uncover new lineages of life (NeLLi) - N075 metaG (SPAdes) (version 2) | ecosystem: Environmental > Aquatic > Marine > Ocean trench... | reverse complement strand
TCCGCGTGAGTGACCAAGGCACCCAGAAACAGAGCGAGAAACAGAGTCAGCAATGAGCGCATCGAATTTTGTTTCCTTTCAATCCTTCATGACCAAGCCCAGCGAGGCAAATCGCCGATATTGGACATCCGAATTCGATTTTTCTTAGGAGACGCCTTCGGGCCGATCTCCGATCACTTTCTCGGCCGCGAGGTGAGCGATCTCCTGTTCGCCATAGCCGAGTTCGCCCAGGATCTCGCTGTTGTGCTGCCCGAGAACCGGTGCCGCGCGGTGTAGCCAATGATCGACGCTCGCATATCGGAAGGGCGCGCTCATCGTCAATTGCCGGCCGACGATTGGATGCTCGAGTTCCTCCATGAATTTACGTGCGAGGAATTGAGGATGTTCGGAGAGCGTCCGGGCATCCACGACGGGTGCAGCCGGAACACCGACGTCCTGCAACTCCTTCACACATCTTTCGAGATCGAGCTTCGCGAAGACCTCACCAAGGGCTTGATCCAACTCGTCGTGGTGGGCGCGCCGGGACAAGAGGTCTGTCCCGATGCCGGCGGCCCAGCTCGGATGGCCGAGCCAATTCGAGAGCGCCTGCCATTGGATCTCGGTTTCGATCGACAACGCGAGCCAGCGCGGCGTTTCGGAAACGTGATGACCAAGGCACGGGTAGAGGCCCTGGGGTGCGGCCTCCGGACTGCGATTACCTTGGCGATGCATGAGGTGGCCATAAGCCGTGAATTCGATCACCTGTTCGGCAGTCACATTCAGAGCGCCCTCGACCATCGCACACTCGACAAAATGCCCTCGCCCGCTGTGGTCCCGCTCGGCCATGGCGACTAGCAGCGCGAAGGCCGCGTGCATCCCGGCCAGCGGATCGCAGGGACCCCGTTGGATTCGCGGCTGGTCGTCTCGATGTCCGGTCAGCCACGCCATGCCGGACATCTGCTCCATCGTGGCCGCGAATCCCACATTTTCGCGCCACGGCCCATCGAGGCCGAACGCGGGCATCCGAACATAATGACAGCGAGGATTGAGCGCCTGCACCTTCTCCCACGTGACACCGAAGCCATCCATCACGCGCGGGCTGAAATTTTCGACGAGCGCATCCGCGCCTGCGATCAGTGAGTCGAGGATCGCCCTACCCTTTGGGTCGGACAGGTTGAGCGTCATGCCCCGTTTATTCGAGTTGGTCGACAAGAAGATGAAGCTGCATTCCCACCACTCTTCATGTAGCGCTTCAAAGGCGCCACCGAGCGATCGGACGCCGTCGATCTTCTGTGTGGATTCAATGTGGATCACGTCCGCGCCCAACAAGGACAGCATGTGGGTTGCCATCGGCCCCGCCCACCAGCTCGTCGTATCAATGATGCGCATGCCGGCCAGTGGCAGGCCCGGGACACCCGTTGGTTTCGGTGCCGGTCGCGCACGTGATTCGATCCGACCATTGTGTTCGCCAAGACGTGGTGCGGCTCGCGGGCTGGCCAGCTTGTGGCCATCGAATCGATAGGGGGGAATCGGCCGCTTGAAACCACCGGACGGATCTTCGATGAATACCCCGCGCGCCTTCAGCTGTTCGACCTCGAGCACCGTCTGACCATTGCAGACCGGTGAGACCGGAATCCGAAATAATTGTGCCGACTCGATGAGCTCGTCGGTCGTGTGCTGCCGGCTGTGCGCGTGCAGAATCTCTTCCCATTCGGTGATGCGGCTGAGGCGCTGGACGAATTGATCGAACTCGCCGGACTCACGCAGCTCCGGACGTTCGATCAAGAGTAGAAAATCCGACATCTGTTGTGCTGTATAGGCATTGAACCCGACGAAACCATCGCGCGTCGGTTCGACGGAAGGTGTCTCGAAAGACTGGAACGCTCCTGTGGCGGGCGGTCGCCCGAGAATGCCCCACATCAAATCGATGTAGGTATTCGTCGCTTGGGCGGCCACGGCGTGCAACGAAAAGTCGATGTGCTCGCCGTGACCGGTCGCCTGAGAACGTCGGATCGCGGCCAACGCAGCGACCGATGCGAAGCAGCCCCCCGTCCATGCAATGATCCGCCCCCCGGCCTGGTAGGGCTCGCTCTCCGGTCGCCCGCGTCCGCCGATCGAACCGCATTCGGCCTGAATCGTAAACTCGGTGGCGGCGTTTTCGGCCATGGGACCCGTCAATCCGAAGGGAGTGATCGAGAGAAGGACCAGACCAGGATGTTTTTCGAGAAGAGCCAGGCGATCGTAGGCCGAGACGCTCAGGTCTTCGATCAGCAGATCCGCACTCGCAATCAAAGTTCCGATCTCGTCGTCACCCCTCGATTCGCGAGCGGCATTCGTGCCGGGCTCCTCGAGTGTGCCGACGACACTCCGCTTCGAGGCGTTCAGGTAACGGAAGAGCGCTCCATCCTGGTCGCCGAGATCCGCTCCCGTCGCCGACCACCTGCGCAGCGGGTCGCCCTCGGGCGGCTCGACCTTGATCACATCTGCGCCGGCATCGGCGAATAGCTTGCTGCAATAGGGACCGGCGATCTGACTCGAAAAATCGAGGACGCGCAGCGCTTTCAATCCGCGCACGCTAGGTCAGCTCGTAGTCGGCAAGTCGCGGCTGGGCCAGTTCCTCCTTGAGACGATCGAACGTCCAAGGCCAGACCGCGGGGACACCCTGTGCATCGAGATACCAGCTGTTGCAGCCGCTCAGCCAGATCGTCTTCTTGGCCGCTTCCTTGCGTTCGGCGTCGAAGTGTTCCATCGCCTGATGCGAAACGCTCACTTCGCGGCAGGCCCCGGACCGAACCTGTTCGACCAGCTGCATGATGTAGGAGAACTGCATCTCCGCGACATCGATCAGCGAAAAATTTCCCACCGGGCCGTTGGGGCCATTCAACATGAAGAGATTAGGAAATTCCGGAATCGAGATCGCCATATACGCATGCGGGCCCTCCTTCCAGACGTCTTCGAGTGCGACACCGCCCCGGCCGACCACATTCATCGGTCGCATGAAGCGATCGACGCGAAAGCCCGTAGCGAGAATCAGCACGTCCAACTCGTGCAACGTTCCGTCCGCCGTGCGGATCCCCGATGCCTCGACCGCTTCGATCGACTCGGTGACGAGATTCGCATTGGGTCGCTGGATGGCTTCGTAGAAGTTCTGAGAAATGACCAGACGCTTGCAGCCCGCACGGTAGTCGGGACGAAGTTTCTCTCGAAGTTCCGGATCGATCACACTGTTATCGAGATTCGCCACGCACATGTCATGAAGTGCAGCGAGCTGAGGAGATTTCGCATCGACCACGGCATTGGCAAACGTCTCCGTGAACAGCCGCGCAATTTCAGCTCTCAGTTTGCTCATCGTCTCGGGGTGCTTGCGGAAGGCCGCCTGCTCCTCCCCGCTATAGGCGGGATTTTCCTGAGGCATGACCCACTGGGCGGTGCGCTGGAAGAGCGAAAGATCGGACACTTCCCCGACCAGCGCCGTCACCATCTGGATCGCGGTCGATCCGGTTCCAATGATTCCAACGCGCTTGTCCGCAAGCGAAACGTCGTGGTCCCAGCGTGCGCTGTGAAAGAGCGCGCCTTTGAAATTCTCCAGGCCCTCGATGTCGGGATAGGCCGGATGGTGCAGAACGCCCGTCGCAGCAATCACGAAGTCCGCCTCGTCGGTCGTCCCGTCGGCGATCTTGATCGTCCAGCGCCCGTCGCTGAATTCGCAGCGCGTGATCTCTTTGCCGTATTGAATCAGCTCATCGACTCCATAGCGGCGAGCTACATCCTCAAAATAGGCCTGGATCTCTTGTCCAGGCGAAAAGCGGCGACTCCAATCGGGATTGGGCGCGAACGAATAACTATATAGATGGGAGGGCACGTCGCAGGACAGACCCGGGTACTCATTGACCTGCCAGGTTCCACCGAGCCGATCGCTCTTCTCATAGATTGCGAAGTTCTCGAAGCCCGCTTCTTGCAGCTTGATGGCGCTGAGGATGCCTGCCATCCCCGCCCCGATGATGATGAAGCGGAGGTCGCTGCCGTTCGAACTGGTCATCATGACTTCTCCAAGAGACTATTCCAAGACACAATTCCAAGAGACAATTTGAGCGAACCGGATGTTGCCGTCGCGCCGAGTCGTCAATCTGGCTGGGAAAGAATCAGCGCGCTGGTGGGAACGGCCGTGCCCGCCGTGACCAGAACATTTTGCACGTCGGGGACCTGATTGACGGCGCTGCCTCGCACTTGACGCACACCTTCGGCGATCCCGTTCATTCCATGGATATATGCCTCACCGAGCTGCCCGCCATTGGGATTGATGGGAAGCCCTCCGCCGAGTTCGATGTTGCCGTCCTTGATGAAGTCCTTGGCTTCGCCGGGTTTGCAGAATCCAAACTCCTCGAGCTGAGGTAGCGCCAGAGGAGTGAAGTGGTCGTAGAGGATCGCCGTCTGGATATCGTCCGGGCCGAGCCCGGTATCCGCCCAGAGCTGGCGCGCACAAATGCCCATCTCTGGAATTCCGGTAATTTCGTCTCGGTAGTAGCTGGTCATCATGTGTTGATCCTCGCCACTTCCTTGGGCTGCGGAGGCGATCACCACGGGTTTGTTCGGAAGGTCGCGCGCGCGTTCGAGCGTCGTGACGATTAACGCCTGACCGCCATCGCTCTCCTGACAACAATCGAGCAAGTGAAGGGGCTTCACGACCCAACGACTGGCTTGATGTTCCTCGAGCGTGATCGGCCGCTCGTAGAAGAAGGCCTTGGGGTTCGTCGCCGCGTGTTTTCGATCGGCGACGGAGATGCGTCCAAAGTCTTCGCTCGTGACACCGTATTGATGCATATAGCGGGTCGCGAACATGGCGACCCACGAAGCGGGGGTGAGCATGCCAAAGGGCAGACTCCAACCCAATTCGACCATCACGGGCGTCGCCCCACCGGCGCCGCCGGTGACGCCAGCGCCGAAGCGAGTCTCGGAGCGTTCGTTGAAGGCTCGATAGACCAGAGCGTAGTTACACGCGCCACTGTGTACGGCCATCGCGGCTTGATGGATGGTGCCGCAGGCGGCGCCCCCACTGTGATGAATGCGGCTGAAGTGTCGGAGTTCCTTGATGCCTAGATTGCGTGCGACATCGATCTCGTCGTTGACGTCGACCGTGAACGAAACCATTCCGTCGATCTGGTCGGGACGGAGTCCAGCATCGCGAATGGCCGCGTCACAACACTCGATCGCCAGACGAAGCGTGCTGCGGCCCGAGTTCTTGGAAAATTCTGTGGCGCCGATGCCGATGACTGCGGTTTTGCCCGCGAAGGACATGGCCATGATCCAGATCTCCTAGCGCCGAGGCAATTCGAGTTCGAGCGTGCCACTCACGTGATCGCCGAGTTGATTCGATCCGCGTATGCCAACCTCGATGACGCCCTTGCCATCGCGAACTTCAGCGGAATTCACCAGCCCGGAGAACGTCATGGTGTCGCCAGGGTAGTTGGGAGCCCCCAGCCGAATCTTCATATTCCTGAGGAGCGCTTCGGGGCCGGCCCAATCGCCGACATAACGGCTGGTGAGCCCACCACTGGTCATGATATTCATGAAGATATTGGGCGATCCGCGCTTCTTGGCGAGTTCGACATCATGATGGACGTCCTGAAAGTCTCGACTCGCCATCGCACCACCCACGATGAGCGTCGGCGTGATGGACACGGGGCAAGGCGCCAGCTTGTCGCCGACGCTCACGTCTTCGAAGACCCGAGTCGTTTCACGCCGCGCCGGTCGCGCACGCACGAACAAGGGGAGGTTCAACTCTGGATCCGTGGCGCGAATGGCGAGCTCGACGGGCATGCCGATCTCGACTTCGTCGGCGCTGACACCTATCAGATTACTCAGGATCCGTGTTCCTTCCTCGAGCTCGATGAGGACGGCGAGCAAGGGGTAGTCGAAGATGGGGAATTGCGGATGATGAACCTCGACGAAGCTATAGACCGTGCCGCGCCCTTTCGAGACCACGTAGCCCAGGTCGTAGGCGCCGCACTTGGGACAGCGCACCATCGGTGGGTGATAGAGCGAATCGCAGTCGTCACATTTCTGGATGCGTAATTCGCCCAGGTCGATGCCGTCCCAGAAGAACCGGGTATCCCGGCTGATCTCGGGCCGAGGACGCTGTTTCGGTGCGAAGGCTGCACCCGCATCAGCGGTCATGGGAATACTGCCGGTGCCGGGCTTGAACTTCAGGATCGTAAAGTCCATCCGGCCGACACTCTCGCCGTCTTGATCCATGAATTCGGTTCGAGTCGTGAAGAAGTGTCCCACGCCGAGCGCGGTCTTTTTTTCGGCCGATACGTTGGTAATCGACTGGTGGAACTGCAACCGGTCGCCGAGTTTCAGGTAGCGGTCGTACTCGTGCGTCGAGTTGGTGGCGACCACAGAGGTAAAGCCCGCCGTATCGAGTTTGGTGATGATCGGGAGCATCCCGACAGCCTTGCCTTGATCGGACAACTGTTCTGGTCGAAGCGCGAGGCCGACCATGAGCCATGAATCGAGCATGGAGGGGGGTGCGACGATGTCGCCGTGGACACTCTTGTCTGCGATCTCGGGCCGGGTGTACACCGGGTTGTGATCCGTCATCGCATCACACCAGTGTCGGATCATCGGCTGGTTGACCTCATCCGGCGTGGTTCGAATAGCGCTCTTGATTCCGACGCCTTCACGCAGACTCTCGAGGAAGGCGCCAGCATCTGCATTGTCTACGGGATCACTCACTCGATGGCACCTTGTGAAGCACGAACTCGGCTGCCGAATCGTCGTTGTGTCGACGGCGCACCAGGACTGCACGATAGGGAGATGGAAAGGACATCCCGAAAGAATAAACGCCCCAGAGACGAAATTCTAGGTCGAATACAGCTCGAGCCGAAAAGGTCTCCAGCGTGGTTCGCTCCACTATACTACTGGCCAACTCCCGGAGACCCTTGATGGCGAAGACGCAGCCCTACGAATACATCCTCTACGAAGTCGAGCGCGGCCGTGCGCGCATCACCCTCAACCAGCCGAAAAAGCGAAACGCACTCTCCGCCGGCATGCTCGAGGAACTCGAGCACGCGCTGTGGGAAGCCGACGACGACCGTTCGGTACACTGCGTGATTCTCCGCGCGAATGGTCCGGCTTTTTGTGCCGGGTACGACCTGGCTCCGCCTCGAGTCGATCGCGACGATGAGATCGAACGCCGCACCGGCCGTGGAATCGACGAAGACTCCTGGAACCTCGAGCGCATTCAACGACAGCTGCGCACACTCTGGGACATGCACAAGCCTTCGATCGCCCAGATCCACGGTCATTGCCTGGCCGGGGGCACCGACCTGGCGCTCTATTGCGATGTATTGATCGCCGCCGACGATGCCAACATCGGCTTCCCACCGCTTCGCAACATGGGTTCGCCGCCAAACCAGATGTGGCTCTACCACTGCGGTCCCCAATGGACCAAGCGCCTGTTGCTGACCGGCGACACGATCTCCGGCAAGGACGCGGCCAAGATTGGTCTCGTCATGAAGTCGGTGCCCGCCGACATGCTGGAGGCCGAAGTCGAAGGCCTCGCCGATCGCTTCGCACTGGTGGACATCGCGCTGCTCGCAGCAAACAAGCGAATCGTAAACCTCGGCCTCGAACTCATGGGCGCCGGTACTCTGCAGCGACTTGCAGCCGAAAACGATGCGCGTGCCCACACTGCCCCGGCCGCTCGCCAGATGTTCAAGGACCTCGGCACCAAAGGCATCAAGCAAGCCGTCGCCGAGCGCGACGCCCCCTTCGGCGACGGTCGCGCCCGCGTCGACGGCCCCGAGATCCGCGACGCCGACGGCTCCCTCATTCCGGTCGCGGACTAGACGTCGAGCTGCGCCCAAGTTCCCTACCTTATGAGTGTTCTTCAACGAGAACCCACTACTTGTTCCCCAACACGGAGACCCCCGAAATGGCAGAGATGGGCTTTTGGAGTTTTGCGCAGGCCGCCCCCGAAAAACTGGCGCTCGTCGACCCGAGCGGGCGCGAGTGGACGCGGGGTGAACTATTCGGCGAAGCCAATAAAATCGCCCACGGTCTCAGGGCACAGGGACTCGAACGGGGCGACTGTATCGCAGTGGTCCTCGAGAACTGCGCCGAGATGTTCCAGTTCTATTTCGCCGTGACGCAGATCGGCATGTACATGACGCCGATCAACAACCACCTCACCGCCCCCGAAATCGCGTATATCATTCGCGATAGCGGTGCCAAGATCTTCATCGGCTCGGCTTGCTTCGCCGACGAATGCAAAACCGCACGTAAAGAGGCGGACTTGCCCAGTGAAAAGTCCTTCTCCCTCGGCAAGGTCGAAGGTTTTTCGTCCATCGACGCACTGAAGCAGGGCCAGTCCTCCGAGCTGCCAGAGGACCGCTCCGCGGGCCAGGTGATGAACTACACCTCCGGCACGACCGGCAAGCCGAAGGGTGTACGTCGCTCGCTGCCAGAGATCTCCCCCGACATCATGGCCACTTTGATGAGCGGTTTTCTTGGCATGTTTGGCATCGCCCCCGAAGACGACAACGTCCACATCTGCGGCTCGCCGCTCTACCACACCGCGGTCCTGGTCTTCAGCTCGAACGCCCTCCACGTCGGCCACGCGATCGTCCTGCAGGACAAATGGATTCCCGAAGAGATGCTGATGTTGATCGAGAAATACAAGGTCACGCATAGCCATATGGTTCCGACCCAATTTCATCGCCTGCTGAAGCTGGATGAGAGTGTGCGGGCCCGCTACGACCTGTCTTCCCTACGCGCGATGATCCACGCCGCAGCGCCCTGTCCTGTCGAAACCAAATGGAAGATGTTGGAATGGTGGGGCGACGTGATCTACGAGTACTACGCGGCCACCGAAGGCGGCGGGACGTTAGTGACTCCCCAAGAGTGGAGGAATTATCCCGGCACGGTGGGAAAGCCCTGGGTCAACTCCGACATCAAGATCTATGACGATGACGAGAATGAACTCGGGGCGAACGAGGTCGGCACTGTCTACATGCTGTTGGGCAACGCCGAGTTCGAGTACAAAGATGCCAAGAAGAAGACGAGGGACAACCGGATCGGAAACTACTTTACGGTTGGCGACGTCGGCGAACTCAATGACGACGGTTACCTCTTCCTACGAGACCGCAAGCTCGACATGATCATTTCCGGGGGCGCCAACATCTATCCCGCCGAGATCGAAGCCGAACTGATCCAGCATCCCAAGGTCGCAGACGTCGCCGTCTTCGGGATTCCGAACGACGATTGGGGCGAGGAAATCAAGGCAGTCGTCGAGACCATCGACGGAGTGACTGGCGGAGACGATCTCACGGCAGAAATTCTGGCCTGGTGTGGAGGCCGCCTGGCCAAGATGAAAACGCCTCGGAGCATCGACTACGCCGACACCCTCCCCCGAGACCCCAACGGCAAACTCTATAAGCGCAAGCTCCGCGATCCCTATTGGGAAGGCCGCGCACAGATCTGATCTGCCGGTGGGAGCCCTGGATTCAGCCGACAATAGCCTTCACGAAAGCCCATAGATTCGCTTGACGTTTTCGCCCAGTACCGCGGCGCGCGTGCTAGGCGAAAGAGATTCCACGAATCTCTCGAGTGCAGGCACCCATGTCGAGGGATGGTCGGGATGCGGGTAGTCGGTCGCCCACATGAAGCATTCCGCGCCCACGTGGTCGATGATGTGCGGGGCCGCCGTTTCGTCCGGGTCGCCCGAGACGAAGCACTGCCGCCGAAAATACTCCGATGGCGGCCGCGTGAGTGGAGTCGTCCGCCCCAGCGTCGTCTCAAAGAGCGCGTCCAAGCGATCGAGGAACGCACCCACCCATCCCGATCCGGATTCGAGGACTCCGAGCTTGAGCTCTGGAAAGCGCTCGAGGGTTCCCAATACAAAGAACGAGAGCAGGGATTGCTGGGCACCCTGATGAAGCATGCTGTTATAGAAAAATTCGCTCGCGACACCCAGGCGTCTGAAGCGAATCGGGACCGCCCACTTCGGTTCGATCGTCGGATGAATGGCGATCGGCACATCGAGACGACAAGCGGTCTCGTAGAGTCGATCGTGATCCGCATGTCCAGGCGCTTTTCGGGAATGACTGAAGGGGGAGATGAAGGCTCCCCGACACCCATCGCCAACCGCGCGCTCCAATTCGGTGGCAGCCCCATCCACGTCGAGCAAGGAGAGATGGGCAATCGGGATGAGCCGACCGCCGCTGTCTCGACAAAAGTCCGCGATCCAACGATTGTAGGCACGTTGATAGGCGAGCGTGATCTCGGGATCGCTGGTCTCGGCTTCCCATAAGAGCCCGAGCGTCGGATAGAGCAGAACCTTCTCTAGATTTTCCTGATCTGCGAGCTTCAGTCGTTCGGCGGCATCTCCCCCGCCGAATGGAATGTTGTCCATGTACTTCCGCTCGGCACTCATCTGGCTGGCGTCTTCGCCCATCGCTCCCAGCATGCCCAGCGATCCGCGGCGCGTGCGCTCCGCGGGGCGGCCGTCGACTTCCAGAAACTCGAAGCCGTCGTCATCCGTGCGGATTCGAAGTGCTCGCGATCGATAGCTTTCCTCGAGGTACTCCTCCCAGAGGTTCGCTGGCTCGAGAATATGACCATCCGCGTCGATGGTGCCTTTGTACGGAAAAGGAAGAGCTTCATATGCCATGGCAGAATTCTTGACCTCGAATAGTTGGCCTTCTATAGAGTCGCGAAAGTGTAGACCAGACTCTAACCTCAAATGCGGACCCCAGACTCCTCGCTGGCGTCCACCAATCGACTCGGTCCGCCAGCGATGCGACGTTTGCTGACCCGGGTGCGCACGGGATCAGAAAGGCGACCGGTTCGAATGTCCTTCGCAGATCGCTGGACGATCGGTCGTGAATTGGTTCGGGTGGCCTCGTTGATCGTGACAGACGCCGCCGGCGACCTCGTCAACCGTTCGCTTCCCGTTTCGCCAGCACAGCTCCTCGACGACAAACGCGGCCTTCGGCGGCGGCGTTGGTGCACGAAT
>Ga0209988_10003114_pt1 | contig 10998 bp, 10 predicted proteins | sample N075metaG_FD_183115 | JGI IMG/M metagenome (GOLD analysis project Ga0209988, IMG submission 183115) | Deep subsurface microbial communities from Kermadec Trench to uncover new lineages of life (NeLLi) - N075 metaG (SPAdes) (version 2) | ecosystem: Environmental > Aquatic > Marine > Ocean trench... | reverse complement strand
TAATTCTATTTAGCATATATACAACTCTTTAGCCCGGCGGGCAGGAATTAGCTATAACATTAAACCCGGTTCGGGTATAAGGAATATGACATAAAGCAAGGTGAAAGCGCAAAATGCCAGACAATCACGACGAGGTGCTAGTTCCCAATCTTCAACCAATATGTACTATTTTGACGACAGAAAACGATCATTTAAACTACTTATAGAAGTACTGTCGTAAAGATATCGAACAACTGCGATATCAACGGGATTTTGAATACATGAACAAACATCTTAATTTTATCGATGGGCTTAGGGGTATCGCCATCATTGGTGTGATTTACCATCCCTGTTCTGGCATACCACCTCCCCGGGATACGGGTCTGTTTCATTTATGGATTTTGAACTCTATCCGCTTACCATGCTGTCAAACGGCTGGATGGGGGTGAACCTGTTTTTCTTTTTATCCGGGTTTGTGCTCTACTTGCCCTTTGCAATGAATCGACGATCCTTTGACAACCCAGCCGATATAGCAAAATTCTACAAGCGTCGAGCTAAACGCTTACTGCCGCTATTTTATTTCAATGTATTCGTATGTGCCTTTCTGGTGCAGTTTTCGCTCGGTACGGAGGACTTTTTCAGCAAGCTCATTTTGGTATGCACGTTTACCAATATTTTTACGCTGGAGTACTACATCACGCCGTTCAATTGGGTACTGTGGTCCCTGGCTCTTGAAGTATGGTTTAGTGTGTTGTTTCCTCTTCTTGTTCTGGCTATTAACCGTTTCGGTTTCAGAATCGTTGTTGTGTCCGTCGCTCTCCTTTCTCTTGGGACGAGGATTATGGGCTTGGATGAAGGCTTGCAATTACGCGGCACCGATTATTTGAACCCGGTGCGAGACTCAATTATTGGAAGGCTTGACGATTTCGTTGTAGGGATGCTGTGCTGTTATGTTTGTACTATGGGTAGTATCAAATTTATCAAGCAAAACAACGCCATTATTTTTGTGGTTGCAGGTGCGGCTATTGGCTTGACAGCCTGTGCCATGTGGGACAGCATCATCCTCGAAAGAACCAGTAAAAATATGGTGCCCTATATCAGCATACTGTTGAACCTGGCGTTTTTCACTTGCACTGTAGCTCTATATCGATCCAGGAACCTCTTTAAGACCCTGATTGAGAACTGGCTGTTGATGGTCCTTGGGATGATGTGTTACTCACTGTATGTATGGCACGGTGTTCTTCTTGGGGGCATGATGAGAATGAATTGGGGTGACTACAGCCTACCGGTCTTTTTGTTCTCCTTGGTTGTCATTGCATCATTAAGCTATCGTTACATCGAATTCGGCCACATCAAAGATACACGCTATTTGTTCAGATTACCTGCTACTCCTTCCAAGGGAGATTAACTCGTCTGAGGAAACCTGAAGGCGGTTCGCCTAACCCACATTCCAACAGGTGAACGTGTATCGGAATTGACGGCATGCCATTGGTAATCGTCGTGCAGAAGTGCGTTTAAGCCATCGAAGATTTCTTTGCCTAACTCAGACTCTTTCGTTGACCAGATAATATACTGAACACGCTGTCTGTCTAACCAACTTTGCGCATCTTTATCTTCCAACTCACCTCGGTAAAGCTTGTCGGAATAGCCCAGTAATGCCTCTACTGCGGGAGGATGATTACGCCATTGACGAATGTGTCCTGGCCAGCCCAATAGCGCCGGCTTGCCAGCAAACAGCGCAAAGCGTGAGGTGGGGTTGTAAACGGGGCCCAAATTCCTCTCCAGAACAAGTCCATCAGCGGCATTGCTGAGCTCTTTTAAAAGCGCCTCATCATCGAGTTGCCGAGTAAACCATCGATGACCCTCAATGTGGAACGAACTAGGTTTGTCCGATACAGCCGCAACAAGGGCAACATCGGCGACAAAGAGAAGTAGTGCCAGTCCAATGCTGCCAGCAAAATATTTACCGTATCGGTTGGAGGCCGACATCGCCGCCGCCAGAAAATAGGTAATCGCCAGGGTATGGAACCACTCCCAGAATTTAAACGTCGTATTGAAGCGTGCATTGGCTCCACTATTAGGCTGTTCGAGATTAAACAGTGAGGGAAAAATAAAAATAACTAGGCTAACTATTGCTATCATCCAAGTCATTGCGCGCATTGGACGATTGAACAAGGCCAACATAAACAGTAGAAGCACCGGCCAAAAGTACATTAGCACTTGTAACGGGTTGGCCGTATCAGGGGAAATTCGCTTCAAGGTAAGTGATGTCTCGTAGCTGGAAGTCAGCAAAAATGGCAAAATCAGGCATAGGGAAACAAAACCACCAGTAATCATCGCGCGCCAATGCAGCCTTCTTTTTAGCATAATGCCCATGACAAGCCAGGAACCAACCAACAACGCCTGGGGAGGAGCCGCCCACCCATTGCTGATCAAGGCGAGAGGTACTGTTGCAATTACCAGTCCACTGAGCCATTTCGCCTGCACCTGAGGCAAACCCCGCTCAAGGGAGACAAGCATAGCCAGGGTAAGCAACAATAATAAGAAGCTCGCCAGAGGCGGATGAAAATCCCCCAGGTAGATGTAAAACGCCAACATGGGTAAACCGAGCAAGACGCCGCCTTTTCTATCGGCACTTATAGATCGCCGAATGTCTTTTCGCGATGCGCCCTGAGCAATATCAATGTTTTGAATACTGGCAGCAAAGGCCGTGTTCGCGGTGCGCTCCATGCCCCCTACCCAACGAATAGTTGCCCAGAGGTTCGACCGCGCAGCGTTTTCCGTTAAACGCTCGTTCACAGCTGTATTGGGATTGTCGTAATCAACCAACAAAGGTAGCAGCGGTGTAATACCATTGCCACCGGCAACTACTACAGCCACGATTAAACTGCGAGCCCATCCAGCAAGCCCCATTCGCAAGGCGAACGACCATACGATCGACACAACGAAGCCCAGGTAAACACACCAGGCAATGTTGTACGTCAGCCCCGGATCCAAGCTAAACAAACGGCCCATAAACGCCGCGCAATAATGTAAAAATCCATAGTAAAAATTGAAGTGCTGACCCGCAAACCAGTAATCCGGTGGTGGCAACGTAGCCCCGGAGAGATAATTGTTGATGAAGTAAAGGTCAGCAAACGCTTCAGAGTTGCCGGTGATATCAGGAAACGTGAGACGCCAGGCCAGTGCCAGAAAAAAGCCGCTTAGAAAGGGTAACTCTCCCAACCAGAAACGTCTCGACAAAACGACTCCGGAAGCCCTCAACAACCCGAGGCAAATTATGGTCGTTACAGGCCAGAGTGTGAGCGCGCCCAACCCCTGAAAATGTTCGAATGCGAACAATACAAGTACGGAGAATAGCAGCAATACCAGACGCCCTATCTGGTTATCCCCAAGCACCCGGTAGCCAGCAACACCAAAGCATGCAAGGTGAACCAATAGAGAAAATATTTTCAGTGGGAGAATAATGTCTGGCAAAAATATCCTGAGCGACGCGTTGGCAGTTCGGGTTGGTGAATAGTAATCGCGTCACCATTCAATGTCACTGATACAGCCCCTAGCTTGATCGAACTCTACAATGCCTGCACCGGTGCTGTCTGACGCTGCCATTTTGGACGTATTTCTCACGTCCCCACTGTTGGCCAGGCAGCGCGCAATGCCATATAATTTAGCCTTGCTTATCAACCCAGAGGCCGATGGTTCGAATGACTTATGGAAGTGCTGTCATAGAAAATTTAGACAACTACGATGTTATTGTACTGGGTGCTGGCGCGGCGGGTCTGATGTGCGCTCTCACCGCTGCGCAGCTCGGTCGCTCAAAAATCGATAGCCCCAGCGAATCAGAAGCGCCTTAATTCTATTTAGCATATATACAACTCTTTAGCCCGGCGGGCAGGAATTAGCTATAACATTAAACCCGGTTCGGGTATAAGGAATATGACATAAAGCAAGGTGAAAGCGAAAAATGCCAGACAATCACGACGAGGTGCTAGTTCCCATTCTCCAAACCGTGCGGCGGGTTTGTGCCAATTTTCCCAATGAGTACTGGCGAGAAAAAGATAGCGAGCGCCAGTATCCCGTTGAGTTTGTACAGGCACTTGGCGATGCCGGCTTACTGGCCTGCCTCATCCCGGAGCAGTATGGCGGCAGTGGCCTGCCCCTGCTGATTGCCTCTGAAATACTCAAGGCGATACATGAACACGGCTGTAACGCCGCCGCTTGCCACGCGCAGATGTATACCATGGGTACCCTATTGCGCCACGGCAGCGAAACGCAAAAGTCGACCTACCTGCCGGCCATTGCCAGTGGTAAATTGCGCCTGCAGGCCTTCGCCGTTACCGAGCCCAGCGCCGGCACCGATACCACCCGTATCACCACCAGTGCCGTTCGCGAGGGTGATCGCTATATAATCAATGGTCAGAAAGTGTGGATTTCCAGGGCCGAGCACTCCGATTTAATGATTCTGCTGGCGCGTACAACGCCCCGGGACGAGGTCGAGAAACGCTCAGATGGCCTGTCGGTATTCATCATCGATATGAATGCCGCCCTGGAACAGGGCATGACAATTAAACCTGTCGCCACCATGATTAACCACGCCACCACGGAGATATTTTTTGATAATGTGCCGATTCCCGCCGATAGCCTTATCGGTGAGCAGGGCCGCGGGTTTAAATATATTTTAACGGGTATGAATGCGGAGCGGATATTGATTGCCTCGGAGTGCATAGGCGATGCGCACTGGTTCACCAAAACTGCGAGCCAGTATGCTACTAACAGGCGTGTATTTGGTCGCCCTATCGGCCAGAATCAAGGCGTGCAATTTCCAATCGCCCGGGCCTACGCACAGGCGGAGGCGGCCGATTTGATGGTGAAGCAAGCGGCCAGTCTGTACGACGCAGGCGAACACTGTGGCGCCCAGGCGAATATGGCCAAAATGCTGGCCTCGGAGGCCTCCTGGGCGGCGGGCGAGGCCTGCATGCAAAGCCACGGCGGTTTCGGCCTGGCACAGGAATACGATGTGGAACGGAAATGGCGGGAGACCAGGCTGTATCAAATCGCGCCCATTTCAACGAATTTGATTTTGGCCTACCTGGGCGAGCATGTGCTGGGCATGCCCCGCTCTTACTGATGTTGAAAGACCATGACACTATGCGAACAGGGAACACGGTAAATGGATCAATGGGCTGAGTCGGTCGGCAGGGTGCAGGAAAATCTCGAGTGCCTCGACGATCGGGACCTGATGGGACTGGCCTTGTTGCTGGATTATCCCGCCCCATGGCCGGATCGAGTGGTGCCGCCTTTCGCCCACTGGTTAAACAGCAATCTCCCGGCGCGGCAGTCTGAACTGGGCGAGGATGGCCACCCTAAAAAAGGGGGCTTTTTGCCAGCTATTCCCTATCCGCGTCGCATGTGGGCTGGCAGCCGGGTGCAGCTGCTGGCCGAGTTTCGGGCCGGGCAACCACTCCTGCATCGACAGGAAATAAAGTCCGTGGAGAAAAAATCGGGCCGTAGCGGCGATATGGTTTTTGTGATGCTACAGCATGATTTCTACTGTGAAGACACATTGGTGCTGCGCGAGGAGCAGGATATTGTCTACCGGGCGGCGAGCACTGCCGCCTCGCCCCAGGCCGAACCAACGCCCGGATCGGAAGCCGAGGTGCTGGCGCTTTATGAGTTTGACTGGTGGCGTTCCATTCGTCCGGACCCTGTATTGCTCTTTCGCTATTCGTCGGCGACCGCTAACAATCATAGAATTCACTATGACAGGGAATATGCCACCAATATTGAGCACTATCCGGGCCTGGTTGTGCATGGCCCCTTAATCGCTACACTGTTAATCGATTTGTATCAGCGCAACAATACAGGCCAGCGGGTGAGTCAGTTCACCTTCAGGAGTGTTGGTGCGCTGTTTGACGGCCCACCATTTTATATTATGGGCAGGCAAACACCCGGTGGCGCTGAACTGTGGGCCGTTAACCCACAGGGTCAGGTGGCCATGAAAATGCAGTTGTCGGCCGAGCCATAACGGCGACCCGATTGTGAGAGGGCTATGAGAGAACAAAACCATTTGATGAGAAGCTTGCTGTTTGTGCCTGGCGATAGGCCGGAGCGCTATCAAAAAGCTTGCCAAAGCGGCGCGGACATTTACTGCATTGACCTGGAAGATGCCGTTCCCGCGGAGCAAAAAAAAGCCGCCCGCAGTGCAGCGCTGGAGCATATCGGCCTACGCTCGCCCGATGACACCGGTGGCGCCTGCTATTTGCGCATCAATAGCCTGGCCTCACGACATGGGGTGGAGGATCTGCTGGCGCTGGCGGCAGTGACCCGAGAAAATGGCCTGCCCGATGGTATTGTCGTACCGATGATCAGCTCGGCGTTTGAAGTGCGCCAAATACGCTCTGTGCTCAAACACCACAGATGCCCCACAATCATGCCGATGATAGAAACGCCCGAGGGTGTCGATAATTTAGCGGCAATTCTGGCGCAGGGAGAAGGGCTCATTGAATCCCTCGCCTTCGGTTTCGCCGATTACGCGGCCATCACCGGCAGTGATATGAGTTGGGATGCCCTGCTAAATGCCCGCAGCGAAATTATCAAGGCGGCGAGCGCTCACGCCATCCGGTGTTTTGATGGCCCCTGTTTTGATATTCCCGATTTGGCCGCCCTGGAAGAGGAGGCCGCGCGGGTTTCCCGTTTGGGGTTTACCGGCAAGTTGGCCATTCACCCATCCCAGGTCGACACCATCAACCAGGTGTTTGTGCCGTCCGCGAGCGAGGCAAGCTGGGCGCGCCGTGTGGTAGAAGCCTTCGAGCAGGCTCAGGGCGGTGTTATTTCTATCGACGGTAAGATGATCGACCCACCGCTGGTGGAACAGGCCAGGAGAATTATCGTGGCATTGGCCGATTGAATTTGCCTGTTATTGAAGAGCGAGACAATGAAACCCACAACACAGCCAAACCGCGAGCAGCTCGTGTCCTCATGCAACAATAACTGGGAGAGAAATAATGTCAAAACAATCACTGCATCCTGCCGGCTTGTTTTCCAGTGCCGACTTCGGTTTTGCCCAGGTGGTTTCCGCCGAAGGCAAGAAGCTGGTGTTCTGCGCGGGCCAAACCGCCTGGGATAAGGACAATGAGCTGGTTGGCGGAGATGATTTGGGGCAGCAAATGGCGAAAGCCCTGGAAAATGTCGGCATTGCGCTGGCCGCGGCCGGCGCGACAATGCAGGATGTCTGCCGCCTCACCCTCTATATTGTTGATTACAACCCCGGAATGCTCGAAACCATTAGCGTGGAATTAAACAAGGTCTTCGCCAAAGATGCCTTGCCCGCCAATACGCTGTTGGGCGTACAGGCACTCGCCGTGCCCGAATTCCTGGTAGAACTGGAAGCTACCGCCATTCTCGACTAAAAGTCGACTAAAACAAGGCGTCCTGTGGATCCAGCCCAAGCAACATTCGCCCCGCCGTAATATAGGTTAAATCGCCAAAGCGGATATGCGTGCCCGCGGTGTGAATATCCCGCAGATTCCGGTCCAGTTGGTTCGGTTTATAGACAGCGCCGCCGCCGGCTACCTTATACATCATATCCACTGCCCTGGTTGAGCAGTCCATGGCGTAGGTGCAAGCGAGCCGGAATGTGGATCGTTGATCGGGGCTTAACTCGCCCCCCGCGTTAAGCGTGTCAAGAATATCCCGAACGACCGCCTTAACATAGGCACGCGAGGAAGCTGTTAATGCTTCCGCCTCTGCCACCCGGAGTTGTACCGAGGGGTCCTCGCACATCAGGATCGGGCCGCGCCGTTTGCTGACCGCCATCTCCCTGACCAGCGCGATAGACGAGCTCGCTATGCCGATCGCAATCGCCGCCAGTTGGCAAAATGGAATAGTGGGAAAGCTGTAAATCGGGTTGGCCAGTTCGTTTACTGTTTCGCCTATGACGAAACTCCAGTCCTGTGGAATGAATAAATCTTCCAGCAGGTAATCGTGACTACTGCTGCCGCGCAGGCCGGTAGAGTCCCAACTGTCCTTAACAATTGTACAATCGCTGGTTTTATGGATTACCCAGCACATTTCAGGTTCGCCGTTGTCCTGGGTGCACAGGCGATCGCCATCAAAAACCATGCAGCCACTCAACAGGTATTCACAGTGTTCTGAGCCGCTGCCGTAGCGGAAGCGCCCGGTCACGCGATAACCCCCTTCGACTTTGACGGCCCTGCCACCGGGCATCAGGGTGCCGGCTGTTCTGATGTTTATCCCGTCGCTATACAGCTCCTGCCAAACATGTTGTTTCAGGGAGTTGCCAAATAAAAACGGATTGGCCGAAATAATAAGCACCACCCAGGCCGTGGAAGCATCGGCGCCCGCAAGCAATTCCAGGGCGTCGAACATGAGCAGGGGGTCGAGCTCCGGGCCACCGAGTTCTTTTGGTACAGCGACGGAAAACAGCCCTGCGGCACTTAAGGCCTCTATCAGGTCAGCGGGGATTAGCTGCTGGTTTTCAATTTCTTCCGCCGCCGCGAGAATTCTCGGCAGCAACTTCCTCGTGTCTGCCAATAATTTGTGCTCTTTCATACCCTGTATTACTCCGGATTCATGCAAGTGTTAAAGGCTCTTCCAGTCAAAGCCCTGCTCAAAAGCGTGTGCCGCCCGGTAAATGGTCGACTCATCCAGATGTTTGCCGATTAACATCATACCCACGGGGAGGCCGTCGATCATGCCGCAGGGTATCGACATGGCCGGGTGACCGGTGAGGTCGAATTGCATGGTGTTGGCCAGAGCTCCCATGGCGTGCTGCAACACCACCGGGCAGGGCGCATCGGTGGGTGGAATCTGCGGTGCTGTGGTGATTGTGGTGGGCATTAGCAGCAAGTCGTATTCTGACAGTACCTTGTTGTACTCATTGCGTAAGTGGTTGCTCAGGTTTTTCGCTTTGGCGTAGATTTCGAAGCTTTCGGTGCTCTGAAGGTACTGGCCGGCCAGCAAGAACAGTTTGACATTATGCGGCAGTTCATTGGGCCGCTCGCGCCAGCGCGCGGTTGCCTCGACCATGCTGAGAACGAATTGACCCTCGGTATTGTGGCCTCCGCGGCCCAGCAGGATGTCGGAAAAATTCTTTACTGCACTGGCAATAAACAGAGGCGGGCCCAGGTGCATCGGTACCGAGACCTGTTCAACAGTGGCACCCAGGCTGGTGTGGTGCTCTGCGGCGGCGAGAACCTTGTCTTTCACAGCGGGGTCAGTACCGTCCTGGCTGAATCCCTCTTCAATCATGGCAATGCGCAGGCCAGACACGCTCTTACCCAGCGCATCGCGGTAAGCGCTTGTTGTGCACAGCCGTTGTCGGGGGTCAATTCCGTCGGAACCCGCGATGACCTCCAGCAATAGCGCGTTGTCCTCCACCGTTTGGGTCATCGGCCCGATATGGTCAACATTCATATCCAGGGGCATGCAGCCGGTGTAGGGCACGAGACCGAAAGTGGGTTTCATACCATAAATACCGCAGAAGGAGGCCGGCACACGGATGGAACCGCCTTGATCTCCACCGATTGCCATCTCCACCGCGCCCGAGGCAACCAGGGCGGCGCAGCCCGAGGAGGAGCCGCCTGTTGTGTGGCCGTGTTTGTAGGGATTTTGCACCGGCCCGGTGGCGCTGGTATGACTGCCGGCGGACACACAAAAATACTCACAAACTGCCTTGCCCAGGATTTCACCGCCGGCGTCCAGAATACGTGTTGCCACCTCGGCGTCCACTTCCGGCACATAGCCTTCGAGCACCGAGGCGCCATTCATCAGGGGAACACCAGCCAGTGCGATGTGGTCTTTAAGCGCCAGGGTGCGCCCTGCCAGCTTGCCCTGTGGAGCGCCTTTGACCGATGTCCGGTAATACCAGGCATTGTAAGGGTTTTGGGTTGAATCGGGGCGGTAGGGTTCTGTGCGGGGGTACTTTAGCGGGGGTTCGTCTACCGGGGTGTCTGCGACGACATTGTACGCACCAATGATATTTCCCAGTTCCTGTTGGTAGGTCTGCAGTTCCTCTTCTGTGAAGTCAAAGCCCAGTTCAGTGGCCAGTTGGGTCAACTCGGATCGTGTTGCGTTGTGGAGTACCATAGTCAGTTTCTCGATTCAGGTGTGCCTGACGCTTATTATCAGTAATGCAAGATAGCTCCATGATGTCCCTGCTGCACACATAATTCGACTTGAGTGCGCTTTAAGACAATGAGTAGTGCGGTGACAGTAAAGGAGTTTCTGACCGGCAAGGCTAGGGATAGTGGGCACTTACATTCACTCAGTGGGTGAGTAAACTACCTCTGGTGAGCTTGGGTGCCTAGCTTGCTGAACAAACCATAAGGTAGAAAGGCGTGGTGCTGTCTATACTTGAGCAGCTGATGGAATAATGTACAGATGAAGAGAGAGACAATGAAACCCACAGCACATCACAAAGATCAGTACTTCGACTACTCCCAGGCCATCATGACGTTCCAGGATATGGATATCTATGGCCACCTCAATAACAACTTGCACAATCGGTACTTTGACAACGCGATTAACCGCTACCTGTGCCGCGAGGGCGACTTGTGTATGCGCACCAGCCCGGTAATCGGCCTGATTGTGAATTCGCAATGCGATTATTTCACGGAAGTGAGTTGGCCCGAGAATGAGTACCTGGATGTGGGTGTGCGAGTGAATAAGCTGGGCCGCAGCTCGGTACAATATGTGGCTGCGTTGTTTACTCCCGAGAACGACCTGGCCGTGGCGCAGGGCACGATGACTCACGTATGGGTAGATCGAGTATCGCGCGCTGCAGTTTCGATACCGGATGACATTCGCACGGCGATGGAAGCCATTCTCTACAAAGAGCAATGATGCACGGCGTATCCGCGATGGGATAGCAGGCTAGTCGAAAGCGCTTATCTCCTGCTTCTGTTCATACCAATCAACCCCGCTTTCGACGCGTCAAGGCGCCGAACAAAAACGAGTTGGAGGAGCTGGTTCAGCTGATTAGTCAACGTGTAGGCCGTT
>Ga0209988_10003113_pt1 | contig 11001 bp, 8 predicted proteins | sample N075metaG_FD_183115 | JGI IMG/M metagenome (GOLD analysis project Ga0209988, IMG submission 183115) | Deep subsurface microbial communities from Kermadec Trench to uncover new lineages of life (NeLLi) - N075 metaG (SPAdes) (version 2) | ecosystem: Environmental > Aquatic > Marine > Ocean trench... | reverse complement strand
CTTGCCGCAATCCCGACGCCTGCAGCGGCAGCACTGCCTTTCAGGAAGTCGCGCCGACTTTCTTCGATTTCTTCTTGCTCGTTTCCTGTTTCCTCATCTTTGGCCATGGTAATCTCCTTTTTTTCTGTTGTGATGGTGGCTTACCTCTGTTATACGGGGTTAAGTAACACGACAGCGGTAAAAATATCAATAGATAATTCTATTATTTGGACTAGAACCCAAAATAAATTGATCAATGTCAACCGAATCCAAGGGTCCGGTTTCAACATCCAGCCGCCGACTATAGATAGTAACGGGTAAATCAGCTATGTGCCGAAGGTTGCCGCTCACGTTCCTGTTACGGGGGTCCGCTTAGGGCACTTTGCCGCCCCTGAATCTTTAGTTCTGAAGGTCAGCTTTCTCGTTAGCAGAAGTTCAAAACCCCTGGATTAACTTCGGCTTCCGGCACACTGCGGACCTTCGCATTGGTTCCTGTAGTATACGGAAAAGCCATAAACCAGGATTCGTATTAAGGGACATCAATGGAACATGCAGTAGTAATCCTCTGGTTAAATTATTATGCATCGCACTTCGTCCCAGCTACTATTAAAAATTTTTCACAGTGCGGTCCAATTTTACCAACGGTGAAGATGATTTTCTGGAGCCAAAACGGGCCTTAAAAATGTTATCTTTAGCTCTTGCTATCTCCGCACCCCCCATTTTGGTAATGAATTATAAATAGAGTAAATAGATAATCTATTTTAGAATTAATAATCCATTTGCTCAACTACGGTGTCAACAACCTAAAGGGCATTTATCGACTTAAAAGAATCAATGGGGTCTAATAATCAATCGAGTCTGGCCCGGGTTTCCTCACTAATAGTCAAATCCATTTGTAAACACCCCATTCTTAACACAACTCAATCTAGCGGTGGCTGGTACCGCGTGATTTATGTTGTCCTGGCCGTGTCTCTGCCGGACCATCGGTGGCGTGATCTCGGAGTTTTTTGCGACGAATTTTATCACGGTAATCGCCGCCATCGTCACCCTCATGAATTTCCACGTTAACCGTAATAGGCGTGGTTGTATCTTCAGGCAGGGGCGGGGGTGCCGGTACCGATGTATCTTTCGGTATGTCAAACGAATCACCGACATTGGTTTTTTGTATTTCGACTTCATGGCTATCGGCTGACGGTTGATCACTGAAAGTCGGCACGCCGTCGGAGTCGGTGGATTCATAGACCTGACCGAATGCGGAGCCGCTCAGGCTCAAAAAAAATAAAAAATAAAGCGTACGAAAAAGATACATTATTTAGGTTCCCCCATATAAAACGGACAAAATTAATGAGAGGCATATCGCCGCTCATATTCCACCGGACTGATATAACCCAGATAGAAATGCCTGCGTCGTCGATTATAGAATACTTCAATAATATTCAAATAGGCTTTGTTTGGCCTCTTGCCCAGCCCATGGGCCAAGATAATAAATAAATCAGGTATAGCCCCACAAGACGGTAAGACGAGATGCAAACTAGATTCACAATCCATGTACTTAACTTTTCCATAGCCATAAGTATAGACGAAATATACAACCCGCCAGGACGAACCCTAGCGGGTAATCTTTCTTTGAGTATTTACTATTTGTTTCAACTGATAAGTCATTAAATTGAAAGGGGTTGACTCAATGATAAGCCATTGATTTTAATGGGGTAAATCTAAGGTCTTGGGCCCCCCAAGTATCTCGGTTAAATCAATGATTTAAATGGTATTTATATAGCTATCTTGTCTGCCTGAAAATTCGCTAAAAAATTATATAGGAGAGGCTATTTCCTGGCGTGATCCTTAGCCTCTCTCAGCCCCCCCATCAGATATACGCTGCCTCCGTTTCTCCCTGGTAGACCACACCTCCAAAGCCGACATTCAAATTATCTGAATCAGTTCCGGCTTCGCATCATCGATGGCTGTGTACTGATGCCGTTTTACAGAACACTTGCTTTCGCTTCTACAGAAAAACTGACACCATTGCAACCCTTATGAGGTATATCGGTAACTTCGAAATGAGCACATGGGGTGCACTATATATCTAGCCTCGGAATGAAAATGTCTTGCAGAGTACCAGCTGTCCCTGATTTTTTTCAGTAAATGCGGCGTGATTTATTCTCGTAGTAGGTTGATATGACGATCGGCAATTGCTTACAGATCGTCTAGACCCCATGTTCACTTCGATGTTCATCGATATACGACACCATTACTTTACTCGGTGGACGAGCTCCGCCTGGTCGAAAAAAGCCGATGCTTTACTCAGTATTTCATTGGCTTGCTTCAACTCTCGATTTTCACATTCCAGATCTTCAAGAAACGTCGTGGTTCACTTGGCGACACATGGTACCTGGATGAAGTTTACATCGTGGCGGTTCGAGGTGAACGGCGATACCTGTGACTCTACGCAGAATCAGTTGCTCATCTGAAAATTACGGGCATCAACAGCATGGTTTACCGGACGACAGGAAATTTGTGGTAAGAAAATTGAACCGTTGTTTTAGAAGATCATTACGTTTCTTTTTGGATTCTTTGAGAAAAACACCCTGTTCCGCTACTTGATAGTAATGAGCCAATCGCGCTCGTAATTCAGCATCAGCTTGTTTGAAATTCATATCAATAAATAAGCCTGTTATAAATTGCAGCCTTTGTTTATCTACTTTCTGTATAGCGGATCGTGCTATTTCATCATGCATCGCATAGGCACGAATAGCGGCTTCATATCGACCGGCTTTCTCGGTGGTAATAATCGTTATCAACTTGAGAAATATCTCCTTGGCATCTTTACTATCCCCAATGCTTCGCTCTATTACATTTGTTGTCAGAGTTCTCGCCCAGTAGTCCAGCATTTCCCTAATTAGCGTTTTGTGGTTTTTAAAATGCCAGTAAAAACTACCTTTGGTCACTCCCAGTTGACGTGCCAAATATTCTACGTTGACTTTATGGATGCCCTCATTATCAAGGGTTTCAAGGGCCTGTTTTAGCCAGTCTTCGACTGTTAACTGTTTGCGTTTGTCCATCACTAAATAACTGATGGTGATTTGATTTTAGTTGTAATATACTGGGTTTATTAGTTGTAATATACTGGGTTTATACCATACGCATGCGTATATTACTCCCTTTAACTCGAAAAGCTAATGATTGACCTGCATTTGAAAATGGCGGCAAAAATAGCTATTTAACAAACTCGATAGAGGACTTATTTATGAAACGGCGTGAATTGCTATTAGGCATGGGAGTAGCATCTGTGGCGATCCCATTATATGTGCGTGCTGCCCAGACAAGTGAATGTGAAGACGCTTCGAAACATATGGTTAATATGTTGTTTGTGCAAAGCGCCCATGGTGCCGAGCTGGCAAATGGAAAACTTAGATTAAAATCCGTAAACCCGGCAACACTATTCTTCTCAGATCGCCCGGATCGTATTACCGGGCATGAGTCAACCGCGGACTTTGTTGCCAACTGGAGCGAAGGTGAAGATAGTTTTAAGTCGAATCCGCCGAACGCGACATTATCGATCCTGACGGGACCCGAGCCTCAGGAAATTGTCGTCGTGCTCAAATCCCCCCGATTGGACAATGGTGACCTGTTATACGATGTCGAAGTACTTGATGGTCCTCAAAAAGCATCGGGTGATGCCAGTTCATTGTTTATTGATACGATTGGAAATCCTCTTTCGCCGGGATCCGTTGCTGGTGTGCATCGACGTGAAAAGCGGCGCCGAATTGATCGTATAAACTAAATTAACACCGAGCCATCGATCGGAGCTTTTGAACGTGCATAAATTTCTGCTACTGGCTGTTGCCGGCCTGATACTGATGAGTAGCAGCCTTCCCTCACAGGCGGCCTCAGCCGTACAGATCGACTATGGCGTTGTCGATAGTGTCGGTACGACTACTAAAGATTCTAAACATGCCGGCGGCGCGCTGGCGGGAGGGATCATAGGTGGTTTAATTGGCCCTCGCCGACACCGCGGATTGAGAATTGTAGCCGGCGCAGGCATCGGCTCGGCGGTACAGGGTTCGGCCACCAGCGGCACACTACAGGAGTATTCGGTGAATTTAAATAGCGGATCGCAGGTAATTATCAACACCGAACAACAGGACATCAGGTCCGGGGACTGTGTATCAATTGAACAGGGTGACCATGCCAATATCCGGCGCGTGAGTAGTTATCACTGTGAAACAAAAAATCAATCTGAATTCCCGCAGCATCATCAGGAAGCAGCGGATAATTGTCAGATTGCTAAAAATGAATTGACCAAAGCTGAAACGGATCAGGCAATTACCAATGCAGCAAAAAAAGTACGGATTTTGTGTGAAGATTAATCAAGGCTATTTTTTCGAGTGTAATGCACTCTTAAACCTAAGGGGAAAGGAAAATGAAATTTAGTATCGTTGTTATGACTTCACTTCTGCTTGTCATGATGCAAGGGAGCGCCATGGCCGCTGGAGGAGAGGTAAAATCGCCGACCGGTACCGCCCCCGATCGTTATGTTTATTATCCCGGAACAGAGGAATTGGCTAAAGGCGAAATTCGCTTATTTGCCTGTGGTACGGGTTTACCTGCTGCGCGACGATCCACGGCAGCAACCTGTTGGCTGCTCGAAGCAGGTAACGGGGACAAGTTCCTGTTTGATATTGGTACCGGCTCGATGGTTAACGTCGCCGCCCTGATGATCCCGTATGATTTCCTTAATAAGGTCTTTCTGACGCATTTGCACACCGACCACTGGGGTGATCTGTCAACCCTGTGGGCAGGTGGTTGGACAGCGGGTCGAACAGGGCCTTTAAAAATATGGGGGCCAAGTGGCCAAACCGAAAATATGGGTACTAAGTACGCGATTGAACGCTTCCTTGAAGCCTTTAACTGGGACGCCACAACCAGGAATTTTGTTCTGAGTCCAGAGCCAGGAAAGATAACGGTCAAAGAATTTGATTACAAGGCCGTTAACGCAGTTGTTTACCAGGAAAATGGAATAACCATTCGTTCTATCCCAGCCATTCATGCGGGCGATGGACCTGTCAGCTATATACTTGAATATGCAGGATTGAAGATTGTTATTGGTGGCGATACCTATCCCAATAAGTGGTACATCAAGTATGCAAAAAATGCAGATATCGCTATTCACGAAACATTTCTAACACCAGAAGCCCTGGTCGCCCTTTACGGACAGTCACCCCAACAGGCACTGGGGGTAGGCACCCAAATTCATACTTCACCACCGGCCTTCGGTAAAGTAATGAGTACGATTAAACCTCGCCTTGCGATTGGCTATCATTTCTTTAATGACGAAAATACTCGCTACGGTGTGTATGACGGTGTCCGGCAAACCTACGATGGTCCGTTATCACTAGCAGTTGATAATATGGTCTGGAATATTACCAAAGACAATATCAACGTTCGCATGACGATATCACCAGATGCAGCCTGGGCGGTAGCAGGGCCAACCAAACCACCAAAACCACCGGCTGCAGGCACTATTCCTGACCCGATTAGCGACTATATCAAAGCAGGCAGATGGAACGTGGATGATGCCCAGGGCCCAATGATTAAAGAGTTCAAGAAAGAATATAATATGGAGTAAGTGAGCGCAGTTTGACTGAACTAAGGGGCGGAGATAATCGTCCCTCTTACTCCCGGCCAGGATCTGACTTATCAACAATTTTCATAGTTGCATTTAATTGTAATCTTCAGGAAAAAGGGGCTCAACATGAAGAAGAAACTGAAACTGTTCGAAAGCACTATTATTGTTCTGCTGGCAGCATTGATGTTCACTAACGGTGTAGCTCAGGCACAGGCTGACAAGCCGAATATCATCCTGCTTGTATCAGACGACACCGGGTATGGGGATCTCGGTCCCTATGGCGGAGGCGAAGGGCGCGGCATGCCGACACCCAACATCGACCGATTGGCCGCCGAGGGCATGACGTTATTCTCTTTTTATGCCCAGCCAAGTTGCACTCCAGGCCGGGTGGCCATGCAGACCGGGCGCATTCCCAACCGCAGTGGCATGACCACCGTGGCTTTTCAGGGACAGGGCGGCGGTCTGCCGGCGGCAGAGTGGACACTTGCCTCTGTTCTGAAAACGGCCGGCTACCAGACGTTTTTTACAGGCAAATGGCATCTGGGTGAGGACGACTACGCGCTACCAAACGCGCAAGGTTATGATGAGATGAAATATGTAGGACTCTACCATCTCAACGCATATACATACGCAGACCCAACCTGGTTCCCCGACATGAGTGACGATCTGCGCGCCTTTTTTAAGAAAGCGACCAAAGGTGCGATGTCCGGCAAGGCGGGTGAGAAGCCGAAGGAGGACTTCATGATCAACGGGCAGTATGTCGATGAACCCGACAAAAATACTGCCGAATACCCGACTGGCGTTGTTGGCATTCCCTACTTTGACGGCTATGTTGAAAAAGCATCTCTCGACTATCTTGATAAGGTTGCTAAGACCGACAAGCCATTCTTCATGAGCATCAATTTCATGAAGGTGCACCAGCCTAGTATGCCGCATCCCGACTACAAGCATAAATCGCTGTCGAAGAGCAAGTATGCCGACTCGATCGTAGAACTCGACTCTCGCATTGGACACATCATGGATAAGCTCCGTGAGCTCGGCCTGGACAAGAATACGATCGTCTTCTACACGACCGACAACGGTGCCTGGCAGGACGTTTATCCTGACGCCGGCTACACGCCGTTCCGCGGCACCAAGGGCACTCTGCGCGAGGGTGGCAATCGGGTTCCGGCAATAGTCTGGATGCCCGGTAAAATCAAGGCCAGCTCGAAGAACCACGATATTCTTGGCGGACTTGACCTGATGGCGACGTTCGCTGCCATCGGTGGCGCGACGTTGCCGACGAAGGACCGTGCGGGTGAGCCAATCATCTTCGACAGCTACGACATGTCGCCGGTCCTGTTCGGCACCGGCAAGTCCGAGCGCAATGAGTGGTTTTATTTCACCGAGAACGAGCTGACGCCTGGTGCGACGAGAGTGGGCAACTACAAGGCGCTATTCAATCTTCGCGGCGACAACGGTCAGTCCACCGGTGGACTGGCCGTGGACACCAATCTCGGCTGGAAAGGTCCTGAGTCATACGTAGCCACGGTGCCCCAGGTTTTCGATCTCTGGCAGGATCCCCAGGAACGCTATGACATCTTCATGAACAACTACACTGAGAGAACCTGGACGTTGGTGACAATCAGCCAGGCGATCGAAAAAAAGATGAAGACCTACATAGAGTATCCACCCCGCAAGCTGCAAAGCGCAACCTATACTGGACCGATTACGTTAACGAACTATCACCGTTTCATGCACATTCGCAAAGAATTTGAGAAGCAGGGCTTCAAGATTCCGTTGCCAACGGGGAATTGATACAAGTGTTCAGGGACGAACCTAATCGCTTCGCCACATCAGGGACTGTATATCCACGTTCTAATACCTGTTTTATGGGTACTGACAAGTTAACTTTTTAATCAATGCACAATCCAATAGTGTTGCCCGGTACGGTCAAGTTAACGAGATAGAAACCATACCACCGATCGACGGTTACATCCCTTTACTATTAGGCCATTATTTGGGCGCACGTCACCTCCTGCCATGCACAAAATGCCCTCGAGCGAAACTCGCGATAGTGAACCGCTCGCGTCAAGTGCCGACCCAGCCTGAAAAGATTGCCTACCACGCCATAAACCGTAAGAAAGCGCTGAGCCTGTCCAGCTGATTTGAACCGGCGCATCTGTCGTTCTCGTTGGCGAGTTGGTTCATGTGATACCTCAACCCGGTTGTTTTCGTACTGTTCAGTGCTGTGTGTAACCGAAGGCATTACTTCCCGGTGCGCAGCCGAATAGCTCTTCAGTTTGTCCGTAATCATTCACCATGGTGGCTGGTGCTGGCTCTTCAATAGTTTGCGGAAAAACCACTTGGCTGCCACCTTGTTACGGCATTTCTGCACCAGAATGTCAATGGTGTCTCCGTCCTGGTCGACGGCCCGCCAAAGATAATGCAGCTCACCGCTGATCTTAATGAACACCTCGTCGAGATACCAGGTGTCACCCAATCGGCCTTGTCGTTTCTTAAGCTTTCGCGCATATTCCTGCCCGAATCGATTGCACCATTGCCGAATGGATTCATACGAGACCACAATTCCACGTTCGGCCAGAAGGTCTTCCACATCCCGAAAGCTCAAACAGAAGCGATGATACAGCCATACTGCGTGACTGATGATGAACGGAGAAAATCGGTATCCATGGTATACCTGCTCGGTATCTTTCATGCTTGTAGTCTGACCGATTGGCACCTAAGTTGACAATACCCTACAATGGGTCTCTTAAAATGGAACATTCGAAATTCACTAGCAGAATAATTGCGGTAATCTTCATCGTCAGTCTGGGCGCCTGCGCGAGCCTGCCTGACAATACGGGTCGTTCCGAATCGCAAGCCTATGTCAACACTCAGGATACGTTCCTGGGTCAAGTTTATAGTCGCCTGTCCCAGGGTCATGCTGGCGAATCTGGCTTCTACCTTCTTCGCAACGGGCTGGATGCATTCGTTGCCCGTGCCGTTCTCGCTGATCTGGCCGAACGCAGCATCGATACCCAGTATTACATGATTCACAATGATGTCGTCGGTAGCCTGTTCATTGACAAGCTATACAAGGCTGCTGAGCGAGGGGTGCGGGTTCGCCTTCTGGTCGATGATATCGATCAGGGGGGACGCGATGACGGGGCCGCCATTTTGGACGCTCATCCTAATATTGAGGTTCGTATTTTTAACCCATTCGATCGCAATATCGGACGAACCATTCAGTATGTCACCGGTTTAGGCAAGCAAACTCGCAGGGCCCACAACAAGTCGTTTACGGTCGACAGCCAGGTTACTATTCTCGGCGGCCGCAACATCGGCGACGAATACTTCAACGCAGATCCGAAACTGGCATTCCTGGATATCGATGTGTTGAGTACCGGACCGGTTGCTCGCGATGTTTCTTCATCATTCGACCAGTACTGGAACCACGAGCTTAGTTATCCGATTTCGACATTGATTGAGGAACTACCGACTGAAGCTGAGTCCAAACAGCGCAAGATGGAGTTTGATGAGTTTATCGCGGAGCAATATGAATCAGCTTACATGCGTCATTTACGTGAGTCGAAACTAGCGAAAGAACTTGCCGCGGGCCACCTGACCCATTCCTGGGGCGCCGGCGTTGTAGTGGCCGACGACCCTGAAAAATTGACTCATGATACCGACGTTGTAGATTATCGCCTGACTGAGCAACTCCGGCCCTACATAGCAGCCGTAGAGACGGAACTCATTATCTATTCGCCTTACTTCGTGCCGGGAAAGGCAGGCGTCGCTTTTCTCCAGACTTTGCGTGACAAGGGCGTACGTGTGCGTATATTTACCAATTCTCTTTCATCCACCGACGTTCCAGTAGTACACGCCGGCTATTCCAGATATCGCAAGGATATTTTGCGTATGGGCGTTGAGCTTTACGAACTTAACAAGAATCTGAGTGCGGAAGAGCGACAAGAGATGAAGATAGGTGGTATCGGCGGATCCAAGGCAATGCTGCATGCCAAGGCGTTCGTACTTGACCGCAAACAGGTTTTCATTGGCTCATTGAATCTCGATCCCAGATCGATCGCCCAGAATACCGAAATTGGAGTGGTATTTGATTCCAAAGAAATCGCAGAAACTATGTCCGATGGTTTTAACAGGAAAATTGATAAGATAGCTTTCCGATTGCAATTGGAAGGTAACGAGCCGGGTCGAGAGCAAATAGTCTGGCACGGTCTTGTCGATGGAAAGCAGCAGACCCTGGATACCGAACCTTTCACCAGCTTCTGGGAACGATTCTGGGTTGGATTCATGAGAATGCTACCGATCGAATCGCAGATTTAACCGAGCCGACTAAGCAACGCCGGGTGAGCCACTGGATCCATGAGGCAGTCGTTGAACGCGCCGAAGCACGCCTAGTCGCGAAACCCAATGCCATGCAAATCCGCCGAGCGACGGTTGAACATCCTTATGGCACGCTGAAGGGCTGGATGGGGTCGACGCACTTTTTAACCAAAACGCTGGATCACGTGAGTACCGAAATGAGTCTTCATGGGCTCGCATACAATATGAAGCGAGTGATCAACCTGATTGGCACCAAACAACTGCTCGAAGCAATCTAACAAGGTCGCTCGTCCCAAATAAATCGACGAGTGCTACACGAATATTATTTAAAGCGGCGAAAAGATTCACTTCCAAGTAACCTGTCGCATTATTCACGACGGGTTTTCACACGGCCTCGGCACAAAGGAGCCATTCGTAGGTCGGATTAACAGCCGAAAAGCAAACTTTAGTACGTGATAATAATTGCTGATATTTAATCCAATTGGGGTATCGATGGCAAAGGACTGTTAATCTGGCCAATGTACTGTTATCTGGCACGCCGACGTTGCAGGCCCAGCCACGCTTAAGTTATTACCAGTTCCAGGTCACGTTCAGGCGAGGCCCGATCTGTTCATTCACAAGACTTCCCCTCCAGTGAGTACCATCTACCTCTACGTCCAGTTTGAATGCATTTAAGGCCAGGCCAATGCCAAAACGGTCGGACATCTGATAATTCACACCCACCGACAGGTCGTACATGTTGCCAGAAAATTCGTCAAAAGTAACATCCAACCAGTCCAATCGCGTCGTGACAACCCATTTTGGCGACCAGCTATACATGTACCAGATGCCTAGATTCGGCAGGGGAGCCGAGGCCGAAGCAGTTTCACGGCGAAATTCAGCGACCGGTTGAACCTTCCCTTCCACAAACACATCGATATCCAGCCAGTGCAGGCCGAGCCCAACACCCCAGTCAGTACTGGGTCTGCGGAAAAATGATCGACCCCAAAACAGCCGTGTGATCGATGTGTCAACCCCCGCTTTGACAAATAAACCGGCCTCGAACACCTTATCCTCGAACTCGAAACTTT
>Ga0209988_10003112_pt1 | contig 11003 bp, 11 predicted proteins | sample N075metaG_FD_183115 | JGI IMG/M metagenome (GOLD analysis project Ga0209988, IMG submission 183115) | Deep subsurface microbial communities from Kermadec Trench to uncover new lineages of life (NeLLi) - N075 metaG (SPAdes) (version 2) | ecosystem: Environmental > Aquatic > Marine > Ocean trench... | reverse complement strand
GACGCGTCCAGGGGTGCACAGGGCAAAGTTTCTGCCTGCTCCATATGGGGTAGTACCGGTACTAGCACACATGGGATAGCGCCTTGTAGAATGTTATCAGCCATCCGGTCTTTTAACGGTTGGCGCGGGACTGAAACCATAACGAACGAGAGGGGTGCCCATGCCTAATCTCCGTCAACTTACAGAAATTGCAGAACACCCAAATGTTTTGACTGAGACAGACGTCGCGATGCCGGTGAAGCCCACAAGGATCGACTGGCTCGTGAGGAAAGCCAAGCTCATGAGGGTCGTTAAACCCGACATATCCGCAATTGAGTACATCGTCGAGACCGCCCGGCCCGGAGAGGTCGACTTCGTCGACGAGGGGGACTACTACAGCACGCATTTGTGGCGCAGTTACAAAAACTTGAGCACCCGGTACTCCTGTTCCTGACGATGGCGCTGGCGTTTGGCCCACGAGTGTGGGGACTGAAATGACTTCGTTGGGCCTCGAAGTCTTTGTGCCCTGTTTGACCAACGCGGTCGTTTCGTACTACCCCGTCCACGCTAGGTTTGACCCACGCGCACCGTATCCCCGGACAGCCGTTTCTTACCGGCTTCCAGAAAGTCCTTGCTCCAGCGGTAATACCGGTTGGAGTTGATACCTTCCCGGCGACAGATTTCGGCGATTGAACTCTCGCCCCGGAGTCCATCCAGGACAATGCGGATCTTTCCCTCGGTAGAATACTTACGCCGTGTGTGCCTGCGGATATCCTTGACCGCTTGTTCAGTATTTGACAAGCTCATATCGAGACTCCTCTACTTCACTTTAAAAGTAGCAGATATGTCTCTTAGTGAATCAGGTCAACTGGTCCTGGATGGTTTGAAGCCGCACAGCGAGAAGAACCCAACCCACTCACAGTGCCAAGGCGGTGGTGGTGAGTTAACTGTTTATGATGCAAATGGGGTTTCTGTAGGACCTTTTTGTTGATTTGCGTCGAAGTCTGACCCACATTTGCAACGAACCACTGCCCCACCTCTGATGGGCCAACTTACTAAAAATAAGACCTATTATTGATTTCTCCAGGGTCAACTATTAGATGCAAATTCCTGACGGAATGGGTCAGTTCAGCATGCAAATCTACAGGGTATACACCGATTGCAAGCGTTTTCCGCTTCCCGCCATAACGGTAGTCATATCTCCAGTATCTGGCGCCCTTGGAGTTCACCAGTAAGTGCAGCCCACCTCCATCTGCCAGCTTGTAGGGCTTTGGGCTTGGCCTGCTCGACCTGCTTGGCTGTTAGCTTTTCCATACTGCCCCCAGTTGACGGTATCAGGCATCCTCTCGCTAATAATACCGTCAGTTATACCTCCCGAATTGCCGGTATCTAGGCCAACGCAAAGTGAGCAGATGTAATGAAGTATTGCAGACGAAGTGGAGAAAGACCAGTTTATACGCGGTATTCAAGGGATTTTACAGCTCTTGGTGTGATACCTAGTGATGCTGTTCAATGCGAATTTGGAGGCTCGGGCCGGAATCGAACCGGCGTAGACGGAGTTGCAGTCCGCTGCATAACCACTCTACCACCGAGCCTATATTTGAACAATTTGGAGCGGGAAACGAGATTCGAACTCGCGACCTCAACCTTGGCAAGGTTGCGCTCTACCAACTGAGCTATTCCCGCACACAAAGAGGCGCATATTCTAGGGGCTATGGGACGAGTGTCAAGCCATTCATCAAGATATTACCGCAACTGGCTGAATTAGAACGGGTTATCGGCCTTTGATCACGTCCCAAGCTGCTTTGAGGTAGATGAACATCGACCACAAGGTCAGCACTGCGGCGGTGTATAGCATCAGGAAAGATAAGCCCAGCAGCCAACTTTCGTCCACGGCGGGATCTACAGCCAGTAATCCGATAATGGCCACCATCTGGAAGGTGGTCTTTATCTTACCCACGTAGGATACGGCGACTGACGTGCGCTCCCCGAGCTCGGCCATCCACTCCCGCAGTGCCGATATCACGATTTCCCGGCCGATAATGACACAGGCGGCCAGCGTGAACAGGATTGTGTCGTAACGCTCCACCAGTAGCACCAGTGCAATTGCCACCATGAGTTTGTCGGCCACCGGATCCAGAAAGGCGCCTAGTTTGGTCATTTGTCCGAGGCGACGGGCCATGTAACCATCCACCCAATCGGTGGCAGCAGCCAGGGCAAAGATGCCGGCGGCAACCAGTAAATGCTTTTCAAAGGGCAGATAAAACACAACAACCAGGATGGGTATCATGAGAATTCGCACGACAGTGATTGTGTTGGGTACGTTCATACGCAGCGCGTGGGCTTGTCCTTATTGATAATCCGGTTAGTGGTGCAAATGATCATAAATTTTTTGCGCCAATGTTTCACTAATTCCTGAAATTTTCTTCAGCTCGGTTACGCTGGCATTTTGCACACCGCTGGCACTGCCGAAATGACGCAGCAGTTCCCGGCGTCGCTTTGCACCCACACCGTGTATGCCTTCCAATAGGGAAGTGCGACGTTTCTTGTCTCTTCTAGCCCGGTGCCCGGTGATGGCAAAGCGGTGGGCCTCATCTCGGATGTGTTGAATAAGATGCAGCGCGGCACTGTCGCCAGGCAATTGGCTCTCTTCACCCGTATCGCCGCGAATCAGAGTCTCAAATCCCGCCTTGCGGGTGACGCCTTTGGCGATGCCAATCACTTCAACGCCGGTTATTTGTAAGTCTGCCAACACTGACATCGCCTGCGACACCTGCCCCTTGCCACCGTCGATGAAGAGAATATCCGGCAGCATCCCCTCCCCTTTCTGCAAACGTTTATATCGCCTCTCCAGAGCCTGTTGCATGGCGGCGTAATCGTCACCGCCGGTAATTCCCTCAATATTGAATTTTCGATATTCGGGCTTACAGGGGCCGTTTTTATCAAACACCACGCAGGCTGCAACCGTGGCTTCACCGGAACTGTGACTGATATCGAAACACTCGAGTCGTTCAGGCAATTCAGCTAAGCCCAACACATCCTGTAACGCCAATCGCCTGGCCAGGGCGGTCTTTCGGCCATCCAGGTGTGATTGTAAATTAGTCAGCGCTGTTTGCTGTGCAAGTTGCATCCACCGGGCGCGGGCCTCTCGCACCCGGGTGCGTATTTTTACGTTTCGGCCCGCCCTGACAGAAAAGGCCTCCATCAAGGTATCGACACTCTCCGGCTCTTCGTTAACGATGATTTCCGCCGGGATTATGCGGCTACCAGTCAGGTAGTATTGCGGCAAGAACGCCGTTAAAACCTCGCCAGGGGCTGCGGCCATCTTTGCTACAGGGTAGTAGGATTTGCTGCCCAATACGCGGGCACCGCGCACAAATAGAACCTGTACGCAGCTGTAGCCTCCAGAGACCGCCGCCGCGAGAATATCCAGGTCCCCGCTGACACCTTCTATTCCCTGGCTGGCTTGTACGTGCTGTAACTGGCCCAACTGGTCCCGGTAGGTGGCCGCTTTTTCATATTGCAATTCACTGGCGGCCAATTCCATATCGTCCGCCAACACAACCATCAATTCCTGAGATTTGCCCTGCAAAAACAAGCGAGTGCTATTTACCTGGGCGCGGTAGTCCTCCACGCTGACCAGGTCTACGCAGGGCGCCGTGCAACGCCCTATCTGATGCTGCAAACAAGGTCGGGAACGATTACTGAAGTAGCTGTCTTCGCACTGCCTGACTTGAAATACTTTTTGCAGAAAATGCAGCGATTCCCGCACGGCGGCCGCACTGGGATAGGGACCAAAATACTTTCCCTTGCGCCGCTTGGCACCGCGATGCAGGCTCAGGCGCGGAAACTTGTCCTCGGTAGACAGGAAAATATACGGGTAGGACTTATCGTCCCGCAGCAGGATATTGTAGGGTGGCTGGTGCTCTTTTATGAGGTTGTGTTCCAACAGCAAAGCGTCGACTTCCGTCGAGGTTACCGTGATCTGTATCTCATCAATACGGGCCACCAGGGCCATGGTCTTGGCCGCCAGTCCACTGGCCCGAAAATAGCTGCTCACCCGATTATTCAGATTTTTGGCCTTGCCCACATAGAGTAACTTGCCCGCGACGTCGTACATCTGGTACACGCCTGGGCGACGAGTCAGTGTTTTAAGAAACGCTTTGTGATCGAATATGCTCACGCGCCGTACACCCGGGGCTCAATTTCAAGCGCTATGGCGTAGGTGGAAAATACCGAGCGCGCTATCTCATCAGCCAGTGCCAAGATCTGACGACCAGTGCCACCGCCGTAATTGGCCAGAACCAGTGCATGTTCGTGGTGCACGCCCACCTCTCCTACGCGCTTACCCTTCCAGCCACATTTGTCTATCAACCAGGCCGCCGGAATTTTGCTGCGTCCATCGCTCTGGGGATAACATGGCAGGTTGGGGGCGAGTTCGAGGATGTCGGCAAGCTGTTGCTCGCTGAGCACCGGGTTTTTAAAAAAACTGCCCACATTGGGGATAACGGCGGGGTCGGGCAAGCGGGATTGTCGAATACTCACAACCGCATCAAATACGTCACCCGGCGTCAGCTCGCCTTCCACGTCGGTGGCCGCCAAATAATTTTTCAAGGTGGGGTAGCTCAATTGCAAATTGGGCTCCCGGCTCAGAACCAACTCGACCGAGGTGATATAAAATTTATCGCGTAAGGCCCTTTTAAAAATACTGTCTCGATAGCTAAATTCGCACTCGTCGACACTGCGCGTAACAGCCTGCATAGTATCGATTTGTACGCCGTTCACCCGTCGGACAAAGGCGGCGAGTTCCACACCGTAAGCACCGATATTCTGTATGGGGGCAGCACCTACCGTGCCGGGAATCAGGGCCAGGTTTTCCAGACCATAGTAGCCCTGGGCCAGGGTCCACCCCACCAGGGCGTGCCAATTCTCCCCCGCCGCCACCCGCAGAACCACCGCGTTCCCGGTCTCCTCGAGAACGTCAATTCCGCGCTGGGCCTGGTGTATCACCAATGCATCGAGGTCGCCCGCCAGCACCACATTGCTGCCCTGCCCCAGAGTTATGACGCTCTTATGGTGCTCAGCGGCCCACGCCAATGCCTCCATCAGTTCCCTCTCACTGGTTGCACTGACGTAGGCAACGGCACTCGCCTTCACGGCGAGGGTATTGCGCGCTAGCAGGGGTTCATTGAAGAGAACGCGCACTACATATCTCCTGTAGCAGTCCCTCGCTCGCCTCTTCAATCATGTCCAATACCCGGGTAAAGCCCTCATCTCCACCATAATAGGGATCGGGAACCTCCAGCGTCGCTTCGCCCGAGGAAAAGCTGAGAAACAGCCCCAGATGAACGTTGCAATCGGCCGGTCGCATGGCTTCGAGGTCGGCGAGATTGCTGCAATCCATCGCGAGAATATAATCAAAATTGTAAAAATCCTCGACCGTCACCTGCTGGGCACGCAAGCGACTGAGGTCATATCCTCTGCGTTTGGCCTCCTGCGCCGCGCGGAGGTCCGGCGGGTGACCAATATGCCAATCCCCGGTGCCGCTGGACTCCACCTGAATAACATTTTGCAAATCACGCTGTTTAACCAGCCCCTCGAATACGCCGTGGGCAGTCGGCGAGCGGCAAATATTGCCCAGGCAAACAAACATGACCCTGATGACCCGAGTGTTGGCGAGCAGAGTACTCACAGCGACGGCGTGACTTTGCCGAACAGCGCTCGCACCACTGCCAGGTCAGCCGGCGTATCCACCCCGGCGGGTACCGGCGAGCGCGCCGCGGCGACGTGGATGCGAACACCGTGATACAGGGCGCGCAATTGTTCCAGCTGTTCCAGTTGTTCCAGCGGCGCGGGACTCCAGGTTACGTAGCGATGCAAAAATTTCACCCGGTATGCGTAGATTCCGATGTGCCGCATCCAGTTTTTTGAATCGGGTAAACGTTTCTCGTCAGAGACTTTACTTGTCGCAAATGCTTCCCGCGGCCAGGGTATAGCAGCCCTGCTAAAATACAGGGCTAATCCCTGTTGATCTGTCACGACCTTCACCGCATTGGGATTGAGCAGTTCATCCTCCGATTCGATGGCCTGGCATAAGGTGGCAATATCCGCGACCTCGCTCGACGCCAGGTTCTCTGCCACTTGATCGATGACCGCCGGTGGAATCAGAGGCTCATCGCCCTGCACATTTATCACGATATGCTCGTCCGCCAAGCCCAACTCGGATACAACCTGCTGCAGCCTGTCTGTCCCCGAAGGATGTGCGGCGGAGGTCATACACACTTCCGCGCCAAAGGATTGCGCGCACTGAAATACTCGCTCGTCGTCGGTGGCGACCAGCACCCGTTGGGCCGCGCTCTTATTTGCTTGCTCCCAAACCCGTTGAATCATGGGCTTGCCGGCAATATCCACCAGGGGCTTGCCGGGCAGGCGGGAAGAGTTGTAACGGGCGGGAATAACGACGGTGTAAGACATTACCAGTGGCCTTGTTTAAACTGTGGATTGCGTAGGTTGCGCGGATTGAGCGAGCGTCACCACAGCATCCTTAACCGCAGAGGGTAGCTGAGCGGATATCTTGACATACCACGCATTGTCGCCCGCTAGCCCTCTGCATTTTACCGCGTCCTTTTCCGTCATGATAACTGGCTTGTCCTCAGTACCACTAAAGTCTTCGTAACTGTAGCGGTGGTGATCTGGGAAAACATGAGTATCCAGGGTAAAACCGCAATTTCGCAGTTCATCAAAAAATTGCGCTGGCTGTCCGATCGCGGCGTATGCGTGAACGTCCCTGCCAAGTCTGTCTGGTGATATGGCCACCGTTTCGCTACTTTGCAGATTAACCAGTGCCTGGTAGCGATAAGTTACGCCCACAAGTGGATCATCGCTACCGCGATACAAGGTGTAATCCACTCGCCGCAGGCGCTTTGCCGGCTCGCGCAGCGGCCCCGCGGGCAGGCAAAAACCATTACCCAATCGTCTGTGTTCGTCCAATACAGCAATTTCCATATCCCTGGCCAGGGCGTAATGTTGTAAGCCGTCATCGCTAACAACGATGTCGACGTTGAAGTTTGCCAGCAAATGCTGGACAGCTTGAACACGGTCCGGCGCTACCACACAGGGGCAGGCGGTCCGCTGATATATTAATAAGGGCTCATCTCCGCAATCCGCCGCCGTGCTGGCCGCTGTGACGGCGTGGGGATAGATCCCCGCTGTCGCGCCGTACCCGCGGCTGACCACACCGGGGTTTAAGCCCTGCGCCTGCAGATGTTCAATCAGTGCGATGACAACAGGTGTTTTCCCGGTGCCACCCACAGTAATATTACCTACCACCACAAGGGGCTTGGGCGCGCGCCATGCTCGCCTAACGCCGCTGCGATAGAAGCCGTAGCGGAGCGCTGCGAGCGCGCGAAATAAAAATTCCAGCGGCCGTAAGAAAAGCAACCACCAACTGCCCCGATACCATGCCGTCACCAGAGCAGAGCGTACAGTGGCCATTAATCGACGAACTCCTGGTTATACAGCTGGGCATACAGACCGCCCTGCTCCAGCAGCGCCTCATGGGACCCCGTGGCAATAATACGACCCTCGTCCATCACCACAATACGGTCGGCATGTTCCACCGTGGACAGCCTGTGGGCGATCACAATAGTAGTCCGATCACGCATAATATTTTCCAGTGCTCGCTGGATACGATACTCCGATTCATTATCCAGTGCCGACGTTGCTTCATCGAGTATCAACACTGGAGCGTTCTTCAATATTGCCCTGGCGATGGCGATACGCTGGCGTTGGCCGCCGCTCAGGCCCCCGCCGTCATCCCCCAGCACTGTCGCAAAACCCAGGGGAAGGTTGTCGATAAACTCCAAGGCATGGGCCGATTCCGCCGCCTTGCGCACCGCTTCTTCGCTGGCGTCCGCCATATCGCCATAGGCAATGTTATTCATCACGGTGTCGTGAAACAGGGTAATGTCCTGGGAAACAATGGCAAACTGGTTGCGTAAATTACCCAGTTCGTAGTCGACCAGGGAAATGTCATCGAGAGAAATTGTGCCTTTGCTGGGGGTATAAAACCGGGCCAGCAGATTGACCAGTGTTGACTTTCCGCTGCCCGACCGCCCCACAAAGGCGACCGTCTGGCCGGGTAAAATATCGACAGAAATATTGTCCAGCGCTAATTCGTTATTACCGGGATAGGCGAAAGACAGGTCAGTAATGCAGATTTTACCCCTGGCGCGCTCAGTGCGTTGCGTTCCCTCGTCTGTTTCGTCCGCCATATCAAACTGGGCAAAGATATCCTCTGCCGCCGCCAAACCCCGCTGCAACACACTCTGGATACTACTTAGCTGCCGAATAGGCTTACCCAATTGAGCCGCCGCTGTAAGAAAGGCAACTAACAGCCCGGCGGAGAATCCCGCCATGATATCCGGATCCATGGCGAACCAAATAAGCGCCGCCAGGGCAGTTGATAAAATGGTTTGTATCACCGGGGTACTGACCGCATCGGCGAAGGCGAGCTTTAAACTCTGGCTGCGGTTATAGTCGCTAGCTTTGGAAAATAATGCCGCCTGATGGGCCTTGCCGCCATAGATCCGCACTTCCTTGTAAGCGCCAATACTCTCGGAGGAAACCTGGGTCACCTCGCCCATGGAATCCTGGATGCGGCGGCTGTAGCGTCGGAAATGTTTACCGACGATGGTAACGACCAAGCCGATGAGCGGCGCCACCGCAAAAAATACCAGGGTCAAACGCCAGTTTAAATAAAGCATATAGGAGAGCAGGGCAACCACCGTGAGCCCCTCCCTCACGATGATTTTCAGCGCTTTGGTGGCGGCCCCTGTCACCTGCTCGACGTTAAACGTGATTTTTGAAATCAATACACCGCTGCTATGAGTATCGTAATAACTGCTGGGCGCGCGCAGCATTTTATTAAATAATTCACAGCGAATTGCATGCACTAAGTTGCGCGCAATGTGATTCAGAAAATAGGTCCCCACAAAGAAGCCCATCGCTCTGCCAAAAGACAGAATAATCGCGGCCACCGGCACGGCGATACGGGCATACTCCCGCGTTCCCATATCGCCCGGAGGGTGTACATAAAAAGCGGCCCGGGCGACAAACCCCCGCTCCACCGAGTCAGAGTCATTCAGTGCGTCCAACAAAAACTGCATCATATCCGCGAGCAAAACGCTGGAAAGAGAATAGATGAGGTAGCCGAAGATACTGAAAGCAAAAATGTACCAGTAGGGAAGGATATAGCGCAGCAGCCGAACGTAGAGCTGCCAATCGCTTGCGGATTTGATAGCGCCCTTATCCACCGCGCGCGCTCGGCTCCGCGGGTTGCCTGGTGGCGATACTCAGGTGGACAAAGCCCATTTTTCCGGCGGCGTCCATCGCGCGAACCACCGACTGATGACTGCTCTGTGCATCGGCGGAAATCACCATGGGCCGAGTGGTATCACCGGCGGAAATCTTATAAATGGCGGCTTGCAAGGTTCTTAACTGGGTATCCACCAGCGCCCTGCCGTTTACCCGATAATTGCCCGCTTCATCAATGAGTATTTCGATTTCGTTGTCGGGGGTTTCGCTGACCTCTCCGGTCGCCTCCGGGAGGTCGATGCTAAGCTGGGACGCTTTGGTAAACGTGGTCGAGACCATAAAAAATATCAGCAACAGAAAGACTACGTCGATGAGTGGCGTCAGGTTGACATCAACCTCCACCCGGCGATGAGAACGAAAATTCAAGAACTCTGGACCTGTGCAACTGGCTGCGCTGCCACTGTCGACTCAGCGGCCATTCCCTCACCGTGTACCGCATCCACCAATTTGATCGCCTCCTGTTCCAGGCCCACCACAATGCCATCTATTCGCCCGACAAAATATCGGTGCATCACCAGGGCTGGAATGGCAACGCTCAGGCCGGTAGCGGTGGTGATGAGGGCCTCGGAAATGCCGCCGGCAAGTACACTGGCATTGCCAGTGCCCTGGGCCATGATCTCGGCAAACACCTTGATCATTCCCATGACGGTGCCCAGTAAGCCCAGTAATGGGGTTACCGCGGCAATGGTACCCAGGGTGTTGAGATATCGCTCCAGATCGTGCACAACATGGCTGGCCGCCTCTTGAATGCTCTCTTTCATCACGTCCCGGCCGTGAGCCGCGTTACCCAGGCCGGCGGCCAGTATGCAACCCAGGGGCGAGGACTGTTTCAGCGTGCGCAATCGGTTCGCATCCATGTCCTCCGCCTTCAGTTGCTTCCAGACCGTCGCCAGCAGGTGTGGCGGTGATATTTTGGCCGGGTTGAGGGTGAACAGGCGCTCAGCGCAGATTGCCAGCGCCACCACGGAACAAATCAGAATTGGCACCATAAGCCAACCACCAGCTGTTACCAATTCAAGCACATCAATTTCCTGTTTGCGTGGGTGTATGAGCGCATTATACGCACACCTCCAGCGAGGACAAACATGGCCCTCTCACAGCCAGTAGCGACGATACAATGTCCTGTACTTGTGCACCGACAAAGCCCCCTTGGGGCCAATATGAATTTCCAGCGCGCCATCACCGGCGGTGGAGAAGGTTTCACTACCTAGCTCGAGACTGCGCTGGAGAATTGTTTTGTGAGGATGACCAAACTGATTCAGATAGCCGTGGCTAAATACCAGCTGTCGAGGCTGTACAGTTTTTAACCAGGCGTAGGAAGAGGACGTTAAACTGCCGTGGTGGCCCGCCAACAGCCAATCGCTGCGCACATCACCGCGCCAGTAGGCAACCAGCTCCCGCTCCCGCTGCGCATCAATGTCACCGGCTAGCAGCAGGCGAATACCATTGACGTGCACCTGCAATACACAGGAACTGTTGTTGCTCGAGAGCTCGGTGGTACCTCTACTCGAAGGCTCGGGCGAGAGGAACTGGAACCGTACCCCGGGGGCCCACTGCCACGCCTGCCCTGCCCGGCAGGCCTGTGCACCGGGTCGTACCGGGGATTCCCCACCGGTGATCAGCTGTGTTATAGGCATAGCCCGTACCAG
>Ga0209988_10003111_pt1 | contig 11003 bp, 7 predicted proteins | sample N075metaG_FD_183115 | JGI IMG/M metagenome (GOLD analysis project Ga0209988, IMG submission 183115) | Deep subsurface microbial communities from Kermadec Trench to uncover new lineages of life (NeLLi) - N075 metaG (SPAdes) (version 2) | ecosystem: Environmental > Aquatic > Marine > Ocean trench... | reverse complement strand
ATGATGGGTGCCATCACCATGGGCCTGAGTGCGGCTTTCAAGGAGAAGGTTCAATTCGCCGATGGCGGGGTCAAATCGCTCAATTTCTTCGACTACCATCTCCTGCGCATGAGCGAGTCGTTCCCTGTGGAGGTGCACATCGTGGACAGCGAGGACTCGATTGGCGGCTGTGGTGAGCCCGGGCTGCCTCCTGCCGCACCGGCCGTTGCCAACGCCATCTTCAACGCGACCGGAGCTCGGATACGACGTCTGCCCATGACGCCGGAACAGGTCTTGCAGGGACTCAAGCAAGTGTGATTTCGGGGAGCGTCTCAAAAGGTTGCTGACCGAGGTTTATTGTGTAGGGGCGCACGGCCGTGCGCCCTATAAGTCGTTGATAAAGAAGGGTGTGTGGGCGCACAGCCGTGCGCCCCTACATGCCTCAATCTAGATCTTGCCACGAAACTAGATTTCGGCTAGATCTTGCCTTAAGTTTGCCACAAAGGTAAACTTCGGGTCATCTCAATTGACTCTTAGAGAAGAAAACCAACAAGGAGGGAACATGGGGGAAATCGTCTCAAGCAACGATAGCAGTTTCAGAAAGGCAGTGCCCTTCGGGCTGGTCTTCCTCGGGCTGATTGTGGCCCAGTTCACAGTTCCGTCAATGGCCCAAGCACCCGACTTGATTGTTTTCAACGGAAAGATCGCTACCGTGGATGAAAATATGACTTTTGTTGAAGCGATGGCGGTCAGAGGCGACACACTGGTGTCCCTGGGAAGCAATGAAGACATCCTCAGGTTAGCGGGACCCCAGACCAAGCGGGTGGACGTGAAAGGAAGAACGGTGCTTCCCGGAATCGTGGATCCCCATCGACATTTAACGGGCTTTCGAGCTGAAGACTTTCCCGAAGTGAAGGGAGTCCGGGTACCTCCCAGTCAAGACAAGGAAGAGATCACACGAGGGATCATCGAGGCAATCCAGAAAAAGGCCCAGGAGGTCAAGCCGGGTGAGTGGATCATCATCAACCCCATGGGTTGGGCCGCCCGGGAGTTGATTTTGTATGAAGAGATTACCCGTGCCGACCTGGATCGTTGGGCTCCGGGTCACGCCATCATGCTCAACGAAAGCGGGACGGGTGCCTACAGTCAAATTCTTTTTAGCAGCAAGGCCAGGGAAATCATCGAAGACGAGCTCCCCGTCTTTAAGCAGTTTAGCGACAACGATATCAAAGGAGATGGGGTTAATCTGGTCAATATCATCGTTAAAGACATCATCCTGAAGGGACGGGACAAAGAATATGCGGAATCGATCAAACACTACCTGATCAATGCTGCACCTCCGCGGGGTATTACAACGGTGGGAACCCGAATCCTGAGGACGCCCTTGAATGCACTGTTTATCCTGGATAAGAAAGACGAAATGCCCCTCCGGTTCGGTTGGTTCTTCAGTGACGGCTCCTATTACAATCCAGTAGGTTTTTACAAACGCTTTCCCAATTTTGTGGGGGTGGGAAGCAAGTATGTTTGGGGTCTGGGCAACGGGGAGGAGGTCATTGAGTCGCCGACCACGGGGCTGTGTACGACTCTTCCGATCATCAATCCTGCGCTCAGAGAGCATTACCGTAAGGCAAACATTGAGCTGTGTCGCCTGCTTCATCCCGTGATCAGAGCGACCGTCAAGGACCAGATCGCCTATGGACGTGGCGTGGAGTATCACGGGGCGGGAGATCGAACCATCGATCTCTTGCTGGAGATTATCGAAGAAGTCCAGAAGGAAAGAAATCTGACCGATGAGGATATTCGCGAGAAAAGGTTGACCATGGAGCATCTTGCCCTGGTGAGGCCGGATCAGTATCCCAAGCTTAAAAAGTATGGGATTATCATGGCCAACACCCCGGGTTACTTTGCCCGTAATATCGACAAGAGCAAGGCCGCCAATATTCCGCAAAACTTTGGTGAGGAGTACTTGAAGTGGCATCAGCCGGTCAAGAGTTTCATTGACTATGGAATCATGACGGTGATGTCTGAAATCGGCAGGCCCTTTGTTGCTTTGAAAAGATATATTACCCGCGAGACCTGTTTTACGGCCCGGCTGCCCGAGCAGGGAGAAGTGGGGGTAGAGAAGTGCGCGATTTTCTCACCCGAACAGGCAGTGGATCGCAATACTGCTTTGAGGATGGCAACGATCTGGCCCGCTTACTATATGGTCCAAGAGAATAAGATCGGTTCTCTGGAAGAGGGGAAGTGGGCGGATTTTATTGTGATCGATCAGGATTATTTCAGTGTTCCTGAAAAGCAAATCGCCGACATCCAGGTGTTATTGACCGTGTTGGGGGGACAGGTGGTCTACGCCAACCCCGATTTCGGGCCGGTTGATCCCGATCTTTTCAGGTCTCCCGATTATATTAAAGACGCTGTACTCACCAACTAGCTCAAAAATCAGTCAGCGAGAAATCTGCACATCGTAGTGGCCATGGGAGGAAGACCAAGAGGGGACAGACTTTGCCAGATGTGGGTCGGGCTGGCCGCTCTCTTGATCGTACTCCATCTCTCAGTCCCTACGCTACTCGCTGTTCAGCAGGAAAGCGGCACAGCCCATCGCTTGAACCTGGGATTTGACCAGTCGGTCCCGGGGGATGTGGCCTTTATAGCCGTTATGTTCAGCACTTCAGGCGAAGTTGAAATCGGAAAGATCATCACCGAGATCACCTTTCCCCGCGAGATCCTTTCATTTAAAGAGGCGCGAAGAGGTCTGCCCATCAAGTCGATCGATGCTGAGCTGAGTGCCCAGGTCAGGAACGATGATCAAGACACTGAGAAGTCGATCCTGGAGGTGGTGATTGTGAGCAAAGCAGGGGAAGCCATCCCTGCCGGGACGTTGGTCAATCTGATCTTCATGATCTCGCCAGAAGCTCCTACCCTGCACACCATTGTGCTGGAGAACAGGTCTGAGGCTTTTACCACGGGCGATCCGCCTGAACGCGTCGAGCTGACAACCACAGATGGGGAGATCGAAAGTCTCGATATTCCTGCCCTCTTCGCATGCTTCTTTTACATGCACTAGGTGACGACTAGACCATGAACTTACTTCCTCCCGAGATCAATGAGATTGTTCTCTCTCACTACCCCCTCATCCTTGCCAGCCTGCTCGGATACTTCGTCATATTTGTTCTCATTTCCTACTGGGCGAAACAGCGGCTCAGCGAAGATGTGGGCGACTACGTCGTAGCCTCCCGAAGCTTGGGGTGGCTGGTGGTGACCTTCACTATGTATGCCTCGGTCCTGAGCGGCGTGGGAATGGCGGGAATACCCGGGGCCGTCTACACGGTGGGTGTCCCCTTTTTGGTGGCGGTATTGACCGGTCATACCATCGCCATCATGCTGCTGTCCTACTTTGGTCCCCGCATCTGGATACTCGGAAAGCACTATAATTTCACCACGCCGGGTGACCTGCTGGGTGAGTACTACCAATCGGATACCGTTCGAATCTACACCGTCGTCGCCAGCCTGCTCTTCAACCTGTCTTATATCGTGGCCCAGCTTCTGGCCGGAGGGATCCTGCTGAATGTTCTTTCTGGAAATGTCATCCCTTTGGAACTGGGAAGCGTGATCATTGCTGTGGTGGTCATGGTCCATGTGGCCATGGCAGGCCTGCGCGGGATTGCCTGGCTTGATTGTTTCAACGGCTTTTTGATTCTCTCTTTGCTTTTCCTCTTTGGCGTCACCATCATCATCGTTTCCGGGGGACCCGGGGCAGTGGTGGCCGGCTTGGGAGAGTTGAGGGACAAATTTATCGCCATCCCGGGGGTGGTCGGCGTTTTTACTCCCTCCTATATTTTGGGCATTGCCATTGGCCTGAGCGTGGGCCCCATGGTCTTTTCCCCTTCGGCGTGGATTCGCATGTACTCCGCTCGCAGCAAGAACCACTTCGCCAAGATTGGCAGCCTCATGCTGGTACTCTGGCTGGTCTCCCACGTCATCGGGACTTACTTTATCGGGAGTCACGGTCAATTCGTTTATCCCAATGTGGAAAACCCCGATTTCATTTCTTCACTTTTGGCCTTTAGGGTACTGCCGGTTTTTCTAGCGGCCTTGTTCTTGATTGCGATTTTGGCAGCCATCATCTCCACCACGGATACCTATATTCATACTTTGACAGCAACCGTTGTCCGGGATGTGGGGCGGGCCGTGATTTGGCCGGAGATGGATGAGTCTCTCGAGCTCAAACTCAATCGAGCTGTCATGGTGGTTTTTGCCGCGGTTGGTGTTCTGCTGGCGCTCCTGAACCCTGTTTTGATCACCCCTTTGGCCATCTTCGGGGGTGGGATCACCCTACAGCTTCTGACTCCACTTTTGGGAGCGGTCACCTGGTCCCGTGCCTCCACAGAAGCCGCCCTTGTGGCTCCAGGTGTGGGCATTGTGTTGACGCTGGTCTGGGAATTGAAGATTCTTCCCAATCCGGTTCCAGGATTCCCTGGGCTGGCCTCCGCCTTTTTGATCAATGTCCTGCTGTTCGTGGTGATCAGTTATCTGACCAAACCTCCGCCACCGGAAAAAGTGGAGCAATTCCACGGCCTCATCGCGCGGGAACTTTAGTCGGATTATCCCGTTCTACTCGAAATTGCTCGTCTCTGTGCCGCCCCTACAGGGCTCTCATTCGTTGCTGCACCCTACCCAGGGCTTCACCCTGGGCTATTACCTGCCGCCCTTTCAGGGCTCCGGAGGCTGTGCTTCCTTTCACGACTGCACGAACGCACGAACGCACGAATTCACAACCGCACGACCGTACGACCGCACGAAAGCACGATCTTTACACCTTCCGGGTGCGCATCTTGGCGCCGCTGATCGGGGGTATCCACGGATTCTCCGCCCACACCGTGTTGGGACGCTCTATCTGGGCATCGATCAGATAGGGCTTGCCCTCCTGGGTGAAGCGGCGGGCCCGGGCCAGGGCCTCCTTGAGCTGCTCGGGAGACTCCACCACCTCGGCCTCCACGCCAAAGCCGTTGGCGATTTGGGCCATGTTCATGTCGGGCTTGCCCAGGTAGTCGTGGACGAAGTGCCCGGTCTGGACCATGCGGCCCTCGGGATGCCTGGAGACGGCTCGATTGTGGGGTCCGTTGTAGGAGTGGTTGTTGTAGACCACCGTGATGACGGGCAGCTCCAGCCGAGCCATGTTCCAGAGCGCGGTGGGCCCGAAGATGAATCCGCCGTCCCCGGTGAGGCAGATGACCTGCTGGTTGGGCCGGGCCAACTTGACCCCGGCAGCCGTCCCCACGCCCGAACCGAGATGTCCGGCATGGGATCGGATATATTCTCTTCCCCCCAGAGGGTTGTAGTTGAACAGGTGTTTGGGGCCCGCCGATTCCGTTTCGTCGACGATGATGGCATCCTCGTCGGCAAACTTAGTCAGCTCGTAGGTCAGGCGATCCGCCAGCAGGGGAGACTGATCCCAGTAGGGATTGCGGGTCACGCCATGCCACAGCTTGTTGGCCCGCTCCATGTAGACCCGGGTCCTCTCCATCCGCTCCTGAGCCTTCTTCCTGAAGGCGGGGGTGACCCGGTCTTCCACGGCAGCGATCAGGTCGTCCAGCCCGTAGGCCACATCGGCCACCAGCGGGACATCGGTTGTGATCACGTTCCCCATGCTGGCCGCATCGATTCTCATGTCAATGAACTTGATGTCGCGAGCCACCATCGGTGCCGCCGTGCCGCCGTGCTGCATTTTGTTCCCCACGTTGATGACCAGGTCCACGTTCTTGGGATACTCCATCCGACTGGCGGACCGGAAGCGCCCCACCCACAGAGGATGGCTTTCCGGGAAATTGGCATAAATCTGAGGGGTCTGGGACACCGGCATTCCCAGCAGTTCGGCCAGCTTGACCGCTTTGTCCACCGAGTTGGTCTTGTACAGTTCGTCGCCCACATTGAGCAGCGGCTGTTGGGCCTCCACCAACAGCTGTGCCGCCCTTTCCACTTCCTGCGGGTTGGGTCTTACGCGCATCCGCGGGTCCACCTTGTCGTGGATGATGACCTCGGCACGGACCTTCTCCTGAAAGTAGTCCCCGTGCCAGGTGGCGTAGGTGGGACCATAAGGAGGGGTGAAGGCCACCTTGTAGGCTCGACGAATGGTCTCGGGAATCATGTCGGGCCGGCGGGCCAGCCAGTGCCATTTGGTTATGGGCCCAACCATTTCCTCCTGATAGGCCACCTCCTCGAAGCCGTCGCGGCCGGCCGTGAAGCTCTTGTCGGCGCGATAGGTATAAAACACCATGGGCACCTGGGATTTGAAGCAGTTGTACATCTGCCCCATGGCGTTGACCAGGCCCACGACCGCGACCTGCATCGACAGGACCGGCTCCCCCGAGGCCTTGACATACCCGGCGGCCATGGCCGCCCCGGGACCCTCGTGGGGGGTCAGGATGTACTGAAGCTGTGGCCGGTCAACCAGAGCCTCGTAAAAGGTCACCTCCGAGCTGCCCGAGTTGCCGAAGATGTACTTGACGCCGGAAGCGATCAGCTGCTCGGCAAAGGCTTCCCCACCGTTACCCTGAAAGATCTTGACCCCTTCCGGAGAGATCGGCTTGCTGTCCTGACCATGGACCAGAGGGGTCAGGGTCTGGAGGATGGACTGGGCTGCCACCGCCGACACCCCGGCACCCGCCAGTTTCTTGGCGAATCCCCTTCGCGTGATGGCTCTTGAAAGATACTGTGCGACTGCTTCTCTCATGGTTGTCTCCTTGGGCACACGCTGGTGTTGTATGAGCGGGCCGGCGGGCTAATTGTCGCTCCTACCCCTGGTGGTTGCCAGATATTCGGCCATGGTGTTGATTTCCTCCTCTGTCCACAAGGCTCCCCGGCCCACCATGCGGTAGAGGATTCCCGTCCACTCCTTGCGGTCGCGCCTCAAGTTTTTCCACATACTGTCCGCGTGACACTGAAAACACTTGCTGTTGAAAAGATCCTTCGCAGACTGGGGAGTGTCGGAGGCGGGCCTGGAGTTCTCTCCGTAGTGCTCGGCCAGGTAGCTGACGATGGTACCCCTCTCCTCACTGGAAAGCTGCGCCCCTCGGGAGACCATGTCCTGAACCGTGCTCTCCCACTCTCGGCGACTTTTGCTTTGTACCAACACCATGTCCACGGAATGACACCCTGAGCACACCCCGCTGACCAGTGCACTGCCATCTCCCGCGGGCATAGACTCCGACTGGGACTGGGCTGGGATGATCAGGAAAAACCCAATAAAGATCAGCGCTACCACGACTTTCGTTCTTTCTGACATCGTTGGATCTCCTCTAGACTCCTCTAACTAAAATGCCGTTTGACGATGCGACCTGCTGCGAATACCGTCACCGAGGCTTGCGGCGTGCCACTGTTTCCGGTGGTGACTCGCGGAATCACGCTGGCATCACAAATCAGCAGATTATCCACATCGTGTGACTCAAAGTGGGGATTGACCACCGAGGTCTTGGGGTCTACTCCGGCCCGACAGGAACCGACTCGATGTCCGCCTCGGGTGGCCTCCGTAATTCTCACCGGGATGTCGATGGAAGTAATCTTGCGGGCTCCCATCTTTTCCAGCACCTCACGAGCGATCGCCATTCCCTCCTTGGCCCGCCGGATGGTCAGACTGTGGTCACCGCCATAGAGCATCTTTCCATCCGCATCAATAAACCAGCGTCCGGAGCCCTTCCCCACGCTGGGACGCAGAGATCCGGTGCGCAAAATCCCTTTCTCTTGCATAAACTTCTTATGCTCCCAACCAAACTCCGGCGCAAAGGTGTTCATCGCTGCCATCTGGGGGAGCCGGTTCACTCCGAAGTCAGCCCGGAACAGAAGCCTCCCTTCACCATCGGCCCGGTCATCGTGGATCATGTAGTATCCCCCGATACTCCCCGCTTTTCCGTCCCCCAGCGGCTCATCAAATAGAGCGCTGACACCCGGCACACCGGGATGCCCATCGATGTGCTTTCCAATGTTGGAATTCTCCACCAGGATCCGATTCCCTCTCCATTCCCGAGGTCCGTAGCCGGAATGCATCAAAAGCAGCGGCGTGTTGGCGTATCCACAGCAGACGATGATCTTGTCAGCAGTCAGTTCGTAGGTGGACCCGGCGTTTTGGCAAATCAGGCCGCGGGCCACTCCCCGTTCCCCATGGGCATCGATCAGGATCTTCTCCACCGTGGTGTCGGCCAGGATATCCACTCCCTGGCCCTCGGCCCGGTGGACATACCCCAGAGTGCTGGAGCGCGAATCGTATTTGCACATCCTGCGGCCGGCACAAAAACCACAGTAGATGCAGTTGCGACGGGCCCCGCTCTGCCGGTGGGGATCGTAGCCCAGTCCTTTGGCCACATCGTAAAAAAGCCTGTTGCCGCGGGTGTCGACCTCATCCGGATATTGATGGATATTGAATTCCCGGCGAATCTCGGCCACCGCATCACGGAAATTCTCTTCGGTCCAATCGACCCCGGTTTCCTTCTGCCAGTGAATGTAATCCATGGGGAAGGGGAGAAAGGCCTGAGCAGTCCAATGCAGGGAACTGCCCCCCACCACTTTAGCTGAGCCACCACCCTCCCAGTGGTAAGCCGGGTTACTGTCCTGGAGGTTGCTAAATCTGTGGCGCCTCAGCGGAACGCCGTAGCCGGGCCGAGGAGCGCCTGCCAGGTAAGGTCCGGCTTCAATTAGCGCCACCTTCAATCGATCTCCGGTTCTCGGATTCACTCCCTTTTCGGCAATTTTAGCGGCCAGAATGGGCCCGGAAAATCCAGCGCCGACGACGGCCAGGTCATACTTCGTCTCAGGCATCGTTCATTTTCCTCATTCAGGTTAGGCGAAAGTCTATACGTTTCACTCCCCCTGGACAAGTGGTAGAACTCCGGGAAACAGAGAGAGAGATGGGTTCACCATTGCCTTTGAAACCCTGAAGTATTAGCATCAAAGGCCACGTCAAAATCCGAATCACGAGAAGGGGGAATCATGGCAGATCAGCCATACGATCTCGCTATTGTGGGAGCCGGCCAGGCCGGCTGCACGTTGGCCGGTAAGATTGCAGAACACGGGGTCCATCCGACCACCGGAGAACCGCTGAAGATGGCGGTGTTCGATCGCGGTCCTTATTTCAAGGGAAAGGGAAATCCCGGATACGGCCATCCCCTGCGGCGGCAGATGTTCTCCAATGTCTCCCTGGACCACGGGCGAAGATATGCCTATCGAACGGGTCTTCGAGCGGGCGGCAAGAGGAAGGGTCTGCCAAAACCGGGTGAGGAGATCTTTACCCAGGGGGTGCCCTCTATTTTTGGTGGCGGTACTCTTCACTACACCGCCAGGACCAACGCCCCTTTTGAGGTGGATTACCTGTCGTGGGTCCGGGAAACGGGCTCCGATTGGAGCTATCAGAATCTGAAACCTTTTGGGGAGCAGATTCATCGTGACTTTAATATCCACGCCAGACCCGAAGAGGAATTGACCCTTCTGGATCGCCTCTTTCGAGACACCTCGCAGTCCATGGGCTACCACCCTTACGAGGCCACCATCGCCAAAAAGAATTGTCTTCTTTCCGGCTACTGTGACGGGACCAACATGTGCAAGTACGATGCCCGCCAGGGGAGCTTTTTCGCCTATCTGCCCCTGGCCGAAGAGCGCGGGGCAGAAATGATTCCCGACGCCAACGTGGAAAGAATTGTTTTCGAAAAAACAGGAGCTCAGGTGCGGGTAAAAGGAGTGGAGTACACGCAAGGGGGAGTTCGAAAAACACTGGAAGTCCCGAGAGTCATCTTGTCCGCCGGCGATTATGGCAATCCTCCCCTGCTCTATCGATCCGGCTATGGACCGCGAGAGCTGATGGATGGCGATCCCATAGTGGAAAATCGAAACGTGGGCCGCAACACCGACAATCGCCCCCAAGCCATGGGCCCCATTGGAGTTTTCGATGAGCCGGTCAGCAATGGCGACTTTCGTCACGTTAATGCTTTTTACGTGTATGAGGACCTCTATCCCGACAAGAGTCTGAATCGTCTCTCACTGGCCATGTGGGCCATGAGTGTGGGCTACCCGCACCGGGTTGCGCCCGGGGCCAAGGCTCCCCAGTTTGGCCGGGCCCACAAGGAGTACATGCGCGACATCTGGAATACCGAGAAGATGACCCCGGCACGGCGGGACATTACCCGGGAATGTCGCACCCGAATCGAGGTGGTCCGGCCCAGCGGTCACCGGGGGTGGATCAACGAGTGGGGCGAGCAGATGTTCCCTGGCCACCATCCCGACATCGTGAAGCCCCTGGAGCAGGGACGCGAGTTGGTATATGAGATGCTAAAAAAGATGGGAGCTCGAGAAATTCTGGGGATGGATCGGCCGATTCGAGTGTACCATCTTGAGGCATTCGTCGGATCCTGTATCGTGGGGACGGATCCCAAACGTTCCGTGGTCAACCCCTATTTCGAGTCCCATGATATCGATGGACTCTTCATCTGCGACGCCAGCGTAGTCCCCCGAGCCGCTTCACAAGGCTATGCGGGTACCGTGGCCACCGTTGCCCTGTTTGGTGCCTCTCGTATTGTGGAACGGCACTTTAAAAGAGGATAAAAGGTAGTCCATCTCAGTTCAAAGGGGGGACAAACTCATGGCAGACAAACCGTTCGATCTGGCAATCGTGGGAGCCGGAATGGCGGGCTGTGCATTGGCTGGAAAGATTGCTGAAAATGGGGTCAACCCAACCTCGGGGGAGCCGTTGAATATCGCTCTCTTCGATCGTGGACCCTACTTCAAGGGAAGACCCAGCCCCGGTTATGGCCATCCTCTGCGGCGCCAAATGTTTACCAATGTCACCCGCGACTTCGCCGGACGCTACGCCCAATGGACGGGGCTCCCGCCGGGGGAGAAGCGTAAGGTCCCTCTTGAACCAGGTCAGGAGGTCTATCGGGCCAGAATACCGAACATCTTTGGTGGAGGTTCTCTGCTCTACTCCACCAGAACCCGCGCACCCATGGAAGTGGACTTCGATGTGTGGGTCGATGAAACGGGTG
>Ga0209988_10003110_pt1 | contig 11005 bp, 6 predicted proteins | sample N075metaG_FD_183115 | JGI IMG/M metagenome (GOLD analysis project Ga0209988, IMG submission 183115) | Deep subsurface microbial communities from Kermadec Trench to uncover new lineages of life (NeLLi) - N075 metaG (SPAdes) (version 2) | ecosystem: Environmental > Aquatic > Marine > Ocean trench... | reverse complement strand
TCTTTGAATGCTGCTCGCATCTTCTTCTGCCATCTCGGTCGAGAACTTCCCTCGACTAAAGACTCCTTTCTTCTCCACGGTGAGGAGTTTTTTGAGAGATCCCGCTGCGGCGAACTGATTTCCTTCGAATCGGATCTTCTTGAGATTGAATCTCTGGCCTCTATCGACCTTGATCACGACCTGGCTGGGCTCCCGTCCGGTCCCAGAGGTTTCGTACTCCACCTGGGCCAGGAAGTATCCTTCTTCTTGATATTTCTGACGAAGTTCCTTTCGAGTTGCCTCCAGGAAGAACGGTGCTGTTCCTGTTGGGCTGAAGATGGGCAGAAAGGCCAGTTCTTCCCGCTCGACCTCGATGCCTTGAAATTCAATCTGAGTTTGTTCTCGAGTGGCAATGAAGACAGCCAGAGATACCCCATTTCCATCATCCGGGTAGCCAACGGTTTCGCTCACGTAACATCGCAGGTAGCCTCGTAAGATGAGATGGTCCTCGATTGCTTTCAGGTCTTCCTCCAGCTGAACCCGGGAAAAGGGTTTTCCTTCACGGGTCTTGATCAAAGAGAGGATCTGTTCTTCAGCCAGATCTCCCTCAACATGAAGATCAAGTTGATTGACAAGTTCCTGATCACCAGCCTCGATCTGGAACGTCAGACTCAGGCGCGCTGTTGGGTGATGGAGTTCAAACCGGGGCTGGATTCGGGTGCGGTAGTAGCCGTGTCTTCGGTAGAGCTCACCCAGACGGGCAAGGGTCTTTTCTACCGCTTCTGCGGAATAGGCTTCACCGGATCGGATGGCAAGCTCCCGACGCAGCCGCTGCCTGTCCAGTTTCACGTCTCCCTCGAGCTTGATTTCCTGGATCAGATATCTCCGGATAAGGAGGATCTTGACCCCTACTCGATCACCAGCGGGTTCGACGCTGACCTGCACATCGTGAAATATTTCGGTGGAGAAGAGGCGTTGGATCGAGCGTTCGGCTTGAGAGGCGCTGTAGGACTCCCCTTCGCGCAGTTCCATCAAGTTGAAAAGGTCGGTGTAAGAGATGTCATTCAGAGGGCCGTCCGATTGAATCTCGATGCTTTGAATGATCTTGCCTTCGAATGGGGAATCGGCTCGAAGAGAACCTGAGAAAAGAGAATAGAAGATCAGACTCAGAAAGAGAGCTGGTATCGTTCTGTGAACTCTAGACACAAATCCTCTCAAAATCGTTTCTTCAGCTTGAAGTCGACGGCGATGGATCCGTCCTGGTCCCGGGTTCCAACCGTGGTCAACCAATCGGTTACCTTGTATTCGAAGACCACGAGTTGACCCTGTTGATTGCTGCTCAAATCGGTGCTGTAGTTGACGGAGAGATCCTTCGTTAACTGTTTGCCCAGGGTAATCCGAGCTCCCGGAGAGCGCTCGCTTCCAAAAAGAAATGGATCTATGGAAAATTTTTCGATGCCGAAGAGCCGACTGGTCCGAGTCTCCAGTTTTTCTCCGAAACTTCTACTGAGAATAGCTCCCGCTCCGTAGACAGCAAGAGTCCCCACTTGGCTCTGGCTTTCTCCTTCAAACCCCAGGATTTCTTCCTGGGTCTGGCCAATGGCGAGAAGGGAAAGGATGCTCGGCGTGGGCAAGGGAGGATCTGAGCGGAAGGTAAACTCCAGCTGATCGACGGGGCCCAGGATAACGACCGAGATGGTGAATTCCCTAATCTCGGTCTGAGCTTCCAAATTGACAAAGGGTCGGGTCCGTCTCGGATTGTTGAAATTGACAATCCCTCGAGAAATCTCGTACTCATTATTCTCTAAGAAAACGAGGCCACTGTCGATGGTGACCGTGCCCAGAATGACCGGATTTTGTAAAGTTCCCCGCGCATTTAAGTCCGCACTGGCCACCACGTCGGCCAGGTTGTTGGTGGCACGTATACTCTGGTAAGCCTCGACCGTGATATCCAGGGCCACTTCCGGAGCCCCTGTGGTGGGGAGGGACTCGATGTTCGCTTGAGAAAATCCGACCATGAGTTCGGGAATAGAGATATCTTCGTAGTACTCTGCAGCCCGCACATAGACCGCACCAGAGATCAATTGGGAGGTGTCGCTTTTCAGGAAGTCCAAATCCACGTCCAGGGTTGAAATAAGGTTCTGTGGGTATTCCAGGCGGAGGCCGTTTCCAGAGACGTTGATTTGCCAACGTGCAGGCTGAAGCCCATCCAGGAAGATGCCCCCTTCCGCGTTCACGGTTCCGTAAATGGTTCGGGCCGAAAAGCTGTCCAAAGCAACCTGATTGGCAGTGAACCTGAGGCTGCCTTCCGCATCAAAGAGGGTGGTCGGCAATTGGGGATGAACCAGAAAGCCCTCTTTTAGATCGGCAACTCCCACGATGCGGGGTTGGCTCAGAGAGCCCCCGATGACGGTTTCCAACTGGAGCTGTCCGGCTATTGCCCCGGTAGGCAAGAAACTGTTCATCACCAGCAGATTCATTGCCCCTTCCATTTTGAGATTGATGTTTTGGTTTCCTCTCAGGTCAACCGTTCCTTCAATCTCAAGCTCGGTATCCGTGCCCCTCAAGCTGAGTTGATCGATGGTGACCAGTCCGGCATCATAGGTAAATTGCAAGGGACCGACGTTGTGCAACTCGTAACCCGCCATCGAAAGGTTGAATTGTGGGAATGCCACCTCCACCTTGAGCTGTGCGGGATCCAATAAGGGGCCAGTCAGGGTGAGGCGGCCGCTGATCACACCCTCGACATCAGGTAGCCCCTGGACAGGAAGGAGTTGCAGATAAGGACCCAGAGGGAGTTGTCTCAACTCCGAGGTGGCCTGGACCCTATAGGGATCAGACAGTCCGAGTTCTCCCTCAAACAGGAAGGGATTTCCGAGGTAAAGATGCTGGACACGGAACTTGAGAGCCTCTCCCTGGCTTTCTGCCTGCAGGGAGACGTTCTCCAGAACGTGCTCTTTGACGACAATTCGAGGTCCCTCCAAGAGAAGTTCCAGGTTGGGCTCACTGAAGGTTCCCTTTCCTTTCAGGTTGAAGTTGATGGATCCCTTCGCCGCAATCCTTTTTTGCAGCCAAACCATGTCATCGAGTGGGAATTGGCTGCCTTTGATATCGACCCAATAGGTTTCTTCGTCCAAATTCACAGCCATCTGACCGGAGACCGTGCCCTGCCGGATGGAGCCTTGAAATCGTTGCAAAGAAATCTTCCTGCCCTCAACTTCGATCTGTGCACTGAAACGGTCGAGTCGCTCGCCGTAGATTCTTGGCTGTGTGACGGTAATCCTTCCGCTGCCTCTGTAATCACTCAAGTCGATTTGTTCCAAGTGAAGTTGACCGCTGATGGCTCCCTCAATAGGGACCGCTTGATCGGCGGCGGCGAGGAAACGCTCGATCGGGACTTCATTCAATTCAAGTTCGAGAGCCTTCAAGGGCCGAACTTCAGTGGGGTCGAGGACCAGAAGTAATGAAGCACGAAGATCAAATCCGGGACCCAGGAGCCGAGCATCCTCAAGCTGTAAGGTATCCTCGGATAAACGCACCTGGGATTCGAAGTCACCCAGCAGTTCGTCTCTGAAAAAGATCCGCTCACTCCGGACGGTTCCTCTCAACCCAAACGGATTCTCCCCGCCCTTGAGTGTTCCCGAGATACGGGTGGGCCCCCTCAGATCGATGGAATCCTGGGCGAGGAATTGCTTTGGGATTTCTGTGTACCCTGCCAGTGTGAAGAGTTCACTACTCTGCTGGGACAGGAGATCGAACTCCAATCGATAAGCTCCCGAGAAGCTCACAGAACCGCTATAGGTGATTACGCTGGCGGGAGTACGCAGGACACCATTCTTGAGGTGCAGTTCCTGTTGTTCAAAGGAAATCGAGGAATCTCCCTGGAAGGAAAGAGCGGGGACCATCGGAGGGTCCTTCGAACCTTGAGGAGAGAATTCTCCCTGGTAGGAAAGGTGACCCTGTCCACTCGCTTCTCCCCACTGAAGTCCGGGCCAACTGATTTGGCCGGTGAAACCTGCGAAGCCGTTGACCTGGACCTTCTCCTGACCCAAATCGGAAAGGAGAGGAGCCATCCTGACTCGAGATGCGTCAACCTGCACAGCAGAGGTGCCGTCACCCTTCCAATTCAGCTTTCCCTCTCCTCGCACGCTGCCGCCATAGAATTGAGCATCCAGCCCCTCGACGGTTACCGCTTCAGAATCCACCAAGATACCGGCTTTAAGTTTCCGAAAAGAAAGATTGTCCCATTGAACCAGATCAGAGCGTGCTTCCCCCTGGAATAAAAAGTCTCCTTCCCTGGCTGAGAGTGTCCCCCTCAGAGAGAGACGACCTTCTTGGAAATGAGAGCTGAAGAGGGACTTGCCCAGTTGGGCGAGATCAACAGAAAAATCGGTCTCAAAACGATAAACCCCATTTTGGATATCACTGATGTTGCCTTCAGCACGGACTTCCAGCTCGTCAGAATCCAACAACAGCGAAAGGACTCGAAGTTGGTTTTCCAGGAGTTCGAAGTCCAGGGACAGGGTTAAGTCGGTGACACTGAGTCCTTCGAGCGTTAGATCCAAGTTTTCAAAGCTGGTGTGACCGAGATATTTCTGTTGGTCGGGAACATAGCGCAGGGTGGCGGCCAGTCCGCCTTCTGCAGAATCCAGGAAAAAAGGGTGGTTCTTGTAGAAGATCAATCCCCGATTCAATGCCATTTGCTTGATATCCAATCTTGGGAGAGAGAACTCCTCCTGCTGTTTCTGCAGGTCCGGGGAAAAGAAGATGTTGGAAAAATTAAACCGCTGGTTGGGGTCCTCAGATAAGTGGATGTGAGGATAATCGAGAATCAGATTGTCCAGGGCAATAGAAGGAGAAAAAAAGCTGGTGATAGAGAAGTCCAGCAGGATACGGTCAACGTCGATGGCCGGTTCTCGACCGGGGTAGGTTCGGTTAAACAGTTGGAAATTAAGAATTTCTACCTGGGCCCCGAATGGCCAAACCTCAACGCTTCCAATTTCAACGCGAACCTGGAATCGCTCCTGGAGAGTGTCGATGATCTGGCTTTTCATCCACTCTTCAAAAGCATCGCTGCGGACATGCACCACGATAGCCGTTGCTGTCGCCACCAGGAGGAACAGGAGCAAGAGTAACCCTGTCTTGTAAAATCGCCGCATCAGACTACCCACAAGTGGCTAACACCTACCTCGCTCGTCACGAAAACCTATGAATAATCCCGGCTCGCGAACTCCCGCAACTCATCAACTGTCTAGATTGAATTTTAACAAAAAAGGTGCACCCGGAGATGTTTGCACCGGTTGGGAATAAGCCCGGATCATGCATGGGTTCTCTACTGCACCGACGACGGAATGCGGGGACAGTCCCCGAATTCCGTCGCGCTTCGTGACGATCAGGTGTGAGAAATGCGGGCTAGGGAGCGGTCGAACCTAAATCCTCAATCCAGGATGGGCAGGTTCTTGGCAATATCGTTGAAGATCACAATCCCCATGAGACAGAGTAGAAAGACAAAGCCCACCTGAAAGATGCGTTCCTTGACACGCATGCTGAGGTCACGCCCAATAAGCCCTTCTATGCCAAGCAGTGCGATCACACCACCGTCCAATATGGGTATCGGCATCAGATTGAAAATTCCCAATTGCAGTGAGACCAGAGCCATAAAGTTGAGGAGTTGGATGACACCCATGGCCGCAGCCATTCCGGAAAAGCGAGCAATCTCGATGGGCCCGGACATGGCTCGCAAAGAGGTCCGCCCCGTAAAGATCCTTCCCACTACCTCGAAGGTCAACAAGGTCAATCGGAGATTCCGCTGGAAGGAATGTTTCACTGCTTGCAGGAATCCGTACTGCTCCACTTGCATGATCCTCACTGCCGTGCCAATACGCCAGCGGTCCTCCATTTGAACGGCAGCAAAGGTCGTCTCAAAGACTTGGTTGTCTCTGAGGACTTCAAACCTTAGAGGGCTTCCTTCGGAGGCGTTGATCATTTGGGCGCTTTCGTCAAATCCCACCGTGGTCTTGTTCCCCATTGTGAGTCTGGTGATCTCATCTCCGGGCCGGAGTCCGGCCTCTTCCGCAGGGCTCCCGGGTTCAACGTCGCTGATGATGTAGGGAATGAAGGGGCCAACTCCAATGGTCCCTATTTCGAATCCTTCGCTCAGTGAAGGGGTGATGTTTTTGGTCAGAACCTGCCCTTGACGCTCAACTTCCAGGACCAGGTCCTGATTGGGGCTGAGGCTGATGCCTATTTCCAATTCTTGCCAAGTGGGGATCGGGTCACCGTCAATGGCCACGATGATGTCCAGAGGTTGCAGGCCAGCCTGCTCGGCCGCCGATCCCTCCTGGACGCTGCCAATCACGGCCGGTTGCCGCAGGTAGGTTGCAACGGGAATCCCAAACAGGAGAGTGGTGGTGACCAGGACAAGAGCCAGAATGATATTCATAGCCGGTCCTGCTATAGCTACCAGGAAACGATGCGTTTTGGGATGGGCCATGAACTCCCCAGGATCACCGGTGGGTTCCTCGTCGTAGTTCTCTCCGGCCATTTTCACGTAGCCTCCCAGGGGCAGGAGGCTAACTCGATAATCGGTGTCTCCCCGTTTAAAGCCGAACAGTCTGCGGCCAAACCCGAGGGAAAAGACATCCACCCGGATTCCCAGTAGTTTTGCCGCGATGTGGTGTCCCAGCTCATGAACGAAAATCATCACTCCCAGCACGAAGAGGAAGGCGATGATGCTAAAGCCGATAGAAGTTAAAATAGCCAAAAGTTTCTGATCTCCTAGTTAGTGCCTCGTCCCATAAATACGGTCACGTTTGTGGCGAGCGCGACGGTGTTGAGTTCACGAAGCGACAACGACGCGATGTTAGTGTATATCACGGAGGAGGAGCGACAAAGAAATCGATGCCGTCTCGCCGCCACCCCTTCGGGCTGATGGAGGTTGCGGACGATCTCGGGGCACCCGCTTGCGGGTCACTCGTCGTCGCCGATGTCCCTGCATCGCCTCCTCCTCGCTCCTTGACCTCCCCTCGCAAGCCCCATCAGCAAACGTCATCGTATTTATGGAGCGAGACACTTATAATTGTCCGTCGCGGTCTGGACACTTGTCAAATGAGGCTTCTTGGTTCGACTGGGATTCTCGTCACGAAACGCCGAAGGCGCCGCCCTGAGTGCGTTGCGCCACGAGGGACCCGCTTGCGGGTCGCACGGTCGGTGCAGCACGTCGGATGACTTCGCCGCTGTAGTAGAGAACCTATGAATAAACCGAATCTATAGTCTCCTGTGCCATTTGACGAGCCTCACGATCCGCCTCCAGTACGGTCTCCAAATCCTTAACGGCACGAGGGACGTGCCGGTTGAGCACTTCGTCGATCACTTCGGGGATGGACGAGAAAGGCAGCGACTGATCCAAAAAGCAGCGAACGGCGACTTCGTTGGAGGCATTAAGGGCGGTGGGGTAGGTTTGTCCATCATCGAGTGCCTGGTAGGCCAGACGGATACAGGGAAACTTATCCGTGTCTGGAGCATGGAACTCGAGTGCGGCAAGGGAAAGCAGGTCCAATCGAGGTAAATTCGAGTTCCAACGATCCGGGTAGGCCAGGGCGTACAGAATGGCCGCCCGCATGTCGGTAATGCTCATCTGGGCCAGAACGGTGCCATCGATGAACTCAACCATAGAATGGATGATCGACTGAGGATGGATCACGATGGAGATTCGATCGGGTTCTACGCCAAAAAGGTGATGGGCTTCAATGACTTCTAATCCCTTGTTCATCAAGGTGGCGGAGTCTACAGTGATCTTGGGCCCCATACTCCAGGTGGGGTGATTCAAAGCTTCTTCGACCGTGACCTGTTCCAGTTGCTGTTTGTTTTTGTGAAGAAAAGGCCCACCTGAGGCCGTTAGAATCAATCGATGAACTTCTCGCTTTTCTGAGCCTCTCAAGCACTGATGGAGAGCACAGTGCTCGCTGTCCACAGGGAGCAGGTTCACCTGTGTGCTTTTGACGATGGGCATGATCAACTCACCCGCCATCACCAGGATTTCCTTGTTGGCCAGGGCCACGTCCTTTTTCTTGAGCAGTGCTTCGTAAGTTGGAATCAGTCCTGCCGCGCCTGCGATGCCTGCCAGCACAACATCCACATGGGGATGGGTGGCGGCTTCGATCACGCCTTCGACACCCGAGAGGACCTTTATCTCGGGAAGGCGCCGCTTCAGATCTTGCGCCGCTTCGCGATCATACAGAGCGACTAATTCGGGCCGATACTTCAGGCATTGCTGATGAAGAAGCTCTACATTTTTGTGTGCGGCCAGCGTGACGATTTGAAAACGTTTCGGATAGAGATCAACCAGATCCAAAGCGCTTTTTCCGATTGACCCGGTCGATCCTAAAATAGCCAGTTTTTTCACAGCTTCTCTCTCAGATCGGCTCATTTTATCAGAACCAGGAAGGTGTAATAGGCGGGAAGGGCAAAAAGCAAGCTGTCGATACGATCGAGGACTCCTCCGTGTCCCGGAAGTAAATTGGAGCTATCCTTGATGTCGGCTCCGCGTTTGAGCATGGACTCGAACAGGTCTCCCACCATACTCACCAATCCTAAGAAGGCGCCGATGAGAACGAGATATGCGGTGGACCAGGCAAGGGAAAAGTAGTGCCCGAACACCATTGCGGCCAACACCGAGAAGAGGAGTCCGGCGACATATCCTTCCAGAGATTTGTGGGGACTCACTCGGGATGCCATCTTATGCTTCCCCCACTTTTTTCCGACCCCATAGGCAAAGATGTCCCCTGCCCAGACGACAGAAAGGACCATCAAGAGCTGCAGCTTCTGAAAACTTTGAAAACTTCCTGCAATGGATAGAGGGACGCCGAGGTAAAAAATAGCCATCAAATTGCCTGACATGGACAAGAATCCCTTTTTCATCTCTCGCGTCTGGAATACACTGTAGCCCATGCAGATCAGACCGCTGACCACAAGATAGTTCAGTGCCGATTCAGGAGAATAATAAGTCCATACCCAAGGCAGGAGCAGGGTCAGAGGGTAGGTGAACCAATAAGCCTCGACTCCATACCGGGCTAGAAGCCGAAATAATTCGAAGACACCCAGACCCAGGAACAGGTCAATCACCAGGAGAAACAGGCTGGGTGGAAGATAGCGAATGGACAGGAGGACCAGGGAAAGGAGAAAGACTGCCGTGGCCACGCGTCGCATCATTGGACATTGTGCAACGAGGTGAAGCGAAGGCCTCCGTAGCGCCGCTCACGTTGCTGGAATTCAAGAATTGCCTTGAGCAAGTGAATCTCGCGAAAATCCGGCCACAGCACCTCGGTGACATAAATCTCAGCATAGGCGATTTGCCACAGAAGGAAGTTGCTCACGCGCATCTCTCCACTGGTTCGGATCATCAGGTCAGGCTCCGGCAGCCCCACCGTATAGAGGCTCTTCTCGATGTCGTCTTCGCTGATCGGATAGGGTGCTCCCTCCTTCAGGAGTTGATTGAAGGCATCGACCAGCTCGAGACGACCACTATAATTGAGGGCGACGACCATTTTGGTGCCTTTGTTGCCTCGGGTTTCTTCCTCTGCAAATCGCAACTCTTTTTGAACCGAATGAGGCAATTCATCGATGCGCCCGATGGTCAGAAAGCGGATGCCGTTTCTTTGAATGGTCGAGAGTTCTTTACGGATATAGTTCTTGAGAAGATTCATCAGCGTGCTGACTTCGCTGCGAGGACGCTTCCAGTTCTCGGCTGAGAAGGCGTAAAGCGTGAGCACCGAAATGGGCAGCCGCGCAGCTGCCCCTACCACCGCCCTGACGGCGTTGATTCCCGCCCGATGACCCGCAACGCGTGGTAATTTCCGCTGTTTGGCCCATCGACCATTGCCATCCATAATCACAGCGATATGGCGAGGGAGCTTATTCGGATCAATTCGCTCAAGGAGTTCCGCTTCAGGGCTAGAAGGGTCAAAAATAGATTTAAATTTTTTGACCAGGCCGTTCATAAAATCGCCTCGTACTCTAACATACTGATAGGCTCACGAAAACCTAGTACCAGACCTGCATCAAATAAAGGCCGTGAGCGGGTGCTGTAGGTCCGGCCAGCCGGCGATCTTTGGAATCCAGAATTCTACAGATGTTATCAGGAGCTCTCTTTCCCATTCCGACTTCCAGGAGAGTACCCACGATATTGCGCACCATGTGATGTAAAAAGCCGTCGCCTTCGATCTGATAGGTGAGGTGACATCCTAGCTCTTGGATTTGGGAGAGAAAAACGGTACGAACGGTGCTTTTTACCCTTGTCGAAGCGGCCGCGAAGCCTCTGAAGTCGTGAGAACGGCACAATTGTTCCGCTGCCCTCTGCATGTCTGAGGCATTCAATGGGCGGGTCATGTGATGGACGTGGCCATGGAGAAAAGGAGGAAGAACAGGCCCAGTGTAAATGCGATATTCGTAACGTTTCCTTAAGGCGTCCTTCTGAGCGTGAAAGTCCTGAGGAGCCGGATCAATACTCATGACTCGAATGTCCCAGGGTAAAATTCCATTGAGTCCCCGAAGAAGTTTCTCTGTCGCCATTTCTTCAGAGAGTCGGAGGTGGGCCACCTGTTCCATCGCGTGGACGCCTGAATCGGTTCGACCCGCCCCCACCACACTGATCTCTTCGCCGGTTAACTGGTGGAGTGCGCTTTTTAAGTTGCCCTGGATGGTGTGCTGATTTTTCTGGCTTTGCCAACCGGAGTATCGGGTTCCCACGTATTGGAGAACGACTTTGTACTTTGTCATTCTTTGCTTATCCTAATGTCAGTTGTCAGCACTCAGTTCTCCGTCCTCATCACTCAGTCCTCTGTTCCAGCCGATCTGCCGGTTGGGGTCTGCGGTCTGTGGTCTGCTGTCAGCTTCCCCATGTCCATGCTACAATACGACTGATCCTCAAATCATACAATCGATTCAAACAGGGGATTAACAAGCATGTCAGGACATTCAAAATGGCATTCAATCAAGCACAAGAAGGCGAGTGCTGATGCCAAGAGGG